>BNJS01002724.1_pt1 | contig 344637 bp, 518 predicted proteins | sample 8540461 | NCBI WGS metagenome assembly BNJS01 (sample SAMD00202454, study PRJDB9452) | human saliva metagenome | isolation source: human saliva | place: Japan
CATCGGAATAAATTCAAAGATTGTCCTAATCCCATCAATTCAGCTTTTCTGCTGGGTCTTTGCACATCTCATACCAGTAGTATCTTGTAGCCATACGATAGGCAATTCCATCTCTTGAGCAGATCAACTCACTCATTTTGATAAGTCCTGACGGCATACCTTTCTCCATCCTACTGTTTTTCTCTATATATTCAGGATGAAATCATTGAAAGACCTTTGAGCATCTGCTACAACTCCAACACAATCCATCTATTTTAGCAAGACCTGTTATCACTTCTGGTCCATATCCTTTAGTCTGTACTCACTATTATCAACAAACGTCCCATAATATCATATGATATGACAAATTTCTTTGATTCATAGGAATAATTGAAATATAAATCTGTCGGATCTAATTGAGGTTCCATAGATCATCAACCTAAAGAGATCTCCGTTGTATGCTGGCAAATTATTCCATATATTGTTTTATTCCACCACACCTAACTCCACTCATCATAAACTTCTCTGAAGAAACCTGAAGTTTCGTTATGAGTAAGGAACATTTATTGTTCCAGGAATCACCATTTTGCAGCTGCAGTAGCTTCTCGCTATTTTGAATAGCTCCTTCCATATCAATATATCCTTAGGACTCATTCCGCCAACTATTCCTCGCCTCCAACTGCCATATTTGCATCTTTTATGAGCAATTAAGATTGTGGACTGGATACTATGGCATCCTCCTGCTTATGGCTTGTTCTCCATAAATTCCAAACTCATTACTGGAATTCCTAATTGGTTGTAGTCTGCAGCGTTACGATAGAATGTGAGTTCCTCCTCTCTTCTATTTGCATAAACTTTTTCTTGTTCATCTCAGTTTAACACCACTACAGTTTAAAAACATAAACTAAAGGTATCCCTAAGCATTTAGCTGTATCAGAAGTCAATGCTCATCAGCTTGACCTGGTACCCAAGCTCCAACTATATGTTATCAGACGCAACGATCACAGCCCATTTTCCACCACCTCTTCTCAAACCTTTAACTCATTCCGGTTCCAGTTTGTACCTTGAGGATTATATAGCATTTAAAGGAGGCTCAAGTCCCTTCATCAACCAATCTCAGCTATTCTTTGTAAAGCTGTCACTTCCGGTGCTCTTTATCGTTTATCTTTTCATCTGGAGTTCCAGCTGCTTGCATAGCTTCGATGTAATATATCTTCACTCTTTACTCGTGCTTCATTAGTTTCATCAATATTAGCCAATGGATTTCTACTTTAGGCATGGCTTTGAAAACATTCAGGCATTGAATACTCATCCCTCTCAAGTAACTTTCAAAATATTTTATTCTTTCTACAGGTGGTTTTATAAACGTTTGACCGATCTATATCTTCTCTTATCATTTTAATAATTTCTTCAGAAGGAGCTTTCAATTGAACAGTCTCTTGCAGCATCCAATTCAAATCCAGTATTTTCAACTATATCTTCTATTGTTATCACCTGCGATAGTATTCCGTTAAACACATTCTTTTAGTCGCTGGAATTCACCCTATTCCTTTATCAGTCGTTAACCGCGATTGGTCCTCATCATAGTTTGCAATCTTTCTCTCTTCCTCCTGGTCCTCCTGCCCAACCCACAGTAGTTACATAGTTCATTTTATCACGAATCTTCTTTTTCGTGTTGGCTCATGATTACTGTATTTGAGTAAGTTGCACCTGTTTCTGCTCCTCCTGAACCAGTAAATCTTGTGGATGTAGAGGTAACATCACCAACGATAGTCGAGCTTTAAACTCTCCATAAGATTTATTTGAGCTCCGATGAACGCGATCATCTGTCATTTCCATTTAAGTATTCATTTGTTTCAAAACCCATAGTTCTAACATTTGGCTCATTGAACAGCATCAATGTCCCATAAGTCTTAAATCAACACTTTCTGGAATCCTATTGACTACAGTCGATAAGTCCGCTTTCAACTATTAGTTTACAATTAGCAAATTTGACTTTTAGCAACTGGTTGCTCCTGGCTAGCGTAACCCTGTTCCTTACTATAACGATTTGTCCATCTTTTTATTTCTTTAGCAATAGGTATTAGCTTTGCATTTCCTTTATTTATGTTATGATAATTCTTGCCATTATTATTTCTCCTTAATCGGCCTTATGCTGCACAATCCTGAACTACTTCTTCACTTTAGACACTCGTGGGTAATCCATTACTAAATATTCATCATGGTCTTTACATCTCATAACCCATTCTTGAACGAAATTTTCGAAATTCACCGCTGTTACACTGTCATAGGCTATCTTTTATGGAAATGCAGGGTCACATCATAATAGTTATAGCACTGAGATGGTGGTGAAATCACAAGGAGCATGTACTACTGCATCAACACAGAATTCAGGTGGCTGAGTTTTTAGAAGGATCTTTTCTATTTCTTCTTCTGTTACTATTTCTCTCAGCCATAACTATAACTTTCTCAGCAGCAGCTGGCAATATTCATATCATGGAATCTCGTCGTCCTCTATCGAGCAAGTCACTTTATTGGAAGCCTTTTGAACTGAGAATGATAGCTGCATCAAGTCTTGGAACTGAACTATAACTTCATCTCCTTCTTTGAAAGTGGATTAGGTAACCTTCTAATATCAGGTAAAATTTAGGAACAGTTTTTCCGATTTCTGTGCACTACTCCCCATTATATTCAAGATCACTTCCTTCCACTACTCATACCGGTAGGTAAGGCAATCCAGAAGCTGCATGCAACATTAACATAACAACGTCTTGCGAATAGTCTTCTCAATAATAATTATGTTTCTTTTCACCAGTATCCTAAATCTTTCACAAACATTTCGTATATCCAGAGTGTAGTTATATAACAGTTTATGAAAGCTTATTCTTCCACATCTCGGCTAACATATCCCAGTCTCCCTCCAGCTGGTCCTGAATATCCTATGTAAATCCTTTGACCTTGTCTCGATGATTTCTACAAACAGCAGCAGGTTTTTCTGTTTGTTGTGAATCCTCCAAAACATAAACTATCTCCAGATTCAACATATTTTTGCTATAGTATCGTGTAAAAGACATTACTTTTACTCTCATAAAATCCCTCCTAATTCTCTTTTATAACCGCTATAAGATTGAGTTGCTCCCAATCTCATAGCAATCCATTTATATTATTTTTGTTAAAACTTTATCAAGATATTGTACATTTTGTCAAATATCATCATAAAGAATCCGGGCCGCAACTGCTGGATCCCATAACTCCTGCAACATTTGGCCCATTGCATGCATTAATAAGAAGTTTGTTGGATTTTCTTTAGCTCCGTCTCGTTTGAGAAACGACGAGCAGTCATTGGAATCTAGCAGATACCCTGCATGATCCTATAAGTGGTTTACTTTTCCACCTGTTACGGTAATATAATATCTTCCTAATAGAACTCCACCAGCTGTCGAGAAACAGAAAGTTACATAAGTCCTGTCATTGCTATAATTTTCTGAAAGCACCATATCCAAGAATGTAGATCCATCTGCTTTTAGGCTCTACAACACTTAGACCCAACATACTCAGGATCATATTTACTCATTGTGCATTTTGAGCTGTATCTCGATAATCTTTGTACTACTCCAGATTCTCTAAATAAATTTCCATCATTAATACTCTATAAAAGGTGCAACTGACGTACACACGAACAGAATAGTACAACTGCTATTGGGAAAACCATCAGTTTTAGATACTTTTCAATTGATTCATTTTAACTGCTCTCTCTGTAGTTAAAAAGTTTTTCATTATAGGTGGTTGTATTAATGGAATTAACGCCACATATGAATAAGCTGCAATCTAGCTATAGTTGGCATTAAATGTGGTGCTAGGTTGCTGCTATATAAACTAGATGTTGGTCCATCTGCTCCGTCGATTCTCCTATCGCCGCCGCTTCAGAAGGTGTAAATCCTAATTGAATAGCAAACACAAATGCTATGTATATCCCTACTCGTGCAGCTGTCTTGGCCAACAAACTTATTGGATTAGCTATCAGCGAGAGAAATCTGTCATGTCTCCAACTCCCATAAATACTAAACAAGGGAATAGATGACTTACCCGTAAAAGTGCCATTAAATGTATAATTCCACCATAAACATCGCTACCACCTGGATCTCGCTATAAGACCTGCTAATCGGAAGATTTACTAAGAACATACCAAATGATATAGGTGCATGGTAATAGTGGTTCAAATTTTAACTATTACTACAGAACAATACACTGATACAGCAATATCGGCGGTTCGCTGCTGCCAAGTTGATCGCTGCAAAACCTCGATAAGCTCAAGTAATTGTTCTAGTACATTTATAAAATTCATTTATAATCCTCCCTGTCTCAATAATACTTTGGCTAGAACCGGTGCATCAGTTTCTACTGATATCCTTTTTACTTTACTCTCAGCTACTTCTCCATCTTGAGTTGCTGGAATATCATCTCTCCATCTCATCAGCTTCTAACACTGCAAGAGGCTTTGTCCATGTATTTAACTTTATCTCCAATATTTACTTTAACATCTAAAATTGATCCTGGCATTGCTTTGTTATTGTAACCTCCTCCCGACGTTGTTGAAGTTGCCACTGGAGTTGCTACTGAGCTGGAGCTGAGCTGCGACTGGCAGGTGCTACTTGGAGCTCGCTGCAGCTACTGTTCTTCTCCTTTCTACTGGTTGACGAGACAATGATCTTGTCAAGTGCCTCCCCACTTTTCAACTTCCAACCCCAAATTCCTTTACCACTTTCTTACTTCGTTACTACGTATTTCATCTCCTTTCTCTAATTTCCTTTTAATTAATTTCTAATTTCTTTAGATTTCTGTTGTCACTAACAATACTGAAATTTTCAAACAGGCTATCTATAAATGTTGGAATTGATAAAGTTGTAAGAAGTTATGAGATAGAAGCTAAAAGTGATTTTAAAAATTTACCCAAACTTCTAATGAAATTTTTTTACTATATTAAACCTTGATTTATAGAACTAAAAAGAGAATAGAGTTAAAAACTCTATTTTGAAGGATGTTAAAGAGCTTTTATCCCGAAGTTTTTTACTATTTTGAGAAAAATTTTTATCACTTAGAGGAAGTTATAAATGACAAAGTTTCGATGATGAAATAGCTTATCTGACTCAATCTTTCTACAGGGCTTTATCAAGATAATAATAGAGTCAATAAAAAGGAATTTTTAGTAACAACTTATAAAGAAAATGTTGCCCTTTTGAAAGAAGAAATAGAAAGTGAATTTTTTTAATCGAAATTGACAAGATACTTACTTTAACAAAGTTTGAATTATCTAAAGAGGATTTATATAAGTAAGTGATTATATTTTTTACTACATTTAATATAGAAGAAAGTTTGAATAATAAAAATAAATTTCTAAAAATAGTTGAGTTAAACCAATTTTAACGGAAAAGGATATTAAAAACTTGAAGATGCAGGACTTACTAAAAATAAGAAGATTAAAATGTCTTCTTTATTAAAAAGTTATCCTTGAAAAATTCGTCTAAAGTTGATGTATAGTACGTTCACTTGATGAAAATTTTTCTGAGAAAAATTTATAATGATATTGAAAAAGAACGGGTTTTTGTTAAGGATTTTGATGAAAAGAGAAAAATATTGTAGAAACAAATTTTAAATCTTTCAAAGAAATTCTAGAGAATTTTGGAATTATCTTTCTTGAAAAAGATGATATTAATGATATCATAAATAGTAGCAAAAATCTTAATATGCATTCATTTTTAAATGAAAAATACAGCAGTGATTTTTTTATGAAAAGAAAAATAATGTTCAAGAAGATAATATTCTTATTGTTGCAAATAAGGGTAAAATTAAGATAAAAACAGAAAGATTGGAACACTAATATTAGTGAGTTTAAACTGTAGAAGAAAAATACAGACTGATTATATATGATTTTATAAAGTTATTTTTGAAAATAGAGAAACGATAGTTAATAACGATAGATTAAAAATCTATGATTATTTAATAAGTAACATCTAAAAATTAAAAAGGAGGAAAACTATTATGGGAACAGCCTTATGGACATCAGACACTATGAGTTTATGGGATAGTTTTATAACTTTTCTTATAGGATTTTTCAATAGTGTTTATATGTTTAGTAGCACTTGCATTGTTTATAATTATCTCTTCAAAAATTATAGGTCTTATAGTAAAAGAAGAAGCACTCAAACCAGTTGTAAACACTGTGTCGGCAGCAAAATGCAAGTAGTCCAAAGCCAGTTGTTAAAGAAGACAACCAAGCTGAAGCTGAAAAATTTAGCAGTTATCATTGCAGCTATAAGTGAAGAATTAAGAGAGCCTGTTGAAAAATTTCAGTATTGTTAGCGTAACAGAAATCTAAAAATTAAAATTAATTAAAAGAAATTAGAAAGGAGAAAAATGAAATACGTAGTAACAGTAAAATGGTAAAAATTTGAGGTTGAAGTTGAAAAAGTAGGAGGAGCAGCAAGATCATTGTCTCGTCAACCAGTAGAAAGAGGAGAAAGAACAGTAGCTGCAGCAGCTCCAGTAGCACTCTGCACCAGCTGCAACTCCAGCTCCAGCAGCTCCAGTAGCAGCTTCAACAACAGTAGGAGGAGTTACAACAATGCCCAATGCCAGGATCAATTTTAGATGTTAAAGTAAATATTGGAGATAAAGTTAAATATGGACAAACTCTGCAGTATTAGAAGCTATGAAGATGGAAAATGATATTCCAGCAACTCAAGATGGAGAAGTAGCTGAAATTAAAGTAAAAAGGAGATATCGTAGAAATTGATGCTGGTTCTAATAGTATTGAAATAAGGGAGGATTATAAATGAATTTTTATAAATGTACTAGAACAATTACTTGAAGCATCAGGTTTTGCAGCATTAACTTTAAAACAGGGAGCTATGATACTTGTATCATTTGTATTGTTCTATTTAGCAATAGTTAAAAATTTGAAACCACTATTACTATTACCTATATCATTTGGTATGTTCTTAGTAAATCTTCCATTAGCAGGTCTTATGGCAGATCCGAGTGGTAGCGATGTTTATGGTGGAATTATACATTTAATGGCACACGGAGCAGTAATCTATTCCCTTGTTTAGTATTTATGGGAGTTGGAGCTATGACAGATTTCCTCCTTGATAGCTAATCCAATAAGTTTGTTATTAGGAGCAGCTGCACAATTAGGGACATACATAGCATTTATGTTTGCTATTCAATTAGGATTTACACCTTCTGAAGCGGCAGCGATAGGAATAATTGGTGAGCAGATGGACCAACATCTATTTATATAGCTACTAACCTAGCACCACATTTAATGGCACCTATAGCAGTTGCAGCTTATTCATATATAGCGTTAATTCCATTAATACAACCACCTATAATGAAAACTTTTAACTACAAAAAGAAAGAGCAGTTAAAATGAATCAATTGAGAAAAGTATCTAAAAACTGAAAAATAGTTTTTCCCAATAGCAGTTGTACTATTCTGTTCATTATTATTACCATCAGTTGCACCTTTTATTAGGTTTATTAATGATGGGAAATTTATTTAGAGAATCTGAGTAGTACAAAGATTATCAGATACAGCTCAAAATGCAATGATAAATATAATCACAATTATGTTGGTCTAAGTGTTGGAGCTAAAGCAGATGGATCTACATTCTTGGATATGAGTACTTTAAAAATTATAGCAATGGGACTTATGGCTTTCTGTTTCTGACAGTTGGTGGAGTCTCTATTAGAAAGATATTATATTACGTAACAGGTGGAAAAGTAAACCCACTTATAGGATCAGCAGGAGTATCTGCTGTTCCAATGGCTGCTCGTGTTTCTCAAACAGTTGGAGCTAAAGAAAAATCCAACAAACTTCTTTATTAATGATGCAATGGGACCAAATGTTGCAGGAGTTATAGGATCAGCAGTTGCAGCCGGATTCTTTATGATGATATTTTAAAGGAACAATGTAATAAATATCTTGATAAAAAGTTTTTAACAAAAAATAATATAATGGATTGCTATAAGATTGCAACTCAATCTTATAGTAGTTTATAAAAAGAGATTAGGAGGATTTTTGTAGAGTAAAGTAATGTCTTTCACACGATGCAATAGCAAAATATGTTGAATCTGGAGATAGTTTATGTTTTGGAGGATTCATAACAAACAGAAAAACCTTATGCTGCTGTTTATGAAATCATCAGACAAGGTCAAAAAGATTTTATAGGATATTCAGGACCAGCTGAGGAGACTAGATATGTTAATAGGATGTGGAAGAATAAAAGCTTTCACAAACTGTTATATAGCTAACTCTGGATATACAAATGTTTGTAGAAGACTTTAGAGATGCAATTGAAAAAGAAACATAATTTATTATTAGAAGACTATTCTGCAAGACGTTATTATGTTAATGTTAAGATGCAGTCTTTAGATTACCTTACCTACCGGTAAAATTAATGGAAGGAAGTGATCTTGAATATAAATGGGGAATTAGTGCTGAAATCAGAAAAACTATTCCTAAATTACCTGATAAAAATTAGAAAGATTACCTAATCCTTTTCAAAGAAGGAGATGAAGTTATAGCAGTTCCAGTTCCAAGACTTGATACAGCTATCATTTCAGTTCAAAAGGCTTCAATAAATGGAACTTGCTCGATAGAAGGAGACGAATTTGATGATATAGATATTGCTATTGCTGCTAGAAAAGTTATAGTTATAGCTGAAGAAAATAGTAACAGAAGAAGAAATTAGAAAAGATCCTTCTAAAAACTCAATACCTGAATTCTGTGTTGATGCAGTAGTACATGCTCCTTGCATGGTCACACCCATCTCAATTATATAACTATTATGATTATGACCCTGCATTTTTATAAAATGTATGACAGTGTAACAAAAACTGATGAAGATTTCGAAAAATTCATTCAAGAATGGGTTATAGATGTAAAAGACTATGATGGATATTTAGCTAAATTAGGATTACCTAGAGTATCTAAATTAAGAGTAGTTCCAGGATCTCCAATATGCAGCAAAATTAGTTAAGGAGGGGGAATAATAATGGCAAAAGAATTATAAAAACTATACAAATAAAGAAATGCAAGCTATTACTATAGCTAAAGAAATAAAAGATGGACAAATCGTTATAGTAGGAACAGGGTTACCTTTAATAGGAGCAACAGTTGCTAAAAATAAATTTGCCCTCAATTGTAAACTAATAGTTGAAAGTGACTTATGGACTGTAGTCCAATAGAAGTTCCAAGAAGTGTTGGAGATTTAAGACTTATGGGACATTGTGCTGTTCAATGGCCAAATGTTAGATTTATAGGTTTTGAAACAAATGAATACTTAAATGGAAATGACAGAATGATAGCGTTCATCGGAGGAGCTCAAATAAATCCTTATGGAGATTTAAACTCAACTATCATTGGTGATGACTATATACATCCAAAAACAAGATTTACTGGTTCAGGAGGAGCAAACGGAATTGCAACTTACTCAAATACAGTAACTCATGATGCAACACGAAAAAGAAGATTCATTGATAAAAATAGACTATGTAACTTCTGTAGGTTGGGCAGGAGGACCAGGAGGAAGAGAAAAATTAGGGCTTCCTGAAACAGAGGACCAATTGCAGTTGTAACTGATAAAGGAATATTAAGATTTGATGAAAAAAACTAAAAAGAATGTATTTAGCAGGATACTATCCAGGTGTAACAATAGAAGATATAGTTGAAAATACTGATTTGAATTGGATACTTCAAGAGCTGTTCAATTAGAAGCTCCTTCTGAAGAAATTATTAAAATGATAAGAGAAGATATAGATCCAGGTCAAGCATTTATAAAAACCACCTGTAGAAGAATAAAAATATTTTAAGTTACTTGAAAAGGAGAAAAATGAATTATTCAATGCCTAGATATTTTTCAAAAATATGCCTAAAAGTAGGAAATCCATTGGCTAATATTGATGAAGCTAATGAAGCTGAAGTAAAGAAAAGTAGAAGAAGATATATTACAAAAATCGAAGCTATGCAAGCAGCTGGAACTCCAGATGAAAAGATAAACGATAAAGGGCAAATGACAGCTTTTACAAAAGAATAGCTGAATTAGTTGATGAAGGGACTTGGTATCCTTTAAATACTTTATATAATCCTCAAGATTTTCGAAACTGGAACTGGAATAGTTAAAGGTTTAGGAAGAATTGGTGGAAAAATGGGCTATGATCGTTGCATCTGATAACAAAAATAGTTGGAGCTTGGGTACCAGGTCAAGCTGACAATTTATTGAGAGCTTCTGATACAGCTAAATGCTTAGGAATACCTTTTAGTTTATGTTTTAAACTGTAGTGGTGTTAAACTAGATGAACAAGAAAAGTTTATGCAAATAGAAGAGGAGGAGGAACTCCATTCTATCGTAACGCTGAACTACAACAATTAGGAATTCCAGTAATAGTTGGAATTTATGGAACAAAACCCAGCTGGAGGAGGATATCATAGTATCAGTCCAACAATCTTAATTGCTCATAAAGATGCAAATATGGCAGTTGGAGGAGCAGGAATAGTTGGTGGAATGAATCCCTAAAAGGATATATTGATATGGAAGGAGTTATTCAAATAGCAGATGCTACTGCAGCTGCAAAAATGTTGAAGTTCCTGGAACAATAAATGTTCACTATAACGAAAACTGGTTTCTTCAGAGAAGTTTATGATGATGAAATTGGAGTTATTGATGGAATAAAAACAATATATGGAATATTTACCAGCATACAACTTAGATTTCTTTTAGAGTTGATGATCCTATGGAACCCTCAATTAGATCCAGCAGATTTATATTCAATTATTCCTATGAATCAAAAGAAAATTTTATAATATCTATGATATTATAGGACGTTTATTTGATAATAGTGAATTTTCTGAATATAAAAAGGATATGGACCAGAAGTTGTAAATAGGTCTTGCTAAAAATAGATGGATTATTAGTTGGAGTTGTAGCAAATGCTCAAGGTCTTTTAATGAACTATCCTGAATATAGAGAAAAAGCAGTAGGAATTGGAGGAAAATTATACCGTCAAGGACTTATCAAAATGAGTGAATTTGTAAATCTTTGCTCAAGAGATAGATTGCCTATCGTATGGCTACAAGATACTACTGGTATAGATGTAGGAAACCCAGCAGAAAAAGCTGAATTATTAGGATTAGGACAATCTTTAATTTATTCGATAGAAAATTCTGGTGTGCCTCAAATTGAAATTTCAATAAGAAAAGCATCAGCGGCAGCTCACTATGTATTAGGAGGACCACAAAGGAAATAATACAAAATGCTTTCTCTTTAGGAACTGCAGCAACTGAAGTTTACGTAATGAATGGAGAAACAGCAGCATCTGCGATGTTCTCAAGAAGACTTGCAAAAGATCATAAAGATGGAAAAGATTTACAACCAACAATAGATAAAATGAATAAATTGATAAATGAATATACTGAAAAATCAAGACCAGATTACTGTGCTAAGACTGGTATGGTTGATGAAATAGTGCCTTTTATATGATTTAAGAGGATATATTTCAGCATTTGCAAATGCAGTATATCAAAATCCAAGATCAATTTAGTGCATTCCATCAAATGATTTTTACCAAGAGCAATAAGAGAATTTGAAACTTTTACATAAAAAAATTAGATGAGAAAAATAAAAATACTATAAGAAACAGAGTAAGGAAGTATCATAAGGCTTTAGACCTTACTTCCTTTACTTTTGCTTTATAACACTAAAAATAAAATATAATTTTATTAGAAATGAGGGAAAATGGAAAGAGAAGTATTAAAAATAACTATGTTTGAAACATTAGCGTTAGCAGTTTTGGCAATATATTTAGGAGATTTTTTTAAGAAAGAAATTTTTCTATTTTAGTTAAATATTGTTTACCAGCATCTGTTGTTGGAGGAACTTTATTTGCATTGGTATCAATGGGACTTTATTATGCAAATATAGTGGAGTTGGATTTTGATTATAAGACAGCAAACCAATTATTCTACTGTATATTCTTTTGCGGCGAGTGAGTGGCAGCAAGTATGGCACTTTTGAAAAAGGTGGAAAAACTTGTTGTAATATTTGCTATATTAGCAGCAGTATTAGCATTTTTTTCCAAAAATGCTTTTGGCACTTGGAGTTGGGCATTTTATGAATGTAGATCCTTTAATATCTATGATGACAGGAAGTATTCCCAATGACTGGTGGGGATGGAAATGCTGCAGCATTTGCTCCAGTAGCAGTTGAAGCAGGGGCTCCAGCAGCAATGGAAGTGGCAATAGCATCAGCAACATTTGGATTGATATCTGGATGTATAGTTGGAGGACCTTTAGGAAACTTCATTATTAAAAAGACATAAATTGGAAGATCCAATGTTAGATGGAGCAGCGGAAAAAAATAGAAATGTCTGGAGAAGAATCTGCAGGATTGTTAATGGGGAAAAATCAAGTTATTCAAGCCGTATTTTTTTAATGTGTATAGCTATTGGTATGGGACAATTAATTACTGCTGGATTAAAAGAAGTTGGAGTAGAATTACCTATACACGTAAGCTGTATGTTCGGTGGAATACTAATAAGATTATTCTACGATAGAAAAGCAGGAAATTATGAAACTTTATATGAAGCAATAGATACAGTTGGAGAATTTTCATTAGGATTATTCGTTTCAATGTCAATTATAACAATGAAATTATGGCAACTATCAGGATTAGGAATGGCTTTAATGGCATTACTAATAGCTCAAGTTGTATTTATATTATTCTTCTGTTACTTCTAACATTCAAATTATTAGGAAGCAATTACGATGCTGCAGTAATGGCAGTAGGACATACTGGATTTGGATTAGGAGCAGTACCAGTTTCTATGACTACTATGCAAACTGTATGTAAAAATATAGATATTCAAAAACTTGCATTCTTTTGTTGTACCAGTAATTGGAGGATTTATTAGTAACTTATCAAATGCTGCAATAATAACTTGGTTCTTGAACTTAGCTAAAACAATGCATATGGGATGGTTAGGATAATAATTATTTTTAAGGAAAGGATAAATATATGAGTATATTTACAATGGGAATAGATGTTGGGTCAACAGCATCTAAGTGTGTAATTATAAAAAGACGGTAAGGAAATTGTATCAACAGCTGTAATATCTGTTGGAACGGGTACGAGCGGACCCTGCTAGAGCAATGAAGGAAGCTCTAGAAAAAGTTGGATTAACATCAGTTGATCAACTTCAAGGAGCGGTAGCAACTGGTTATGGAAGAAATTCTATAGCCGAAGTTCCAGCTCAAATGTCTGAGTTATCTTACCATGCAAAAAGGAGCATATTTTTCTATTTCCGAATGTTCATTCAATAGTCGATATTGGTGGACAAGACTCAAAAGCATTAAAAGTTGGAGACAATGGTATGCTTGAAAACTTTGTTATGAATGACAAATGTGCTGCGGGAACAGGAAGATTTTTTTGGATGTAATTGCAAAGGTTTTAGAAGTAGAATTAGAGATCTTGAAAGATTAGATGAACAATCTACAGTTGATGTTCCAATAAGTTCTACTTGTACGGTATTTGCAGAATCAGAAGTTATTTCTCAACTTGCAAAAGGTACTAAAATTGAAGATATAGTAAAAGGAATTCATACGGCTATAGCAAAGTCGTGCTGGTAGTTTGGCAAAAAGAATAGGTATCAAAGATGATGTAGTAATGACTGGAGGAGTTGCCCTTAACAAAGGAATGGTAAGAGCATTAGAAAAATCGATTTAAACTTCATACAAGTGAATATTGCCAATTAAATGGAGCAATCGGTGCGGCACTGTTTGCTTATCAAAAAAATATATGATGACTAACCAATAACTAAGGTTCGGATAATAAAAAAATGTACTTAGAAAGAAACGGGAGGAAACAAAATGGCTAAAAATGGAAAAAAATTACCTAATAAGACACCTAGACCAATAGAAGGGCATAAAACCAGCAGCTGCTATTTTTAAGAGGAGTTGTTGATAAAGTTTATAGTCAAGCTTGGGAAGCAAAAAAGAGAGGAGAATTAGTAGGATGGAGTTCATCAAAAATTCCCTATTGAACTTGCAAAAAGCTTTTGATTTGAACGTTGTATATCCTGAAAACCATGCAGCTTCTACAGCAGCAAAAAAAGATGGATTGAGACTATGTCAAGCAGCAGAAGATATGGGATATGATAACGATATTTGTGGATACGCAAGAATAAGTTTAGCTTATGCAGCAGGGGAACCAACAGATCTCGAGACAAAATGCCTCAACCTGATTTTTTTACTATGCTGTAACAATATTTGTAATATGATGACAAAATGGTATGAAAACATAGCAAGAATGCATAATATTCCTTTAATAATGATAGATATACCGTTCTCAAATACAGTTGATGTACCTGAAGAAAAAGTTGATTATTTAGTTGGACAATTCCAATATGCAATCAAACAATTAGAAGAATTAACAGGAAAGAAATTTGATGAAAAGAAATTTGAAGATGCTTGTGCAAGAGCTAACAGAACAGCAGCAGCTTTGGCTAAAATCTTGTAAATATATGTCATATAAAACCATCTCCATTAAGTGGATTTGATTTATTTAATCATATGGCAGACATCGTTGCTGCAAGATGATGAAGAAGCAGCTATGGATTTGAATTACTTGCTGAAGAATTTGAGCAATCAATCAAAGAAGGAACATCTACTTGGGAATATCCTGAAGAACACAGAATTTTATTTGAAGGAATTCCTTGTTGGCCTGGATTAAAAACCATTATTTGAACCATTGAAAGATAATGGAGTAAACGTTACTGCAGTTGTTTATGCTCCAGCATTTGGATTCAGATATGAAAATATAAGAGAAAATGGCAGCAGCTTACTGTAAAGCACCTTGTTCTGTATGTATAGAAACAGGAGTTGAATGGAGAGAAACTATGGCTAAAGAAAAACGGGATTAGTGGGAGCATTGGTAAACTATAACCGTAGCTGTAAAACCATGGAGCGGTGCTATGCCAGAAATAGAAAGAAGATGGAAAGAAGATTTAGGAATACCAGTTGTTCACTTCGATGGTGACCAAGCTGACGAAAGAAACTTCTCGACAGAACAATATAATACAAGAGTACAAGGTCTTGTTGAAACTATGCAAGAAAGAAAAGAAGAAAGACTAGCAAAAGGTGAAGAAGTATATACAAACTTTGAAAACACTAAAGAAAACAGATTGGTCAAAAACCAACATTAAAATAGGAGGAGAAAAATGGCTGAAATTAAGGAATTGTTGGAACAGTTTAAATACTATGCAGAAAAATCCAAGAAAACAATTGGATAAATATCTAGCTGAAGGTAAAAAAAGCAGTAGGAATATTCCTTACTATGCACCAGAAGAAATAGTTTATGCAGGTGGAATGGTTCCATTTGGTGTGTGGGGAGGACAAGGTCCAATTGAGAAAGCAAAAGATTATTTCCCGACTTTTTATTATTCATTGGCATTAAGATGTATGGAAATGGCTTTTGGATGGAACTTTAGATGGTTTATCTGCATCAATGATAACAACTTTAGACGATACATTAAGACCATTTTCACAAAACTACAAAGCAAGTGCTGAAGAAAAATACCTATGGTATTCTTTAAAACCATGCTCAACACAGAAAAGAAGATTTTGGTAGAAATTATAATGCAAAAATATTTAGAAATGCAAAAGAAGAATTAGAAAAATTTGTGATGTAAAAATTACTGATGAAAATTTGAAAAAGCATTTGAAGTTTATAATGAAAATAGAGCAGAAAAAGAAGATTTATAAAACTTGCTGCTTCTCATCCACAATCAATAAAAAGCTTCTGATAGAACTAATGTTTTTAAAAAGTGGATACTTTATGTTGAAAGATGAAAATACAGCTTTTACTTAAAGAGTTAAATGCAAAATTGGAAGCTCTTCCTGAAGAACAATGGGATGGAGTAAAAGTTGTAACAAGTGGAGTTATAACAGATAACCCTGACTTATGGAAGTTTTTGATAAATATAAAGTATGTATAGTGGCAGATGATGTGGCTCACGAATCAAGAGCATTAAAAGTTGATATAGATTTATCTATAGAAGATCCTATGCTTGCTCTTGCAGACCAATTTGCTTTCGTATGGATGAAGATCCAATTCTTTATGATCCAGATATTTACAAAAGACCAAAAATATGTTTTTGATTTAGTAAAACAAAAATAAAGCTGACGGTTGTCTATTATTTATGATGAACTTCAATGATACAGAAGAAAATGGAATATCCATCTCTAAAACAAGCATTTGATGCAGCAAAAATTCCTTTAATTAAAAATGGGATACGATCAACAAATGGTAGACTTTGGACAAGTTAAGACACAACTTGAAACATTCAACGAACTAGTACAATTAATGAGATGGTAGGAGGCGAAAAATGGATCAAAATATATGGGAATATGATGATTTTTATTTTTTTAAAGGTGATGAGCTAAAAAGGAATGACAGCAAAAGGTAAAGACAAAGTTAAAACTGGAGGTCAAACTGATTTAGTAATTCCTGCAACAACTCCTGATGGTCTACCTCAAAAAATTGCAATGAATGCTTTTTATAGAAGAGGACTAACTTCGGTTGTAATTCCTGATACAGTCGAAAGCATTGGATATGATGCTTTTTGGTGTTTGTAAATTAACAGAAGTAAAATTACCTGAAGCTTTTAGTTAATATTGAAGGATTTGCTTTTTATAGAAATAAATTGACTAAAGTGGAATTCGGATCTAAAGTTCAAAAAAATTGAACCAAGTGCTTTTGCAATGAATGCACTATCTGAAATTACTTTTTCCAGAAACTTTAGAATATATTGAGCATCAGCATTCTTTTAAAAATGAATTTGAAAGCATTAGTTTTCCAAAGTCAATAACAAAAATTGATATGTATGCTTTTAGAAAAATAATATTAGAGAAGTTACTGTTGATGAATCTGTAAAATTTACATAGATTTGCATTTGAACCAAATACTATAGTAAAAAGAGGATATAATTATAAAAATTGACGACGTTGGGAAAACCTACGTCGTCTTTTTTTATATTTATTTTTATACTATGCAGAAAATTTAACTTTTCCTTTTAACAAAAGTCATACATACATTGTAGTCCCTTATCCATAATAACTATATCTGCATCTTTTTCCAACTTTTATTTCTCCACTATTTAATTTAAATTCTTTTTGCAGCATTAGTTGATGTCATTTTAAATACATCAGTTATACTATATCCTAACTCAATCAAATTTCTAAATGCTCCGTCCATACGAAGAACACTTCCAGCAAGTGCATCATTCATTGCAAGTCTTGCTTGTCCGTCCTTTACATTTACATCAAGTTCTCCTAATTTATATTTTCCTTCTGGTAAAACCAGTTGCGGACATTGAGTCAGTCACACACACAACCTTATCTACTCCCTTTATTTTTATAAGAGTTCTTACAGCTTCTGGATGGACATGAAATTTATCAAAAATAATCTCTGCCATAATTTCATCTGAATTAAAAACTGCTCCTACAACTCCTGGTTCTCTATGAGTAAATCCCTTCATTGCGTTGTAAGTGTGAGTTGCATGAGTCAATCCATAATTTACAGCTTTTATTACATCTTCATATTTCGCTGCTGAATGTCCAACTGATGCAACGACACCTCTATCTGATAAATATTTGATAGCTTCTAAATTTTTCTTGATTATGAGGAGATATAGAAAATAATTTTACTAATCCCTCTTTAACAGATAAATATTCTATCAAGCTCTTTTATTCCTGTTGGCTTCATATTTTTTTCATTTTGAGCTCCCTTGTACTCAACAGAAAAAAATATGGACCTTCCATGTGAACACCAAAAAAATATTTGCCCCATCGATATCTTTTATCTTGTAACTTTGCAACTATTCCTAGTACATTTTTTTAAAATTTCTTTTTGTGCTTGTCAAAGTTGTTGCCAAGAAATTTGCTGTTCCTTCTTTTGCAAAGATACTTTGAAATTTTTTTCTTAATGCTTCTTCACTTACATCCATAGCATCTGCACCATCAGCTCCGTGTGTATGAACATCTACGAAAGCAGGTCCTAAATATTTTTGATTTAAGTTTATAATCTCATCAAAAATCTTTTTCATCTAAATCAAAAATTATTTTCAAAAATTTTTCAATCTTTCCATCAAAAATTGAAATCGAACCATTTACTAATTTATAAAACTATTCTTCCATTTTTTTAACAATATTTTTCATACTATCACCACCTTTTTATTTTATAGCAAATCTAAATATTTGTAAATAAAAATTTTTAAATTTTCTTTTCTATATATTGATATTTTTATAGATTAATACTAGAATTTGTGATAGAATTGTTTGTGTATATTAGCCTAATTTAGGAGGACAGTTTATGCAAGATACTAATATAAATTTTAATCTTTTCATAGCTGAAGAATTTTGTAAATTGATATCATCTCCTTCAAATCAAGTAATTACTAAAGATTTATTTTTCAACAACAAACAAAGATTTTGTTGTTCTAAATAATAGTTTGGCATTACCTGAGTTAACACAAAAATTTTTAGATGATATTATTTATGATAAAAAGAAATTGTTGAAAGAATTAGTAAAAATTTTTCATCTCAGATCGAGATACAATTTAAGTTTTTATAAAAATTATTTGAAAAATGATTTATTTGCTACTATTATTTCGTCAAATTATGACTATGTTCTTGAAGATAATTTTTCAAATCAAATAAAAAGAATACACCTTTTTATTTGAGTAATGACGAAAGTGCAAAGAAATCTTTTATAAAATCTATGGGATTTTAAAGACAGAGAACAATTTATCATTTCAACTCAAGACATAAAAAGAGTTAAATTACTTAGGATTTATACAGATTTTTTGGAACAGACTTAGAGAAGAATTTAAGAAAAAGACCGACTATTTTCTTAGGATTTTAATATGAATGATAAAGTGTTGCTTGATATTTTTGATTTCACTCTTTCAAAAATTGGAAAGGGACTTAAAGAAATCTATATTTATACAAATCAAACTAGTGATAAAATTCTTGTTGACAATGATATAGCTAGTTTTGTAAAAATATTCTGTAAAATTTATTTCAGGAGAAAATGAAGAATTTTTCCAAACTGTTTTTGAAAAATTTAATTTAATTTCAGAGCAAGAAGAGGATACTAAAGTTGGTGATGCTGACCAGAACTATGCTCTGAATAATGAGGACAAAAATAAGTCCTCAAAATTTAAATACAAAAATATGAATTATACTATTCCCTTATCAATGATGTAATTAATGATGATAAAGAAATTGTTATAGATGATTATCAAGGAAAGGATGTTGAACTTTCTTTAAGTAAGGATGATTTTTAGAAACTGCTTCTGAAATTGATTTAAAACTTTATTTTTAGAAAATTTACCAATAAAATATAGAAATTTTTTTCAAAAAAACTTGGACTTTTATAAAATCGACTTCTTGGGGTACTGCATCTGTTAATTTTTGGTTTTGAAACTCTAGATAATGTAAATATTAAACTTTTAGAATTTCCAAAAATTTTGCAAATGATTGAATTTTAGGGAGTTCAGATTGGCTTTAGGTGTTGTAAGAGATTCTAATGGACTTTATAAATCTAACGACTTATTTGATTATGAAATAAATTCTAGTTTAAAAATGTAGCTAAAAGTTGTTTTAGAATTTTTCTCAAATTTATTTAAAAGGTACAACAATTAAATTTCATTTTTGGTGTAAATAAATATGAATTTAATTTTGTAAATCATATAGAACATTTCAAGCTTTAATTCTATGAGAGATTTTTCTTTTAAACTATGAAAATTTAGTAGACAGAATAAAATTATTCAAATATAAAAAATCTAGCTGATACTGAAAAATTCTTTTCTATGAAATTGATGTGCTTGACAAAAGCCACTTCGATAGAAGAAAATAATACTTGGATCAATGCAAAATTATTAAATAAAGATGGCATTAGAGCTGGAGATAAACTTACTCTTAGACGTTTACATAAGATGAATTTTTATGACTTCCCTTATGATATTGAAGAAGAAATAGTTGTATTGCAACCTATAAGTGGAAAAGATATAAAAGATAATTTTATTGTTCTAAATCATAGAGCTATTAAAGTGAGATATAATAAGACTGATAAATAGGAGGCTACCTAATGAGCAAGCTTATAAAAGAAGATTTTTTAAAGAGTTTAGTATAGATGAAGAATATTTTATTTCTACAGGCTTAGAATGGGACACTTTAGAAGAAATATATAATGATTATGTTGAGCTTATTCCTTTACTTGAAAAAGAAGCTGAATATATAGTTTCAAAATTAATTGATGTTCCTTCTGTCCATTCAGTAAGAAGAAGAGTAAAAAAACCAACTCATCTAATTGAAAAATTATTAGAAAAAGGTCAAAAGTATAAAGATAGAAATATATCTGTAGATAATTACAAAGAAATCGTTACGGACTTAATTGGAATTAGAGTTTTACATTTATTTAAAGATGATTGGCAAAATATTCAATCATGAAATTTTAAATCTTTGGGATATTAAAGAAACTCCACAAGTTAATATTAGACGTGGTGATTATAATATCACAGAGTTCAAAGATTCTATTCACGATTTAAATATTGACTGTGAAGTTATTGTGAGAGAACATGGTTATCGTTCTGTACATTATCTTGTAAGTATTGATATAACAAAAGTCTTAAATATCTCTGTTGAAATACAAGTTAGAACAGTTTTTGAAGAGGCTTGGAGTGAAATAGATCATATAATGAGATATCCTTATGACGTTGACAATCCTATCATTACAGAATATCTGGGAATATTCAATCGTATAGTTGGTTCTGCTGATGAAATGGGAACTTTTCTAAAAAGTAAAACAAAAATTTTGGTACAGTTAGAAAGGTGTTGATGAGCTGCAAAGAGAGCTCGATATGAAATTTAAATAAATAAATAGGCTGTCGTAATTTTTACAACAGCTCTATATTTTTATTTATTTATTTATTTATTTATTTATTTATTTATTTCATCTACAAATTTTTTTAGTTATTTGTTGAGGTCTTGTAATTGCTCCACCAACAACAACGGCATAAGCTCCTAAGTCAAGTGCTTTTCTCGCTTTTGCAGGTGTATCCATATTTCCCTCAGCTATGATAGGAATTTTTACAGATTTTATAACTTTTTCAAGTTCAGTTAAAGGATCATTTCCTTTTTGTATAATCTGTGTAACCAACAAGAGTTGTTCCAACAATATCAAAACCAATTTCTTCAGCATATCTAGCTTCCTCATCAGAAGATACATCTGCCATTATTATTTGATTTGGATATTTTTCTTTTATTTCTTCCACAAAATCTTTCAAACTCTTTTTATCAGGTCTTTCTCTTTTGTTGCATCGATGGCTATGATATCAACACCTTCAGCAACAAGTTCTTCAAATTCTTTCATAGTTGGAGTGATATATACATTACAATTTCCATAAACTTTTTGATAATTCCAATTATTGGCAAGGAAACATTACTTTTAATTTCTTTTTATGTCAGCAACTGTGTTTGCTCTTATTCCCCTGCTCCACCAACAAATGCAGCATGCTCATTCTCCCATAATGAAAGAGCTATGTAGAGGTTCATCTTCAAGAGCCTGACATGAAACAATTAATTTTTCCTTTTTATGTTTTCTAAAACTTTATTCATTTTTCTACCTCTAGTTAGCTTCTAAAAATTTTTTTATGTAATTCTTTTGCAAAATTCAACTTGTTTTTCTCCAATTTTTCATAGGTTTTCTACAATATCCAGCATCTACACCTTCTAGTTTTTAAAAATTTCTTTTTATTGTTTGATATAGACCATTAGATAAAATTCCTTCTATTAAATCGTTTGTTACATATTTGAATTTCTAAAGCTTCAGCAATTTTTTGATTGTTTTGCCAATTCAAATATTTTCTTAGCTCTAATTCCATTTACATTGTATGTGCTTCCTATTGCACCGTCAACACCTAAAACTGTTGCAGGTAACAACATTTTCATCAAAACCTGCAAAGATTAATTTATCAGGGAAAGCTTTTTCTAACTCTTTCTAATAAATAGAAATCTCCTGCAGTAAATTTAACTCCGATAATTTTTCATTTTTAAATAATTCTCCGAATTGAGAAAGACTCATATTAACTCCAGTTAAGAAAGGAATCGAGTATATAACCATATAGTTTCCTGTTTCTCAACTATTGTTTCATAATAATCTTTTATTTCTTCAAAAATCAAATTTGTAATAAAATGGTAACTGCTGATAAGCATTTATATCCCAATTTTTGTTACATATTTTTCCTAATTCAACAGCTTCGTGTAAGTTGATACTTCCAACTTGTGCAATCAAATGAACTGCATCTTTAGCTTCATCAATAGCAATTTCAAAAACTTTTTCTTTTCTTCAGTAGAAATCATAAAGTTTTCTCCTGTACTTCCACCAACATAAAGTCCATCTACACCCATTTTATCAATATTATATCTTACATTTCTCTCAATCCTTTTTCATTAATACTTCCATCTTCATTGTATGGAACCATTAAAAGCCGAATAAATCCTTTCATTTTTCCTCCATTCCTTTTTATCCTTTTATCTAAAAGAAGATAAGCTGCTCCCAACATACCTGCATTATTTCCAAGTTCAGCTATGACTTATATTTAATTTTTCACTAAACATAGGTCCTACTTTTTTTATTCAAACTTTTTCCTTATTCTTTTCATAAGTGGATCTCCTTGTTCAATAACACCTCCACCTAATATTATATTATCTGGGTTAAAAAGAATAAACTAAGCTTGAAAGTCCATCAGTTAAATTTTTTCTATCCATTCAACAACTATATTTTTTTGATTTCCTCAGAACCATTTTTCTAAATCAAAAATTTCTTTTTCCATTCAATGTCTTTCCAGTTTTTCTTTAACTATTCTAACTAATGCAGAGGTTGATGCAAACTTTTCAAACTCCCCTTTTCTTATCAAAAATATGTCCAAACTCTCCAGCAACAAAATTTTTCCTCTGAAAAGTTCATTATTTAAAAATAATTCCTCCACCAATTCCAGTTCCAACTGTTAGGCAAAGAAAAATCACTTAAATTTTTCCAGCACCTTTCCATTTTTTTCACCGAGAGCTGCACAATTGACATCATTTTCTAATATAGTAGGCAAGTCATATCTAAAAATTTCAACCAAATTTGTTCCTATCCATTCGGGAATGATAGGGTTACCCCCTATCACTTTCCCAATTTCTCCATTTATTTGACCTGTACCTGATACTGCAATTCCCAATAAATTTCTGTCTTTAAAGTTATTGTATATGATGTCTATTTTTATTTAAAATATTTTCCAATCCCTTTTCTGCTTGAGTATCCACCTTATCACTTGTAATAACTTCTCCTTCCAAAGTTACCAAGCCATATTTTTATCATTGTTCCACCAATATCTATTGCTAAAATCATAACTAATTATCCTCCTAATTTTTAAGGCATAATTAAATTAGGCAAGAACAATACTATTTGTGGGAATACTGTTATTATTATTAATGTTATCAAAAATTGGTAACAAGAATGGGAAAACTCCTTCGCAACTGTACTTACACTCATCTTTCCAACTTGAGCAACAACGAATAATGCCATTCCATAGGGTGGTGTTAAAATTCCTATCATCATATTTAATGTTGTCATAACTCCGAAAGAATACAAGATCTATTCCAACTTGTTCTGCAAACAGGAATTAACATTGGCAATACTAAAAATTGTAATGCTAAAGCATCTATGAACATTCCTAAGAATAACAATAATAAGTTTATCATAATTAAAACTGTTATAGGTGATGTCGCAAATTTCAAGAATACTTCGGCAATTCTCATAGCAACTTGTTCTCTTGCTATGATATCTCCAAAAGAATGTAACAGTCATTATCATAAGAACAGTTACTCCACTTATTGCAAACCGCTTCGACACAGTGTCCGAAGAATGATTTTTAAAGTCAATTCTTTATAAATAAATCCACCTAAAATTATTGAATAGAATGTAGCAATAACGGCTGCTTCTGTAGGCGTAAATATTCCTGAGAAAAATTCCACCGATTATAATAAATGGTGTTAATAATGCCCAAAAACGATCTTTTAAAAGCCATCCATCTTTCTTTTGGAGTTGCTTTTACAGCTTTTTATATCCTCTCTTCTTACAAACAAAATAGTTCATTATCATAAGAGCTATTGTTGTCAAGAAACCAGGTACGAAACCTGATAAGAATAATTTTGCTATTGATTGGTTTGCAATAACTCCGTATATAATCATACTGATGCTTGGAGGAACTAAAGGTCCTATGATACAAGATGCAGCTGTTAACCCTCCACAAATATCATCATCATAACCTTCATCTCTCATTGCTTTTATTTCAAGTTGTCCAAGACCACCTGCATCGGCAATAGCTGATCCTGACATTCCCGAGAAAATCAAACTAGCTGCAACATTTACATGTCCCATTCCACCAGTATAGTGTCCTAACATTGCTTTTGCAAAGTTAAATATTCTTTCAGTAATTCCAGCTCCATTCATCAAAATTCCTGTCAAAATGAAGAAGGGAACACTTAACAAGCTGAAACTATCCAAAACTATAAACTAATTTTGTCAGATGCAAAATAAAACAACTCTCCATTTTGTTATTGCGAAATAGAAAAACAGTTGCTATAAGTAACGACCATCCTACAGGTACTCAAAGAATATCATTATTAACCATCCAACTAAAGCATAATAAACTGCTGCTTCTCCAAAATCAAAAATATTCATACAATCTGGACACTCTAAATAAATCTGGTTTTTACAACTGTTATTATAACTAAAAATTACCATTATAGCTAACATAATAACTGGTTTTAAGCATACAGTACCTTTTTCATAATTTTCACTATATGCTTGATAAAAATCTTACTAACATTAAAATCGTAATTAAAGGTGAGAGCTAAATACATCCATTTCATTGAAATTCCCAATGAAACAATTTCAACTTCTTCTTTTTGAAGGAATAAATAATATCCAAAATATAAGAAGAAAAATTAAACAACCTAAGATTAAGAAATTGTATTATAGTAAACACAACTTTTTGCATAGATTTTTGGAAATTTAGCATACAGAAGTCTATAAAAATATGTTGTTGACTTCTTTATCCCATACTTACCCCTAAGCATTCCAACATAAACAAATATCAATCTTGATAGTTCCTCACTCCAAATAAGAGGGCTATCTAAAACTTGTCTTGCAAATATTTGCATAACAAGTATTACAAGCATTGCTATAAATAGGCTTCCACCTATCCATTCTTCTAACTTATTAAAAATTTCATTTATTACCCCCTTTTTCGTTTATGTTATTTAACAGCTTGGATTGCTTTTTATAGCATCTTCCAACCTTTCCATTTTTTTCTTTGTATATTCATCATAGAAAAGGTTTCATAGCTTTTTCAAAATGGTTCAAGAGCTGGTTCAGTTATAGTTACACCTTTAGATTTGAAGAAATCTTTTAGAGATTTTTCTTCGTCCATAAATAATTTTTGTATGATAATCAGCGGCAACTTTTGCAGATTCGTAAACAACTTTTTGTAAATTTGCTGGTAAATCTTCCATAGTCATGTTACTACAAGATATAATTGGTCATTTAATATATGATTAGTCATTGCTAAATATTTTTGTACTTCATAGAATTTTTGAGCTTTAATTGTTGATAATGGGTTTTCTTGTCCATCAACAGAGTTTGTTTGTAATGCTAAGTAAACTCTCAGAGAAAGCCATTGGTGTAGGAGCTGCTCCAGTATATTTAGCATAAGCTAGGTTTGCTGCTGCCCTGGAACTCTCAATTTCATTCCTTTCATATCAGCTAAAGTTTTTATTGGTTTTATTAGATGTAGTTTCTCTAGTTCCATTGTATGCTTGAGCAAGAACAGTCATTCCTTATCGTGAACTTTTTGAATAAGTCTTTACCAAAATTTTTGTATTTACAGCTTTTTTTCATATGATTAAAAATCTTTTATCATAGTAAGGTAAAAGTAAATACTTCAGCTTCTGGGAAGAAAGTTGAAAAATCTTCCAGTTTTCAGAGAAAGTAAAATCTAATGCTCCTCCTTCTAATTGTTGCATCATAGCTAAGTCATCCTTACCTAATTGAGCAGATGGATATAATTTTTAGTTCAATTTCTCCTTTAGATCTTGCTTTCAATTCTTTTGCAAATACTTCAGCAGCTTTGTATTCGTTTTGAGAAGTTGTTGCAGTCATTCCCATTCTTAAATTATACTTTGCTGCAAAAAGCTGATGTTGACATCACTCCAAATAAAATTGCCATTTTAAATAAATTCATTTTTCATAAAAATTCCTCCCTATAAAGTTTTATTTTAAAGTTTTATTTTAAATTTTCCATAAGTAAGATTTGAGGCTCTAAAATTATTTTTCAGCCTTTTTCCCATTATTTTTATACAAACGATTTATCATCAATTGATATGCTTTATATCCAGTATCATAAATATCATCTGCTATCGTTGCTAAAATTTTTCTCATTTATCAACTTTCTTATTCTATTTCCTATACCGGTCGTAACTATTTTTGAGTTCTTATTATTTCGTCTGGCAATTCCAATAAAAATATCTTGAGCATATCTATTTATAAAAACTGATGAAATTTTTCTGTGTAACATATTTCTTTTATATATTCAACACTGTCTTCGACTCCATAATTGGACCAAATATGTTTTAAATTTTCATCTTTTGCTTTTTCTAAAAATCCATTTAAATAATATTTTGAAGAAATATTATCATCTCCATTATCAAGAACTAATATTTTTTTCATTTTTTTAATAAAATTTTAGATAACAACTCAGCGGCAATTTTTCCACATTTTTGGTAATCAGTACCAACATAAGCTATTATGTCATCTAAAAATACTTATTGTCACAACATTTATTTTTATCTAAATATGGAGCTAACATTGTTAAAAATTTTTTCCTTATCTATGGGAATTATTATTATTCCGTCCACTTGCATATTTGATTTTAAAAGTTTTTCTAATTCCTTTTGATTGCTCTTTTAGGATCGTTTATACCTGTTGTTATTTCAATAATCTCTAAATTATAATGCTTATATTCTTTTTGGCTTTTTCATACCCTTTTTTATTTGCTCATTATAATATTTATTTCTTGATTCAACAGTAAAACAGTAGACAACTTTTTCTTACTAGCAAGTAGACTTCCTGCATAATTTTTTTCATATCCTAATTCTTTAGCTTTTTCAAAATTTTTCTTTTTGTTTGTGCCTTGATATTTGGATCATCATTTATAGCTCTTGCTATCGTTGTGCGACTCACTCCTAAAACTAGAAGCAAGCTCCTTTTTGAGTAACCATAATTTTTGTCCTCTTACTTTTCTATAATATACCCTTTGAACATTCTTTTCAGTTCTTACACCAGGTTTTATTTCTCCATTTATTGAGTAAATATTATCGTGCAATAATAGTAATGCTGCTCCACAAGGTGCATCAAATGGAACTTCACCTATAGCTTTCCATTTATTTGTAGTTGCATTGTATACTAATACTTTTCTATTCCAGTTATATGATTTAGGGTTCAGCACCAAAAATAATTTTCTTTATATACTTTCAATGCTTCGTATTTTTAATTCAGAAAGATTTTTATTTGCAGAATTCCATAAATCATAATCAAATCCACCTATAACTAACATTTTTGTTATAAGCTATTTTTTACTGAATTTGCTCCCAATAATAATGTAGTTTTTCCATTTACCATAACATCTGCAACTTTTTGTCCAAGTGTTTGTGCTGAAATCATAAGCATATCCATCTACATAAGATACATTTGATCCTCCACTGAAAAACATAAAATTTACCATTTAAAAATTTGTCCAACAGTTTGTTGTCTTGGTTCTCCAGGGAATGGAGCTAATTCTTTTTTGTTTCTTTTTGTTTGTGTATCAAGACAAAAATCTGTTACTATTTACAGTTTTTTTCCTTCATCATTTTCTATTTTTCCAACACCATAATAAATTTTTCCATCTACATATTGAGCTACTCCATTTTTCAAAAGCTAAAGGCAATTTTTTCCATAAATATCTGTAACTAATTTATCTCCTTTTACCATAACTCTTAAAACATCTCTTGAATGCTCTCATCTGGGCTTCCACCTAAGTAATAAATTGCTCCTTCTTTTTCTAGCACTTACGGATGCTCCATATCCTATTGGATAATCTAATTGAATTTGGTCAACAGTTTTTAATTTTCCACCTTCATCCAATAAAAGATAAATATCTTTGTGAGTAACTCCACCTTTTTCTAAAGCTACTGGGAAATTTGCTCCTCCTCCAACAACAATATAATTCCAAATTGTTCCTTGTAGTAATCCAGCTGTTCCAATATTTTCATCGTAACCTTTTTGTGCAGGCAAACTTCCAGCATAATCCCAAACTAGTCTTGCATTTTTCGACATTTGAAATTTTTCGGAAGCATAACCTACAGAAAATAAAAACTAAAAAAAGACTAACAAAAATTTAAATTTTCTTAACATAATCTCATCTCCTAAAAATACAAAAATGTTCACGAGCACATTTTTATATAGCTACTATATATCACTTTTTAAAAATCAATGTCAAATAGATTGTTTAATTTTTATTTTTCGATTTTTAGATGATACTTTTCTGTTCTAAAAACAGAACCTTTCAGTTCTTTTTATTTTTTTATTTTTATTTTTTAAATTTTTATCTTAAAGCTTGCTCCTTTTCCAAGTTCACCTTCAACAAAAATTTCAGCTGAGTGAAGCTCTGCAAATACCATTGAAAGTCCTAAACCGCTTCCTTTATTTTTCTTCCTTGTTTCTTGAATCACTCACTTGATAAAATCTATCCCAGACTCTTTGCTTATCTTCTTCAGATAAACCAATTCCATTATCTTTAACTTCTAAAATAATTTCATCATCTTCTCTTTGTAAATTTACAATTATGGTATCTTCTGTAAATTTCATAGCATTATTGAAAAAGTTTATAAATACTCTTTCTAGCATAGTTCTATTTCCAAAAACTTCTAAAATTTTTCTTGAATATTAGAAATTAATTTTATTTTTCTGTTCTAATAAATTTTTATAATCTAAAAGTATTTGATTAACTATAGCTGAAAAATTTATTTTTCCTTTTTCGATATCTTTTGTTTTTCAAGACGAGATAGCTCCATAATTTGATTTATTAAATTTGACATCTTTTTGATTGCCTATCGATAACTTCCAAAGACTCTTTTGCTTCTTCTAAAGTATCAGCATATTTTAAAGCGTAATCACTTTCTGCTAAAATTACGGTAATTGGCGTCCTAAGTTCGTGTGAAGCATCGGAGCTAAATTGTTTTTCTCGAATAAAAGTTCCTTCTAAGCTATCAAGCATTTCACTGAATGTTGAAGCAATCTTATAAATCTCATCCTTACCATAGCCTATTCTTATTCTCTTAGAAAAATTTTTACTATTTCAAGAGCTGTATCTGAAATTTTTATCGGCTTTAAATGCTTTTTCAAAAATTTTGTGTCCACTATAAAGAATTAAAATCAAAATTATAGGACTTAAACCAAAAATTATATAGAGTAAAAGTATGAATTTCTTTTTGAAACTTACTGATAGGAAAAACTCCTCTTACCCATTCTTGAGAATTTTTCATTTTACATCATAGTATAAAAAAATTTCTTATTATTTACTTGAAATTCATTTATGTCTTCTATAGAAAAAGGTAATCCAATATTAGAAATCTTTTTGGTAACTTTCCTGCAATTATTCTATTTTGTTCATCATATTTTATGAAATAAATTCCATCATCAAAATCTTCAAATTCATCTGGACTATGATTAAATTTTATCCATAGTTTCAACAAGATTTTTGTGCTGATATCACTTATCAATTTATTTTTCAATATAAAAAGCTGACGATAAAATTATTGCAAAAAGGATTACAATAAAAATGTGTACCAAGCTGTTACTCTTACTGTAATAGGAATGCTCAAAAATAAATTTATCAAAAATTTTTATTCATCTCTTTAAGAACATAACTCAGACCTCTTTTTGTATGTATCAAAGGTTTAGAACCCTCAAGTTCAATCTTTTTACGAATATTCTTTATAAAGTACATCAATTATATTTGATTCTCCCTCGTAACCATAGTCCCCAAGCTCCATCTCTGATTTGATCTCTACTCAATACGTGACCTTTATTTTTGTATTAAATATTCAAGATTACCTCATATTCTTTTCCAGTTAATTCAATATTTTACCAGCTCTTGTGATAAGTTTTTAGTTGTATCAACAACTAAGTCTGCCACCTTTTATTTCGTTAGATGTATTGCCATATTTTTCTTCTTACTATTGCTCTAATTCTTGCTAAAAGTTCTGTGAAATCAAAAGGCTTTTATCAAATAATCATCGGCACCCAAGTCTAAACCTTTCACTTTATCTTCTACTCCGTCTTTAGCCGTTAACATTAAAACTGCTGTCTCATTCTTATTTTCTCTTAGATGTTTAACAACCTCATAACCGTTCATCTTTGGCATCATTACATCAAGTATTACTAAATCATAAGAACCATATTCCAAAAATCTATTGCTTCCTCTCCATCAAAAACAGAGTCAACAGAGAAATTATTTTTCAAATGTTTTAGTAATTATATTATTTAAATCTTTTTCGTCTTCAACAACTAAAATTTTTATTTCAAACACTCTCCTTAAAAATATTCTAGTAAAATTTTAATATATAAAAATGAATATCAAATGAAAATTTTATTCCAAGTATTCCTTTTTAAATAAATTTGTCTATCTGTAACTTGAGATAAATCTCTTGCATGAGTTACTACAACAATACTTTGATTATGTTCTTTGTTAATAAAAAGTGAAAATATCAATTCACTCGTATCCTCATCCAAATTTCCTGTAGGTTCATCAGCTAAAATTAAACTTGGTTTGTTTATCATTGCCCTTGCTATAGCTACCTTTTGTTTTTCTCCACCTGATAATTGATTTGGCTTATGTTTCATTCTTTCAGCTAGTCCGACAATTTCAAGTAAATTTTTGCTTCTTTTTCTATCACATTTTTATTTTTGAAATTATTTTAAAAGAGCAGGTATCATAACATTTTCAAGTGCTGTAAATTCACTCATTAAATAATGAAATTGAAAATACAAAACCTAAAAATTATTTTTATATTATTTCTTTCATCTTCACTTAAAGAACTGACTTCTCTATCATTTATCCAAATTTTTCCAGAATCTATTTTATCTAAAAGTCCCATTACATTCAAAAAGAGTTGATTTCCCTGAACCAGATTTTTCCTAAAATTGATACAAACTCTCCTTTTTACTTCAAGATTTAATTTTTTCTTAAAATATGTAGCTTGTGTCCAGTTTCATTATAAAAATTTATCCACATCTTCTAATTTCATTATTATATCTTTATTCATATCTAAGAGCCTCCACGTTTTCAAGTTTAGCTGCTCTGTAAGCAGGGGAAAAATACTAGAGATTAAAATTATTATAAAATTTGCTCAACTATTGTTGAAATTTCCTTTAAAAAGAAATTTCAATCGGTATGCTTCTGATATAGTAAATATTTGCCACCAAATCTACTGCATAATTTTTATATAGTAAAGCATAATCAAGGATAAAAATTATTCCTATTATTATTCCAATCAAACCAAGAACAAGGCCTTGAATTAAAAATATCAGCATAATATTTTTAGAAAATCCCATTGCTCTCATAATTCCAATATCTTTTGTTTTTCTCTAACTAAAGTGTTTAAAGTGATCCAAATTAAAAAGCCAGCTACTATAGCTATAGAGAGAATACCACTAACATTATAGTTTTTCTAAAGTCAGTGCCGATAACAAAGCTCTGTTTTGATCTCCCCAAGTATTTAAGAAGAAATTATTAGGAATTTTTCAGATATTTCGTTTATAAGTTTTGGTGCATCATAGGATCGTCTAGCCTTACATTCAATCTTCCAACCGTATCATTCGAATAAGTTATATATTGAGCTGTGATAAGAGGAATTATTACAAGATTTACATCATATTCATAAAAACCACTTTGAAAAATTCCTACAATATTCATTTCGATTTCTGTATTTTCTGATGTAACAAGTTTAATTTTATCTCCAACTGTTGCTCAGTAGTTGCTGCCAATTCTTTTCCTATCAAAAATTCCCTTTTTATCTTCTAAATCAACCTTTCCAGAAGTTATATAGTCATCTAACTTCATTGAAGTTAAAGCTTTCTCTAAATTGTATCCCACTACTTTTTACTCCAGCAACATAAGGCTCAAAAATATCCTTCATATTTTATTATCCCTTGAGTCTCAATCGTAGGAACGACTCCCTTAACACCTTTTATTTTTCTATTTCTTCTGAATATTTTTGATAATCAGAAATATTTTCTGGAGAATATACTGTCCATAGACTTGTCAACGATAAAATACTATTTATCATATTTTTTTATCCAAACCATTTGATACTCCCAAAGATACCATTAAAAACTGTTATTCAATTAGAACTCCTAAAATTGACAAAATACTTTGTCTCTCTCAAGCATTTGTTTTTGCAATAAAAATTCTATCATTCTCTACCTCTTATTTATTTTTAAATTTAACTTCATCTGTTTTTCCATCTTCAGTAACTATTGTTAATTTATGCTCTCCTGCATCAAGCTCTAAAAATTTTTCACTCTCATTTGAAAAGCTAATGTAACTTTCATTTTATATACCAGTATACAAATTCATTATTAGGATTATATAATTTTACAGAAATTTTTATAACCATCAAAATCTCTCGGAACAAATATTTTTTAAGTCTTGACTTGGATATGCAATTTTTACACTTTTTATTTTTCTTTGACTCCATTTAAAAAAATAATAGTTCGCCACTTCTATCGGATATTCTATCACAATTTTTCAATTCTCTTATCAAAATTTGAGTTTCTTGAATCAATTTCTATATTATTTTCGTCTACAAATATATATAATATGGGGAGATTCGAAGTAATTTTGCATCTTTGGGATATAAAAACTTTTCTTACTTTCCACTTCATAAAATTTTCTGTAACCTGTTTTTTCTCATCAATTTCTATTTCTTTTAAATCATTAACCGGTCTTTCAAAAGTTTTTTGAATGTAGATCTACAACATTAAAAATTCTGAAAAGTAAATTACCTGCAGTTTCAACTCCAGATAAAGAAAAATTGGTTTCTGATTAAAATTCCTAACCACACGAGCACTGTGTAATCGGGACTAACTCCTATAGACCAAGCATCTTTCATTCCATAGCTTGTACCTGTTTTTCCAGGAGATAGGTCTCTCTCTTGTATATAAATTTTTCATTCCCTGGACGTACAACTCTTGTTAAAGTGTCTAAAGTTATATATGAAGCCCCTTTAGAAAAATCCTTTTGTGAGTTTTTAGGTTGATCTTCATCTAAAACGTATTTTTAAGTCTGAAATCTCTCCATAATTTGCAAGCCCCATATATAATTTTTGCAATATCAACAGCTCTCATCTCTCTTGTTCCTAAAATCAAAGATAAGCCAAATTTATCAAAACTACTTTTCAGGATATTCATCATTATCTTCTAAAAATAATAAAATTTATCCACACCATAATCAGATAAAAAAGTTTTACGAAGGGTATATTCAAAGGATTTTTGTAAGGGCCTCTTCAATTCGAACCATACCTGTAAATTTATTATTCGAATTTTTGGATAGAAATTTCCAAAATATATAGGTACGTCTGGATAAATACTATCAGGAACGATAAGTCCTTCATCAATAGATAAAACAAATAAAAAGGTTTTTAGTAAAGATGCTGGAGCTCTTTTAGCTTGAAGACCATCTATCTCTCCATTATTTTTTCTTATCATTGAAAATCCTGTGAAGCAACATAAGCTAAAACTTCTTTTTGTTTTATTATTTAAAACTAAAACTGCAGCATTATTTATTCCAATATTTTTCATCGAACTTGAATATTCAAAAACTATCTGTTCTATGTAATTTATAATCAAGTGTTGATTTTATAATTTTTATCTTTGTATTTATTTTTTTAAAAATATTGAAAATTGTGGAGCTTTTTTTGTCATAGTAATAAAATTTTTGTAGGAAATTTTTCTAACAGACTAAACTTATACTGCCTCTCATCAATTAAATTTCTATCTAACAAAGTTTTTTAAGAGTCTGTTTCTTTTTAGCTTCTAATTTATCATTATTCTTTTTTTAAATTTAATATTCCTGGAGAATTCGGTAAAACTGCAAAGCAAACTTGCTTCTGCATAGCTCAAATCATTTACATTTTTATTAAAATACATTTTTATTGCTGTTGAATACCCAACAATATTTGATCCATAAGGGGCATTATTCAAATATATTTTTAAAATTTCCTCCTTAGAAAATTCGTTTTTCTAATTTGTATGCTTTATATGATTTCTATAAGTTTATTAAAATATGTTCTTTTAGCTGGCTCAAGAGCCTTAACTACCTGCATACTTATAGTACTTGCTCCCATCTTTTTCCCACCAAATAAATTATTAAAAATGATTTTTACTATTCTTGGATAATCCACTCCCAAATGTGAATAAAATTTTTGTCTTCATAATTTATCACAGCAGTTTTTAATGTCTCTGGAATTTCTCCATCGTACTTCAAATGGAACTCTTCCTTATCATTCAAAATACAGAGAGTATAACTCCTCTTCTGTCTAAAACTACCTGACTATAATTTATATTTTCCACCAATTCTTTTTGGATTATAACTAATATAAATTTTAATCAAATAAATAAAAAGCAATAAAAAAGAGTTATGATAAAAATAACAAATAATCTTTTTATTTGTAAACATAACTCTTTCTCATAATTATAAATTGTACTTTTTCTTCCCTTTTAAATTATATAACATAATAGCTAAAAATATATAGAATAACACTTGGCTTATTCCAAAATCTGTCCACAGACTCCAACTTAAACCATAAAAATAATAAAATATTATAACTAAAAATGCTGAGATGCTCTCAGAATTTTTTAGGCCTTTAAAAAACTCCAACGGTATGATATAGAAGAATAAAATTAAGAATAAAATTCCTAAAATTCCGTTCTCTACAAAAATCAAGATACATATTATGAAGTTTTTGCAAATCTAGCTTCTCTTAAAAACTCATCTCTTAATGCTTCTTCTTGAACATTTTTCTCTTACATACTCTTGAACAAGAGGGTAAATATTTTTGGAGCACTTCCTACTCCCCAAATATAGTTTTTCTTATATATCTCTACTCCTGCTTTTCCACATAACAACTCTATCTTTTATTACTTATATTAGTAGTCGTATTAAAAGAGGGTTTTTATTCTTTCAATATAATTTGAAGGTATAAATTTAAAACTTATTATTACAATTAAAAGTTAAAATAAGTATTTTTAAATTCTTTCTATCTTCCACAATCTTTAATGTAAAATAGAAAATTATACAAAAATTATTCCCCAAAAATCATTCTGCTTTCACCTTTTCCTAAGGCTAAAAAATGGGAATATTAGAAAAAGAAATAGATATATTTTTTTAAATTTTTCATTATCTTATCTAAAGCTAGGAATGATATATACATCCAACCCAATAATAAAAATTATTCTAACTCTTCCTAAGTCATCTAACAAGATATATGATAAATTTTCCTTATATAAAAATTAAACTTAAAACATTTACCGCATAAAAAGATAAAATATTCACTCTCTTTTTTCACATTAGGTAGGAGCATCAAAAAGGCAATCCCATAAATAAACTTTCCATTCATATTAATAAATTTATTTAATCCGACAAAGCTAGCAGATATATAATTCCAAGGGCAACCTAATATAAAAATTAATAACAAAGCACCAAATATATATTAATATATTTTAAATTATCTCTATTAAAATATAAATTTATTATCGTAGCTATTAATAAGACATATCCAACTTTCATATTAACTTTTGAGCTAAAAAAATGCTGAAACGACATAGATATAAAGTACTATCTCATTAAAGAAGCTTAAATATTTATTTTTCTTTCCATAGATTCTGAAAAATCATTTATTCCTCCAAATCAATTTAAATTTTTCCCATCCTAATTGTCTGACAACATTTTTTTATTTCTGTTTTTAAAAATTCTTCACATTCTTTTGTTCTTTTTCCTCAAGATATATTCTGTGTAAATTTCTCAATAATCTTTTCTTTAAATTTAAAGTTAAAAATGTATTTGTTCTGTAATCATCAAAAATCAGTCAATCTAGCTATTCCATATTTATCTACCAACATCCCTCCAGTATTGTAGTCTATTGGATAAATTTTATTTTTTTAACCAATATTATAAAAAATTATAAAAAGATTTTTATTAATTCTTTATTTTTCAAAATTAATTAGATATTTTTCAAATGTATCTCCGGCATCTTTTTGTAACTATTATAGATGTTCTTTCAAAAAGATTTCTTTCTTATTTTTGCATATTCTAATTTTACGTAAGGTAAATTTATTTTTTTCCAATATATTTGTTACTTTTTTTGATAATGTTTAGACCTGTCATTTAAAAGTCCAAAAGCAACCCTTATTTTTCTTTTTCCATAAGGAATATATTTTTTTATATAATACAGAGAGCCTTCAATCTCTTCTTTATAAACAACCATTTTTATTTTTATGATTACTTACACACTCTCCAAAATCTCCCTTATCTTCTAAATATTTATCAAAAATTCCCATGTCATAATATCTCCTATATTTTCCAACCCTTATCTCTTAAATCTTCTTTAAATTCTTTAATTTTCATAACTAGTGGTATCTTTTTTTAAACATCTTTTATTCCATAAGCTAGATAATAAAAAGAAATTTTTCTTATAAGGATATTTCATCTCTTCGTAAGATTCATATTTCATTGTTATCATATCATAATGAGCTCTATAATTACCAAAAACATTTTTTACCTTGTGTGTCCAGTATATGAATTTTTACTATTTTCCACTAAAAAAATTTCCTGGATTAAAATCACCATATTAATATCCTAATTTATGAATTTCTTGCATTCTTTTTACTATTAAATCCAAATTTTTTTCTATTATCTTCACCCTGAGCATACTCCATAAGGAAAAAGAAAAAAACTATAAATCCATTTTTTTCTCTTATTAACTGCCACTAATGGTTTAACAAAGTCTTTAATTCCTAATTCTATTATATTATTAATATTAACTAAAGTTGTAAAGCTTCTCCTTTTTTAAAAAGAGTTGTGAATTGTCTTTGGGGTATTCTAAATTCATTTCTTGGTTCTTTATAAATATACTTTTTACCTTCAATTTCTATTAGAGCAACATAGTTCCTTTTTAGTATCCTTTATGACTTCAGATATGGTATAATTTTTATCAATTACATTTATAGCATTTCTAAGATTCTCATCTTCAAAATAGAAAATATTTAAATCCTTATATGAGTTTAACTTTAACATTCTATCCCTTTCTGAAATTAAATAAATTTTTAAAATAATAATTTATTAGTTTTGATATATGTTTCGGATATTTTTTCCAAAAAGGAAGATGCTTATATTTTTAAAAATATACTTTTGGATTTTTCTTCCAACTTTTTTCCCCCACCAATGTATAGCATAAGTATTTTCCGTTATACATTTAGGAGTAAATTCTTCATCATCAGTTAAATGGATAAAAAAATATTCCCGTGGATATATCTTTATATTATTTTTCTTCATATTTTCCATCATACTCTTCTACTAAAAATTTCTGTAAAAAAATACTTGTAATTATATGTAATGGTGATTTCCATATCTCGTCTTGATAAAAATTATACATTTTTCAAATACCTTATGTTTAGGCTTTACTCCAACAATTCCAAAACTCATTGTATCTTCATTTTCATATCCTAAAAACATATCTGCATCCAAAAAGATTATCAAGTTTTTTTACAATCTCCATATCTGTATCTAAATAGATTCCTCCATAATTATATAATACTTTTTATCCTTATATAATCAGATACAAAAAGCCCATAATTTTCTATTATAACATTCTCTAAAAAAATCTATTCCTTTTTAATTCTTCTTGGACATTAAAATTATTTTCATTCCATTCAATAATTTCATACTCCGGTAATTTATTTCTCCAGTTTTCTATACATTTTAAAACTTTTATCAGGTTTTAGAATTTCCAAACCAAACATAATGAATTTTTCTATCATATCTTTAGTCCTTTTTATTTTTTTCTTTAGACCTAAAAACCTCTAATTTTATTTCTAAAAATTTTTTCATTTCTTTTTCTTCTTTCTCTAATAAATGGATATTTTTCCACTAACTCTCTTTAAATTTCTCTAAATTATCTTTAGAGTACACTCCGACTCTAACAATTTCAAATAAATCGTCTGAAAAGCAAGGTGATCCTTCTTCAGTAGAAACAGCAAAGCTATAACCACTATTTCTCACTACTTCTCTGACATTCTTTGTGCTATTTCCCCAAGGATATGCAAAAAGAAATAGGTTTTATATCCAGTTATTTTTCTCTAAACTTTCATTTGATTGTTTCAAATCATTTTCTATGATTTTTAGATCAGTATTAGGCATATCAAGATGAACTGTTGTATGACCTCCTATTTCTACAAGTCCAGAAGAAATCAATTCTCTAACTTCTTCATCAGTCATTAGATCAAATCTTTTTCTTTTTTTCTCTATCATCGACATCTGCATCCCACTTATTGTATTTCTCCCTGTAATTAAAAATAAAAACCATCTTCATATTATATTTTTAAAATAGGTAAAAGCATTTTTAAGTTATCTTTATAGCCATCATCAAAAGTTATAATTACATATTTTTATCCTTGTCAAATCTTTTTATATTCTCCATTTTGAATATCCTTAAAAGTAAGGCTTGCATAATTATTTTTCTTTCAAGTATTTCATTTGTTCTTCAAAATTTTCTTTTTGTTACATAAGTATCATAAGTGCCTTTTTCTTCTTCGCTATCAATCACTCTATGATACATTAAGACAGGTAAATCTTTCCTGTTCTTGTATGCTAATTTTTCTTTGTAATAATTTCTCTACATCTAAATTATTTTTCTAATTCTTTAAAATTAACAATAGGTATACCTAAAAAAATGGGAATACATTTTTAATAAAAACTATCTTTATTTCTATTAACTATTATCTGTATATCTTTTTCTTCCTTTAATTTTTATATTTCTATATGAAAATTCTGCTTTATTAAGTAGATAAATATTATTGTTTTTTTCAAATCTTTTTATAATATCTTTTTCACTTTTTATTTTTGACTTAAAAATAAGTATATTCATAACTCTTCCTTTTTTTATTTCATATTTCAGTCCGTGATATTTTACAGTTTCCATTACTTCATCTTTCATTAAACAAATATTTATTTTTAATATCTTTCAATTAAAAAGTATCTTATCTCTTATTATTTTTTTAATTTATATCTCTTAATATAGAAGAGAATTTTTATATATAAATTCTAAAAAGATCTTTTTCAATTTTATTATATCAAATTATTTTAATATTTACACAATAAAAATTAAAAATAGATATTTTTTAATAATTTAAAATATTAGTCTCAAAAAGAAACTGAAATAACATTGTTATCTCAGTCTCGAAAAGGAAAATAAAGGAAACAAATTTAATTCGACTTTATAAGACCAAGTCAGTGAAGCCTTGAGTAATTTTTAAATCATTAATTTGATTTTTGAATTTCTTTACCCTTATCTGTATCTTTCACTTTCATTCTTTTTACTTTTTTCTCAACAACAATATGTGATGAAATCATATCTACTCCATCTTTAATTGCTGCCTCTTTCGAAATAAATTTTAAGTGTGATACTAATTTCATATCGTTAGAATTATATGTAAGCGTATAACCAGCAATACCTGTCGTTGTTTGATAAGCTCTTGAAAAACCTCCATCAATTATTAAAAGTTTTCCATTTGCCCGTATAGGACTTTCTCCTTCTTTTTACTTTTTACAGGTATATGTCCATTTTATAATATGAGAAGTTCTTGGATTTAATCCAAATTCTTCAAAAATTTTATCACAAATCTTTTCATCATTAATCAATTTGTGATAAGGATTTTTATTTCTTTATGAGTTGTTTTGTCGTCAATAAAATATCTTTCAAAAGTTTTCATCACATCTTTTCCAAAAAGAGGAGATAATCTTCCAGCCCATAAGTACCAAAGGAAATCTAAATATTTTTTTATTTACTTCTGTATTTTTTTCTATCGTAATAGGCAAGTCTCACAACATTTTCAATTTTATCCATTAATTCTTTTCCTTTATAGAATTTGTCTTCTATAAAAAGCTCTGAAAAATTCTCCATTTTTCTTCCATAGGTATGCAAGCATGAAAAAGTAAATTAGAATTATGTTTTAAATACATTCCACCTTTAGAAAACAAAAGTTTTATATGTTTTTTGTAATTTTTCACTAGCTTTAAATGATTGTTTTAATTTTTCTAAAAAGCTCTGCTTCTTCTTCTAAAAAGTTCCAAAGGATTTTTGGATCTATAGTTGGAAAAATTAGTGTCATTCAAAGGATATTCTACACCATTCAAATTGATAGTCCCTTTTTCATAATTAATATGCTTTAAAGACTCTCTTGAAGACATTCCAAATTCAGGATTTCTTTCTGAGTAAAGCCCCTCAACTTTAAATTGAATTACACTTATAGCTTTTATGCATCTGTGCTATTAAATCATTATCTATTCCCTCTTTTGGTCTAAAATTTTTTACAAGGATCGTTGCCATAATATTTCATTGCAAAAGTTGCAAAAAGGTAATAAGTTTATTCCATAAGCCTCTTCTAAAAACATCATTATTGTTATATCTACAACAAATTCTTAAAACGTTAGCAATGCAAGCTTTATTACCAAGAGCAGCTCCTACCCATAAAAATATCATGAGTTACCCCATTGAATGTCAACAGTATGATAATTTTTCCAAAAGTATCCATAGTAAGATGAGGAAGAGGACCTCTATCATAGATATCTCCGACAATATGAAGGTGATCTATATTTAATCTTTGTATCAAATCAGCTATTGCAATTATAAATTCTTTTTCCTCTATCAATGGCAATTATAGTATCGATAATACTATCTACATACTCTCTTTTGTTTGCCAATTCTTTTTCATATAAAAGCTCTTGTAAAATATATTCAAAATCTTTAGTCATAGCTTTTTCTAACTTTGGATCTTGTGTATTTAGAACAAACCAATCTACACACTTCGATAAGTCTATCGATTGTTATTATCATCCATTTATCGATATTAAAATTTTCTTTTTCCTGCATAAGTTCGACTTTTTCTTTTGGATAATAAATCACAGTTGCCAATTCTTTTTCGTTTTTCAGATAAACTGTCTCCATAAATATCATTAATTTTCATTCTAACAGTTCCAGAACCATTTCTAATAACGTGATTAAATGCTTCATATTCTCCATGAGATATCTGTCATAAAATGTTCTGTCCCCTTAGGAAGATTCATTATAGCTTGTAAATTTATTATTTCTGTTGAAGTCTCAGCAATATTTTTAAAAACTTTTTGATAGTAGCTCTAAATACTTTATCTCTATATTCATTGTAGCTCCTTAGATTGTTTTTATCTTTTAATTCTTCATAAAATAATTTCATTACATTTGTTTTCGTAAATCTTCCAACCAAAGATAAAGCTCCATTTTCTCGTCTTAATACCGGAACAGAATCTATCTCTATGTTCGATAAGTTTTTGTAGCTTCAAGTACGGTTTCATCTTCATAACAACACACAATATTAGGCATTCTTGTCATATAACCATGCTCACGGGTATCCATATTTTTTACCATTCAAAGAACATTTCAATAAATCTTTTCTTGAAATTATTCCAGCTAATTTTTCATTTTCAACCACAACTAAAGTTCCTAAGTCATATTTGAATAAATGTATAATTGCATCATAAACACTAGTTTTAATATCTACAGAATTCTGTGGGCTCATAAATTCTTTTACATACTTTATTTTTATTTTTTTCATTATAAATGTAGCCCCTATTTTGTTTTGCTATAATTAATTTTAAGCCAGTTAAAAATAGAAAAATCTGTTCTTAATGCTGATTTAGTAACTTGAAGTCTTGCTGCAATCTCATCGCCTAACATTGATGCTGGGAAACTTTCTTTTAACATTGCAAGAATTTTATTTTGTCTCTCAGTCAAAACCATTTATTCCTCCTCGTTACTGTTCTACTATCAACAGAGTTATACTAATTTTTTATATTTTTCTATTAAAAATATATCATAGTAAAATTTAAAAACAAGAATATTTTTCATTAATGTACATTATTATAATTTTTATTTATCTTCTAACTTTTATTGACAATATTAACTCAAATCTATTATAATTAAAAATATTATATCAATCTAAAAACAAGGAGATTAAAATGATTATTGGAATAGATATTGGAAATACTCATATAGTTACAGGAGTTTATGACGACGCTGGTGAATTAATTTCAACATTCAGATTAGCGACCAATGATAAGATGACTGAAGATGAATATTTTTTCATATTTTAATAACATCACAAAATTTAATAAAATTGAAATTGAAAAAGTAGATGCAATTTTAATTTCATCTGTCATGCCCTAACATAATAATTACTTTCCAATTTTTTGCAAGAAAATATTTTTAAAATTGAAGCAATTATTGTTGATCTTGATAAAAATTCCTTTTCACTTTTTGCTGAGGGAATAAATTATACAGGTTTTTGGTGCTGATAGAATTATCGATATCGTAGAAGCCATGAAAAATATCCAGATAAAAATTTAGTAATTTTTGATTTTGGTACAACAACTACTTATGATGTTTTTAAAAAAAGGTGTTTTATATTGGTGGAGGAATTTTACCAGGTATTGATATGTCTATTAATGCTCTTTATGGTAACACTACAAAAACTTCCGAGAGTTAAATTTACAACTCAAATTCAGTTTTAGGTACGGATACAATGAAACAAATTCAAGCTGCTATTTTTCTTTGGATATGCAGGACAAATTAAACATATAATTAAAAAAATAAACGAAGAAATAGAGAGGATATTTTTCGTTTTAGCTACTGGTGGACTAGGTAAAAATTTTTGTCAGCTGAGATTGATGAGATTGATGAGTACGATCCTAATTTAAGTTTTGAAAGGGCTTTTACTCTTTATACAGAAATGAATAAATAATTATAAGGAGGAAATTTAATGAAAAATGATGTAAAACTTTGTAAATGATGAGTCATAAATATGAGCCAACAAGACATCTAGTTGATTTTCATATTGCAGGTTTTGCTTATTACGATGGATTGGATGTTGTGAAGAGTTATCTTTAGGACAAGATGTCGACCTTATTCATAGAGCGGATAATCCCTTACGATCCAGAAGCTGTAGCTATTTTTATAAAGATAAAAAAACTTGGATATGTTCCTAAAGATAAAAATTCCTTTTTAAGCACTTTATTATATTTTGGTCACGGAAATATCCTTGAAGCTAGAATACAATCGATAAATTTAGATAGTCATCCTGAACGACAGTTTAGAGTAGTTGTAAAAATTAAAGATTTAAGAAAGAAAGATAAATAGAAAAAGGTTCGATGCAAATTTTACATCGAACCTTTTATTTATTAAAATTTCAATTCAAGTCCAAGTTTGTAAACTGGTTTAACTTTTGAATACATAAAATTTTGCATTTCTTTTTGAGTGTCTCTATATTTAAAACATATCATATCCAACTCCACCCAAAACATTAACTTCTGTCTTACCGCTTCTATATAAGTTGTATGAACCAGTCAATGAAGTTTTCTAATGATGATTTTATACTGTCATAAGGAATATGTGTCATTGCATCAAGTCTTACTGCAAAAATCATCATTAAATTGATATTTAGCTTCTCCTCCAACTCTTACTGTTCCTGCTCCAAAACTTCTACTATCGTTATTTACTGTTTTACTTCCACTTGCAGAAAATTTATAAGAGAAATCCATAACTGAAAAATTCTGCTTTAGGTGTTAAAGTTAATTTATCATCCAATTTGAAATCATAAGAAAAATCTAGGTTATAAAATGCTAACAAATGTTTGCTTTCAATTTTATCTCCAGCTCTTAATTGGATATTATGAGTTTTTAAATCTTCATTAAGAGTTGCACTTCCTTTAAAAAGATTTATATTTCATACTATAGTACATTCCGAAATTATTCCATTTTGTTCCGATAAATAAATCTGGGTAAGTAATATTTTTATTCCTAATTCTTTATATAGTTGGACGGTTTTCTGTAGCAGTTCCTGCTTGTCCACCTTGAGGTATTTGTGTAAATCCTTCAATTCTACCAAAATTTTTGTGTATATCTCACTGTATATTCTGTTGAAACATATCAGTTGAGTATGCTGTAGCAGATAATGCCAAAATTGCTCCTAAAAGTTAAAATTTTTTCATAAGATTCCTCCCTAATTATAAATTATATTGTGATTAATTATATCATATTAAATGAAAAGTTGTATACTAAATCATGTTAATAAGATATTGATGATGTCCACATTAACACGATTTGGCATATAACAAATTTTTGTAGCAATAGTATTTTTAGCTATTCTTCTTTACAAAAAAATTAAGAGTAGTATTTTTCACTTTCTCTTTGTGCATTTAATTATTTTTCCAAAATCAAAATTACTATAAATATTATTCCTAACCAAAAACATTTATTACAGCTACTAATAAGCCCCCAAACAGTGAGAATAATTCCAAGTATTCCTGTAAAACCCTATTGCATTGATAATCAATGTAAAAATTATAAAAGTTAATTAACTTATTCATTAATATCACCTAACAAAAAAATACTAAAAAGGCTAGTACTGATTAAAATTATAAAATATAAAAAGTTATAAAACAAAAAATTATACTTGATTTATAATAAACTTTGTTATATGATTAAGTCAAGTAAAAGTTATTTTTAAAATGACTTTAAAAATATAAAATTTTAAATTTCTAAGGAGGAAAAAAATGGCAAAAATTGTAGAATGTATACCCAAATTATAGCGAAGGTAAAGATTTAGCGAAAATTGAGAGAATCGTAGCACCATACAAAAATAATGCAAAAATTAAAACTTCTAAGCGTAGAACCTGATGGAAATTATAACAGAACAGTTGTAACTGTGTTGGGAGATCCAGATGAAGTTAAGAAAGCTGTTATTGAATCAATAGGAATTGCAACTAAGGAAATAGATATGAACGTTCACAAAAGGTGAACACAAAAGAATGGGAGCAACAGACGTTGTACCTTTCTTACCAATTCAAGAAATGACTACTGAAGAATGTAATGAAATCTCAAGAGAAGTTGGAAAAAGCAGTTTGGGAACAATTTGGATTACCAGTTTTCTTGTATGAAAGTACAGCAACTGCTCCAAACAGAGTTTCTCTTCCTGATATCAGAAAAGGTGAATACGAAGGTATGGCAGAAAAATGAAACAACCTGAATGGGCACCAGATTTTTGGAGAAAGAGCACCTCACCCTACAGCAGGAGTTACAGCAGTTGGATGCAGAATGCCTCTTATAGCCTTCAACATCGACCTTGCTACAACTGATATGAATGTTCCTGGAACTATAGCTAAAGCTATTAGATTTTTCTAGTGGAGGATTTAGACATATTCAAGCAGGACCTGCTGAAATAGCTGACAAAAAGGATTCGTTCAAGTTACAATGAACATCAAAGATTACACTAAAAACCCAATCTACAGAATAATAGAAACTGTTAAAATGGAAGCAAAAAGATATGGAGTTAAAGTAACTGGTTGTGAAATTATAGGAGCTACTCCTCTAGCAGCATTGTCTGATACAGTTAAATATTATTTAGAATGTGATGGAATAAAAGACGATGTTAATGCTATGTCTGTTGAAAAATTGTTGAATTAGCAGTTAAATATCTTGGATTAAGAGACTTTGATGTTTTCAAAGTATTAGAAAAATATTTAGTAAATTACAAGGGCTGGTGTATGTCAGCCCTTATTTAAAAATTAAAAGGAATAAAAGTATAAAGGAGGAATATGATAGCAGATTTAATTTTTATATAATATTGGAGAGTTAGTTACTTCAAGAGAGCTTGATAATACAAAAACAAGATAACATTGAAGTAATAGAAAAATGGATATATAGTAATAGCAAAAGATAAAATAGTTGCTGTTGGAAGTGAGAAGTTCCAAAAAGAATATTTTTCGCCAGCAACAGAAATGGTAGACTTAACAGGAAAATTAGTTACACCTGGACTTGTTGATTCACATACACACTTAGTTCATGGTGGATCAGAGAGAACAATTTGCAATGAAGATAGCAGGAGTTCCTTATCTTGAAATTTTGGCAGCAGGTGGAGGAATTTTGAGTTCACTTACTGCGACAAGAAAAGCTACTCATCAAGATTTAATTGATAAAACTTTGAGAAGTTTGAAATATATGCTTGAACTTGGAGTGACTACTGTTGAAGCTAAAAAGTGGATATGGACTTAACTTAGAAGATGAAGTTAAACAAATGGAAGTAACTAAAATTTTTAGGTTACTTACAACCAGTAAGTTTAGTTTCAACTTTCATGGCAGCCTATGCAACACCACCTGAATATAAACACGATAAAGAAGCTTATGTTCAAGAAGTTATAAAAAAATGTTACCTATAGTAAAAGAAAGAGGACTAGCAGAATTTTGTGATATTTTTCTGTGAAGATCAAGTTTTTTTCAGTTGATGAAAGTAGAAGAATTTTATCGGTTGCTAAAGAATTAGGATATAAATTAAAAATACATGCGGATGAAATTGTTTCATTAGGGGGAGTAGAGCTTGCTGCTGAAAGTGGAGCAACATCTGCAGAACATTTAATGAAAAATAACTGATGAAGGAATTAAAGCTTTAGCTAATAGCAATACTATCGCTGATTTACTACCAGCAACATCATTCAACTAATGGAACACTATGCACCTGCAAGAAAATGATAGAAGCCGGGGTACAAGTTGCATTGTCGACAGACTACAATCCTGGATCTTGTCCTTGTGAAAATTTACAATTTGTAATGCAAATAGGAGCAGCTCATTTAAAAATGACTCCGAAAGAAGTTTTTAAAGCTGTTACAATAAATGCTGCAAAAGCTATAGACAGACAAAAATGAAATAGGATCAATAGAAGTTGGAAAGAAAGCTGACATAGCAGTATTTGATGCTCCAAATATGTCTTATTTCTTATATCACTTTGGAGTTAATCACACAAACTCTGTTTATAAAAATGGAAAAATTAGTTTTTTAAAAAGATAGAGAATATTATGAAATATAATTTAGAAAATTTAATAAAAGATTTTTAATTCTAAGAAAAAAATTAAAATTTTTTTATTCTTTTTGAGGACATACTCAAAATGGAGATGAAATAACAAAAAGCTTGTTTTTAGTCAATGGTATAGTTGTAAATTTGTTGTAGATGAAATTACATATCATACTGCTGAACAGTATATGATGGCTCAAAAAGCATTATTATTTAATGATAATGACATTTTTTAATAAGATTATGAACTCAAAACATCCAAAAAGAGTATAAAGAATTAGGAAGAAAAATTAAAAACTTTTCTGATTTAAAATGGAATGAAAATAAATATCAAATAGTTTTAAAAGGAAATATTGCTAAGTTTTTCACAAAATGAAAAATTAAAAACTTTTCTTTTTAAACACAGGTACTAAAGTTTTAGTTGAAGCTAGTCCTTATGACAAAAATTTGAGAATTGGACTTTCAGCTGAACAAGAAAATATTGAAAATCCTTTAACTTGGAATGGAGAAAATCTTTTAGGTTTTGCTCTTATGGAAGTTAGAGATTTAATTAGTGAATAATTTAAAATTTAGGAGGAATAAAAATGAAATTAGTAGATTTAGAAGTATCAAAAATTTATAGATGTTGTTGACTCTGACTCTCCAGCACCTGGTGGAGGATCTGTTGCTGCTCTAGCTTCATCTTTAGGAGTAAGTTTAGCAAGAATGGTTGCTCATTTAAGTTTTGGAAAGAAAAAAATATGAAGCTTTACCTGATGATGTTAAAAGCTAAATTTGTTAAAAACTTTGATGAATTGCTAAAAATTAAAGATGAATTAACTGCTTTTAGTTGATAAAGATACAGAAGCATTTAATGCAATCTCAGCTGCATTTTAAATTACCAAAAGAAACTGAAGAAGATAAAGCTAAAAAGACATAGATGCAATTCAAGAAGCTACTAAAGGGAGCAATAAAAACTCCTTATGATATAGTTATTTTATCTGGAAAAGCTATCAGTTTACTTGGAGAAATTTTAACAAATGGAGCAAAATGCAATAACTGATATAGAGTGGGAGCTTTACTTTTAATGACAGGATTAGAAGGTGGAATTTTTAAATGTTAAGATAAATCTTTTAGGAATTGATGATAAAGCTTATGTTGAAAAATTAATAAAAGATATAGCTGAAGCAAAAAGTTGTTGCTGAAAAAAAGAAAAAGAGAATTATGGAAATAGTTAATGCTGCTTTATAAAATAAAAATGGGACTTAAGTCCCATTTTTTTATTCAACAGTTACAGATTTTGCCAAATTTCTTGGTTTATCAACATCAAACCCTTTTTCTAACGATGTATAATAAGCTAAATATTGTAGCCCAACTACAGCGAGAACAGGACTTAATAAATCTCCGTTATCTTTGATTTGAATAGTCGTGTCAGCAACTTCTGGAATTAAACTTCCTTCTTTTGCACACTCCTACAACGTAAGCTCCTCTTGCTTTTACTTCTTTAATATTTGAAACAACTTTCTCGTCCATTTCTAAATTTGTAGAAATAGCTACAACTAAAAACATCTTTTTCAATTAAAGCGATACTTCCATGTTTTTAATTCTCCAGCAGGTAGGGCTTCAGTATGAATGTAGTTGATTTCTTTCATCTTCAAGCTACCTTCTCTAGCAATCTTTTCATCAATACCTCTACCTAAATAGAATCCGTTTTGCATATCTTTTATATTTTTGCTATTTCATGAGATATTATTTTTATTTTTATAACATCCAGATATTTTTCTTTTAATAATTTTATATCAGCAATATATTTTTGATATTTTTCTTGAATTTTTCCAAGTTTTGCCCCCATATATAGAGAAAGCAAGTATAAAACTAAAACTTGTGAACTGTATGCCTTTGTTGAAGCAACAGAAATTTCAGGTCCAGCTAATGTATAAATAACATTATCAGCTTCTCTCGTTATTGTTGAACCTAATACATTTGAAATTGCAGAGTCTTAGCTCCTTTTTTTCCTTTGCATATTTCATTGACATTAAAGTATCGATAGTTTCTCCTGATTGACTAACAAAAATTGCTAAAGTTTTTATCAGTTATAATTGGATCTGTATATCTAAATTCTGAAGCAATATCTGTAAACACATCTATACCTAATAATTTTTTCATAAAATATTGACCTTGAAGACCAGCATAAAAAGCTGTTCCACAGGCAACAATATAAATTCTATCTATATTATGAAAAATTAATTCCTTCCAATTGTTCGTCAAAATTTACGTTCTCATCTTTATCAACATAAACATTTAAAGTTTTTCAACAATTTCAGGCTGCTCTTCGATTTCTTTTTTTATCATAAAGTGGTCATAACCACCTTTTTGAAGCTTGTTTAAAAGTCCCATTCAACTTTTTAATTTCTCTTTGAACTTCTTTTTCATCTTTATCATAAATAGTAACTTTGTTTTTTTATCCAAAAGAACAACATCACCATCTTCAAGATAAATTATATCTCTAGTATATTTCAAAACTGCCGAAACATCAGAGGCAACAAAATTTTGATTTTCTCCTAGTCCAACAAGTAAAGGACTATGAGATCTTGCACAAATCATTCTATCTGGAAAATCTTTGTGAATTATTGCAAAGGCATAAGTTCCTCTAATCTTTTTCAAAACTTTTTAAAAGTTGAATACAAATCTCCATCGTATAGCTTTGAAAATAATTGAGCTACAACTTCTGTATCTGTATCTGAACTAAATTTTACACCTTGCTCCATTAATTCTTTTTAGCTCTGCATAATTTTCAATAATTCCATTATGAACAACAGCTACATCTTTACTTTCACTATAATGAGGATGAGAATTTCTATCACTAGGCACACCTATGAGGTTGCCCAACGAGTATGACCAATTCCTATATTAGAAAATACATCAAAATTTTTTTCATATGATCTTTTAAATTTTGAAGCTTTCCTTCTTTTTCAACTTGAAGACTATTATTAGTCACGAAAGCAATTCCAGCAGAGTCATAACCTCTGTACTCCAATTTTTCTAATCCCTCTAATAAAATTTCAACAGCCTTTGAGCTGTTACCAGAATACCCAACTATTCCACACATAAAAAAACCTCCTATAATTTTTGCATAATAAAATTAGGAGATTGTTACGATTATTTCTTTGTTGTACAGATCACTCTGTGTTTTTTGTAAATAATGGTTGTAACCACCTTTGGAATATCCGCCGAATTTTTCGATAATTCCAATCCTCGTCAACTTAATTTTTAAGAAATCTAAGTTCTGGCGCTTGTTTATATAAATCTCCCTATTTAGATTATATTATACTTTGATTTTTAGCAAGTTTATAAAAGTTTTTTTATAATTTTATTTACAAAAATGTTGAAAGTGATATATTGAAGTATAATAAATTATAATTGAGGAGGAAAAATATGAGTTTTAAATGTGTAAAAAATATGAAGATAACTATGATAAATATGTCGTATTGACAACATCTGATAAAAATAGTTTTACCTGAATATTTAGACAAGGAAAGTAAAAATGGCAGAGGCTGTTATCAAAAATAAATTTACAGCGAAAAGCTTCTGAAAAATTGAAATGACTTTAATGAATGAAAAAGTTATGAATCTTGTTTTGGTTGGGCTTGGAGAAAAAGAAAAAAATTAGATGCTAAAAAAATATAAGACAATATTTATTTGATGGACTAAAAATCAATAACAGGAAAAACATTTGTAAGTTTTGCTGATAAAGCCTTGGATGATATGAATCTTGTAGCAGAAGTTGTGGGACATATCAACTATAAATTTGATAAATATTTTTACAAAGAAAAAGAAACTTTCTTAGAAGTAGACTATTTAACAGATAAAAAAAGTTCCTAAAATTAATCGAAGGATATGAGCTTGCAAAAATTTCTGACATAGTTAGAGATTTGGTAAATGAACAAGCTGAAGTATTAACACCAAAAAGCTTTAGCTGATAAAGCAGCAGAACTTGGAAAAGAATTCGGATTTTGAAGTTGAAATTTTTGATGAAAAGAAAGCTCAAAAAAATTAGGAATGACTTCTTATCTTGCTGTAGCAAGAGCAGCTCATCACAGACCTTATGTTATTGTAATGAGATACAAAGGAGATGAAAAAGCAAAATATACTTATGGACTTGTTGGAAAAGGTTTGACTTATGATACAGGAGGACTTTCTTTGAAACCAACAGATAGCATGCTTACAATGAGATGTGACATGGGTGGGGCAGCAACTATGATAGGTGCTATGTGCTCAGTTGCTAAAGATGAAACTTAAAAAGAATGTAACTTGTGTTGTAGCTGCTTGTGAAAATTCAATAGGGCCTAATGCTTACAGACCTGGAGATATCATAACAGCTATGAATGGAAAAACCATCGAAAATAACAAATACAGATGCAGAAGGAAGATTGACTTTAGCTGATGCTCTAACTTATATCGTAAGAAAAGAAAAAAAGTTGATGAAGTTATTGATGCTGCAACTCTAACTGGAGCAATTATGGTTGGACTTGGAGAAGACGTAACTGGTGTGTTTGCTAATGACGATAAAATGGCAAGAAAATTAATTGATGCCTCTGAAAACTGGAATGAATATTTCTGGCAAATGCCAATGTTTGATTTATATAAAAAGAAATTTAAAAATCATCTTATGCTGATATGCAAAAATACAGGAGTAAGATGGGGTGGATCAATAAATGCTGCGAAATTTTTAGAAGAATTTGTTGATGATACTAAAATGGGTTCATTTGGATATAGCTGGAACTGCTTGGGCAAGTGGAGCTAACCCCTATTATTCACAAAAAGGTGGAACTGGACAAGTATTTAAAACAGTTTACTCATACATAAAAAGGATAATTGTTATAAAAATAACGACGTAGATTTTTCTACGTCGTCTTTTTATTTAGAATATTTTTCTATGTACTCATAAAAAGTTTTTTTGCTGGATTTTTTCTCAAAGTTTTTTTCTATAAACTCATCTGTAGGATCTTTAAAAATCCTGTTGCAATAAGAGTTGAAAGTCCATGAGCAAAGATCCAACACTTCATCAATAATTCTTCTTGCATTTCTTCATTAATATTTGAAAATCTTTCATCTTTTTGCAATTTCACTCCTGATAAGATTCAAAAATCCCTCTAGTAAAGAATCCTCAATATTTTCTTTTAAGAAAATTCTTAAGAATAATTCCTCACGAGCAAAAATTGCAATTCCCATACCTATATCTAAAAATTTTATTCCTGTTCTGTCAAGTATTCCATAAATAAATTTTTTAGCTTTTTCCTATCAATTCTTCTTTTTAAAATTTCCATAGAACCTATTGATTTATATATGGGAGCAGGAGAAGCATCTAAAATTCTACCAACATGTCTCAGCACTTATAGCTTCAATTCCTTCCTCTTTAAAAAGTTCAAAAGATTATAATTAACTCTCTTGAGAATAAAAACTTTTTGGCATAAAACTCTCCTAATTAAATTAATTTTTTTATTAAAATTTCTTAGTTAAAGATAATCCAAATGCTGTGATACCTTTTATGGTATTTTTTTGATTTTTCAGTAACACCTTGATATCTGTCTGTGAAAGTTCCATCTTTCTTATCGTATATGAAAATGAGCAACTGAAGCTGTGATAGCTGTTGTTTCATCATATTGATATTTTACTCCAGCACCCTAGAGTGAATGAATTAAGTGCATATTCAGTGTCATTAAATGATGAAGCTTTTTGCTCCAGTTCTTGCATAGTTAGCACTTCCAATTAAAGTGAATTTATCGTTTATTTTATATTCATTTCCTAAAGCGATTTCCCAACCATTTTTATAATCTAATCCATATTCATGTCCACCAAAAGCTGTTACTCTATCCATTTTTGCATGATGGTTGAAATAATAATTAGCTGCTCCAGATACTAAATAATTATCTGTAACTTTATATGAAGCTCCAACTGATAAAAATTGCTGGTAAATCTCTTCTTACTCTTTCCCCTATTGTATATTGAGGATAAAAAGTTGTCAATCCAATATTTTTGTCCTAATATTGCAGCTGTATTTAATTGATTTTTCTGAACCTTTAGCTTTAAAGTTCATTTTAACTCTTGAATCATATCTTGCTGCTAAATTTAATCTTTCATCAACTTTATAGTTTACACCTAATTGGAAACCATATCCCCAAAGCTTCTCTCTTAGAATCTAAATCTCCTTGTAAACCATTTTTACAAGATAAGCAGTTGTTTGTCGTAAAAGCTTGTCCTTTAGCTCTTGCTTCAGCTGGAGATAACTTTCCAGCTGATACAGCTTTTGTTTATTTCTGCGGCTTTGGCTGCTTGATATGCTGGACTTGGATTAACTCCAATATTTAAATTTCCTTTTTAATTCTCTAGTTCCATAGAACAACTCTACCAGCAACTGATAATGATAAATTTTTCATTTACGTTGAATGCTCTACCTAAAGTAGCTTGTTCATACATATTTTTCCTGTTAAGCTAGAACCTCTATCATAAACTCCCTAGTCCATCAAATTTATCTACATCAGATAGAACATCTACTCCAGAAACTCCATCATATTTTAATTTTTTCCTCCACCAGCTAAAAGCTCCGAAGTTAAAAATGTTGCTCCGTTTGCATCAACAGATGTAAATGTTACGTTTGGAATTGCTTGTCTTAATTTTTGCTTTTGTGTTCTTTTTCCTTCGTAAGACATTTTTCATATCCAACTGCATATTGAACTCCGACTTGAGCATATTTTTCCTTGTTCCAATCTTGATTGCCCTGCTGGGTTGTAATTATTTACTCCTGCTTTTACCAAACCAGTTTGTGCTTGGTTAGATAAATAATCTGGTGTATAAGTTTGTACGTGATCTATAGATGCTCCATACAATCCACTTGATAATATAGCTGTTAATAATAAAACTTTTTTTCATTTGTCCTCCCTTTATGTTTTTGAAATACTTTTTCTCTTATAAAATAACAATTATAATATAACAGATGTTTTTATCGTTGTCAAATTTTTATAGATTTACAGAAAAAAATAAAAAAACTCTTGCTTTTTCTTTTTATAGATGGGCTATAATAGTAGAAATTTATACAAGGAGTGATAAAATGATAAATACATATGGATGAATGGAAAATTAGTTGATCATGATGATGCAAATATACATGTACTATCTCATGTTGTTAGTTATGGAACTTCATTTTTTTGAAGGAATTAGAATTTATAAAACAGAAAAAGGTCCTGCTATTTTTTAGATTAAAAAGAACACGTAAAAGAGACTTTTTTTGATACTGCAAAAATATATAGAACAGCAGTTCCTTATACACAAGAACAAATAGAACAAGCTATTATCGATACTGTTAGAGAAAAATGGATTAGAACACGGATATATCCGTCCAATAGTTTTTCGTGGATATTTTTGAATTAGGAGTAAATCCTGTAAATTGTCCAGTAGATGTTGTTATTGCGGCTTGGGCTTGGGAGCATATTTAGGAGAGGAAGCTTTAAGTAAGGAATAAGAGCTCAAGTTTCTTCTTGAGAAGACCAGCTCCAGATACATTACCTACTCTTGCAAAAGCTGGAGGAAATTATCTAAATTCTCAACTTATAAAATTAGAGTCTTTAGAAAATGGTTATGATGAAGGAATTGCTCTTGACTATTTAGGAAATGTTAGTGAAGGTTCTGCTGAAAATCTATTTGTAGTTTTTAAATGGAAGAATTATAACTCCAACTCTTGCTTCGTCAGCTCTTGGAGGAATTACAAAAGATACGGTTATGCAAATTGCTAAAAGATTAGGTTATGAAGTTGTTGAGCAACCTATTCCAAGAGAATTATTATATACTTGTGATGAATTATTCTTAACTGGAACTGCAGCAGAAGTTGTCCCAGTGTATTCAGTTGATAATATTCAAGTTGGAAGTGGAGACAGAACTGTTACTAAAGCTATACAAAAAGAATTTTTGCTATTGCTCATGGACAACATGAACTTTCTGAAAAATTTCTTGCTTATGTAAAATAAAAATAAAATGACGACGTAAATTTTTTTAACGTCGTCATTTTTTATTGTAATATTAAATTTATTTTTCTAATTTGGTTGAATAAAAAAACATTCCTAAAATTATAATTGCTCCACCAATAAGAGTAGAAAGTTTTGTAAGTCTCCTAAAATAAAAAAATTCCTAAGACAGTTGCAAGTACAGGAGTGACAAACATAAATGATGTAACTTCAGAAGTGTGTTTTGCAAGTTCAAAAGCTTTTAGTCCAGAAAAATATGAAATGATACTAGGAAATAAGGCCATATAAATAATTATTACGAGAAGAAAAAAACTTATCTTAAAAATATCTCCTACTGAACTTGGAGAATAAATTATCAATTGAATTGCTCCTATTAAAAAGACAGTACATAGTTACATCAAATGAAGAATATTTTTTTGTTAAATATCTTTTGTGAAATATTATAGCTACTTAACATAATAGCAGCAACGAGCATATATAAAATCCCAGTATTAATAGTTAATACTCCATCCCATAAAGTCAAGATTAAAAATTCCAACAAAAGAAATTCCCATACAAATCCAACCAACTAGATTTATTTTTCTTTAAAAAAACAAAATATGCAATGATTGCTGTGATAGCAGGGCACAGAGCATTTATGACACTAAGAGTTGAGGGGCTTGCAAAGAGATGTAGCAATATTAAATAAAACTATATAGCCTCCGTAACCAGAAAAACCTGCATAGAAAAACATAGGTAAATCTTTTTAAAAGCTGGAGGACTAATTCTATTATTATAGCAAGAACAAAAATGGCTGCATATCTAAGTACTCCAAGTGAGCTAGCTCCAACTTCTTTAACAACAACCTTTGTTAAAACAAAAGCAGTTGCCCAAAAGAAAATAGCAATAAAGGCAGACTCTTTTGCAGTCAGTTTTGAAATTTTTAATCTCATAATTTTCTCCAATCTATTTTAAAAATTTTAATTAAATCTAAGTAAGATTTTTTTCATCTATTGATATAGCCTTTTTGATAACTATTTTTCAATTTTTCTTTATAAAGTCTTAAAAATAAAAGTCAAAGCAGTCTTCTTTAGAGCAAAAATCCAAAAATTTCAATTCTTCTTTTTTTCAATTTTTCTTTCTTTCGAATAATAATTTAAGAACTCTCTTATAAAATTATTTTCATTGAATGAATCGAAAATTTTTTTAATTTTTAATCCAAAAATTTATAATGATGGCAATATCAAAAAAATAAAAAGCTGAATAGTGGCTTTCATTAAAATCAATGATAGCCTTTATATTTTTTTCTCATCTAAGATAATGTTATCTGGGAAAATATCTCCATGAATTATTCCCGATGGAAGACTTGAAAAATCAATTTTTGAAATTTCGTCAGCTAAAGAAAAATTTCATCCTTAAATTCAAAATCTATGTTAGCTTCTTTTTATTTTATTATAATAAAAATCAAAATCAATACGACTTTTTCTATTGTAATCTTTGGCTGAAATATTTTTTTGAAAATGAATGTAATTTTTCCAAGATAAGTTCCTATTCGTCTTATTGAATTACTATTTATTTCTTTTTAAAGTTTCTCCATCGATATATTCAAATAAGGAAATTTTCTTATTATTAAAAATAGATATATAGTCTTGATTGATATTTTTTGATAGCTAAAAGCAACAGGAATAAATTTTTTTATTTTTTTCAAGAAAAATTAATTCTTGCTCTTCTTCTTGTATTGTTCTGTCAGCCTCATAAATTCTAAGTATAAAATTTTTCATTTGTAGTTTCTATAAAGAAATTTGAATTTAAAAATTCCACTATTTATATTTTTTTATATTTTTTTATTTGTATTTTATAATTTTGCTCAATAAAAATCTATCTCATTTTGAGAAAGATTAGTGTATACTCCCATAAGTCTCCAATCTATAGTAAAGGTGATAGTAATCTGAAAAACAGATTCTTTAATTTTTGTAAAAATGCTTCTCTTTTTGAAATCAGCAAAAGTTAATTTTTGAGAAAAATTTAAATCTTTGTTAAATTGATTTTTTTAAAAGCTGTTGCAATTTTTCACTGTAAATATTTAAGTTGATTTCAAAGTTAAGATAGAAACTTCTATAATCAAAATTGCAGGTACCCACTGAAACAATTTCATCATCTATTAAAAATAGTTTTTTGAATGAATAAAGCCTTTTTTTCATAACGGTAAATACTAGCTCCAAGACGTAAAAAGTTCTCCGACATAAAATTGATTAACCCAGTATACAAAAGGATGATCACCTTTGTTTGGTATCATTATTTTTTACATCAACACCAGATAATATAGCAGACTTCAAAGTGTCAAGTAACAAATCATCCGGTACAAAGTATGGAGTTTGTATCCAAATATTTTTTTCTAGCTTCTTGGATAAGTTTCGAAAAATTATCTCTTATAACAGGAAATTCATAATTCGGTCCGCAGCTAACGACTTGAAGATGAGTTTTTCATTATCATTTATTGTAAAATTATTATTTAGAATTTTTTTCATCTTTCAATAATTTATTTTTTTACTATACTTAACGAAAAATAAAATTCTTTTTCAAGAGAAGAGATAACATCTCCGTAAACTTTTACAGAAGTATCTCTCCAGTATCCAATCTTACCTTTACCTAAATACTCGTCTCCTATATTCATTCCACCTATGAAGGCTACGTTTCCATCTATGATAGTTATTTTTCTGTGATCTCTGTAATTTATTCTGATATTGAAAATAGGTATATAAGTTCTAAAGAAAAAAATGAAGATTAACTTTTGAATTTTTGAAATATCTTGCTAGCTTTCCATTTGCTTTATTAACTCCATCAATAAGAATATTTACCTCAATACCAGCATCCGCTCTCTCGATTAATAAATTAGCAATTTCTTTTTCCTATTTCATCAAATTGAAAAATAAAATATTCCATATTGATATAATTTTTAGCTTGAGCTATTTCTTTTTCAAATCCTGAAAAATCTTTTCCCTCAAAAATAATTCTACTTCATTATTTGATGCAAGGTCATTTTGTGAACTTGTTTCCAAATATGTAATAAGTCCATTCCATCTTTTTTAGTTCAGCATAGTTTTTAAAAAAATCTTTGCTTCTCAATTTTTTTAAATTATAAATTCTGTTTGCAACTCTTTTTCTTTTTAAATGTTAATCCAAAAATATAAGTAAAAGAAAAATCCGAAATATGGAATCACAGCCAAAAGAAAAATCCAAAGTATTGTATATAAAGGGATTTTTTCCTTTTCCACCATAATAATAACTATTATAAAAATAAATTTGCTATCCATACGTATTGCAAAAAGTTGGATAAACGTTAAAATCAAATTTTGTATGTCAGTCATTGCTTACCTCTTAATAAAATATTATTTTTAATATGATAACATTTTTGTTTTTTTCTAAAAGAGATAAAATAATAAAAAAATAAATTGAAAAAAATTTATAAAAAAATCTTATACTATAAAAAATTTTAATGGAGGTTAAGCTATGATTTACACAGAATTAAAAGATATAAAAACTTATAAGGGACTTAGTGAAAAATTTAGATAAGGCAATAGATTTCATTGCAGAAAAAAATATTTAACAAGAGAGTTTGGAAAAAAATATTGTAGATGGAGATAAAATTTATTTTTAATTGTCCTGAAAAACCTATGACAAGAGAAAATACTGGTTTGGAATTAGAATATCATAAAAAGATATATTGACATTCATATAGTTATAGAAGGAGAAGAAGCTGTTGCATATTGTCCTTTTTGAAAAAGCAGTTGAAACAAAAAGTTTTGATATTGAGAACGACTATGCTTTGATGAAAGGTGAGACTCAAGTAGAATTAATTTTAAATACAGAAAATTGTTTAATATTATTTCCTGAAGAACCTCATCTTGCATTATTAAAAGTTAATGAAGCAAAAAGAAATAAAAAGGTTATATTTAAAGTTGAGATATAAAAATACTTATAGAATATAATAAGAATGTACAGTAAGTGTACAAATAAATTTGACATTTACTAATCGTTAAGTTAGAATGTAATTGTAAAAATTTGTGGAGGTTGGTATAATGAAAAATTAAAAATTTTGGAAAGTTACTTGTATTGTTATTATTTATTTTTTTCTTTTTGATTGCTTGCGGAAAGAAAAAAAGAAGATAAACCTTTGATAATGGGATTGTCTCCAATAGCAAATTCAGAAAAAAATTATTAGAAGATACTGCTCCTTTACATAAAAATGTTAGGGAGACAATATAGGTAAACCGGTTGAAGGATATATTGCAACAAATTATATTGGTGTAGTTGAATCATTAGGAACTGGTAGTATTGATTTTGCATTAATTCCACCATTTGCATATATCTTAGCAAATAAAAAAATATGGTTGTGAAGCTTTATTAACAAGTGTTGGAAAACATGATGAACCAGGATATTATTCTGTTCTACTAACAAGAACTGATTCAGGGATAAAATTCTGTTGAAGATCTAAAAAGGAAAAAAAAGTTGCTTTTTGTAGATCCTTCTTCAACATCTGGGTATATAATTCCAGCAGTTATTTTTAAAAGATCATAGGGTTGATCCAGAAAAAGATGTTAGCTATCAATTTGCAGGTGGACACGATAAAGCAATACAACTTTTAATTAATGGAGATGTCGATGCAATAGGTACTTATGAAAGTGCAATTACAAAATTTGCTAAAGAGTTTCCAGTTAAAGAAAAAGTTAAAAGTTTTACAAAAAGTGATATGATACCCGGAATTACTTTTAACAGTTTCTCCAAAAGTTGATCCTGAAATAAAAGAAAAAATAAAACAAGCTTTTTATAAAAGTTTCAGAAACTAAAGAAGGACAAGAATTAACATTAAAATTATTCGGAATAAAAGGTTTTGTTGAACCAGATATTCAAAATTATAAAACTATCGAAGAAAAATTGACGAGAATGGGAATAGATATTGAAAAAAATAAAAATAAAAAAATAATGAGGGACTTGAAATAGTCCCTTTTTGAAAAAGGTTGTGGTATGGTGGAAACTATAATTGAGGTTAAAAATCTTGTAAAAATTATGGTACTAAAGAAATTTTTAAAAATATTTCCTTCTCAATAAATAAGGGAGAAATTGTTTCTATTATTGGAGAGAGTGGAGCTGGAAAATCTACTTTGATGAGATGCTTGAATGGATTGGAAGAAGTAAATTCTGGAAGTATAAATTTTTATGGAACTGATATTACAAAAGTTAAAAACAAGTGATAAGAATGAAATAAAAAAACAAATGGCTTATGTATTTCAAGATTTAAATATAATTGATAATATGTTTGTCATAGATAATGTTTTAGTACCTTTTTAAATAGAAAAATTTTTATAGATGTACTTTTAAATAGATTTACAAAAGAAGAATATGAAAGAGCCTTATATTGCTTGGAGAAAGTTGGAATTTCGAAGTTAGCATATACTAAAGCAAAAATACTTGTCCGGTGGAGAAAAGCAAAGAGTTGCTATTGCAAGATCTTTGGCTCCAAATGTTGAACTTATATTAGCAGACGAACCAATAAGTAGTTTAGATGAAAGAAATTCAAGTCAGATTATGGAAATATTTAAAAAGAATTAATATATATAAAACAATTATATTAAATTTACATAATGTAGAAATTGCTAAAAAGTTTTTCAGACAAAATTTTAGCATTAAAAAAATGGAGAAATATTTTTTTCTACAAAAAGTGAAGAGGTAAACGAAGATGACGTTAGAGAAGTTTATCAAAATTCATAAACTAAAAACTTTAGCAAAACTTTTTGCAATTTTTATAATTGTTCTATTATTTTTATTTACTTTTGAATTTAGATTTTCCAAGATTATATTGATGGTTTCTCAAGGTTAAAAATCTTTTTCTAGGGATGTTAAGAATCGACACTGAGGATAAAAATAGTTTTATTTAAGATGTTTGAAACTATAGTCACCGCTTTTTGCTTCATCTTTAATTGGAGTGGTCTTAGCTGTTTTATGTTCTCCATTTTTTTAGCCTTGAATATGTCAAAAATAAATATCTAGCAAAATTCTTAACTTTTTGTTTTACAATATTTAGAACTATTCCAGCTCTTGTTCTGGCTGCAATACTTGTTAGTTTAATAGGAATAGGAAGTTTTACAGGATTTATAAGTTTACTTATTATAACATTTTTACAAGTACAAAACTTTTAAAAAGAATATTTAGAAGAGATTAGCCAATCTAAAATAATGGCATTTGAAACTTTCGGATTTTTCGAAAATTTACATTTTTAAAATCTTGCATTTATCCATATTCAAAACCTTATATAATTTCACTATTTTTTCTAACTTTGGAATCTAGCATAAGAGGAGCTAGCGTTCTTGGGATGGTTGGAGCAGGAGGAATTGGTGAAGAGCTTTGGAAAAATTTAAGTTTTTTTAAGATATGATAAAGTTTCGTTTTATAATCTTGATACTTTTTATTTTTATATTTTTTTGACTGACAGTTTGAGTTGGTTTTTAGAAAAAAAGATAGCATTATAAAAATTTCAACTTATGAAGCTTTATATATAAATCCATAACAAAGTGGGCAAACAATTTTAATAATTTTTCTTTTGATTTATACCGTAAATATTTTTATATCAAGATATGAATAAAATTTCTCTTTCAGTTTTTGTTGAAAGATTTTTAAATTTCTTGAAAAATTTGCTTATTTAGATTTTTCATATACACCCTAAGGCATTGCTTGCTCTATGGCAAAAGTTTTTAGTTGCCTTTTTTTGCAACTTTTTTTGCAGCTCCCACTGCAATTTTAATAAGTTATTTCACTAGCTCAACAACAAGTAATAAAAATTTCTTTTTATTAAAAAAATATTTATAAATTTTATTAGAACTTTTCCACCAGTAATAGTTGCTATTTTATTCTTTAGTGGTTTTTGGACCAGGGCTTATCAGTGGATTTTTTTGCCCTATACCTATATACAACTGGAGTTATTACAAAAGTTTATGTAGATATACTTGAAAGTTCTGAAATTGATTACGGACTTTTATGGGAGAAGTCTGGGACTTAAAAATTTTTATATTTATTTAAAATTATGGCTACCTTCAACGTATACAAATTTTTGTTTCAATATTTTTTTATATAGATTTGAATCTAATATGAAAAAAATTCTAGTGTTTTAGGTATGGTTGGAGCAGGAGGAATTGGACAGTTACTCATGAATCATATTGCCTTTTAGAAATTGGGAAAAAGGTCTGGGTACTATTAATTTATTTAATAATAACTATTCTCTTGATAGAAAATATTTCAGCTTATATTAGAAATAAAGTAAACAGTTAATATTGTAGCAAAAATAAAATACTAAAAAAATAAATTTATCAATAATAAAAATGATATTATTATAAAAAAATATTAAAATGACTTGAAATTAATATTGTTTAGTAGTAAAATAAGGTATACTAATTTAATCAAAAATAAAAGGAGTGATAATAATGGCAAAAATTAACAGATGCTATAAAAAGAATTAATAATGGAACCTTTAAATCAAAAAGCTTGGACAGCTCAATTAGGTTGGATTGCAACAGTAAGAGAAGATGGAGCTCTAATATAGGGGCCAAAAAGATCTTGCAGAATCTATGATGATTCTACTTTAATATGGAATGAAAATACAGCTGGAGAAATAATGAAAGATATCGAAAGAGGATCTAAAGTTGCGGTTGCATTTGCTAACTGGGATAAATTAGATGGATATCGTTTTGTTGGAACTGCTGAAGTTCATAAAGAAGGAAAAATATTATGATGAAGTTAAAGCTTGGGCAGAAGGAAAAAAATGGGAGTGCCTAAAGCTGCAGTAGTTTTTCCACATTGAAGAAGTTTATACTTTAAAAATCTGGACCAAGTGCTGGAACAAGAGTAGATCAATAATTGAAAATAACAAAAAGATGGGAGATTTTTCTCCCATCTTTTTATGTAACTATCTAGGGTTGAATACAAAAATCTTTCACGAAATAAACTTTAATATTTTTTTCCATTGTGATATATAGGTTTAAATCTCCATCTTTTTATTGCCTTGATAACTTCATTATCAAAGCCTAAATCTCTATGAGATTGAAGAATTTTCAGTTTTTCAACTCCACCCTTCAAACCAACTAAAAATTTAACAGTAACTGTGACTCCATAGCCAATTGATTCCGCTTGCTCAGGATAATCAGGTTCGACTTCATTTATAATTTGATACTGGATACCTTTTGATGAAAGAGCAATATATGTTCCATCTCCATCAGCAATAAAGTTTGATCCAAAACCTCCATTACCGGTTTCATCTCCTGAGCCACTTCGGTTCCACCAGATTTTTCCATCTTCCCTTCCTGGTAAGTTAGCATCTGATTTTGCTACTTGAGCTTCTTCTTTAACAACTTCTTTTGCATTCTTATCGGCAATTTTACTTTCTGTTTCTTTCTTTGGAATTTTTGTTCAACTTTTTCTATTTTTCTTTTCTTCAACTTTTGGTTTATCTTCAGCTTTTTAGGAGCAGGTGCTGGAGCGTTAGCTAACACATTTGAACCAGGATTATCTGAAAACTTGTTTTGCAACAAATGTAATAGGAACAATTTTTGTAGTTTTTTCATCTCCAAATTGATTTGTTTGGATAAAAACCAAAGAATAGAATAAAAAAATATATGTAGTCCCAGAGATATTAATAAATATTTTTCATAATACCCCCTATTCAGTAGAAACTTAGTCCCAAGTTATCTACACCATTTTCTTTAATCTTAGTTATGACATCCATAATTATTTGATATTTTAAATCCTTATCTGCAGAAACAGTAGCTTCCTTAACAGTTTTTAAGTAAGCATCTAGTTCATCAAAACTTACAGGAGAAATTTTTCCCATTTTTCTGAAATATGATAGTCTCCATTTTTATCTATAATAATTTTCAATACTTTTTATTTTTCTTTTGTTGAATTGTGAGAACTTGGTAAATCAATTTGTACAGAACCAAAATTATTGAATGTTGTAGTAACCATAAAGAAAAATGATTAGTAGGAAAAACAACATCTATAAGTGGTGTCAAATCAGGTTGAGCCGAAGTTCGACTTTTTCTATATTTACTCATAGTTATCTCCTAAAAAAATATTTATTATATTTGTTACTACATCATCTATCTCATTTTTCCATTTTTTCTAGTCTTCTATTTAAATAATTATAAAAAAACAATAACTGGAATTGCTATAATAAGTCCAGCAGCAGTTGTAAAGCTAAAGCTTCCGCTATACCATCAGCAACTATAGTTGCATCTCCAGAACCGAATTTTGAAATATTTGTAAATGCTTTTTATCATACCAGTAACTGTTCCTAAAAGCCCAAGCATAGGAGAAATATTTATAATACTAGCAAGGCAATTTAATTTGCTTTCAAAAAGGAGAAGTTTTTATTGATAACAATTTCTTTTAAAAATAAATTCGTAGTCAGCAACATCTAAACCTTTTTGAGCTTTTTCCAAAAATCTTTTATGGCAGCTGCAACGCAACTTTTTTAGTGTCACACAAAAGCGATAGCATCATCTATTTTTTATTTGCAACTAAAGATAAAATTTCTGTTTTTAAAAGTATTTCCAACTCCTTTTTCATTTTTTTGCAGCAAGTCTTTCTAAAATTACTGCAACAGCACCTATGAAATCAAAACCAATAACCATAGTATAGGGTCCTCCAACTTCTAAATAATGTAACATAATACCTCCCTGAAAAATATTTTATATTTATTTTTTTATAACAAATTATTTTTATTAGTCAAGATATTTTTTTATAAAAAAATATTTTAAAATAAAAAGAATAAATATAAAAAACAATAGACAATTTCTATATTTTGTAATATACTAAATGTTAATTTAAAAATTATAAGAGGTGTGAAGATGCAAACAGCGTTAAAAATTTTTAAGTTTGATGAGTATGAAACGTCATTTAAAAAAAGAGTTCATAGCAGGGAACTACAAATTTTTTTGACAATGGCATATATTTTTAGGAGTTAATACAATAATATTGAGTTCAGCAGGGAATGGATTTCAATTCTGTGTTTTTTTAGCAACAGCAATATCATCTGCAATAGCTTGTTTTGTTATGGGGATAATTGCAAATGCTCCTTTAGGACTTGCTCCTGGAATGGGATCGAACTCGTTTTTACATTCATAGTTGTAAAACTTTATGGTTATTCTTATCAAGAAGCATTGGGGATGGTTTTTGTATCAGGTACAATATTTTTAATTTTGGCTGCAACAGGTATAAGAGATAAAATAATAAATTCAATTCCTGAAAATTTAAAAGCAAAGTATAGGAGCCGGAACAGGATTTTTATCGCCCTTTATTGGACTTGTCAAAGCAGGAATAGCTGTGGGTCATCCAGCAACTTTAGTAACTTTAGGAAATTTTTAGAAACCCTACGGTATTACTTGCAATTTTTTTGGTTTATTAATCACTATAATTTTTAATGAGCAGAAAAAAATAGATGCGGCAGTTTTTTCTTTGGACTTTTGATAACTGCAGTTGTAGGAATAGTTTTAGGAAAAATGGGAGTAGAAGGAATGCCATCTTTTTCTAATGAAATAATAAAAGTCAATACTTCTTTAAATCATTTCGGAGATTTTGCTATTGGACTAAAAAAAGTTTAATATCAAAACCTCAATCAATATTTTTAATTTTTACATTTTTCTTTGTCGATTTTTTGATACAGCTGGGACACTTGTTGCAATTACAAATAAGATAACATCAAAAACTGGTAAAAATTATGAAATGAAAAATGTTATTTTTCTGATGCAGTGGGAACTGTTGTAGGAGCTGTGCTAGGAACATCAACTGTTACAACTCTAACTGAATCAACAAGTGGAGTTGCCGCAGGAGGTAGAACAGGATTTACTGCAATGACAACAGGGGTTTGGTTCTTGATAGCTTCTATATTTACACCTTTAGTTGCTATTGCCTCTCCAATAATGTTGAACGGACAATCGTTTGAGCCAATTATAGCTCCATCGTTAATTTGTGTGGGAATTTTAATGGCAACTCAATTATCAAGTATAGATTGGCATGATTTTTACAGCTGCTTCTGCAGGTTTTTGTAACTATAATGATTATGATAGTTGGATATTCTATTCCTGACGGTATTGCTGCAGGATTTATAGTTTACGTATTCTCAAAATTATTTACAAAAAAATGTTAAAGATATTACTCCAAGTGTGTGGGCAATGTTTGCATTATTCGTATTGCACTTTGCTTTAAAATAAAAAAATAGAAGAGGCTATTGTAAAAATATTGCAATAGCCTTTTGTTACAAAAAAAGAAATTAGGAGAAGAATTTTTGAAAAAAAGAAATATTGTTTTTATAATTCATTGTTGAATTATCGAAGTCCAAAAAAATAAAATAAAAAGCCTTTAAAAAGAAAAATTTAAAATATATTTCAAGAAATATTTTTATTATAAATATTTTAAAGAAATTATAGATTTTTATATTAGATAACAAATATTTAAAAGATGAAGTATATAAATATCCAGTTCTATGTTCTAAGGTACATAGACCTTATATAACAAATATTTTTCAATAAAGAAGAAAAATTAAAAATAATAAAATCGTCTTATAAATTTTTAGAAAATAAATTTAATGAAAATTTTTTAAAGCAGCTTTATAGAGATGGAAATAAAAATTTGTGAAGTTGAAGGAAAAATGAAGAAAAAAACTTTCTTTTTACATAAATGCCTTTTACAACTTTTTGATAAAGAAGGAGAGTTTAGCCTTATATGTTCTAACTCACAGGAAGAGCAATTAGCTAAATTAACTTTTTGCTATAAATGAAAAAATGAAATTTTTAATTGGCGGTCTACAAGGAATGGATAAAGATGGAGATGCTGATGAAATAAAACGTGCCACTAAAAATTTTTTTATGGACTATTTCCTAAAGATTAGTTGCTGAAATTCTATACTTGTTATTTCCAGAAAATAAAAAAATATGCAGTTGGAAATAATGGCCATATTTATTTATCTTTAAGATATAAATTTAGAAAAACAATAAATGCTGACTATGATGAATTTTGGAAAAAGTTTAGGAGCAACCAAGGAGGATAAAATTTTTTGGAGCTTACTAGAGGAAATTGTGAGAAAAAAATATCGAAGATATTGAAAGTAAAAAGATCTCAATATAGAAGTAGATATAAAATTTTTGGATGAGCTAAAAGAATTAGTGGAGAAATTTATGAGTGAAACAAAAACTGAAAAATATTTTCAGTATTTTATTTTATTTGTGTAAATATTGAAATAATTTGGTATAATAAAGTGAAAAAAATATTTTTAGAGGTTGCTATGAAAAATTTTATAAAAATAAATAGAATCTTCCAAGATTATAGAGGAGAAAAAGATTAAAAATTGGAAAATATATTTGGGATAGAAAAGAAAAACGAAAATAATTAAAGGAGATAATTTTATCGAAGATAATAATATAAAATCAATTCTATTTCTAAGATATGACGGTAAAAGTGGAGATATGATTGTCAATACTCTGATGTTTCGTGAAATAAAAAGAATTATCCAACAATAAAAATTGGAGTTGTAGCTCGTGGATCGGCAATAGATATTATAAAGGATAATCCTAATGTTGACAAAATTTATGAGTACGAGAAAGACAGAAAAATTAAAAAGTTGGCTGAACAAATAAATCAAGAAAAAAATATGATTTACTAATTGATTTTTTCAGAAATGTTAAGAGTCAATCAAATGATGCTGATAAATTTATGTGGAGCTAGAATAAATTTGGGACTTGATAGGGATGATTGGGATTTGTTTGATATATCAGTCCAAAAGTAAAAAGATTTTAAATGGAATGATCATATTACAAAAAGATATTTAGCTTATTTATTGGATTAAGAGAAGACAAAGTAGATTTATCTTATAATATTTTTTTATAAAAATGAAGACAAATATAAAAGTTTTTTTAAAAAAATATAAAAAGAAGATAAAAGAATAGTTTTTGAACCCCTATGGGGCAAGTAAACACAAAAAGTTTTAGCTTAGAAACTTTAGAAAAATAATTTCATATTTAAAAAAATTTGAATATAGCTGTTATATTGGTCTACTTTGGAGATAAGTATAAAGAATTAGAAATTTTTAAAAAGAAAAAGCATTCTAATTTATATATTCCAGAAGAAATAAAAACTATTTTTGGATACTGCATCTTTGATAAAAAAACTGTGATTATGTAATTACTCCAGATACATCAATAGTTCATGTAACAAGTGCTTTTTAATAAAAGAATAATTTCTGTATATCCTCCAAAAGGTGGAAATTTTTGGTGTAGATCATTTAGTTTGGTTTCCAAAGTCAGATTACAGTAGAGTTATTTTTTTGTAAAAATAAGCAAAGTTCTTACGATGAAATAGATATAAATACTTTTAACTATGGAAGAAATGAAAAAAAGAGATTTTAAATATGATAAGCATTAAGTAGAAAGGAGAAGAAAATGTATAACGTTGAAGAATTAAGAAGAATTCAAGAGAAAAAATTGAAATACTTGTAGATGTTGTAAAATTTTGTAATGAAAACAATTTAATCTATTGGCTTGATTCAGGAACTCTTTTTAGGGGCTATGTAGGCATGGAGGGTTTATACCTTGGGATGACGATATAGATATAATTCTTCCTAAAGAAAATGCTGAATTTTTTGATTATAAGAGTGAAGATTTTGAAATTTTAAATACAAATGAGGAAGGAATAAATTTTTATAAAGTAATTTCAAAAAATATAAAGTTGATTTGGGGAAAAGAAATTGTGGATTTAGATATAGACTTATTTCTTGTAACAGAATATCCAGATTCTTTAGCAGTAAGATTTTTGGAATTCATTTTTCATTTAAGAAAAAAATAGGATAGATAAATTTTCTTTTATTTTACTTTTTAAAAAAATATTCTTATAAACTTAAAAAGAAAATTAGAAAAACACAAAAAAATATTTTTGTACTAAAAATATAGAACTAAAGTTATATTGGATAAATCAAAAAGGAAAAATAATAGAGATACTCCATTTATAGCTTACACTCCAGATTGTGGGTTTCATTTATATTTTTGGAGAAACGAAATTTTTCCATTAAAGAAAGTAAAATTTGAAGGAATTGAATTTAATTCTCCCAAAAGAACACGATAGTTATCTAAAGAAAATATATTATAGTTATATGGATCTCCACCAGTAGAAAAAAGGACTCCCCGATCATTATCACGGAGAGAATTTTTAAATTGATAGAAATGTAGAAAAATTAATTTTATGGCCGTTATAATTCAAGAGATATATTTAAGTTTTATAGGAATAACTATAACTTAGTTTTGATTTATTAATGGGAAAAATTAAGTGAGGTTGAAATGAAAAATAATTTTTTAAAAAGTGGCAGTACAATGATGGGAGGATTAGAAAAAGTTCAAATAGAATATCTAAATTTTTACTGGAACAAAAATTATGAGATAAAAATTATAATAGAAAATGACAACGGGAAAGATAATATATTAGAGAAACATATAAACTCTAAAGAAATTTTATATTTAAAAAAACTTTTTATATATTTCTCAAATAAAAATTGAGAGAAAATAAAGGAAAAATTTATTTACAAGAATAAAGTACAATTTTGCAATATTGAAAGAAAAGAAGATATACAGATAAAAAAATTTTTAAAAAAATTTATGAAGAGTATAAAGCCAGATGTAGTAATAGATTTCGATTCAAGTTTAACAAAAATAGTAAAAACTAAAACATTCTAAAAATTTAGTGTGGATACACAGTTCTGTTGAAAATTGGAGAAAAGAAAAAAATTCAAAGGTTTCTAAAGAGGTTATTATTTTTATGATAAAGTGATTTGCATTTGTCAAGAAATGAAAGAGGATTTAATAAAATTAACTTTTCCATTAAAAATAAAGTCGATTTTTTTATAATCAATTAATTTTGAAAAATTAAATTATTGGCAGAGGAAAAATTTTTAAAAATCTGAAGAAATTTTATCAAATCAAAAATATTGTTTGATGATAGCTAGACTTGATTGCGTTCCTAAAGATTTCGAAACTCTTTTTAGAGCTTATGAAATAGCAAAAGAAAAGGGGTACGATGGGAAATTATACCTTATAGGAGATGGACCAGATAAAGAAAAAGTTGAAAAATTTAAGAAAAAATTCTTTTTGTATCTAAAGATATTGTTTTTGTTAGGAAGGAAAGAGAATCCCTATAATTGGTTAAAAAGCAGATAAGTTAATTTTTATCATCAAAATACGAAGGATTTGCAATGGTGTTATTGGAGGGCTATGTTTAGAGAAAGAAGTCATAAGTAGTAACTGCAAAACTGGACCAAAAAGAAATTTTTAAACAATAATAGAGGAGTTCTTTTTGAAACTGGAAATTTTTAAAGAACTATCTAGATGTATATTAAACAATAGAGAAAAAAAGACTTAAAAATTTTTCGCTTGATGAATTTAAAAGAGAAAATATCTTCATTTATAGAGATTTTTGGAGGATTGATGTTATAAAATATTATTTCAAAAAGAAATTCCTATTTTAATGTATCATAGAATAATAGATAGTGAACAAGAAATAGGTAAAAAAATTCCATATATTTAAATGTAGAGGAATTCGTAAAACAATTACAATACTTAAAAATAATAATTTTAGGACAATTACGTTTAAAAGAGTTGTCGACTTTAAATAAAAGAGGATAGAAAAGAAAAATAAATATGTGATTCTTACCTTTGATGATGGGTATAGAGATAATTATGATTTAGTATTTCCTTTACTAAAAATATAATATGAAAGCTGTTATTTATATGGTTTCTCATGAAAAAAATATAATAAATGGGACATAGAAAATGGAGATTTGAGTTAATGAGTTTAGAACAAATGTTAGAAATGCACAAGTCAAATCTTGTAGAATTTGGAGGGCATACTTTACATCATAGTTAAATTGAATACTTTAACAGAAGAAGAACAAAGGTATGAAATACTAGAAAATAAGAAATATTTAGAAAATATATTAGGAGAAAAACTATATTCTTTTGCTTATCCGTATGGCATTTTTAATCAAATTTCAAAAAGTTGTAAAAGATATAGGTTACGATTATGTTGTCGCTACTGATTCAGGTCCATTTTTATAGAAGAAGATTTACAGGAAATAAGAAGGATAGGTATATTTCCAGATATTACAATGTCAAAATTTAAAAAGAAGAGTAAGAGGAAATTATAATTTAAAATATGTTAAATGAGGTGCTTATGGAAGATAAGATTACGTTGATAGTTACTTTATATAATAGATTACAATATGCTAGAAATATGATTATATCTCTGCAACATCAAACTAAACAAATAGATGAATTAATATTTGCAGATGATGGTTCAAGAGAAATATTGATGGATTACATAAAGGATTTAGTTCCTAGTTGTTGCTTTAATATAAAACATGTATATCAAGATGATATTGGTTTTAGATTAGCTAGATCTAGAAATAACGGCGCTAGAGAATCAAGAGGCGATTATTTAATTTTTATAGATCAAGATGTCATATTTGATAATGATTTTATAGAAAAATTTATTTAAATAGGAAAAAGAAAAGAATGATATTTTTCTGAAGCATTAGGAAGCTCTTTTAGAAGAAAAATCAAATTCAAGATTTTATAAATAATGAAAAATTTGATTATAAAAAGATTTATTCAATGATTTCTAATCCATAGAACAAAATCAAATTGTGAACAAAAGAAAAACTATATAATTTCTTGTATAAATTAAAAGTTAAGAGATAGGGGCGCTAAAATTGTAGGGTTAATTTTTCTCTTTATATAAAGAAGACTTTTATAAACATTAACGGCTTAGATGAAAAAAATATATTGGTTATGGTTATGAAGACGATGATTTTTGGAAATAGATTTTTAAATATGGCGGAGAAACTTTTTGTTTTTAAAATGAACATGTATCCAATTCATATGTATCATAATTCAGCAAGCCCTAATGGTAGTCCTAATGAAGATTATTATAGACAGAGAAAAAAGGAAATATCATCAAAAATTATAGATGTGAATACGGGTATGATAAGACTTTTGGTGAGGATAAATACAGAGTAGTAGTTATAAAATAGAAGAAAACGGACTCGCTGTTGAAGAATAAAATAACTAAAAAGAGAAAAAAAGGGTATTTTACAATTTTTAATTCTAAATTTTCTAAAAATTTAAGGAAATTTTAAAAAGAATATTCTGAAAGTGAGCGATGTAAAAAGAACTCTGGGAACAATTATATATGAGACATATATGTGAACTACCTTTAAAAATATATATAAAAAGATGTCATATATGAATTTGATTCTTTTAGATGAACTAAGAGAGTTTGACAAAAATTATAAATCAGATTCAAAAATTTTAAAAGAAATTCAAACTTATTTAAAATGTGAAGAAAATGAATTATCTGGATTTAAATTATTGAAGAATGAAAAAGATATTTACTCATTCTCGTTTATGTATAACGATAGAATATTTGAATATTCTTTAGATAATATTAAGAAAAGTTGGAGTGTAAAAGAAGTAGAATAATTAAAATTTATAAAAGAAACCTTCATAGTCTCAAGTTATATTTTATTTATTTTTCAAATCGTGTTGTGAAATATCAATACGATTTTTCTGTAAATTTTTATAAATATACAAAATAAAAGGATTTTTCTTGAGAAAATCTCAAAAATCCTTAAAAATTTTTATTATTAATCTAAATATCCAAGTTTTTTAACAAGTTCAGCAGTTAAAACGGCTCCACCGGCAGCACCTCTTAAAAGTGTTATGAGAAAGTCCAACGAATTTATAATCAAATAAATTGTCTTCTCTTAGACGACCAACTGTAATTTGCATTCCTTTTTCATTATCTCTATCAAGAACAGGTTGAGGTCTGTTTTCTTCTTCAAAGTAATGGATAAATTCTTTTTGGAGCAAGAGGTAAATCAGTTATGTTAGATTTAAAAGATTTTTATTTTTCAATCAATGCCTCTCTTCCTGGATTTTCTAAATTGAATGACACACAAGCAAGATGTCCATCTAAAACTGGAACTCTTATGCATTGTGCAGATAATTTCATACTATCATCTAACTTAATTTCTCCATCTTGAATTTTTTCCAAATATTTTAAGTGGTTCAATTTCACTTTTTCTTCTTCCCCACCAATAAATGGAATTATATTTTTCCAACCATTTCAGGCCAATCTTCAAAAGTTTTTCCACTTCCTGAAATTGCTTGATAAGTACAGATACTAGCTCTTTAATTCCAAAATTCTTTAAGAGCAGCAAATACAGGTACATAACTTTGAATTGAACAGTTAGGTTTTTACAACGATGAAACCTTTTTAGTTCCTAATCTTTTTCTTTGTACGTCTACAATTTGTAGATGATCTGCATTAATTTCAGGAATTATCATAGGAATATCTGCTTTCATTCTGTTAGCTGAGTTATTTGACACAACTACAACTTCTTCTTTTGCATAAGCCTCTTCAAGAGCAATCAATTCTTTTTATCCAAATTTACAGCACAAAAATTAATTTCACTCCATCAGCAACTTTTTAACTTCCATTGCATCTTCAACAACCATATCTTTCACATATTCAGGCATTTTCAAGTCAAGTTTCCATTTCCCATAGACCCTTGCATTAAATCACCATATTTTTCCAGCTGAATTTTTTTAGAAGCAGCTAATTTAACAACTTCAAAATAAGGATGATTTTTCTAAAAAGAACTAAAAAGTCTGTCCGACCATTCCTGTTGCACCAACAACTGCTATTTTTGATCTTTCCATTTTACTCTCCTTTTCTCCAAGTAGTTCCATTTTTGTCAACTCCGACAAAAGAACTTTCCAATCGTATTTTAAATTTTTAATCTTTTCTTCTATAATTTTTACCTTACTATCATTAATAACTATATTAACAAGTGTTGAACCACTACCTGAAATAAAAGAAACCATAAGATTCAACATCTTCACAAATTTTTCTAACTTCATCATACTCGTGAATTAATTTTTACGATATGGCTCGTGAATTTTTATCAGCCAAAACATCTTTCAACATATCTATATCATAATTTTCCAAACATCTCAATACGACACCCAAACGACTAAGTGAAAAACTGCATCTTTCAATGGTAAGTCTTTTGGCATAGCCTTTCTTGCATCTTCCGTTTTTGTTTCAAAATTTGGAATAAGAGCCATAAATTTAAATCTGTAATCTATATTATAATGAACATTATATGGTTTTCCATCTACGATACAAGCTGCACAAAGATTTCCATAAATTGCAGGGGCAACATTATCAGGGTGTCCCTCTATATCAGTTGCAATTCTAAAAATTTCTTCTTTATCAATTTCTGTATCTGTTAGCAAATAAGCTCCATAAATTCCTGCCACAACACAAGTAGAACTACTTCCTAAACCTCTTGCAATAGGAGCTTGCTCTAATAAAGATATTTTAACTCCCTTAACAGTTTTATTTATTTTTCAACGCTTCCTTAAAAGCTATATATACTAAATTATCTTCGTTACAAAATTGTTCTTCAAAACCTTCAAATTCTAATTTATCTGATTTTTCAAAATGAAAAACAGAATAAGCTTTGATAAGCCATTCCAACACTGTCAAAAACCACAGCCAACATTAGCTGATGTCATAGGCACTCTAACTTCAAAAACATTATTTACCTCCCTAACACATATTCAGGCATTTCTTCTTTTTGATTATATCTGAATGCAAAAATTTCTTTTTGATTTTAAGTTCCTTAAATTTTCCGGAATTTTCAACTTTTGTTGTTTCATATAATTTTTGCATCAATACAAATTCATCCTCATCATGTATATTCAAAAGGCGTTTGCTACACTAGCACAAAAATTTATATGGAGAAGCCGTTGATAATACAACAGTTGGCTCTGATAAATTTTGTTCAAGCATAACCTTGTATGCAACTGCTGTGTGAGGATCTAGTAAAATATTTTTCTTCTTCCCAGACCTTTTTGATTGTTTTAGCTGTTTCTTCATCAGTAGCATAACCTGCTCCAAATTGTTCTTTTTATCAAAAATTTCATCGTTGACTTGGTATTTTCCATTTTTATTTAAATCTTCCATTAAAAATTTAATATATTTATCATCTGCTCCACTTAAATCATATAAAAAGTCTCTTTCCAAGTTACTTGAAATTAATATATCCATACTTGGGGATATAGTTTTCAAAAATTCTCTATTTCTATCATAAGTTCCAGTTGTTAAGAAATCATATAAAAACATTATTATTATTACTTGCACAAATAAATTTATTAACTGGTAAACCTAATTTTTAGCATAATATCCAGCTAGAATATCTCCAAAATTTCCTGTTGGTACAACAAAATTAATTTTTATCTCCCATTTTGATTTTTATTATTTTTACCAATTCTACATACGATACAATATAATAAACTATTTGTGGAGTCAATCTTCCAATATTTATTGAATTAGCACTTGAGAATTTTTATCTCCTAATTTTTCTGTAAATTTTCATCTAAGAAAATATTTTTAACTCCTGTTTGAGCGTCATCGAAATTTTCCTTCGATAGCACAAACTTTTGTATTTTTTCCTTCTTGAGTTCTCATTTGTAATTCTTGAACCTTGCTCACTCCATTTTTGGATAAAATACAATAATTTCTGTTTGAGCTACATCCTTGAGAACCTTCTAAAAGGCAGCTTTACCTGTATCTCCACTTGTAGCAGTTAGGACTAAAATTTCTTGATTTGTTCCCTCTAAAAGCAAGTTGAATTAAATGTGGTAACAAAGTTAGGGCAACATCTTTAAAGGCTGATGTTGGTCCATGAAAATAATTCTAAAATATATGATTTTTAGCTCAACAAGAGGTGTAACCTTTGATGTTGAAAATTTAGAATATGCTTTCTCTATAACTGATTTTAATCATCAAATGAAAAAAATAATTTTAAAACTTCTAAAGCAATTTCTGTATACGATTTATTCAAAAGTTTTTCTAAATCGATCTTGTCTTTAAAATTTTTCTAAAACAAAAAAAGTCCTCCATCTTCACTCAAACCTTGTAGCAAAGTTACTTTTATCATTTTTACTATGTTTTTATTTCTAGTACTTATGTAATTCATAATTCTACTCCTCAATATAAATTTCCTTACATGATACAATAAATATTACCTTTTTACAACATATTTTTCTATAAAAATAAAAAGATGATATAAAAATTTCTACATCATCTTTTTAAATTTCTTTTATTCATTAAATATTTACCAATACGATTTCTTATTAATGCTGCATATTAGCCATAAGAAATACTGGAAGCATAACCACTGCCATCACTGCTGCAACAGGCAATACAACCAATCCTAATGCTACATCTAAAGTTGTTTCAACTCTATCTTTTACAACTCTATCTCTATATTCTGATTTAGAAATATAATAATAAATATTTAAATCTATTTTTCATATTTAAAGGTTGATTTGAAAAATTTTTCTAATATTTCATTACGATTGGCTAAAGTTATAATTTTCCCTTTAACATCTATAGCATCTGGTAAAGTGAATACCCACTCCTTTTCATTTTCTAACAATGAATACTTTATATCTTTTTCTTTTTAATTTAGTTTTTAGAACTTCTACGAATTTTTCCTTGTTCTTTTCATAACTTTCATCTTTTATTTCATTTCCCTTAGTTTTATTTAGAGAAAAAGTTGTCCCTATATGTAATTCTGCATTTCCCTCTTCATCTATAGTAATGTATTTTTGTAACATTATTAAGATTTTCTTCTGTGAGACCTTGTAATTGTTTAAACTCTAATAAAGTAAAAATCTTTTTAGACTCCTCTGGAGAAAATTCATAGTCGTATTTTTCTCCAAGCAAATATATTTTTAGCAGGAGTTGTCACTATTTGTTTTATTATCTCTTTATCTTCTCTTCTGTCTATCTTAGAAACTGTTCCACTAGAGCAAGCAGTTAAGATTAAAAAAACTAATAAATAAAATTATTTTTTAACATATTCTACCTCCGAATAAAAACATTATAAATTTAAAGCTCTTTTGAAATATTATACCATAAAAATTTTTAAACAAGTAAAATTAAAATGTTGATTTTATCTAAAAGACTACACTAATCTTAGAAAATAAATTAAAATTTAGGAGTTTATGATTTAACAAATAAAATTTTTAATGGTTAGACCTGCTATGTTTGCATTTAATGAAGAGACAGCTGTTAATAATCATTATCAAAAAGAGATAACAAACCTATTCAAGAAATTCAAAATGAAGCTCTTTTGGAATTTAATCAAATGGTTGAAAAATTAAAAAGTGGGAATTGATGTGAATGTTATGCAAGATACTAAAGAGCCTCACACACCTGATAGCATTTTTCCCAAACAACTGGTTTTCAACTCATTATAATAATACAGTAGTTTTATATCCAATGTTTGCGGAAAACAGAAGATTAGAAAAGAACAGATAATTTATATAATTTCTTTGATACACAAGATAATTTAAATATTGTTGACTACTCTTCCCTTGAAAAAGAAAATATTTTTCTTGAAGGAACTGGATCTTTAGTTTTTAGATAGAAAAATAAAAAGGCTTATTGTTCTTTATCGCAAAGAGCTGATGAAAAACTTTTAGATATTTTCTGTGCTGATAGCGGTTTTAAAAATTGCCTTTCATTCTTATCAAACTGTAAATGAGAGAGAAAACCCATATCACACAAATGTTATGATGGCTATGGGAGAAAATTATGCCATCCTTTGTGCTGATGCCATAGATAATATCAATGAAAGAGAAAAAGTAATTGCTGAACTTAAAGCTGATAAAAAGAAATTATTTATATTACCGAAAATCAAGTTGAACATTTTTAGGAAATGCTATCGAACTTATCAATAATGAAGGAACTAAAATTTGTGTTATGTCATCAACGGCTTATTCAGTTTTGACTGATGAACAAAAATATTATTGAAAAATATGATGTCATCGTTCCTGTTGATGTAAAACTATTGAAAAAAATATGGTGGTGGATCAGCTAGATGATGATAGCTGAATTATTCATATAAAGTTTCAACAATTTTTCAAAATAAATCTTGACAAATAAAATGAAACATTTTTAGAATAAAAATATAAAATCAAATATTTCGTACTGGGGAGCTTTTTAGCTGAGATTAGAATTATTCTTAAACCCATAGTAGCTGATTTGGATAATGCCAACGTAGTGAGTACTTTTACATCGAACTTTCTCGGAAGCAATCCCAAGAAAGTTTTATTTTTTAGAAAGGATGCTATGAAAAATTTTATTAATAAACACATTAGTTTAATAAGCATAATTATTATTGTGTTCATTTGGCAGATATGTGGAAATTTAGGTTTACTTCCAAAAATTTATTTTTTTCCAACTCCACTAGAAATTGCCAATGCTTTCATAAGAGATAGAGACTTATTTTGGTTTCATTTCAGAATAACTATGCTTGAAGCAATTATTGGACTTATACTCGGAATTATTATTGCGACGATTTTAGCAATAATAATGGATAGTTTTAAGATGATAAATAAAATTATTTACCCTTTGCTTGTATTCACACAAACAATTCCAACAATAGCACTCGCTCCAATTCTTGTTCTTTGGCTTGGTTACGATATGACACCAAAAATTGTACTCATCGTTATGACTACAACATTTCCAATAGTCATAAGTATATTAGATGGATTTAGACATTGTGATGAAGACGCAATTCAACTCTTAAAACTTATGAATGCAAGCAGATGGCAAATTTTTGTATCATGTCAAAATACCTACTGCTCTTACATATTTTTATGCAGGGCTAAGAGTAAGCGTATCTTATGCTTTTTATATCAGCTGTTGTATCTGAATGGCTCGGAGGTTTTGAGGGACTTGGAGTTTTTTTATGACAAGGGCAAAAAAAGGCATTTGATTACGATACTATGTTTGCAATAATAATTTTAGTTTCAGCAATTAGTTTAATCAGTATGGAACTTGTAAAAAGAAGTGAAAAATTTATTAAATGGAAATACTTTAGAGGAGGATCAAAATGAAAAAGAATTAAATTTTTATTGGCTGCAATTTTGCTATTTTTTATGTTTGTTGCTTGTGGAGAGAGAAGAAGCTAAAGCTCCTGTTGAGCTTAAAAATTGATTTCTTATTGGACTGGGTACCTAACACAAATCATACAGGTCTTTATGTTGCTAAGGAAAAAGGATATTTTGCTGAAGAAGGTATTGATTTAGATATCAAGCAACCTGCTAACGAAAGTACATCAGATTTGGTTATTAACAATAAAGCACCTATGGGAGTTTATTTCCAAGATTATATGGCTTCAAAAACTTGCTAAAAGGAGCACCTATAACTGCAATAGCTGCAATAATTGAAAATAATACTTCAGGAATTATCACAAATAAAGCTATGAATATAAATTCTCCAAAAGATTTAGAAGGGCATAAATATGGAACTTGGGATATTCCTATAGAACTTAGTATGTTGGAATTTATTATGCAAAAAGATGGGGAGATTTTTCTAAAATTATAAAAAGTGCCTAACACTGATGACAATTCAATCACACCTTTATCAAAATGGAGTTTTTGATGCAGCACCTGTTTACTATGCTTGGGATAAAATTATGGGAGATAGTTTAGGAATTGAAAATAATTTCTTCTACTACAGAGATTATGCACTGAATTAAATTTCTATTCTCCAGTAATTATTGCTAACAATGACTATTTAAAAGAAAATGGAGAAGATGTTAAAAAGTTTTTAAGAGCAATCAAAAAAAGGTTACCAATATGCAATGGAAAAATCCTGAAGAAGCTGCTGACATTTTAATTCAAAATGCACCCTGAATTATAAAAGAGATTTCATTGTTGAATCTCAAAAATATTTAGCAACTCAATATGCAACTGATAAAGATAAATGGGGATATATTGATCCTGCTCGTTGGAATGCTTTCTATAATTGGTTAAATGAAAAAGGTTTAACAAAACTCCTATTCCTGAAAAATACAGGTTTCACAAATGATTACTTGGGAGAATAAATGAAAACTATATTAGAAATTAAAAATTTATCTCATTCATTCGGAGAGAATAAAAATTTTTGAAAGATATAAATATTCACTTAGAAGAAAACGAAATGGTTGCCATCGTTGGAACGAGTGGTGCCGGAAAAACAACCTTATTCAATTTAATTGCTGGTCTTTTGAAAAACAATATGGAGAAATTAAAATTAATGACTCAGATGATTATATTGGAAAAAGTTGCATATATGTTACAAAAAGATTTACTTTTTGAGCATAAGACAATAATTAATAATGTAATTTTACCTTTGATTATTGCAAAAGTTGATAAAAAAAGTTGCTCTAGAAGAAGGGCATAAAAATTTTTAAAACAATTCAATTTAGATATTTATGCTGATAAATATCCAAAGCAATTAAGTGGAGGTATGAGACAGAGGGTTGCACTCATAAGAACTTATATGTTTAAAAATATTTTCTTGTTGGATGAGGCTTTTTCTGCTCTTGATGCCATAACAAAAAAAGAATTACATAAGTGGTACTTAGATTTGAAAAAGAATTTAATCTTACTACTCTTTTAATTACTCATGATATAGAGGAAGCAGTCTTTTTAAGTGATAGAATTTATATTTTAGGTAATAAACCGGGAGAAATTTTTAGGAGAGATTAAAATTGAAATTAAACCCGATGAAGATATAGATTTTTCAAAGACTTATTTACAAAAACAAATTTTAAATATAATGAATATAGAATAAAAAGGTTGTGTACTAAAGAATGTTAATGAAAAATAACAATTTAGTACACAACCTTTTATTTTTGAAAAATAATTTAGACTCATAAAATTTTCTCAGCATAAAAAAACAATATTTTTTTATAAATTTATAATTTTTAAATATTTAAATAAAAGAACATAAAATATTATGATAGAAAAGGCATCTTACGATGCCTCACTATTGACATAAAATTAATGTCACATTAAAATTAAAAATATTAATAAATAAATTTTACCATAGAAAATAAAAATTTACAGAAAAAAACTTCATAGTCTCGCTTTTATTGTTTTTCTGCTCTTGATTTGCTAATATATTCTGGTTCAAGAGTATAAAGATTTGCTTCTTCTTTATCAAGAGCTAGTTCACATAAAAATTGAAGCTCTTGGAAAAGAATTATATTTTGGTAAGATAATAGCATTTTTCTTTTAAATTATCTTTTTAAAAATATTTTGATAATTTGTTGCACCATCTCCAACGAAAATATTTTTTTATTTTTATCAAAATCTGAAAATCAAATCGATAAGTGAAGCATCTCCATAAGTGTTTTTATATTTGAAGTATACTCTTTCTTTTTCTTGCATCGATAAGAGGTATTATTTCTTCTTCATTTTGAGAAGCAATGGCCTCTAAAAATATCGAGTTCATTCACAGCAATTAATGGCTTATTTAATGCCATGGCAAGAGCCTTAGCAAGTCCCAAAGCAATTCTAACTCCAGTAAAAGATCCAGGACCTATAGCAACAACAATTTTATCAATATCATTTATATTCAGATTAGAAATTTTAAAAAGATTATCAATTATTGGCATGACAATATTTGAATGATTTTTGTAACGGATAAACTAGTTTCGGCAACGAGCCCATTCTCACTATCATATATTGAGCAAGCACAAATTTTTGTAGATGTATCAATTCCCAAAATTAACATAGCTTAGCAACTCCTTTTTCTTCTTTTTCATTTTCCAATATATTTTATTTTAACAAGTCTTTCATCTTCTTTTTGTAGTATATTGAAATTCTATACGTATATATTCTTTTTGGCAAATCTTCCTCAATAATATTTGCCCATTCGATAAGAGCAACTCCACCATTGTTGATGTAATCTTCGTAACCGATTTCATAAATTTCTTCTGATGAACAAAGTCTGTAAACATCAAAAATGATACAGTGGTAATCTTCCAGATAAATATTCAAGTACATAGTTGAATGTTGGGCTCTTTTAAATTTTCTTTTGACACCAAATTCTTTAGCAAAAGTTTTTGTGAATGTTGTCTTACCTGTTCCTAAATCTCCAATTAAAGCTATAACAGTATTTTCTTTCGAATAATCAGCTAATTTTTTTGCTAACAAATCTATTTCATTAAAAGTTAAAACTTTTGCATTTCGTTTTCCTCTTTTCTATAATTTCTATTTTTCATTAATTTTATTTATTATATTTGTTGTAGACTTTCCTTCAACAAAATTTAATATCACTACTTTTTCCACCATAACTTTCAACAATTTTTGTTTCTGGTAAATCTTCTTTTTATAATCTCCACCTTTAACATGACAGATGGTTTCAAACAAGCAATTAAATCTTCTGGAGTATCTTCTCCAAAAATAACAGTGTAGTCAACAGCCTTTTAATCCATCTAAAAACGAAAGCTCTATCGTACTCAGAATTTATAGGTCTTGATTCTCCTTTTTAATTTTTAACAGAAGCATCTGAGTTCACACCTACCACAAGAATATCTCCTTGTCTTTTTAGCTTCGTTTAAATATGTAACATGACCTCTGTGTAAAATATCAGAAGCAGCCATTTGTAAATACAACTTTTTCCATCTTTTTGCAGTTTCTAAAATTTCTATAGCAAGTTCTTTACTTATATTCATATTTTCCAACCTTTCCATATTTTTTATCATCTTTATAAAATCATAAATTATTTCAGCAGTCATTCCCAAATAGCTTCATTCTCATACATATAAATATAAATATGACGACTAGGGAATTTTTCCAATTATTATCAGAATATTTTTCAGGAAATTATATTTTTATATCAAATTTTTGCTTTATTGAAAAATTTCAATTTCTTCTTTAGCGAGCTCACTATTTAGAAAAATCGATGGGTACAGCAATTGTTTTTGAACTTCATCTTTATTATAATTTATCTCATTTAAATTTTTTATATCCAGTCTACAAAGATAACATTCGATAATTATTCCTAGACCAGTGACAAGTACTCCAAATTTTTTTCAACATTCTTAATTAACTTTCGAGAAATTTTTAATTCTTCAATGGTTTCTCTTATAGCTGTCTCATGAAAAGAAATTTTTATCTGTTTCATCTTTTCTTTCCACCAGAACGAAATCTCACCAGCTTGTCTAATATTTTTGCACGTTTCTCAAGTATGAAGCAATCCTTTCCATTTATGTTTGCCACACACATCATAACAGCACTTTTCAAAATATCTATCTCTTAACAAAAATCCTATTTTTATTCATAATCTCACCTAAAAATATTTTTCTACTGTTTATGATATCACAAAGGTATGTTTTAGTAAACGATAAATAAAGATTTAAATTTATATTGATTGAACAATTTTTAGTTAAACTTATGTTATAATTATTAATCAAGAAAAATTAGGGATAAGTATGAATATAAAGAAATTTTTTATGAAGACAAAAGATTTAATAAAAAGAATTTTTTAAAAATTGCAATTCCATCTGTTTTTGATTTATTAGCTCAAACTTTAATTTCAACATCGGATATGATAATGGTGTCGAGTATGGGAGCAAGTGCTATAAGTTCTGTTGGAGTTGGATCGGCTGCAATGAATGCAACCTTACCAGCACTGATTGCTGTTGCAATAGGGACAACTGCACTTTTAAGTAGAGCTTACGGAGCAAAAATAGAGAAGAGGGAAGAAAAAGCTTTTGTACAAAGCTATTACATTTCAGTACCTTTTGGAATTTTTCTTTGTCTTCTTTTTATTTCTTTGCAGAACCGATGATAAAAATTATTGGTGGAGCTAAAGATTTAAATTTACAAAGATGCTATTCTCTATCAAAAAGGTTACATCATTTGGATTTATTTCTTTATCGATAGGTATTGCAACTTTTATGCTTACAGAGCTCTTTGTAAAAATAAAATTCCAATGATAGGAAATTCTTTGATACTCGTGATAAATATAATTTTTCAACTATCTCTTCATTTATATTTTTTTAAATGGGAGTCTTTGGAGCAGCTCTTGCAACAACCATAGCAAGATTTTCTGTTGTTGTAATGTGTGTTTATTTAATTTTTATTAGAAAAATGAATGGCTTTCACTGAACATAAAAATGAAATTTGATTATCAGATGTCAAAAAGAATTTTTAAAGTTGGAATACCAGCTGCAGCTGAACAATTAACTTTAAGATTTGGAATGTTAATCTTTGAAATGATGGTATATATTCTAGGAAATTTGAGTTATGCAGCTCATAAAAATTGCATTAACAGCTGAATCATTTTCATTTAATTTTGGTTTCGCCTTTGCCTTTTGCAGCAACCGCTCTGGTAGGTCAGGAGCTCGGAAAAAAATTCTCCTAAGGGAGCAGCAAAAATGGTTACATCTGTACAATCATTGCCACTATGGTAATGTCATCTATGGGACTTTTTATTTTTGTTATGCCAAACTTATTGATTTCACTCTTCACTCATGAGCCAGCAGTAGTTTCACTCTCAACAACGGCATTGAGACTAGTATCTATATGTCAACCATTTTTGGCAATATCTATGGTATTATCTGGATCTTTATGGGGAGCAGGAGACACAAAAATCTGTTTTGTTAATAACATTCTTAGAATATTTTTAATAAGAATACCAACAACTTATTTATTTTTTTATATGTTTTTAAGATGGGACTTTCTGGAGCTTGGATAGTGATGACCATAGATTTATTTTTGAAGTTCACTATCTTATTATGTATTTAGAAAGAGGTAAATGGAAATATTTAAAAGTGTAAGGAGCGGAGAGATGAAAAATATAGTTTACAATTTTTAGACTACAATGATAAAAAAATAATATTTTATATTCGACTATAGAAAAAATTTCAAAAGATAAAGAGAGTTTAATTGTTATAGAAAAATGGAATGGCAGAGAATTATTATTTTGCCTACTTAAATAAATCGATACTAGATGCTAGAGATAATTTAATTTCTTTTTGAAAATTTTTTTGGGAGAATATTTTTTATAAACGATAGGAAAAAAATTTAAAAGGATATTAAAAGATGTTTTATTCTTGTTTGAATGAAGATATGAAAAAGAAATTGAATGTAAATTCATATTTCGGAATGTATAGAAGTTGCAGATGATTTTTGAATTTTTTAGATATATAAAATCGAGAGATGAATTAGAAAAATTTCTTTATCTAAGTGGCAAGAAGAAAAAAATTTAATATATTTTTGAAATAAAAAAAGATTTTGATAAATTATTAAATGAAAATAATTATATTCCAGCTGACTGGATTGATGATGTAAAGAACTTAAATTTTGATTTCATAAAAATATAAAAATTATTTTTTTATGATATTGTTGAATTTCCAGAAAATTTTTCTTTTATTGCTGAGGAATTATATTGTGAAATAGAAATTGTACTGCAAATGTCTGAAAATGATTTTAATAAGGAAAAATATAAATTAAATAAAATTACTCTACCAGAAAAGAAAAATAAAATTGAATCTTAAATCATACTCAAAATGATTTGGAGCTTTTATACTTTTGGTAGAAGAAAATAAGAATAAAAATTATTTCTCAACAGATACCAATGCTGAAGATAAATATTCGATATTTTCAAAATCTAATAAATATTATTTGAATGACACAAAATTTTTATCAAATAATAGAATCTTATTTAAATATATTGAATGCTATTGATTATAAGAATAATGGTTTGATAGATATTTTTGTAGTGAAAAGAAAAATATTTTTAAAGCTGCCTTTATGGAATTTTTATGGTTTAGATAATCAAGACTATAACACTTTTTGTGGATATAATTTCAGCAGATTACAGATATATTTCTTTGAAGATAATGGAAGAAAATAAATTTGACTATTATTTAAAGGAAAATACAAACCTATCTTTTAAATTTAATATTAAAAATTTATCAGAAATTGAAAAATAAAAATATAGAGAATTTGAATGAATTTCTACGTTCAAATTTTTCAACAGCGATGAGAATATAAAAATTTTTGTAGAAAAATAAATTTGATACTATATATGATAAAATTTATGAAATTTTTAGGACTTTTAAATTCTAATGAAAAATATGGATTTTTCAAAAATTTTTCTTCAATTTTTTAACAAGCAAGTAGGGAAAAATATTTTTACTTTATTTTTAATTACTTAAATAAAATTACAATTTATTCATCACATAAAACCGAAAAATCTTTGCTCAAAGATTTTTCAATAAAATATTCAAAACAAAATTTGAGAGTGTTGTTCTTGTCCGTACAGATAGTCAAAGCTTACCTAAGGTTAGAGTAAATAATAATTTGTTTACAGAAAAACAAAAAGAATTAGGTCTTTTTGACTAATGAAGAGGAAATATTGATTCAAAAATATAGATTTTTCAAAAATATTTTTACTTTAAGTGAATTGAAGTTTCTTCATTAGTTGATGTAGATAATAACATCGATTATTCAGCTTTTATTTATGAACTAAAAATAAATACGAATTCGAAGAAAATAAAGAATCTAATTTAAAAAGAATTTTGTAAAAGCATTGTATGAACAAAATAAAACTGAAAATTTCTATAAAGAAGAACCAAAAATTTAGAGCTTTTTTAAAGGGAAAAAGTGATTTTGAAAAATAGTAAATTAATAATAGGAGCTTATGATTATATAGACTTGGCAAGTAATGAAACTTTTTCTTTTTAGATAAAAATTTGTGGGCTAGATAGTAAAGATGAAAGTGAAGCTGTAGCTGGAATATCAAGTAGTTTATTAGGTAAGATAGTTCATAAGACTATGGAAGAAATTTTTAGAGATAAATGGAAAGAAATTTTAAAAATCTAGTGAAAATCTTTTTAATTAGTTTCAAAAGAAATAAGAGATTATTTGATATGGAAAAAAAGAAAAAAATTAAAAAGAGAAAAATTTTATGGAAGAATATATAGAAAATATTTTTATTCGATTTTCAATAAATATAGAAAAATTTTTAAAAATATTATACGAAGAATTAAAAAGATATAACTAGAATTGAAGCTGAAAAGGAGAAAAGAAGCAAGAAAAAGAAATTCCCTATTTTGTTTTACGAGAGAATTGAAGTATATTTAAATGGACGTGCTGATTTAATCATAGAAACTGAAAATCAAAAGATATATCATAGATTTTTAAGACCGGAAAATGCTAATTCAAAAACAATTAGAATTTTATGCTGTAATGTTTTTATGGAAAAAGATAATGATATAGCTGATATGAATGAAAATTTATCTGTGTATAGTGCTTCGTATAATTTATGGAATGATAAAGAAACCGATAAGTTTAATTTTTCGAAGGCATTATTCTTAAAAAAATGAAATTAAGGAAGGAAATAAAATTCTAGCTAGAGGTTTGAAAGAAACTAATATAAAAATTAAGGAAATTCTTCAAAAATTCTTAGCAGCTAATAAATATAAATTACCTACAAAATCAGCTCTTGTTGAGAATAAATATAATTTTTAAAGAATATTATAGATATGCTAATTTAATTCCTTTAGATAAAAATGATAGGTGATGAAGATGATAAATAAAAATTAGTTTTAAAAAGCAAGTGCCGGAACAGGAAAAACTTACAGACTTTCTTTAGAATATGTTGCTGCTCTTTTAAAGGGAGTGGATTTTAGAAAATTTTAGTTATGACTTTTTACAAGAAAAGCAACTGCTGAAATAAAAATGCCGTTTTAGAAAAATTGAGACGATTATAAATTTATATACTGAAGATAAAGAAAATGAAAAATTTATTTCTTTGGAAGAAAGTATAAAAAATATAGATTCAACAATTATTCTTGATGATAAAAATATAGAAAAGTTAAAAGAGATTTATTCTGAAATTTTAAAAATAAAGAGAAAAATAGAAAATATACGATAGATTCTTATTTAAATATTGTTTTCATTGTAACTAATTTAATAAAAATAAAAATTACTCAATTGTGAGTGATGCTGAAATGGATATTATTACATATTGGAAGCTATTTTTCAAATAAAAATTTATTTACTGATTTTAAAGAATTCTTTTTGAAAACTCGGAAAAAGATGTTGAAAAATTACATAGAGACAATATTAATCGAGGAAGATGGAAATATTTATTATCTTTAGATGAAGGTGGAAATCTTATTGAAAAACAAGGTTTCCTTATAGATCTACAGAGATTATAGAAGAAATATTTTCATATATTGAAAATGATTGTAAAAAGATTTAGAAAAAGCAGTTTGAAGTCCATTTAAACCTTTAATTAATAAAAAACAGAAATTGAAAAGAGAAAAATTTTTAATGAATGGCTGGAGTGTGTTTTTGATAAAGATCAAAAACAAAGATTTATCAGCTCTTTATAATAAGACATTTATAAAAATTCCGATGAAAGAGAAAGTCTTGATACGTATGAGTTAAGACAGACATTAGCAAAAGAGCTTTTTAATAAGATTATGATTCCTTATGAAAAAGGTTTTATGGAACTAAACAGAGAAATTTATAGATTATATGATGAGTTCAAGGTAAGAGATAGAAAATTTACTTTTCTTGATATTGCTGTTTATACTTACATTGCAATTTTTGATAAGAAAAATGATTTTATTGATGAGAATGGATTTAAGGAAATATTTTTGAAAACTTAGATATGGAAATTGATACTATCTTCATTGATGAATTTCTAAGATACAAGCATATTACAATGGAAAATTTTACATGAGTTTATCAAGAAAACAAATACAATTGTTTGTGTTGGAGATGAAAAACAAAGTATTTATGGTTGGAGAGGTGGAGATTATTTGAAAAATCTCGAAAAATTCTTGGAGCAGAGCAAGACAGTTTGGATACATCATATAGAAGTGATTTAAATGTTGTTAATTATTGCAATAGGATTTGTAAAAATATTTCAGAGGAAAAATAATTGGAGGTTTGAAGAAAGTAAAATAAATTCTAAAAAGAGGGCTATGTAAAAACTTTTATGCCTTGAAGATTTTACAAAAAGAAGATGAAAATTTAACTTTTAAATGATTTATTGCTTGAAGAATTGATAAATTCCGATGATGATGTGGCTATACTTGCAAGAACTAATGATGAATTGAAAAATAGCTGCCTTCTTAGAAGAAAATGGTAGAAAATATGTCTTGAACAATAAAAATAATTTTGCAGAAAATCCGGGATTTTTGAATGTGTTGAATTTTTAAAATATTTAGTTTATGATGATGAACTAGCACTATTTAATTTTATTTCCTCTTCATTAAGTAATTTTGGAACTGAAGAAATAGAATATTTATTGAAAAATAAAAGTCAGTTAATTTCTTATTTGAATTTTTGATAGTGAAAGAGTTGATTTTTAATGATAAGATAAAAATATTTTTGGATAAAAATTTTTATATTTCAGAAAAATAATTATTATAAAACTTTAAAATTTCAAGATTTAATAAATGAAATTATTAAAAATTTAATTTTTAGATTATTTTTTCTAAAGAAAGTGAAGTTAAAAATATTTTTGATTTTTGTATTGGCAGCTTCGCACCAAAGTGTTTTTAGATTTTTAGTTGATTATAGAGAAAATAAAATAGAACTATCTCAAGTAAAAAAGTGAGAAAAAGGTATTCAATTGATGACAATTCATGCCTCAAAAAGGACTTGAGTTCAAAAACAGTTTTTGTTATGACAAAAGCAATAAAAGAGAAAAAGAGTTTAAAGTGTCATTTTTATTTAAGATGAATGATACTTATGATAAAACAGAAAATTCAATTTTTTTCTCAAAGAAGAAAAATACAAAAATATTAAATCTTTGCTATGAAGAAGAAATGGCAGACCATAGGAGAAAAATTAGAGAAGAAGAGATAAATAACTTTTTATGTTGCTATAACTAGAGCAAAATCAAATCTAATAGTTTTATATGAAGATAGAAGTCTTTTGAAAAATATTGCAGATGATAAAATACAAGATTTTTTCAATGTTGAGCTAGGAACTTTTATTCAAAAATGATAGTGTATCTGAAAATATAATTGATGAAGAAATCTATGAACAAGATAAATATAATTTAACTACATTTTTATCTTGATCAAAATGAAATTGAAGAAAAATGATTTTGAGATAAATAGAGCTAAATTCTTGCTAGAAACAGAAGAAAAAAGAATGACAGGAATTTTTAGTTCACTATTTCTTTGAAAATATAAAATATGCAACAGAAGAGGAAGTAAAAATTTTCATCTTTGCTATAAAAATATTTATCATATTTTGAGAAAGAAAAATGAATAATATTTTTCTGACGAAAATATAAAAATATTTTTAACGAAAGATGAAGAAATTTTTCTAAGAAATGGGATTATATTTTTTCCGAATATGTTTTTGTTTGATGCAGAAAATAAAAAGAATACAGAATTGATAGATTGATGATAAAAAGGAAAAAGCCTGAATTAAATGAAGAGGGGAAGTTTATATAGTCGATTTTAAAACTGGTGGAAAAATGAAGAACAACTTAAAAACATACAAAAGAAGTTTTACTTAAAAATTTTGATGCTTTGAGAAATTATAAAAATTAAAACTAAATTTTTGGAATTTAATTTATAGAAGGAGTTTTTATGAGTATACATATTGCAGCAAAAGTTGGAGATATAGCAGAAAGTGTTTTATTACCTGGAGATCCTAAAGAGCAAAAATGGATAGCAGAAAATTTTAGAAAAATCCAGTTTGTTACACAGATATAAGAGGAATGTTAGGTTTTACTGGAACATATAAGGGAAAAGAAGATTTCGTTCAAGGAACAGGAATGGGTATACCTTTCGATTTCAATTTATATAACAGAGCTTATGAAAGATTACGGAGTGAAAAAATTTAATTAGAGTTGGCTCAGCAGGTTCATATCACAAAAGATGTAGAAAGGTAAGAGATGTTGTTATTGCAATGTCGACTTCTACAGATTCGGGAATCAATAACAAAAAGATTTGTTGGAGCTAATTTTGCTCCTGACTGCAAACTTTGATTTATTTAAGCTTGCTTTTTAAAAGTTGCCGATGATATTCAGTGAAAGCTGGAAATATTTTTAACAAGTGATGAATTTTATAATGATGATCTTAATTATATAAAAATGGGCTGATTTTGGAGTACTAGCTGTTGAAATGGAAACAGCAGGACTTTATACGATTACAGCAAAATATAAAGCTAAGGCTTTATCTATTTTGACAATTTCAGATTCTCTTGTTAGTCCGGAAATAACTTCAGCCGAGAGAGAGAAAACCTTTACGGAAATGATAGAGCTTGCTCTCGAGACTGCTATTAGAATTTAGAAAATATTTTTAAAATTTTAGGGGCTGTTGCATTTTACAACAACCCCTTTTATTATTCTTTGAGAAAATTTTTGAAAAAGTCAGTAAAAATCTCCTGTATTATTATACTCATCACTTAAATAACGATAAAGAACTGAATTTTCATCTCCTGCATATAACAAGGATTAAATAATTCAGATTTTAACTTACCATCTTGAATTAAATTTTCATTTACTATTCTTCTTTTAACTGATGCAATGAAATTTACATAAGAGTTAAATTCAACAATGCTTTCGACTTTACATTCAAGAGTTAGTATACATTTATCAATTATGGGTGCATCAGCATAAGCTCCTAAACTATATTCTAGTTCACTTTCTTTTAATTTATTTGTCCCACTTGAAAAACCAGCAATTTCAATTTCTTTTCATCAAGTTTCTGTCAGGAACATTTATAGTAAATTCTTTTAAATCTTTTAATTTGTTTGACTACATTATTTTCTCCCAGCAAACCAATAACGACCATTTCTCCCATACTATAAGACGAACTAATAGTTGTAATATTGTAACCAAATTTTTCATCCCTATATCCCTAAAATAATTACTGGAAATCCATAATATAACATTGATGTATTAAAATCTCTTTTTCTCATTTTATCTTCCTTTTAAAAATTTTATAATATTATCTTGTTAAGATTATAATTTATTTTAATACAACTTTAAAAATATAATTATAATATAGAATAAAGATTAAAAATTAATCTTTATTTAAAAATATATAAACAATCAAAATATTTTTATTAAATAGCAAATAATCTACTAGAAAAATATTTAATAATTAGCTATAATATACCTTAAAGATTTTTATTTATAAGGAGGAAGTATGCTAAAGTTTTACATAAGTGTAATAAATTACTTAGCGATCTTTGCATTTTTATTCGGTATAGGTACAGCATTACTTATAAAAATAAAAATAAATATTTGAACATAATTGTCGGTATACTTTCATTGATAGGGCTTGGAATAGAACTACTATGACTGTGTTTAAAACAATTATATCCACAGAAGATGGTTAAAAATATCATTACACTATAACAGATGGGCATTGGCAGTTGGAATGGCTAATATGCTAATAGCTTTTAATTTTTCAAATTTTGGGAAGCATTAAAGATAGACCGGAAAAGAAAAATTATTTATCAATGATAGGTTTAATATTTGTTACGGGTGCAATTTGGTTTTAGGTTTTCACAATTCTTCCACAAGCTTATGGACTTACAAAAGAATTTTGTAGCCTTTTGGAGAAGATTCATTTGGTACACAATCTTTACTTAGATTGGGAGGGTATCTTTGGACTTATAACAATTTTTATAATTGGTCTGTCAGTTCAAAAAGTTTATTTCGTTTGAAATCATCTCAAGCTAAAATTTTTGCTTTAGGAATTTATATCATTGCATTTTAGATTTTTTCTTAAGAGGAGTTTCTGCCTTGCAAGACTTAGAATTTTGAAATCAAACAATGACTTAGTTTTTCAAGTGATGATACTTGAAGATAAAAAGTGTTATTTACATTACTACAATATTTACAATTTTTGTTGTGATTTTTTCAGTATTATTATTTAAAAATAGTTTGAAGATAGTAGGAACATTTAAAAATAATGCAATGTTTAGAAAAGAAAAAGCTAAGATGAAAAATAATAAAAAGTTGGTCAACAAGTTTAGCATTATTTTCAATCTTTGCATTATTTTCACTAACTGCAATCTATGCTCACATTACAAAGCCTGTGGCACTAACACCACCTCAACCATATCAAGAAGAAGGAAATACAATAATTATTCCCCTAACTGATGTTGAAGATGGACATTTACATAGATTTTTCTTATTTAACTGAAGGGCATAATGTTAGATTTAGTAGTTGTTAAGAAACCAAAAGGTGGAAGCTATGGAGTAGGTCTTGATGCCTGTGATATCTGTGGACTTGCAGATATTATGAAAGAAATGATGAAGTTGTTTGTAAAACGTTGTGACGTTGTAATGAACAAATCAACAATCGGTTTCAAAGGTGGATGTAATCCAGTACCATTTGAATATGAAATAAAGACAAGAAAAATTTTTAATAGACAAGGCGGTTTTAGATAAAAGAAAAGACCGTTTCCAAGTAGGTGATTAATATGTTTTGGAGAATGGTTAAAGGAACTTTATTTAGACAAAGAAGTAAAATGCTGATGATAGCATTCACTGTTGCACTTTGGAGTTTCTCTTGCAACAGCTATGATGAATGTTATGCTAGGGTGTTGGAGATAAGGTAAACAAAGAATTAAAACTTATGGTGCTAACATAACCGTTATGCACAAAGATGCTTCTATCTTAGATGATTTATATGGTATAAGTGGAGAGGGAGTTTCAAATAAATTTTTACTTGAATCTGAAATACCAAAAATCAAACAAATATTTTGGGGGCTTTTGCAATTTTAGATTTTGCCCATACTTAGAAAGAAATGTAGAAATAAGTGGAGTTAGTAATAAAACAAAAATTTATGGACTTGGTTTGAAAAACATTTGACTATGCTAACGGGAGAAGAAGTTGATGCAGGAGTTAAAAATCTTAAAACTTGGTGGGAAGTTAAAGGCGAATGGCTAAAAGATGATGACTTAGATGGAGTTATGATTGGAAGCCTAATAGCTGGAAAAATAATATTCAAGTTGGAGATACAATAGAAGTCAAAGGAACAGAACAAACTAAAAATTAATTGTAAGAGGAATTATAAATTCAGGTTCAGATGATGATGGAGCAATCTTATACAACTCTAAAAACTACTCAAGATTTATTTGGACTTGAAAAATAAAGTTACTATGCTTGAAGTTTCAGCACTAACAACACCTGATAATGATTCTTTGACAAAAAGCTGCCCAAGATCCCAATAGCTTGACTATATCTGAATATGAAACTTGGTATTGTACAGCTTATGTAAGTGCCAATCAGTTATCAAATACAAGAAGTTTTATCTGACAGTGTGGCAAAACCTAATAGACAGGTTGCAGAATCAGAAGGAACAATTTTGAATAAAACAGAATTATTGATGTTGTTAATTTGTATTTTGAGTTCATTTGCATCTGCTCTTGAATTTCAAACTTGATAACAGCTTCTGTTATAGAAAGATCTCAAGAAATAGGATTGATTAAAGCTATCGGTGGAACAAATAGAAGAATAATTTTTATTGATTCTAACTCGAGGTCGTTCTGACGGGGAATATTTGGAGGAATATTTGATATATTGCGGGTATAGGATTTACACAAACAATTGGAAAAACTGTTTTTCTCATCATATATCCAGCCAGCAGTTGTAGTTGTACTGATAGATATTGCTCTGGTATTTGCAGTAACAATATTAGGAAGTATTCCTGCAATTAAATATTTATTAACACTAAAACCAACAGAAGTGTTACACGGAAGATAGGAGGATAAAAATGACAAAAACAAATGTATATGAAACTTGTTGTAAATTCTCTATTAGAAGAAAAGCAAGAATGATTGTTGCCTTGCTTGCTGTTGCAATAGGAGCAACAATAATGTCAGGGCTTGTAACAATTTATTATGATATACCAAGACAGTTGGGAAAAAGAATTCAGATCGTATGGAGCAAACTTTGTTGTGCTTCCTGCTGAGAATGAAAAATTACTGAAGAAGAATTTACAAATATTAAAAAGCAAATGTCAGATCAAAAATTGTTGGTATGGCACCATATAGATATGAAACAACAAAATCAATCAACAACCATATATCTTGACAGGTACTGATATGATTGAAGTTAAAAAGAATAGTCCATTCTGGTATATTGAGGGAGAATGGTCTCACAAATGACGATACAGATGAGGTTATGATAGGAAAAGAAATTTCTAAAAATTAAATCTTAATATTGGAGAAACATTTATAGTCGAAGGTCCAAAAGCTGATGCTGTTAGTAGTTGCTTCAAAACAATCTGATAGTGCAGAGGAAAGCAAGAAAAAGATTTAGGTTCAGATTTTTATTCTAAAAAAATTAAAAAGTCAAGGGGATAATTACAACTGGTGGAGCTGAAGAATCTTTTATCTCTCTTACCTATTCAAGTTCTAAAATGAAATTTTTGGAAGATACTACGAAGATAGATAGTATTGAATGTTCTATAGAAGCAGATTCAAAAATTAGAAAAATTTAGCAGCTAAGTTAAAAACTGATTCAAAACTTGAAGCAAGACCAATAAAAGAGTTACACAATCTCAAGATATAGTTCTGGAAAATTACAAGCACTTGTGTTGTTAGTTAATATTGTTGTATTAATCTTGACTATGATTTCTGTTACAACTACGATGATGGCAGTTGTTGCGGAAGAAGAAAAAGAGATTGGACTTAAGAAAGCTCTTGGTGCTTATGACAGTGAAAATCAAAAAGAATTTTTGGGAGAAGGTTCTGCTCTTTGGATTTACTTGGAGGACTTTTAGGGGTTGGACTTGATTTGTGTTTGCACAAGAAGTTAGTTTGAGCGTGTTCGGAAGAGCAATAGAATTTCAATGGCTGTTTGCTCCAATCACAATAATTGTTTCAATGATAATCACAACACTTGCTTGTCTATATCCAGTTAAAAAAGCAATGGAAATAGAACCAGCATTAGTATTGAAAGGAGAATAAAACATAATGGATAACAGAGAAATTTTTACTTGATGTAAGAAATGTTTCTAAAATATATGGAGATTTGCATGCCTTTGAAAAGATGTTAGCCTCATCTGTGAGAAAAGGAGAATGGGTTGCAATAATGGGTTCATCAGGGTCAGGAAAAATCTACAATGATGAATATAATTGGCTAGTATGGATAAACCAAGTGTGGGACAAGTTATTTTCAGATGGTCAAGATATTACAAAAGAAAGTCAAAAATCATTGACTGAAATAAGAAGAGAAAAATTGGATTGATCTTCCAACAATTCCACTTGATACCATATTTTAACAGCTTTAGAAAATGTTATGGTTGCTCAATATTATCACAGTATACCTGATGAAGAAGAAGCGTTGAAAGCTTTAGAAAGAGTTGACTTAAAGACAGAGCAAAACATTTACCTAGCCAATTGTCAGGAGGAGAACAACAAAGAGTTTGTATTGCTCGTGCCTTGATAAACAGTCCTGAAATTATTCTTGCTGACGAACCAACAGGAAACTTGGATGAGGCAAATGAAAAATTGTAATAGAAATTTTAAGACAGCTTCACAAAGAGGGAACAACGATCATCGTTGTAACTCACGATTTAGAAGTTGGAGATGTGGCTGAAAGAAAAATTATATTAGAATACGGAAAAATTGTAAACGTAATAGATCAAAGATAATTATAATAAATATTGGTAGAAACGAGTGCGGTTTAACGGAAGTTCCCTGTTAGATGTTATGTTAGTGAGCGATTAAACGGAGCAGGATTTGAGCGAAGCGAGTACTGTCCGTCAGCGAACGACTAACATCTTAAGGAGAACTGCCGTTGCTAGCACTGAGTTCTATCAACATGATTTTTAGTTTATTAGAAAAGGAGGAGAATAGAAATGAAAAATATTTATTAGTTGGAACTTTTGTGTTAGCAGCTTTATTTACAAAGATGTGGAAAAAGATTTTTGAAAATGACTTTTAACGATGGTGTGTATCAAGGACATTATGAATCTGATGATAAAGATCATCCAAGCACAGTTGATGTGAGTATCGAAATTCAAGATAATAAAATTATAAATGCAGCCGCTGAATTTAAAGATGGCAAAGGAGAAATAAAAAGGGAAGATTACGGAAAAAGAAGCTGGAGATGAAAATATCAAAAAGCTCAACTTGCAGTACAAGGTTTCTCTCAATATGCAGATAAATTAGTTGAAGTTCAAGATCCTGAACAAGTGGATGCTATATCAGGAGCTACAGTTTCAAAACAAAGAATTTAAAGAAGCAGTGTGGAAATGCACTAGAACAAGCAAAAATAATGTGTGTGGTAAAGGAAACGGACGATAAAATTTTTGAAAGGAAGTTTTTAAATGAAAATGTTTTAGAAAAATTGGCTTTAATTTTATCAATTGTATTGTATTTAGTTCCAAAATATATTGCACCAATATGTGGACCTAAAGAAGATGGTTCACATATGTCATGTTTTTACAGTGACATATGGTTATGAAATTATCAGTTATAATATTTGTTATTCTTTTTGTAATGGCACTTTATTCTGATAGATGTAAATATTTCAAAATATTTGGAAGCTTTAGTTGTTATTGTTATATCAGCTCTTGTATATATGATAATTCTATGGATTGACAGGACTTCAAAATGAAATTGGACACCCTTATGGTATGTGTAGAATGGATACTATGATGTGCCAAGTTCATCATACTTTTGATATATCAACTGGAATTGCAATTGTTATTGGACTTTTAATGGTATTCAATTTAATATCAGCTTTTATGAAAAAGATTAAATAAAAAGAAATTGGAATAGAAAAGGAAAAACTTATGGCTAAAAGAATAAATGCTAGTAGTCTCAGCAATGGAAAATATAAGACAAAGAAAAACAAGAAGTACTTGTATGATATTATTGGTTGCCTTATTTAGTATCATCGTATATATGGGTTCTATGTTTTTCATCAAGTTTGAGTAGAGGACTTGAAAGTTTGTCGGATAGATTAGGAGCTGATGTTATCGTTGTTCCTGCTGGATATAAAGCAGAAATTGAAAGTGTTTTTATTAAAAAGGAGAGCCTTCAACTTTTTATCTTCCAGAAAATACAATTGATAAATTGGAAAAATTTGATGAGATAGAAAAAGATGACCCCACAAATTTATGTTGCTACTCTGTCAGCTTCTTGTTGTTCATATCCTGTTCAAATAATTGGAATAGATATAGACACAGACTTTTTAATTTATCCTTGGATAGCTCACAATTTTTCAAAAAGAATTGAAGGATGGAGAAGCTATAGTTGGTAGCTATGTTGTTGGAGAAAAGGGAGCACAGTTCATTTCTTCAATGAGGAATTGAAAATTGTTGGAAGATTAAAACAAACAGGAAATTGGTTTTGATGCTACAGTTTTTGTAAATAAAAATACAGCTAAGGCTTTAGCTAAAGCTTCAGAAAGAATAACTGCAAACAAGGTAGCAGAGGAAAAATGTTATCTCATCTGTAATGATAAAAACAAAACCTGGAGTAGATTCTGTAAAACTAGCTTTCAAAAATTTCAAAAAGAATTGTCTAAAGAAGGAATTTTTGCAATGTTTAGTAAAAAGTTTGTAAATTCTATTTCTTCAAACTTAAACGTTTTATCGACTACAGTTGTAGTATTAGTTGTTGGAATTTGGATATTAGCTGTTGTAATTTTTAAGTATCAGTTTTTACAGCAATATTTAACGAAAGAAAAAGAAATGGCAGTGTTAAGAGTATTGGGTGCTTCTAAAAATGTTGAGAGAAATAATTCTAAAAGAAGCAATTATATTATCTGTATGGGGAGCTGGAATAGGAAGTTTCTTAGGATTTATATTATCTATTGCTCAACTTCCAATAATAGCTTCTAAATTTGGAATGCCTTTCTTATCTCCAAGTTTATTGCAATATTTAGGAATATTCGTATTGAGTTTTGTCTTAGGTGTTTTTATTGGTCCTCTATCGACTATTAGAGTTGTTAAAAATTAACAGACAAAGATAGTTATTTGAGTTTTGAGAGAAGAAATGTAGGAGGAACAATGTTAGAAATAAAAATATATCTAAGACTTACAACAGACAAGGAAAAGATTTTTTGCAGTTAAAGATGTGAACTTAAATATTGAAAATGGAGATTTTATTCATATTATTGGTAGAAGTGGAAGTGGAAAGTCTACATTTTTAAATATTGTTGCCGGACTTTTTATCAGCCGATAATGGAACTTTAAATTTGGATGGAACTAATTACTTAGATTTAAATGACGATCAGAGTTTAGAAATAAAAATATCGGATTTATTCCACAGTCTCCTGCACTTTTATCTTATCTAAATATTTTGAAAAATATTAGATTGCCTTATGAGATGTATCAAAAAGATGGGGACTCTGAAGGAAGAGCAAGATATTATTTACAAGAGTTAGGACTTGAACATTTAGCAAACTCTTATCCAAAAAGAATTATCAGGAGGAGAACTTAGAAGAATTATAATTGCTCGTGCCTTAATGAACGATCCAAAAATTATAATTGCAGATGAGCCAACATCAGACTTAGATATTGAAGCTACAAAAGAAGTTATGGATTTGCTAAAAATAAATAAATGATAATGGGACAACAGTTTTTAATTGTAACTCTATGGAACTAGATACATTGAAATATGGGAAAAAGTTTTTACTATGTCAGAAGGAATTTTTGACTGAGGGTAAGGATTATGCATAGGAGCTAGCACGTCCTATTTTTCTATTTTTATAAAATCTGCAAGAGAAATTAAAATTTTTCCTCTGTCTTCTCCAAATTTATTTCTAATTATATTTTTAGCTTTTTCAACAGTTTCATTTAAAAATTTCTTTACTATTTTCCATTCCAAATATGCTTGGATAAGTAGCTTTTATGTAAATGTTCATCACTACCGATAGGCTTTCCTAAATCTTCAAATGTTCCTTCGACATCTAAAAATATCATCTTTTAACTTGAAAAGCTAATCCAATTAGCTCTGCATATTCTTCTAAAAACTTCTTTTACATTATCTTCAGCATTAGCAGTGATACAAGCAATTTCAATAGGTAATTTTAAAAAGTTTTTCCTGTTTTTGTGATTGTGAATATATTTTAAAGTTTCGAAATCAATTTTTATTTTTCACTTTCAACATCTACTATCTGTCCACCTATCATTCCATTTATACCTGAATATTCAGCAGTCTTTTGAAATAATATTTACAATTTGTTCAGCAGATAAAAGGTTCAAATTTTTGTGATAACATATAAAAAGCATAGGTTAAAAGTGAATCGCCAATTAAAATTCCTTGAGCTTCTCCAAAAACTTTTATGAGTTGTAAGTTTTCCTCTACGATAATCGTCGTTATCAAGAGCTGGTAAATCATCATAGAACCAAAGAATACGAATGAATCATTTCAAAGAGCAATAGCAGACTTAATTCCTTTTTAATATCCACTCCTAAAAAGTTCCAAAGTGATAAATAATAAATTGGTCTAAGTCTTTACCACCATTTAAAAATAGCATACTCCATTCCCTTTGAAATAGTCTCTGGACAACTAAGCTCAGCTAATTCTTTTTAATTCATTCTCATTGTCTTTTTCTTTCAAATAAATTTGGAAATCATCATTCATCTTTAAATCTCCTCTATATCTATATCACCATCAATTACTTTAAAAGTTTTCCTTCAGTTTCATTTAAAATTTTTTGAAGAATCTTTGATAAGTTTCATTGCAGTTTCATATTGCTTTTATTGCATCATCAAGACTAAGTTCTCCACTTTCTAATTCAGTAATTATTTCATCCAATTTTTCTAAATTTGTTTTCAAAATTATTTTTGACATTTTTCTCTCCTATTCTTATTTTGTAAAAACGTTAATATATATTATATTTTCTTTCATCAGTTTTTCTAAAAAGAACCTATGGTATCCTCTAAATCTTCAAGTAAATGATGTTCACAAATAATAAGTCCATCATCAGCTAAAAATTTCAGCCTTATCAATAGCCTTTAAAACTTTGTAACATTATCTTGATAGGGTGGATCCATAAATATTATATCAAATTTTTCTCTTCCCAAAAATTTCTACTGCTCTCACAACATCATTTTTATATGCTCTACATCATCAGTAAAACCTAAGCTATCAATGTTATCAATTATATATCTTAATGCCTCGGCATCTTTCTCTATCATAACGGCTCTTTTTGCCCCCTACTTATGGCTTCAAGAGAAATGCTTCCACTCTGCAAATAAATCAAGAAAACTGAATTTTCAATATATGGAGCAATGATTGAAAATAATGATTCTTTACACTTTCAAGTGTTGGTCTTGTATCAAAAACCTTTTCTCGTTTTTATTTTTCTGTTTTTTAGCTTCGCTAGCTATAATTCTCATATTTTCCTCACTTATAAAAATTTTCATTTATTATTTTATCATAGATATTGAAAAATAAATTAAAAAGTGCTATAATAAAAATAATTAGAAATAGTTAAAAATTTTTTATAAGGAGTGGTTTGTATGACAGTTAAAGAATTAGAAGTTAGAAAATTTTTATTGGAAACTTATAAGAATGATAAAAACTTTTTGAAGATATTGTGAAGATCCACGATGATAAAAAGTTTAGAAGATGAAATTAAAAGAATAAATGAAGCTCTAAAAAAAGCTGAGGAAATGGAATTATTGAAAAAGGATTGTAGAAAAATTAATATGGAAAAGCCCTCTATGATATTTAATCTATTTTATCGTAGAAGGCTTTATTAATTTCTGAAAACTTAAGTTTTTATAGGCTCTTTTCTTATTTTTAATATATGAACATACTATCTCCGAAACTAAAAAGAAATGATATTCTTCTTTAACTGCTAAATTATAAATTTCGAGCATTTTCTCCCTATTATAAAAAGCTGACACCAACATTAAAAAGTGTTGACTTTGGCAAATGGAAATTTGTAATTAAAGCATCTACAATTTTAAATTCATATCCTGGATAGATAAAAATTCCTGTATCTTTCTTTTGAGCAATTAACTTTCCATTTTCATCAACGGAGGATTTCAATGCTCTCGTTGCAGTTGTACCCACAGATATAATTCTTCTTCCCTGCTGCCTTAGCTTTTATTTATTTTTCAGCAACCTCTTGGCTAATTTCAAAAGTTTCTTCGTGCATTTTGTGATCCAAAACATTTTTCAGTTTGCACAGGTCTAAAAGTTCCAAGCCCGACCTCAAGAAAAATATCTAAAATTTCGACTCCCTTAGCTTCAATTTTTTGTAGAGTTCCTTTGTAAAATGTAAGCCAGCTGTTGGAGCAGCAACCGACTCTCCATGATCAGCATAAACGGTTTGATATCTATCTTTATTTTCAAGTTTTTCTTGTGATATATGGTAGCAAAGGATGGAACCTAACTTATCCAAAAACTTCTTCAAAACTTCCTTCATAGAAAAATTTTTAAAACTCTGTTTCCATCTTCTTTAATTTCTAAAAAGTTCAGCAATCAGTTCTTTATTTTCTCCGATAAATAATTTTTGTCCCAATTTTAATGCAGGCTTCAAAAAGACATTCCCAAGTATCAATAGAAATTCTTTTTAATAAGTAAAAATTTCTAAGATTCCTCCCTGTTTCCTTATGACCAAAAATTCTTGCAGGAATTACTTTTTGTAGCATTTCTAACAAGAACATCTCCCTTTTTGAGATAGTCAATTATATTATAAAAAATTTTTATGTTCTACACTATTATATCAATTAACATTAATTTTGCTGAATCTCTTGGTTCTCTGGGTTTTTGCCCGATAAGTTCATCAGGCAAAAATAATCATAATCACTCAGATAAGTCGACATCGTCATCATCCTTTATACTGCAATAATTACTCTATCATTTCCACCATAATCTTTAATAATAGATAAAACTGAAAAATTATTATTTTTTAAAATTTTAGAAACTTCTTTGCTTTGATCATAGCCAATCTCATAAGCCAAATATCCATTTTCTTTTCAAATATTCTCCAGCTTGTTTTTGAAATTTCTTCATAAAAATATAGACCATTTCATTGTCAGTCAAAGCATTTTGAGGTTCATATTTACCTCTGGCATCAAAGTTTGATATTCTTCTTGACTTATATATGGCGGGTTAGAAACTATTAAATCATATTTAAAATTTTTGTCTAAATTTTTCAAATAGATTTGATTTTTATAAAATTTACATTTTCAATTTTATTTAAAAATTTTTATTTTTCATTTGCAAGTTCTAAAGCTTTTTCACTTATATCAATTCCAGTTACTGAAGAATTTTTAGTTCATGAGTAAGTGCAATGGAAATTGCTCCAGATCCTGTACCAATATCCAAAATATTTGGCTCTTCGATTTCTCTCACGAGGTGTATACAATTTTCAACTAAAATTTCAGTGTCAGCTCTTGGTATCAATGCTCTCCCATCAGTTTTAAAAAGGTAGAGCATAAAACTCCCATTCTCCTAAAAATATATTGTAGTGGCTTTTCTTTCCCTCTAGCAATGAGCATTTTCTAATTTTATTTTTTTATCTTCTTCTAAAATTTCTCTTGACATTGACATTTTTTAACATATTTTTTTACTAATTTTTAAAACATCAGAAAAAAATATATTCAGTATCAAGAGTTGCTGTTGTTATTCCATGTTTTTTTAAATATTCAACAGATTTATTAAAAATTTCTAAATTCTCTTCTTTAAAATCTTTCTTATTTTTCTTTTACATCATCAAAAGTTTTATTTTCTTTTACCATTTTTTGCAAATAATGTTTTTATGCTATTTTTTCTCTTCATCACTCAACATTCTTTCAAAATGAATATATAAAGCAATTCTTTTCAAGGTTTAAAACATAAGAAACAAGTTTTTTTCTGCTTCAATACGGGGTTTTTGAAAAAGAGTATTTTTCAAATACTCTTCTGCAAATTTTAATATTTCGATTAAGTTCATTATTCTTCTGAAGCAGATAAAAGTTCTGCTTGGTGGAAAGTAATTAGTGCATCAATCATTTCATCTATATCCCCGTCTAAGAATGCTTCTAATTGATGTACTGTTAATTTTATTCTATGATCTGTTACTCTTCCATCTGGGAAGTTATAAGTTCTAATTTTTCTGCTCTATCTCCAGTTCCAACTTGAGATCTTCTATCAGCTTCAACTTCGATCTTTGTTTTTCAAGTTCCATTTCATAAAGTTTTGAAAGTAAATGCTTCATAGCTTTTTTTCTCTGTTTTTAACTGTGATCTTTCATCTTGACATTGAACAACAATACCTGTTGGCAAGTGAGTAATTCTAACAGCAGAGTCAGTCATATTAACGTGTTGTCCTCCAGCTCCACCAGATCTGTATGTATCGATCTTCAAATCTTTAGGATCAACTTTAACTTCTTGTACATCTTCAACTTCTGGTAATACAGCAACCGTTGCAGTTGATGTATGTATTCTTCCTGAAGCTTCAGTTTTAGGAACTCTTTGAACTCTGTGTACACCTGATTCAAATTTTAATCTTGAATATGCACCAAGACCTATTATTGTGAAGGCAACTTCTTTAATACCATTAAGTTCTCCATCTTGCTTTTTCAATAATTTCTATTTTTCCATTTTTCTTTCAGCATATCTTGAATACATTCTAAATAAGTCCCCAGCAAATAGAGCTGCTTCGTCTCCACCTGCTCCACCTCTTATCTCAACGATAACGTTCTTATCATCATTTTTTTATCTTTAGGTAATAAAAGAATTTTCATTTCATTTTTGTAATTCTGGTAATTTTTCTTCTGCTTCTTTTAATTCTTCATTTAGCATTTCCTTCATATCAGGATCTTTTTCAGTCTTAAAACTCTCTTTTATAAAGTCAATATCAGCTACTAATTTTTTGTATTCTTTATATTTTTTTCAACTATTTCAGTAATTTCAGTGATAGCTTTATTGCATTCTATCATTTTTGAATCGGCTAATACTTCAGGGCTAACTAACATTTGATTTAGCTCTCATATCTAGCAACAACTTCTTCTAATTTATCAAACATCTCTATCTCCTTTTTATATTAATTCACTAAATCAATATTTTCTATTCCTGTAACTTCTTTTTGTATTTAATTTTAAAGCTTCTAAAAAGCTTCTGACAAATTATTATCAGAAAATTCATAATAAACTATATTATCTCCAAAATATAGATTAACTAACTCTAAATTAGATGAATAATTTTTATCATATCATTTATTACTTCTTTTTAATAAGTCATCAACAGAATCTTGTTTCAAGCTTAGATTGTGATTTTCAATATTATTTGAACCCATTGTTACAGTATAGACTGTAAAAATCTCATAAGTTCATCTTGTTTTTACTTCAATTTTTTTCTAACTTCAACATCTTTTATTTTGTCTTTAGATGGCATAACAAGAGTTATAAATCCAAATAGTACAGATAAAATAAGCAAAATCAAAGTAGAATTTTTATAATTTATTTTCATTATTATCACCTTGTTAAATAATTTTTAATAGATTTTTGCAATTTCTTCTGCCATAGCTTGACGAGACTCTTCATCCATTAAAAATTTTGGAATCATAAGAATTGCTTACGAAACCTAGCTCTATTAAAATTCCTGTTCCATTAAAACCTCTAAGTACTGCAAAATTTGCTCCATGAACTCCACCATTTCTTAAATTTAAACCTTCAGCAATATTTTCCAGCAATTGATTTTTGCAAGGCGTATAGAATTTTTCCTGATTCTTTTTGTAGGCAAGCTCTCCAGAAATTTGTACTATCTTGTCACTACTTTCTCCATATTTTTCTCCTATGCTATTTTCGAAATTTGCAATTCTTTTCAGCATAAGGAGATGATTTTTGAGAAATAGAATACTTCAACACCATTAGCACTTTGATTATCAGAAGCGTTTGCATGTATACTTACAAATAAAGCAGCATTCTTTTCATTTGCTATTTTAGGTCTTTCACTTAAAGTAACAAAAATCTGAATCTCTTGTCATAATAACATTAAAATCTTTTGAAAGTTCATCTCTTAGATATTTTCCAACAGCTAAAAACAATTTTTTCTCAATAACAGACTCTCTCATAGCTCCTGGATCTTTTTCCACCATGTCCTGGATCTAACACAATAAGATGTTTATTTTTGATGTTTTCTGTAGAGATAATTCAATTTTTATTTGAAATATCCATATTGTATGCTACCTTTGGAGCTATTTGCAATGTTAAAGAAAAACTATCATTAGTCCATGACAACATCTTCAAAAATGGGAATTTCTAATATTTCCTTCCAAATCTTTTTGTAAACTTTGCTAAGGATTTGCTATCTAAATTTGGAATTTCTATATATATAAGTCTTGATTCTTCGTCTGTACTTATTGTGCATTCATCATTTTTGCAACTAGGTCAATAGAAAAATTTATCATTTGAAAAAGCTGACGTCATTCACTTTAGCTGCAAATAAAAATGTAGAACAAAGAATGAAAAATACTCATCAATTTATTTCTCATAATTTTATTTAACTTCCTTATCTATATACATAATAAAAACGACAAAAATTGTCGTTTTTATTATTGATTGTTTATTACAGAAGCAATAGCAGATTTTCTAAAAGTTAATTTAACACCTTTATCTACTCTTACTTCAACATATTCTTCTCCAACATAGGCAATAGTTCCTTTGATACCACCAATAGTAACAACTTCTGTTCCTTCTTTTAAAGCAGAATACATATCTTGTTGTTGTTTTTTGTTTCTTTTTATTAGGTCTTATAATTAAGAAATAAAAAGACAGCAATCCAAACGATAACTATAATTCCTGTACTTCCATATTTAGTCAAAATAATTCTTGCATATTAGCCTCCTACATCAAAATAATATTATAGTATAGAGTATAACACGATTGATATACTATTGCAAATATTTTTAATTCTTCATAAAATATAATAAAATAAAAAGATTTGTTAAAAAATTGATAATTTTTATCTACATTAGAATAATGATATAATTACAAACTGGAGTATAAATACGTAGGAACGAGGAAGATGATTTATATAGCTCCTATTGCAGGAGTTACTGATTATACATTTAGAGGAATTTTTAGAAGATTTTTAAACCTGATTTAATTTTTACAGAAATGGTAAGTGTTAATGCCCTTTCTGTTTTGAATGATAAAACAATCTCACAAATTTTAAAAATTAAGAGATGGAAATGCAGTCCAAATATTTGAGAAGATATTGAAAAATAAAAATTTAGTGCAAAAATATATTGAAAAATTAGGAGTAAAACATATTAATTTAAACTGTGGTTGTCCCATGAGATTGTTAATTGTGGTTATGGGGCAGCACTTGTTAAAGAGCCAGAAAAATATTCTTTCTGAATTGAGAAGTACATTAAATGATAATACAAAGTTATCTGTTAAAAATTAGAATAGGTTATAAAGAACCAGAAAACTACATTGAAATTGGAAAGATTGCTGAAGAGATTGGTTGTGACCATATAACAGTTCACGGAAGAACAAGAGAACAATTATATTCTGGCAAGGCAGACTGGTCGTATATAAAAACTGTCAAAGAAAATATTTCTATCCCTGTAATTGGTAATGGGGATATTTTTACTGGAGAAGATGCCCTTGAAAAATTAAATACTCGGGGGTTGACGGAGTGATGCTAGCTAGGAATTTTTGGAAATCCTGGCTTATTGAAGATATTAGAGAAATTTTAGAATATGGTGAAATCAAAACTCCAACAACAAAAGAAGATAAAATTAGAATGGCGATAGAGCATTTAAATAGAATTAGAATCGATAATGAAAAACAAATTTGTATTTGATGTAAGGAAACATATTTCTTGGTATCTAAAAAGGAATAGAAGGTTGTACAGAAATTAAAAGAAAAATAAATACAATGAGTGACTACGATGAGATTATAAAGATGCTAGAAGCCATACTTTAATTTAATTAGGAGAAATATAAATGGATAAATTTTTAGAATATTTAGTAAGACTTATAAAATTTATAGTTAAAGAGATTTTTATCTTTTTATAAAATCAATGTTATTTTTGCTTTTTGTTACTTATTATAATTTCGGCTGTAGTTGCAAAAGTATAATAAAAATCAAGCAATGTTGTATTAAAAATAATTCATATTTACTTATAAATTTGGCCGAAAAAGTACAATGAAAACCTTATAAATGAAAAATCCGTTTGAAGAGGGAAGTATTAATTTTTATACTTTGCTAAATACAATAGAAACTTCAACTTATGATGATAAAGTGGATGGAATAATTTTAAAAATAGATGGAATATCATTGAGTTATGCACAAAATGAAGAGTTAGCAGAGGAATTATCAAAATTTAAAGCTGAAAATAAAAATTATTGCTTACGGAGAAAGTATTGAAGGAAAAATTATTATCTAGCATCTTATGCTGATGAAATTTATATGCCAAGTTCGAATGCGACAACTGTAAATCTATATCCTTATTTTTACAGAAAAATTTTTATATTAAAAAGCTTGCAGATAAGTTTGGTGTAAAATTTAATATAGTAAATGTTGGAGACTATAAAAGCTATATGGAGAATTTATCTCATGATTTTATGTCCAAAGAAGCTAGAGAAGATAGTGAAAGAATTCTAGATAAAAATTATAATAATTTTCTAGATATAGTTTCAATAAATAGGAAAATAAACAGAGATAAGTTGGATAAAAATAATTAAAAATGGAGATTTAGTTGCTGCTTCATCTGAAGATTTATTGAATAATAAACTGATAGATGATCGTATATACTGGAATGAGTTAGAAGAACTTATAGGAAAAAGATAAAAATAGTATCAATTCAAGACTATTCTAACTTGTATTATCAAGAAAATACTATGACAAGTTCAGGTAACATAGTGTATGTGATTCCGTTAGAAGGAGAAATTGTAGAGTCTCAAACTGAAATGTTGGGAGGAATGGATAACATAGATGTATCAAAAACTTTAAAAATTAAACGAAGCTCAAGAAAATGAAAAAAATTAAAGCTGTTGTTTTAAGAATAAATTCACCAGGGGATCTGCATTAACATCAGATATTATAGCTAAGAAAGTTGAAGAATTAGCAAGTAAAAACCGGTATATGTTTCTATGTCATCTGTAGCAGCTTCAGGAGGATACTATATTTCAGCTAATGCTAATAAAAAATTTTTGTAGATAGAAATACAATAACTGGATCTATTGGTGTTGTAAGTATAATGCCAGATTTCTCGAAATTGATTACAGATAACGGAGTGAATATAGAAAAATATCAAAGGGAGAATATGCAGATTTATATTCAGCGGATGGTTTTACAGATATAACAAGATATACAATTCAAATTTAAAAGTGTATGAAGATTTTTAAATGTTGTAGCTAATGGTAGAGATATGGAAAAAGAAAACTAAAAACTTTAGCTGAGGGAAGAGTTTGGACTGGAGAAGAAGCTGTTAAGAATGGTTTTGGCTGACGAAATTGGTGGACTTAATGATACTATTTACTCAATTGCTGAAGATACAAATTTAGATGAATATGCAGTTGTAGTGGCAAAAAGAAAATTTTGATCTAGGTAGTATTTATAAAAATACTCAAGATTTTTAAAAATGGATAGGAAAGAACTTATAAAATCACAAGTATTTAAAGATTATTTATACAATAAACCTGTAACATATTTGCCTTATGAAATTTTAGATTAAAAAGATTGAAATATTTATAAAATATGTGATAATTGAAAAATATGTAAAAAGTTTTTAGGAGGAAATGAAATGGTTAGAAAACTAAAAGGTGCAAAACCAGCTGGAAGTCAAGCTGATATCGTAAAACAAGCACAAGTACTGCAACAACAAATGTTACAAATTCAAGAAGAATTAAAAATCAAAAGAAGTTAGCTCATCAGTTGGTGGTGGAGCCGTTTCCAGTTAGAGTGAATGGGCAAAAAGAACTTATTGAAGTAAAAATTATCTGATGAAGTATTAAAAGATGCAGCTAACGATAAAGAAATGTTAGAAGATTTAATACTTACAGCTGTAAAAGATGCAATGGCTAAAGCTGAAGAATTAGCTGAAAGTGAAATGTCTAAAGTAACTGGTGGAATAAATATTCCTGGTTTATTTTAATAACATTTGAGAAAATTGAACTCAAGAGATATATTTTCTCTTGAGTTATTTTTTATAGACGGTGAAAATTATGGAAGAAAAATAAAAATATAGAATTTTAGGAACTCTACTTTATTTTATTTTTAAGAATTATTGCTTCAACTTTAAAAAAATTGAAGTTGTAAATGAAGGTAAAGTAGATATGAGAAAAACTTATATCTATGGGTTTTGGCATAGTAAACTTTTTATAACTCCTATATTTTTAGAAATGTAGAGAAAAAGTTGCTTTTATCAAGTCCAACTAAAGATGGAGAATTAATAAGTGTCCCACTTGAAAAATGGGTTATCTTTTTAGTGAGAGGTTCATCAGATAAAAATCAAATTTCCAGCACTATAACACTTTTTAAAAATATTTGAAGAAGGGTTATTCTATGGGAACACCTTTCAGATGGTCCAAAAGGTCCAAGAGAAAAACAAAAAGGTTTACTATATCTTTCACAGAAGACGGCGATTCCTTTGATACCTGTAGGTATTGCTTATAGTAAAAATGGATTTTAGAAAAACTTGGGATAAATTTCAAATTCCAAAACCATTTTCTATTGTAAGAGTTATTTTAGGAGAGCCTATAGAAATAAAAGAAGAAGATAATTTAGATGAAGTTATGGAAATTGTTGAAAATAAAGTGCAAGAGTTAAATAATATTGCAAACAAAGTTGATAAAAAATTTGAACAACTATACAAAAGATGCTATGTAGATTAAAATATTAACTTGTAATATTATTTAATAAAAAGGAGAAGAAGAGGAAAATGGAAAAACTTTTTGTTAGTACACCGATTTATTATGTAAACGGAGATCCAAGATGTTGGTAGTGCATATACAACAATAGCAGCTGATGTTATTAATAGATTTAATAAAGCGATGGGGATGGACACTCATTTTATGACAGGTCTTGATGAACACGGTCAAAAGGTTGAAGAAGCTGCAAAAGAAAAAATGGTTTTACTCCTCAAGGTTGGACAGATAAGATGACACCAAATTTCAAAAATATGTGGACAGCTTTAAATATAAAATATGATGATTTTATAAGAACGACTGAAGATAGACATAAAAAGCTGTTAAAAAAATATCTTGAAAGTAGTTCATGAAAAAGGAGATATTTATAAGGAGAGTATGAAGGAAAATATTGTGTTTCTTGTGAAACTTTTTATCCCGAAAATCAATTGAATGGAAGTAATAATTGTCCTGATTGTGGGAAAAGAATTAATACTTTTAAAAAGAAGAATCATATTTTTCAAAATGTCAAAATATGCAGATCAATTATTGAAACATATAGATGAGAACCCTGATTTCATTTACCACATTCTCGTAGAAATGAAGTTATTGTCTTTTATAAAACAAGGATTGCAAGATTTGTCAATTTCAAGAAATACTTTTTACTTGGGGTATACCAATAGATTTTTGCTCCAGGACATATCACTTTATGTTTGGTTTGATGCTTTGACTAACTATTTGACATCAGCAGGGTATACAAACGACGATGAGCATTTGACAAATTTTTGGAATAAGTCGAGAGTCGTACATTTGATCGGGAAAGATATAATTAGATTCCATGCAATAATTTGGCCTTGTATGCTTTTTATCAGCAGGAATAAAAATTACCTGATAGCATTGTTGCTCACGGTTGGTGGACATCTGAGGGAGAAAAGATGTCAAAATCTAAAAATAATGTAGTCAATCCTTATGATGAAATCAAAAATATGGAGTGGATGCTTTCAGGTATTATTTATTGAGAGAAGCAAGTTTTGGAACTGATGGAGACTATTCAACTAAAGGTGTAGTTGGAAGATTAAATTCAGATCTTGCAAACGATTTGGGAAATTTACTAAACAGAACTTTAGGAATGTATAAAATATTTTGGTGGAATAATTGTTGCTTCTGATGAAAAACGAACCAATAGATGATGAAATAAAATCTATGTTTGATGAAACTGTTACTGAAATAAATAAGTATATGTATTATTTTTGAATTTTCAAAAGCCTTAGAAACTTTATGGAAATTTATTTCAAGATTAAATAAATATATTGATGAAACTATGCCTTGGGCTTTGCAAAAAGATGAAACTAAAAATTAAGACTTGCAGCTGTTATGAATATTTTATGAGGGACTATATAAAATTGCATTCTTTATAGCTCCGTTTATGCCGGAATCAGCTCAAAAATTTCGGCTCAATTAGGAATTGAAAAGGATATAACTAATCTTCGTTTTGACGATATAAAAAGGATGGAAATGTATTTAAAGATGGACATAAGTTAGGAGAAGCAAGCCCAATATTCCCAAGAATTGAGCTTGAAAAAAAGAAGAAGAAAACCTACTAAGAAAGAATTGAAAATTGAAAAACCTATAGATATAAAAAGAATTTGATAAAGTTCAAATAAAAGTTGTTGAAATTTTAGATGTTGATAAAGTTGAAGGGGCAGATAAACTTTTAAAAATTTAAAGTTTTTGACGGAGAATTTGAAAGACAAATAATATCAGGAATAGCTAAATATTATCCAGAATATAAGAAATTAATTGAGAAAAAGTTATGGCTGTAGCTAATTTAAAATTTACTAAGTTGAAAGGTGAACTATCACAAGGTATAGTTACTAACAACTGAAGATAAAAATGGAATTTCTTTTAATAAAAATTGATAAATCTATACAAGCAGGAGCGATTGTTAGCTAGTTTTGAGAAAAAGGAGTAGTTATGGGAATTATTAGTAAAAAGATGAAGAATTTTTGAGAATGTGGAATATTTTAGTGAAATAATTGATAGAATAAATGAAATTCAAGTTGATAATAATTATTCTGATGAAGAGATGGATAATGATTTAGATGTAGCCCTTGGAGAGCTTTTGTATATGGTAATTTATGGAGTTATAAAGGATATGCAAGAGCAGAAAAATACTAAAAAGTGGAAAAATAAAGGAATAAAAATCCTATTTGGTGCTATAGATATGCAGTTTCTATTGCAAGATTAAGAAAAATATGAAGAAGCTTTTAAAATATTTTTAATAGGAACAGAGGTTGATTCTACTTATCCTTGGAATTGGCTAGAACTTGGTAGATTATACTATAAATTTGGAGAGCTTGATAAAGTTTATAAATGCATAGAGAAAGGTTTAGAACTAGTCCCAAATGACTATGAGTTTTTAACTTTTAAAAGATGATGATAAAAATGATAGAGGATATTTTTATTCTATAAGTCACTATGTAAATGAAGAAGTTGATAAAACAGAAGATAGAGGTTTAGATTTTTAGTGATGAAAAAGAATGGAAAAAATTTTTAAAAGAAACTCATTATAGAGAAAAATGTCTTTAAAGGAGGCTTTTTATGAAAAAGGTTACTAAGGTCTGTCACTGCTGCTGGATTAGGAACAAGAGTTTTACCAGCAACAAAGGCACTGCCAAAGGAAAATGCTTACAATAGTTGATAAACCATCTTTGCAATATATTGTTGAAGAATTAGTTGAATCTGGAATTACAGATATAGTTATAATCACAGGAAGAAATAAAAATTCAATTGAAGATCATTTTTGATTTTTTCTTATGAACTTGAAAAATACTTTTAAAAAAATGACAACAAAACTGGTCTCTTAGAAAAAGTTGCTCATATTTCAAATATGGCAAAATATCATTATGTTAGACAAAAATATGCCATTAGATTAGGACATACAATTTTGAAAAGCAAAATCTTTTTATCGGAGATGAACCTTTCATTATAGCTTTAGGAGATGACATTATTTATAATCCTGAAAAACCTGTTGTAAAACAAATGATAGAAAAGTATGAACTTTATGGAAAAATCTTTGATAGGATGTCAAGAAGTTGCAGAGGCCGATGTTTCAAAAATATGGAATTGCAAAATTAGATAAAAATTTAGACGAAACAACAGCAACAATGGTAGATTTTTAGAAAAACCTTCTATCGAAGATGCACCATCAAGAATGGCATGCTTTAGGTAGATATTTATTATCAGGAAAGATTTTTAAGTATTTAGAAGAAACTAAACCAGGGAAAAATGGAGAAATACAATTAACAGATGCTATCTTAGCAATGATGAAAGATAATGAAGAAGTATTAGCTTATAATTTTTCAGGAAAAAGATATGATATTGGAAATAAATTTGGACTTTTAAGAGCCAATATTGAATTTGGCCTAAGAAACGAAGAAACAAAAGATGAGATAAAAATATTTGAAAGAATTAAAAAGTTGAAGAAATATAAATAGAATTAAAAAGGGACTGTTACAATCATAATTTTAATTGTAACGGTCCTTTTTTGCATAAAAATTAATTTTCTTGTTCTGGAGCTTGATTTTCTTCAGTAGTTTCACTTTCGTTATTTTCTTCTGGCATTTTTAGGAATAGGTCTTCCATACATCCATTCAATATGTCTTCTCATTCCTGTTAAATCGAATTTTTACCTTTAACTTCGATAGTGTCATCTTCTGGCACTGAAATATACCCTTCGGCAACGGGAATAGTCTTATCAAGAGAAAATTGAAGCCTGATAGGTTCAATACTTTCATCATCAGCAAGTTCAAAAAGGTTTAAAATTCAGTTTTAACCATTCTAATTACACTTTCATCTGCCAAGATACTTTTCTTTTTCTGATTCTGAAATTTCTCTTTGAGGTGGATAATCAGCATTAAATAAAGTTTTAGTTTTTAAAAATTTTTAATTGATTATCAGCAGTCAATTCAAATATATCAATAGTATATTTTCCTCTTTCAGATATTAGAAGTCCACCCTAAATTTAAAAATTTTTCTTCCGTCTCCAAATGGATCTGTAGAACTCCAAAATCTCCTTTTGTTATTAAATCATCATTGGGAGCATTAACTCTTATTTGAAACATTGTTGGTCCTTCCAACTCACCAAACGAAATTATGATGGCAAGATTTTTGCATTGGAAATGGAAACAATGGTTGAACTAAATTATCAAAAAAATTCCAAGAGCATCTACCCCACTAGGAACATTTTTGGCTTTCGTTTGCAGCTAAGGCAGTTTCTACACTTTTTATTTTCATTTTATCTCTCCTTCGTTAAAAATTACGTTTCAATTTATAATAACATAAAAATAATAAAAGACTAGATAAAAATATGCTATTGTTTTTATTTAATTTATTATGTAATAATATTAGAAAATGATTTGGAGGTAAAATTTTTGAAAAATATTTTTAATAATTTCTATTTTTATTTTTTTCTGTCACATCATTTTCTGAAAAATATTATTAGAAAAAGATTTTAAAAAGTTGATAAGATTTATTATTTAAAAAAATTCTAATGTATCTTTTACTGGAAAAATTTCTGAAAGGGAAAGATAGATTTTATTATTTAGATGGTAAGCAAGATGGGAAATGGATAGAATTTTATAAGAATGGAAATATAAAAATCAATTATAAATTGAAAAATGGAAGATTGATGGTAAGTACATTATATATGAAAATAATGGAATGAAGTCGACAGAAGCTACTTATAAAGAGGGTAAAGAAAACGGAGAATATTTTTTTATATTACTCGAACGGTTCTTATCGTACTAAGGGGCTTACTCTATGGGAAAACCAATTGAGTTTGGGAATACTATGATGAAAATGGAAAAATTAACAGGTAAAGGTCAAGGGATTTAATAATTTTAAAAAGGAGAAACTCAATGTCAAAGTTTGATATTATTTATAAAGATATAGTTAATACAATTGCTGAAAAAGGAATTTGGTCTGAGGGAAATGTTAGAACTAAATATGCTGACGGAACTCCGGCTCATTATAAAAAGTTAGTATCGGTTATCAATTCAGACTTGATAATTCAGATGATGAAGCTCACTTGATAACTTCAAGATTTGCTCCAAGTAAAGCTCCTATAAGAGAACTTTATTGGATTTGGATATGCAATCAAATAATGTTGATGAATTGAATAAATTGGGATGCAAATTTTGGGATGAGTGGAAGATGCAAGATGGAACAATAGGAAAAGCTTATGGATATCAAATTGCACTTTTGGACAAAAATCTCAGCTTGATTATGTAATTAACGAACTTATATATAGTAGAAGAATTATGACTGAAATTTGGGTGCTAGAAGAATTGTCTGAAATGGCTTTTAACACCTTGTGTTCATTTAACTCAATGGTCTGTAATCGGAAATAAATTATATCTTGAAGTAAGACAAAGATCTTGTGATGTAGCTTTAGGTCTTGTTGCAAAATGTATTTCAATATTCTGTGTTACATAAATTGGTTGCAATGGAATGTGGACTTGAACCGGCTGAAATAATTTGGAATATTCACAATGTTCATATCTACGATAGACACTATGATAATCTATTGAAGCAAGTAAATGGAAAAACTTTTTGAGCCAGCAAAAATAAAAATAAATAATTTTAAATCAATTTTTGATTTTAAACCTGATGATGTTGAAATACTTGACTATCAGTATGGAGAAAAAGTTAATTATGAGGTGGCTATCTAAATGGATATTATAAAAATTTAAAAATGATAGTTTGTGTTGGAGAAAATAATTTGATAGGAGATAGAACTCCAGACAAAAATTCAAAATGGAATGCTTTTGGCATATTAAAGAGGAATTGATGTATTTCAAAAGTAAGACTGTTGGAAATACAGTTTTTATTTGGAGGAACAACAGCTAAATATGTTCCAATTGATCTTATGATCGTAGGTTATAGTTTTACATAGAGATATGGATGTACCAAAATTAATAGATGATTTAAGCCAAGACGAGAAAAACAATTTTTGTTTGTGGGGGCTATTCAATTTATAAATATTTTTTTAGATAATTTTTATTTTTGATGAAATTTTTCTTTTTCAAAAATTAAAGATACAGTAAAAGTTGAAAATGCAAAAGAGCCTTTTATATCTCCCTAAAATAGAAGATTATGGTTACATTTCAGAAACAAATTACGATGAATTTACTGCATACATATATAAGGGGTAGGAGAAAATGAAAATAGTAATTATTGGAGCAGGTAAAGTTGAGAGTTACTTTGCCGTGACTTATCGTTGAAGGAAATGATATTATCCTTGTTGAACAGGATGCCAAAATATTAGAGAAAATACTAGCTAACAATGATATTATGGGTTTTTGTTGGAAACGGTGTAGCTATGACACACAGATGGAAGCTGAAGTTCCAAAGGCAGATGTCTTTATTGCCGTTACCGAAAAAGATGAAATAAATATTATCGCTTCTGTTATTGCGAAAAATTAGGTGCAAAATATACGATCGTTAGGGTAAGAAGTACTGATTATTCGTCTCAACTTGAATTTATGACAGACCTTTAGGTATAGATTTAGTTATAAACCCAGAGCTTGAAGCGGCGAAAGATATAAAAACAAAACATAGATTTTCCTGATGCACTAAATGTTGAGAGCTTTTTAGATGGAAGATTGAAATTAGTTGAATTTCAAATAGATGAAGACTCACCTATAGCTGGTGTTTCACTTTCTTTCGATTTTAAACAAAAATATTTTCCACATTTACTTGTTTGTATAATAAAAAGAGAAGATAAGGTAATAATTCCTTCAGGAAATAATTTTATTAAAAGCAGGAGATAGAATTTATATTATTGAAGTAATAGTGAAATTATAAAATTTCAAGATGCACTCGGGAAAAACAATATAAAAATCAGCTTTTTATTATTGAGCAGGAATTATAAGTCATTATCTAGTTCAAGAATTTTTGAAGGATAAATCCAAGTAAAAATTGTAGAATTAAATCCTAAGAAAGCAAATAAATTTAGTGAGTATTTACCTCAAGCTACAATTATAAATGCAGATGGAAGTAATGTAGATGTTTTGAAGGAAGAAAATTTTGAAAATTATGATCTATGTATTTCTATAACTGGTATTGATGAAGTAAATATGTTTATTTCAATTTACGCTATTGGAATCAAAAATTATTACGAAGTTAAATAAATTATCTTTTTGTAGATATTTTAGGAGAAAATAGTTTTCAGTCTATTATAACTCCATTATAGCTGATAATATAGTTAAAGTTGTTCGTTCTATAGCAAGTAAAAAGAAAAATTTAATTGAGAATTTGTATAGACTTGAAAATAATAAAGTGGAGGCTGTGGAACTTTTAATAAATTCTAAGAGTAGAGTAAGTAATATTCCATTAAAAAGATCTAAAAATTAAGAAAAATTTAATAATTGCTTATATTATTAGAAATAATGTAGCAATTTTTTTCCCAAGGGACTGATGTGATAAAAGAGGGAGATAGAGTTATAATTATAACTGCTGAAAGTTTCTTTGATGACATAAATCATATAATAGAATAATCAGATGACGTTGGGGAAACCTACGTCATTATCATTATAGACAATTTTTAATAAATATTATAAAATATCGACTTGTAGAAATTAATTTGGAGGAGAATTCAATGACAAAATGTAAATAAAAACATTAGTTGCTTTTAACGATACCAATATTTTTTAGAATTATTATTGGTAACTGTTGTGGGAAATATTGACATTGATAATGCTTGGTTATTACAGTGATGAAGCTGTTGGAGCAATTGGTGGAATAACTCAACTTCTAACATACAAAATACTATTTTTAGTTTTATAAATATGGCGACGTCGATATTATGTTCACAATTTTTGGGGAGCAAAAGATGATAAAAGAGTTAAAGAAGTTATATCGGTTTCTTTAGTTTTGAATATAGGGCTTGGAATTATTTTTAGGAGGAATTTATTTATTTTTCTGAAGGGCTTCTGCATAAAATACATTTACCTGATGAATTAATTAGCGTAGGTAAATATTATTTTATGATAGGTAGGAGCCTTGCTTATTTCAAGGAATAATTTTATACTGTGGTGCAGTTTTTAAAAAGTCACGGTAGAGCAACAGAAGCTCTTATGATAAAATGTCGGAGTAAATATTTTAAATATTTTTGGAAATGCAATTTTCATTTTTGGTTGGATGGGTATGCCAATTTTAGGAGCAACAGGAGTTGGACTTTCAACTGTAATACTCAAGAAGTATCGGTTGCTTCTGTTGCATTTTCTATGATGTGTAGATATTGTCATTTTAAATTCAATAGAAAAATTTTTCAAAACCATTCCCATTTAAAATTGTAAAAATATGTTGTCAATTGGTTTGCCAACTGCAGGAGAAAATTTAGCTTGGAATGTTGGTCAACTTATAATAGTTGCGATGGTAAACACTATGGGAATGGCAATGATAGCTTTCTCGTACATATTTGATGTTGATTGCAAGTTTTGTTATGACTCTATCAATAGCTTTGGGGCAAGCAACAGCAATTCAAATTGGACATTTGGTTGGAGCAAATCAAATAGAAGAGGTTTACTCAAAATGTTTAAAGAGTCTTAAAATTGCATTTGTATTTGCTTTTTGTTGTAACATCTGTGCTTTGTATATTTAGAACTCCTGTTATGAAAAATGTTCACACAACCCAGAAAATAATTGTTGACTCAATAAAAAATATTTCCATTTATGATAATTTTAGAAATGGGTAGAGTATTTAATATTGTAATAATTAGTTCTCTCTATAGCAGGAGATATAAAATTTCCGATCATTATGGGAGTGTTGTCAGTTTTCCTCAATAGCAGTTCTGTTTTACATATTTTTGGAATTTCTTTTTGGATGGGGACTTATAGGAATTTGGATAGCAAATGCTGCTGATGAATGGATAAGAGGTATTGCAATGTATTTCAGATGGAAAAGTGGAAAATGGAAAAATAAAAGTTTTCGTTTAGTATTGACAAAAATTTAAAATAGTGTAAAAATCACTGCTAATATAAAAACCATAAAGAGAAATGGAGGGACAGGCCCGATGAAATTTCAGCAACCTACAATGGTGTGGTGCTAATGCCTGAGCGATGGAAGAACAGTTAAAAACAAAAATACTCCTAAGCTACCAAATGGCTTAGGATGACAGAGAGGGAATGGGAATGAAAATTACTGATATTTATAAAGAAAAAGTTTGACGACATCGTTTGAAGTTTTTCCACCGAATGATAAAGTTGGATTAGATCAAGTTTATAATTGTCTTGATACTTTATCTTTAGAAAATCCTGACTTTTATAAGTAACTTATGGAGCAGGTGGAAACACAAAAAGGAAGAACAGTTGAAATAGCAGAAAGAATAAAAAGACAGAATGGAGTTGAAGCTCTGCTCATTTAACTTGTATCGGAGCAAAAAGGAAGAAATCGATAGAGTGCTTGAAGACTTGAAAAATAATATACAAAAATATTTAGCACTAAGAGGAGACGAGCCTATTGATAGACCTTTTAGAAAAAGGAGATTTAATTATGCAAAAGATTTGATTGAGTATATTCATTCAAAATCTGACGAATTTTCTATCGGAGCTGCTTATTATGTTGAGGGGCATAGAGAAACAAATGATTTATTAGATTTATTTTTATTTGAAAGAAAAAGTTAATGCTGGTGTTGATTTTAATTTCACAAATATTTTTGGATAATGAATTTTTATGAATACAGAGATAAGTTGGAAAAATTACAAATAAATATTCCACTTGTTGCTGGAATTATGCCAGTAACAAATGCAAAGCAAATATAACTTCATTATGTTCTTGCACAATTCCAAAAATTTATGAAGATTTTAGAAAAATATGAAGATAACCCATCTGCATTGAAAGAAGCAGGAATTGCTTATGCAATAGAACAAGTTATAGATTTAATTGCTTCTGATATCAATGGAATACATTTATACACAATGAATAGACCTGAAACTGCATTATTGATGCAATAGGTATAATAAGAAAATAAAATTTTTAGTAATTAATATTGGAAATATCGACTGCGATTTAACGGAGTTTCCCGTTAGATGCTATGTTAGTGAGCGATTAAACGGAGCGGATTTGAGCGTAGCGAGTACTGTCCGTCAGCGAACGATTAGCATCTTAGGAGAATGCTGCTGTTAGCAGGAGATATTCTAATATTATAATAATTTTATTTTTCTTATGTGAAAAGGGAAAAGGTAAAAGGTAGATGTTTGAATTAGAAAAAGAGTTGAAAGAGAGAATTTTAGTTTTAGATGGAGCAATGGGAACAGTTTTGCAAAAATATGAATTGACTCAGAAGATTTTTAACGGTCAAAAGGTTGCTATGAAATTTTGAATGAAACTAGACCTGATATAATTTTGAAGTTCATAAAAAAATATTGAAGCAGGGCAGATATTATTGAAACGAATAGTTTCAACTGTAATGCAATTTCTTTGAAAGATTATCATCTTGAAGATAGAGTTTATGATTTGGCAAAAATCTGCTGAGATTGCAAAAGAAGCTGTGAAAGAAAGTGGTAAAAAGTTTATGTTTTGGGTTCTGTTGGACCTACAAATAAAAGTTTGTCGTTTCCTGTTGGAGATATTCCACATAAAAGAGCAGTAAGTTTTGATGAGATGAAAGATGTAATAAAAAGAACAAGTCAAAGGACTTATTGATGGTGGAGTAGATGGAATTTTGTTGGAAACTATTTTTGATGGTTTGATTGCAAAAAGCCGCTCTTCTTGGAACAGAAGAAGCTTTTTGAAGATATCTACTTGCCAATTTCAGTTTCTGCACAGTGAATAAACAAGAAAAATCATTGACAGGGCAAAGTATGGAGTCCTCATTGTAGCTCTGATAGACCATCAATTATTTCATTTGGATTTAACTGTCTCATTTGGGAGCAAAAGATTTAGTCCTCTTGTTTTGAAAAATAAAAGAGCAAACCACAAAATTCGTTTCTCTCTCATAAGCACGTTGGGCTACCTAATCAAAAATGGAGATTATGTTGAAAAACGGCAGAAAGAATGAGAAATGATTTGATGCCTTTGATAGAAAAATCGCTTATAAATATTTTAGGTGGTTGTTGAGAACAAATTATGATCATATAAGAGCTATTGCTGAATGGTAAAAAGGGCAAAAGCCAAGAGTTTTACCCGAAGAAGATGCTTTAGAAACTTGTTTGTCAGAAATGAAATTTATACTTTGCAGATAAGTTCACTTGGGTTGGAGAAAGAAATATATATCAGGTTCTAAAAATATTTAGAACGATGATAGAGGAACAAAATTATTTGAAAGCTCTTGAAGTTGCAAGACAACAAGTTGATGCAGGAGCGAAAGTTTTAGATATAAATGTTGATGATGGTATTTTTAAATTCTGTTGAAGAGATGGAAAAATTTTTGAGAGTTTTACAAAACGATAGCTTCACAGCAAAAATTCCAATAATGATAGACTCATCAGATTTTGCAGTTATAGAATCAGGACTTAAAAATACTGCTGGTAAGGCAATAGTAAATTCTATCAGCTTGAAAGAAGGCCCTGAAGAATTTTTAAAGAAAGCTAAAATTATTAGAAAAATTTGGAGCAGCAATAATTGTTATGGCTTTTTGATGAAAAAGGTCAAGGTGTTACTGCTGAAAGAAAAAAATAGAAATTTGTCAAAGATCTTTTGATTTATTGAAGAGTATCGAGTTAAAAATTTGATATAGTATGATCCCCAATATTTTGAGTGTTGGAACAGGCAAGAGGCAGACAGATATCATAAGTAGAGAATTTATAAAAACTGTTGACTGATATTCACGAAAATTTAAAAGGTTGTGGAGTAGTTGGAGGTTTTAAGTAATTTATCTTTTGCTTTTTAGAGGTAATATTTTGAGAGCAGCATCATCATATATTTTTAGAGGAAGCTGTGCCAAGAGGTTTTAACTTTGCAATTTTAAATCCTAAAGAAAAAGCTCCTGATTGGACTGAAGAAGAAAAGAAAAAATAAAGTCTTTTATCTTTGGAGAGAGTACTGATATGGAGGCACTGTTATCTTTAAATCTTGTTAAGAAAAAGAGGATGCTCAAATTTTTGCAGAAACTCCTGAAGATAAAATTAGAAAAGCTTTTAATTCAGGGTGGTAGCGAATCTTTGACAAGAAACTATAGATGACCTTTTGAAAAATATAAGGCTTTTGGAAATCTTAGAAAATATTTTTGATGTCAGCAATGCAAGAAATCGGGAAAAATTATTTGAGCAAGGAGAATTATATTTACCTCAACTTATTCGTTCAGCTTCTGTTATGAATAATTGTGTCGATATTTTTAACTCCGTATTTAGAAAAAGTTGATAAATCTCAATCAAAAGGTAAAAATTTTAATGGCAACTGTTGATGGAGATGTTCACGATATAGGAAAAATATTGTGGGAACTGTTTTAGAATGTAATGGATATGAAGTTATAGATTTAGTGTAATGGTACCAAAAGAAAAATTGTAGAAACAGCAAAAAGAAGTTAATGCTGATATAGTAACTTTGAGTGGACTTATTTCTCCATCACTTAAAGAAATGGAAAGGGTTGTAGATTTGTTTCAAAAAAGTTGGAATGCAAGTTCCAATTTTAATTGGTGGGGCAGCAACTCAAAAATTACATACAGGTTTGAAAGTGTTACCTAATTACGATTACTCACTGTGATGTAACAGATGCTATGGACACAATTTCTGTTGTATCTCAACTTTTATCAACAAAGAGAAAAGATTTTATTGAGAAAAAGCAAAAACAACTTCGTGGGCTTGCTAAGAGATATTTAGAAAATAATAGCAAAAACCAGAGGAGAAAAAGTTTATGAGGATGTAAAGAAAACTGTAAATCATATTCCAAAAAGTTTTAGGTAGACAATTTTTGTCAGAGCCTGTTGAAAATTTTTTAAAGATAATTTAAAGTGGGAAATTGCTCTTTATGCACTGGAGAGTTATCAATACTCCTGAGCAAGAAAAACTCTACAAGACTTGAAAAAAATCTATGAAAGAATGATAGAAGAAAAAGTTGAATTCAGAGCAGCTTATGGATATTTTTAAATGTAGGAGAACAGAAACATTCTTAGAAATTGAAGGAAATACTTTTGAAGTTTCTCCAATGTTTGCTCGTTTCATAGAAAAAGATGATTATGTTGGTGGCTTTGTTCTCTGTTAAGAGTAAAATTTTTGAGGGAGATAAATATTTGGCTCTGCTTGAAACATTGCTTTGTAATGCAATAGCAGAAACAGCTTCTGAATATATGGAAGAAAGAGTTACAAAAGATATAGTTCCAACATTTTTTTAAGACCGGCAGTTGGTTATCCAATATTACCTGAGCATTCTTTGAAAAAGTCGTCTTTGATTTGGTTGACGGAGAAAAACAGGAGCAAAAATTAAGCCCATCATTTGCAATGAGTCCACTAAGTTCTGTGTGTGGTTTCTATTTATGTAATGACAATGCAACATACAATTAAAAATTAAATTTAAAGTTTAGGGTAGAAAAATTATCCTAAACTTTTTTTATTTCAAAAATTAATCAGTGAAAGATTAAAAATAATTTATTGTGAGATAATTTGAAAACAAATAAAAACAGTTGCTTTTTGAATAAATATAAGAGAATAGTAAAAATAAAATTTAATGGAGGGCTTATGAAAAATTCTAAAAAGATTTTTGGTTTAGTTGCTTTGATGATATGTGTGGGACTGGAGAAATAAAAGCTTATGAAGAGGTTATACCTAATAGGTATAAAGGTTTATGGAAAAAGAATTAAGGATGAAAAATATAACCCCTAAATGGTGAAACTCATAATAAAGAATATGTCAATGGAGGACTAATGCTTAGAATAGAAGGAATTCTAATGTTAGTATAAAAATGGTCTTAAATTTGATATAAAATCATCAATTTCCAATGAGATAGTAGATGACCTGAAGGTGGAACTTCTAATGTTATAGATGGTATCAAAATAGTGGGAACAGATTCGGGAGCTCCAACGATAAAGGGAGATAGTCTTAATATTAAAATGGAAACAACTAGTCTAGATGCTAGTAATTTACTTCCAGATACTTTAAGAGTTAAGAATGGTGCAGATATTAATATAAAAATGTAAATATAGATATAAGAACAAATAGTCCCTTAGGAGATTCCTATATTCTTCAAGGGATGACATTATTTGGTGGCGGCAATATACAGATAATAGATGAAGATGGAAGTAGAAAAAAATATACAGAGCCTACCCAGATAGAGAAATAAATTTTATAACAGAAAAATACCACAATAAATCTTGTTAATAATTCAATTCATGATAATGGAGTACTTACTGGATTAATTATTGGAAGAGAAGTCGGAAAAAAAGCTACTGAAAAAAACTTATTTTTGAGTCATCTAAAACTTTAAATATAAATCTTATTGATAATAATATGACATTAGATAAAGATAAAGATAAAAATTTCTGTATTTACTGCCTTAAAAGTAATAGGAGAAGATTCTAAAATGGTCTTAAATAATTCTAATATAAAAAGTAAAAACAAAAACTGAGAGAAAATTATCATATAAAGATAAAGAAGATGAAGGTAATTATATTAATGAGGTTATTTCTATAGGAGATAATAATTATATTTTTTTAATGGTGAAAAAGATAATACTCAGGAAAAAAATTAGATGCCGTTTCTAAAAGAAAAATCTGGAACTTTAGAATCAAAGGGGAAAATGATAGTTGACTCAACAGAAGCTCCTAATTTACCAACAATATCTATGCATGGTATAGAAGCTGAATTAAAAGCTAACTTTAAAGATAGTTCTTCTGAAATTAAATCTGGAAATACAGCTATTAAATACTATGGGAAATTAGTAGAGTATAGTGTAAACGGTAAAGATCAAACAGTTAGCTTCAAAAATGCAAAAATCTCATCTAATTCAACAAATAATTCTGTATATCTAATTGATGTTGATGAAAATGTAAATAATGCAAAATTTAATTTAACTGGAAAGGATAGTTTAGCTCAAGCTGATAATGGGAAACTATTATTCGTAAGAGGTAATGGAAATACAGCTAGTGATATTACTTTAAATATAACTAACGGAGCAACAATAGTTGGAGAAGTTAATAGAGCAGTTGATGGACAACCAAAAAAATAATTTTTAGATGGTGGAGCAAAAATGGAAACTTGATAAAAATAAATCTACTCGTTCATCTATTAAAAACTTTAGAAATAAAAAAATAGTAGTATTTTTAGATGCAAGTGATGAATCAAATCAAAATTATGCAATAAAAAGTTTTTTTGAGAAAGCTCCTGAAGACTCTTCTATTGTGAATGATGGCGGAGTTATAACTTTAGTCAATAGTAAATATAATGACACATTAAATATTTTTAGGAAATTATGAAGGAAAAATAATGCTCAAAATTAAAATGAATACTTTGTGGAATAATGGTGGAAATGCAAGCGGAGCAAATTCTCAATCAGATAAAGTTGAAATAACAGGACTAGCAACAGGAACTACTAGAATTATTCCAGTAAGTGCTACTGATAATACAAAAAGAAAATATAATAGATGGCTCTATTCAAAAAGTTGCAGGAGAAATAAATACAGTTCCCGTAGTAATTGCTAATAAAAATACTAAAGCTGGTGTATTTGTAGGAAAAGCTCAAACAACAGGTGCAGGTGAAGTACAGTTAACAAGTAGGGATAAATTCATCAGGAGAAAGGGAATTTTATTGGACTTTGAATGCTGTAAAATACGGATGGAACAAGCAGTACTATTAGTTCAACACCACAAGTAACTCCTACAAAAGTTGTGGATACTGATGCTCAAGAAAATCTAAATCAAAGTCAAAAACCAAGGAACAATAAACAAAAACCAGAATTTATTCCAATATTTGCAGCAGTAACACCAGCCTATGTAAATATTTCAAAAAGTAAATAGAGACTTAGGATATACAACAATTGCAACTCTACATGAAAGAAGAGGAGAAAACGATATCAAATCTTCTAATACAGCTCAAGCTTGGACAAGGGTTATTGGGAAGAAAACTAAGGACTATGGAAAAAATCGTTTTAGTTTTGAAAGTGATATTTATGGAGTGCAAGCAGGTTATGATTTTTCTGTAAAAACTGATGAAAGTGGAAAAAGAAATATTGGAGTATATTTTTTCTAACTTGACTGCTAGTACGGACTTTCTTTTGATAAATATAGAGCAGAAAATGGAATGATAGTTGCTGATAAATATACAGGAAAAGTAAAAACTAGAGATTTCTCTTTAGAGCAACTACAACAAAATATTATAGTAATGGATTGTATTTAGATTTAGTTGGACAAGTATCATTTATAAAAAAATAAATTTAATTCAAGAAGCGATGTTCAAGCAAAACAAAATGGTAAAAGCAAATAGTTTTATCAGCAGAAACAGGAAGAACACATAAGATAACAGAAAACTTTACACTAGAACCACAAGTGCAATTGATTTATCAAAATCTAAAAATTAAAAGATTTTTAATGATGGATTAAGACAAGTTCATTACGGACATGATTCTGCATTCAGAGGACGTATAGGGCTTAGAGGAACATTCAATAAAGACAAAGCAACAGAATCAACTTCATTCTATACTTTAGCAAATATTTAGCATGATTTTTAATGGAAACATAAAAGCAAATATTGGACAAGATAGAGTAGAAGAAAAAAATATGCAAAGAATATGGGAGAAATTGGATTAGGAATACAAATTCCAGTTACTAAGACAGCTTATGTTTATTCAGATGTAAGATATGAAAAAGAATTGAGATTTGATGCAAAAACATAAAGGATATAGAGGAACATTTGGATTCAAATATAGCTTCTAATAAAAATAAAAATTGCTAGAATATTTTCTAGCAATTTTTATACTCTAAATTAAATAATATGTTATAATATCAAATCGAGGTGAAAGAAAAATGAAAAATATTATTAGCAATTAGTTTAATTTTTTATTGGTAGCTTGTTCATCAAGTAAAAATAAAATTCAGAAAAATTTTTAAAGAGGACATAGGAAATTTTTAAAGTTGATACTTCTCTGAATCTTTTAGCTCAAAAATGAAAAGGATACAATTTATTGTTTTGCATTATACTGCTGGAAGTAATGAAGCATCTATTAAAGAATTATTATCGAATAGAGTCAGTGCTCATTATTTATTACTGGATGATGATAGTGATGTAATATATAATATAGTTCCACTTGAAAAAGAGCTTGGCATGCCGGAGCTAGTTCTTTTTAGAGGGAAAACAAATTTGAATGATATATCAATTGAATAGAAATCGTAAAATGACGGTATTGCAAAAATATAGAAACTATTCTACATACCATCCTTATGATCATTATGTTGATTTTAATGAAAATCAAATAAATAAGGTTGTAGAAATTTTTAAAATATCTTACTCAGAAATATAATATACCCAAGCAAAAATGTCGTGGCTCATTCAGATATAGCACCAGGAAGAAAAACAAGATCCAGGAGCAAAAATTTCCTTGGGAAATGTTGTATAAAAAATACAATATAGGGCTTGGATGATGAAGCTGATAAAGAAAAATTTATGGACGAGGATAAGTTTAATTCTTTATCAATAAGAGATATCAAAGCTGAGTTTAGAAAAATATGGTTATGCAGTGAACGAAAAAGAAGAATGGGATAAAGAGGGAAAAGATGTAGTTTATTCTTTCCAATTACATTTTTAATCCTAAGAAGGCAACAGGGTGTAATGGATTTAGAAACTTATGCAATACTTAAAAGCCTTAAATAAAAAAATATCCAAAAATAATAAGGAGGAATTTTATGACAGAACAAGAAATTGAATTATCAATGGAAAAAGGCCTTTAAAAATTGCCATTTGAAATATAAAATTTATTTTTGGCTGTTATAAAAATTTTTAAAAAGATAAAGCAGTGAGGTAAAAATGCTTGATGAAAAATTATTAAAAATTGAAAAACGATTAACGAAAATTTTATAAACTTAGGTTTTGATTTAGAAGAAGATTTAATTGATTTAGTTAGTCAGAGAGAAGATATTAGAGAAAGAATTGAAAAATACAAAAATATAAGAAGATGACTTTTTCCAAAGATGAAGAAGCTAATTCATATATTTTAAATTTAGAAGATTGTCAAATTAGTTTTTGACATAATTGAGGGAGAAGATGAAGAAGGACTTTGGTTTGAAGTCGAATGTAACATAATTTTTCTTTTAAACAAAAATGAAGAGGTAAGGTGATAGAATGAAACCAATAGTTGCAATAGTTGGAAGACCTAATGTTGGAAAGTCAACTTTGTTTAATAATTTAATTGGAGATAAGATAGCAATAGTTGACGATATGCCAGGAGTAACAAGAGATAGATTGTATAGAGATACAGAGTGGAGCGGATCTGAATTTGTTGTTGTTGATACAGGTGGGCTTGAGCCAAGAAATAATGATTTTTATGATGGCAAAAATAAAAAGAACAAGCTGAAGTTGCAATGAATGAAGCTGATGTTATTCTGTTTGTTGTTGATGGTAAAGGTGGACTTAATCCACTTGACGATGAAATAGCTTATGTTTTAAGAAAGAAAAATAAGCCAGTAATTTTATGTGTAAATAAAATTGATAATTTTGCTGAACAACAAGATGATATCTATGATTTTTTTATGGATTAGGTTTTTGAATATTTAGTTCCGATTTCAGGAGCTCACAAAGTAAATCTTGGAGATATGCTTGATATTGTTGTTGATATAATTGGAAGATTAGAATTTCCAGAAGAAGCCGAAGATGTTTTAAAACTTGCGGTAATAGGTAAACCAAATGCTGGAAAAATCATCTTTAGTAAATAGATTATCCGGGGAAGAAAAGAACAATAGTTAGTGATATTGCAGGAACAACAAGAGATGCTATTGACACTTTGATTGAATACAAAGAAAATAAATATATGATAATTGATACAGCAGGTATCAGAAGAAAATCTAAGGTTGAAGAAAGTCTAGAATATTATTCAGTGTTGAGAGCATTGAAAGCAATAAAAAGAGCTGATGTTTGTATTTTTGATGTTGGATGCAAAAGAAGGTCTTACAGAACAAGATAAAAGAATTGCAGGAATTGCTGCCGAAGAACTGAAACCAATTATTGTTGTGATGAACAAATGGGATTTAGTCGAAAAGAAAGATGCTAAGACTATGAAAACTTTGAAAGAAGAATTGTATAACGAATTACCTTTCTTATCTTATGCACCGATAGAATTTGTTTCAGCTCTAACAGGACAAAAGAACAACAAATCTTTTAGAAATTTCAGATAGAATTTATGAAGAATATACAAAGAGAATTTCAACAGGACTTTTAAATACTGTACTTAAAGATGCAATTATTATGAATAATCCTCCTACAAGAAAAAGGAAGATTAATCAAAATAAATTATGCAACTCAAGTATCAGTTGCTCCTCCAAAATTTGTTTTATTTTGTAATTATCCAGAGCTTATACATTTTCTCTTATGCAAGATATATTGAAAATAAATTCAGAGAGGCTTTTGGTTTTGACGGCTCTCCAATTATGATAAGTTTTGAAAGTAAAAGTTCAGGCGAATAAAAGATAAAAGAAAAACTCCCAAAGCGAGGGAGTTTTTATCTTATTTCAAGGGTAGTATTATTATTTTTCCCATAGCTTCGATGAACCAAAAGTTGTTTTACGAAATGAGAAATTTGATCTTCCATTTCATTAGCAACTGCGAAGTCATCTTCTTCATTAGCAACTTCTCTTATAGCATCAGCTAACATTAATTCCATGTCAGCTTTTGATTAAAGAAGCAACTTCGAAACTTTGAAATCTTTTTGCATCTAATTCTTGAATTGTTGCATGTTTTAAATAATCAGAAATTCTTTACTAAAGGATATTGTCCTTTCATTTTGAAAATTTCTGCTATTACATCAAATTTATCGAAGTAATAATCATATAAAGTTTCTGTGTATTCGTGTAGAGAAGTAAATCTTTTCTCCAACTACGTTCCAGTGTAAATTATGAGTTTTAGTAATTAAAACTGCCAAGTTTGATAAGTATCTGTCTAAATTTTCTCTATTTTCATTTTTTAAAACCTCCATAAAATTATATCGTTTTTCCTTGTACCGATTTCCTATAGTGTTATATTATCATACTTGATATTATATGTCAACTATTTTTGGAATGATTATAAAAATTTTTAAATTTAATATTGAAAAAAATAAGAAAAATATTTTAAAAAGTTATATAAAAATATTTAGCTAAGTACGATAAATGTATTTTTAAGTACAACAAAATAATTACAATATATGAAAAGTAAATCTTTTATATTTTTATATAAATAGCTAATAAGTATAAATAAAAATTAATTTATATTTTATATAGATAGAATTTATAATATTCTATATTTTATGTTATAATATTTATTATTTTTAAAAGAAAGGCGGTTTTTATCATGAATAATACAAAATTTAATGGAATTATTCTTTGTTTGATACTAGCCTTACCTGCATGGAAGTTAGAAAAATTTTTCCTCTAATAGGTGGACCAGTATTTGGAATTATTATTGGAGTTATCGTTGGAATAATATTGAAGGATAGAACAAAAATTTTCTACTGGGATTGCATTCACATCAAAAAAAGGTTTTACAATATGCAGTTATTCTTTTGGGATTTGGATTGAACCTACAGACTATTATTTCTGTTGGAAAAACTTCGTTACCTATAATTATTGCCTCTATTACAACATCTTTAGTAGTTGCCTATGTATTAGCTAAAGTTTTAAAAATTCCTAGAAAGATAGCTACACTTGTCGGAGTGGATCATCAATTTGTGGAGGTTCTGCTGTTGCTGCAACAGCACCAGTTATAGATGCTCACGATGAAGAAATTGCTCAGGCTATATCTGTTATATTTTTCTTTAATGTCGTGGCTGCTTTAATATTTCCAACTTTAGGGAGAAATGTTACATTTTTCCAATGATGGTTTTTACTTTTTGCTGGAACCGCTGTCAATGATACTTCATCGGTTACTGCAGCTGCATCTGATGGGACAATTTTTCATAATACAGGAACTTTAGTCCTAGATTCAGCAACTATTGTTAAACTTACAAGAACACTTGCAATTATTCCAATAACATTATTTTTTTAGCAGTACACAATGCTAAGACTAATCCACATATCAAAGTTTTTCTTTAAAAAGTTTTTCCTATGTTCATTGTATATTTTTGTACTAGCTTCAGTGATAACAACTGTTTGTAATTATTTAATGGTAAACGGATCTATAGGTGGAGATTTAGCTATGATAATAAAAGAGCTTTTCATGGTTTAAAAGTGTTAAGTAAATTTTTATTGTTATGGCTATGGTAGCTATTGGATTGAACACTAATATCGTGAAACTAATTCATTCAGGAGGAAAACCTTTAACACTTGGGTTTTTGTTGTTGGATTTCAATCAGTTTAGTGAGCATCATTTTACAAAAAGTTTTAGGAATATTTTAAATTTAAAGTAAATTTTAGGAGTTTTTATGCTTTAATTTTTCACAATATTAATAGCTCTTGTTGGAGGATATATAGCAGATAAGAAAAAGTCCCAGCTGGATTTATGCTAGGGGCTTTTATTTGCAGTTGCAACTTTTAATATAATATTTGACAAGGCTCTGTTGCCAACTTATTTTAAATACATTGCACAAAATTTCAACAGGAACTTTTATAGGTTCAAAAATTTCGTTCAGAAGATTTGAAAGCTCTTAAAAAGTTATAATCCCAGGTTTAGTAATGGTTACATTAATGATTGGATTTAGTTTCATCCTCTCATATATTATGTCTCATTTTTAGGTATTGATACTGTAACTCATTCTTTTGCAACAGCTCCAGGAGGTGTAACAGATATGTCATTAATTGCTTATGATTTTAATGCAAATACTTCACAAGTAACTTTGTTGCAACTTATAAGATTGATTTCGGTAATTAGTTTTTGTGCCGTTTTTACATGTTATGAAAAACTAAAAATATAAATTTTTAATCCAAAAGATTGAAAGTAAAAAAATAAAAATGAAATAAAAATAAATCTTTTATTTTTACAATATTATTTGGAATAATTGAGGTTTTTATTGATATATTTTAAAAATTCTAGCAGGAGCTATGAGTATTTCAAATGATAGCAGTAGCCATTTATAATATGAAAACTCAAAGGGCCTATATGCCACTACCTCTTAGAAAAAAATTATTCAGGCTTTTAGGTGGAGCTTTATTAGAGCTAAAGTTATGATGTCTGATGTCCTTGCCTTTAAAAATTTAATTTTTTTCCAATTTTTATTAATTATTGTTGGATTTTGTTTTGATGAATGTTTTTGATAGGATTTTTCTTTATCGAACTACAAAAATTTTCTCTTACAACCTCTCTCTTATCAGCTGCTCCAGGGGGATGTCTGATATTTCTTTAATGGCAGAAGATTTAGGAGCTAATGCTCCACAAGTTGCATCTATGCAATTTTTTTAAGAGCTATATTTATTGTTGGGGTTTATCCTATTATTATAAAAATTTTTATTTACATAAGTTAAAGAAATATTTAAAAAGCAGAAAAGTGAAATACATCTTAAATATTTGAAAAATATTTAAGATGTATTTTTATTTAAAAACCATTTGTATCATTGACAAAATGAAGGGGGGTATAATAAATTGAATATAATAAAAAAATTTTTAAAACAAGGGGGATAAAAATGGGAGACAGTTTATCTAAAAGTTGAAAAATTTAAAAGCACTAGCAAAAAGATACGAATCAGTGAGATATTCAAAGGACTAGCAATTTTATTTTTAATGCTTGGAGTAAATGCTTTTCGGAAGAAAATGTCGAAGACCATAATCAAAATCAAAACCAAAATACAACAGACACAGATGGAAACAAAAACGAAAATTCCTCTGAGAGTATAAGTAAAATTCAGATTAAATCAACAGCTGTAAAAGTTAAAAAGAAAGATTAGAACAATTAAAAAGAAAACAAAAGAATCTTTCAAGTGAAAAATTAGAATTAATAAAATTAATGGAACAAGGAGATCAAGTTGTAAAATCTCCTTGGAGTTCGTGGCAGTTTCGGAGCAAATACTTTTCAAGATTTTTCAGTTGGAAAATATAAAGGAAAAGGGGATAAAGTAGAAAAATATCCTTATGAAGGAATATTTACAAGAAGCAGTAATATATACCATAGACATATATCACCAGAAAGTAAGAAAATATGAAGATGTTGTATCTGAAATGAGTAAAGAAACAAAAATTTTAAGTGGATTAAAAATACGGGTTGAATACAACTAAAAAAAGTAAAAGAGCCAATAGTAGAATTAGAATTTCCAGCTACAATAAGACCTAAGGGAGGTTAGGAAATCAATTTAACAAAGCCTCATAAAGAGAATAAAGTTGTCATAGCTAAAGTAGAATTACCACATTTTGAGATACCAGATGATAAAACAAAACCTGCACAGCCAACAGCTGGGAGTAGTACAAATAATACAAAAACCTCATTAAGACTAACATTAAGTCAAGCTGATTATGCTAATATAAAAAAGGAAATGGAGAAAGCTGGAACATTAGTAGGACAAATGGAAAATGATGTTGCAAGTCCAATATCACAAACAAATATAAAATGGTAAAAATGGTAAGGAACAATAGAGATAATTCATAATAATACAGATGAGTTTACAATAAAATCTGAAAATACAGTTTTTACTGGAATAGAAGGAACGGATCATAATCAAGCATTTACCTATGATAAAGATTTTGAGAATAGATACGGCTACTTAGATAAGACAGGAGCAATGGCAATCAGAGCCGGTGGAGGTCATAATTTTGAAATCTCAAATATGAATATTGTTTCTAAAGGTAAAATAAAAATAAATATACTTACTAATATATTTGAATTAAATACAGGGAGATAATCAAAAACTAAATTAACTTTTAAAAGAAAATACGGATGTAGTAGTAGATTCTAATATCACAGTAGTTGCATGTCTATTAAAACCAGTACAAGTAAAAAGCAGTTTAGATTTTATAAATGAAGGTAAAATAACAGTAAATAATAGCAATAATTATGTATCGCTATTTATGAATATGAATGATGAAAAATATTTCGTATTTTGAAAAACAAAGGAGATATAACAATTAATGGTGAAAAATAATAAAGGAGTAAGTGAAGCATACTATGGAAAGATAAATCCAACATATAAAATGAAGGAAATATAGTATTAAATGGAGAAAAAGAAATAATTTTTAGCGGGAACTACTGGAGCAGAAGCGGTTATTCAATTTAATAAGCCATTACAGATTAAAAGGGAAAAACTAATAGAGGTGTAGTTTTCATTCCAAATAATAGGAAAATTCGATATAATGTATAATGGTAAATTAGAAAAATCGTATTTCAATATGGAATTATCAGGAGAAAAATACTGAATTTATATTTTTTTAATTCTCTGGGAGATAAAGGAAACTACAATAAATATAGAAAATTTCAATTTAAAAATCAATAAATGGAAAAACAGAATAATTTTAGTACAGGTGGTAAAAATAATATAGAAACTTTATTAGGAGAACATAGTAATCTTGAAATAATAGGTGGAGAAAGAAATACAGCAATTCAAGTGAGAGCAAGTCAAAATGTAAAAATGAGGGAGCATAAAAATTAAACAGATGCTACATCATCAACGGCAATAAGGGAGTAGAGGTTTAGTAGACGCTAAACGGGAGAAGTTACACTGGGCTTCTATGACAAATGAAGGAAAAATTGAAGTAAGTGGAAATTCAACAAAAAAGCTCTTTCATTCTTACTGATGATAGGGAAAAATTGTAAATGTAGGGGAAATAACTTTTAATGGTTCAACATCTGCTGATGGCTTAGGAGCACTTACTATTTATAGTAATTCGAGGAGAAATAGAAAGTACAGCTAATGCGAATATTACTGTAGACGGCTCAAAAATCTGCGGGGTTTATTTGCCAAAAAATAAAAAGTACAAATCCTAATTTACAAAGAACATCAACTATAAAAATATCAAATGCAAATATAACAGCTAAAAATGGAGCATTTAATGTATTTGCAGATAAGGGTGGAGAAATAACATTAAATGAAAATAATATATTAAAACACTGAAAATAGTTCTCTAACATTTTTCACTAACTATAACTCAGCTGCTCCAGGTGGAAAAAAATAATATTCAATAATGATGTAACAGCAAATATAAAAAGGTGGAACAGTATTCTATTATGACCTTGAAAATGCAGCTATAGGAAATTTTTAATTTTGCAAATTGGTACTAATCTTAATTTTGCTCATAATAATAGCAGTAAGTTGAAATTAAATATGGAAGATAAAAGTAGATTGATGTTGTTAGCAAATGCAAATCTTAATCTTTTCTGAAATTCCAGATAATATTCAAAAATAGTAATTTAGAAATAAACGAAACAACTATATTCCAATTTCTATTGTAGATAGTAAATTGAATATAAATAGCGATATAAATTTAGATGATGCAAGTAATAAATATAATAAAATGGAAATAATTAGAAGTTCAATAACAAATCAAAAATATAATTTCAGGAACTTTAAATAACCAAGTTGCAATAGCACAAGAGAACAACAATACAAATCCGTCTTCTAAAAATTGTTTTTAGAAAATGAAGGAACTATTAATTTGACCGAGATAATTCAGCAGCCATTTATAGTAAAAGAGGAAAGATAAATAATAAAAGTGAAATTTCTATAAAAAAATAATTCAGTCGGTTTACACTTAGAAGAAAAATAATAGTCTTGCTATAGCTGATGGCGAAATACAAAATAATGGTAATATTAGTATTGGAGAAAACTCAACAGCCATTTTTATATAAAGGGAGAAAAACAGGAACTTTAGGAGAAACGAGTGGAATTTATAATAACAGTCATATTATTTCAAATTCATTAAATTCTATCGGAATGTATTTTTGATAGTCAATTTTCTACAAAAGAAATTATCAATAATAATAATGGAAATATAGAATTAAATGGAGCAGACTCTATTGGGATGTATGGCTTTAGGAAATGGTTCATATAATTTGAAAAATTTAGGAACAATAAAAATTAGGTTCTTCTAAAAATAAAGATACTTTTTCTTTAGGAATATACACAAAAAAATTCCAATGCAACTATTTATAACAATGGTAATATCACTATGGGAGACTATGGAATAGGAATATATGGTTCAAAAGATAACTACAGATACAGCTTCTAATGTAAAAGTAAAAATAATTCCGTAGCTTTTTTTATTCAACAGGAAACGATTTAAATTTACAAGGAAAAAGTAGATGTTGAGGGAGAAAAATTCAACTGGAGTTTTACTATCTGGAAGTAATCAAAATCTAACTGCTAATTTTTGAGAAATGAAAATAGGGAATAATTCTTTAGGTATTGTTGATATAGGAATTTCAAATAAATCTAACTTTCAAATACAAATCGTGTAAACTTTAAATAATGATAGTATATATGTCTATTCTAAAGACTCAAATGGTCATATAGAAAATAATACGGAGATTAAAACAATCGGAGATAGAAACTATTCTATTTATAGTAGTGGAAAAGTTATAAACAATGCTGATATGGATTTAAGAGATGGTTTTGGAAATATAGGAATATATAGTTCTGGCTTAGCTGGAGCTGAAAAATTATAGAACTATAAAGGTTGGAGCAAGTCAAATAAATGACAGCTTGTATTCTATGGGAATGGCTACAGGTTTTTATTCAAGTGATGATAATTCAGTTACAAATATTGGAAGGATAGTAAATAAAAATACCGGAAAAATTGTAGTTGAAGGAGATTATGGAATAGGAATGTATGCAGTCGGTAAAGGTTCAGAAGCAATAAATGATGGAGAAATTATCTTAAATGGAAAAATTCTATCGGAATGTTTTTAGATCGAAATGCTGTAGGAATAAATAATGGGAAAAATTAGTGCTACAGCTAATGCTATGAAAGCAATTGGTGCAGTAGTTGCCAACGGAGCAGTTCTAAAAATTATGGAACAATAGATATTCTTCCTAGTGATGGTGTAGGGGAGTATGGTTAATAAAAGAAGGTAAGTTAGAAGAATATGCAAGTTCAACTTCAAGTGAATTAGCAAATAGTTCAACTATTAATGCACATAAAAGAGTAAAAACTTCAGAACCTGTGGATAGTGATAAAAACTAAGTGATGGTTCAGTGAAAATAAGCGTTTTCAAAAGAGATGAAACACATAAGATTACTATAAATGGAAAAATGTAGTGTATGAAAGTATCGATAAAGGTTCTAATAATGAAAATGTTATTGAAAAATATAAGGCTGATAAGTTAATAGATAAAATAGATATATCAGAAGAAAACTCAAAAAGTAAAGCGGAAATAAGTAAGATTGGAATGTATATAGATACCTCAGGAATTAAGCATACAAATCCAATAAAAGGTCTTAAGAATTTAGAGGGTGAAGTTGAAGTCGATTTAATAATTGGAACAGAAGCAACTAAATATTCTACTTCTAAAGGGTTGGAAATTGGGAAAAATATTGTTAAACCTTATAGTGATGTTATAGAAAAAGAAATCCACAAATAGAAAAATGGAATATTTATTCTGGAGGTTTAACTTGGATAGGAACTGCTCAGTATAATTTTAACTATACTAACATAGAAAAAAATATTTAGCAAAAAAATTCCTTATACAAAAGTTTTCTAGTAATATTGATACATATAATTTCTTAGATGGACTAGAACAAAGATATGGAGTTGAAGCTATTGGAAGTAGAGAAAATAAAGTTTTTCCAAAAATTGAATGATATAGGAAAAAAATGAACAAATATTATTTACTCAAGCAGTAGATGAAATGATGGGACACCAATATGCAAACACTCAACAAAGAGTAAAAGAAACATCAGATATCTTAGATAAAGAATTTAATTATTTAAGAAAAGATTGGCAAAATTTCTCTAAAGATAGTAATAAAATTAAAACTTTTGGAACAAGAGGAAAAGTATGAAAACAAATACTGCAGGAGTAATTGATTATACAAATAATGCTTATGGTGTTGCTTACGTCCATGAAGATGAAACTTTAAATCTTGGTAAAAACTTCAGGTTGGTATGCAGGTATAGTTGATAATAAATTTAATTTCAAAGATATTGAAGCTCTAAAGAAGAACAACTTCAAGGAAAGATTGGAGTATTTAAGTCAATACCATTTGATTATGATAACTCATTAAATCTAACAATAAGTGGAGATCTATCTGTTGGATATAACAGAAATGAATAGAAGATTTTTAGTTGTTGATGAAATATTTGGAGCTAAAGCGAAAATATTATACTTATGCAGCAGGATTAAAAATGAATTATCAAAAGAAATTAGATTGAGCGAAGATTTTCTCATTCAAACCTTATGCACAAGCAAGAGTAGAATATGGAAAAGTATCAAAGATAAAAGAAAAATCTGGAGAAATGAAACTTGAAGTAAAAGCTAATGATTATTATTCAATAAAAACCAGAAGCTAGGAGCAGAATTAATATTCAAATATAGCTTTGGATCATACAAAACAGTAAAAAGCAGTATTATCAGCAACTTATGAAAATGAATTAGGAAAGATAGCAGATGGAAGAAATCAAGCTAAGGTAGCAGATACATCAGCAGACTATTTCAACATAAGAGGCGAAAAAAGAAAATAGAGAAGGAAATATTAAAAACAGATTTAAAAATAGGAGTGGATAATTCTAGAGTAGGACTAACAGCTAATGTAGGATATGATACTAAGAGTCAAAAACATTAGAGGGTGGAGTAGGAGTGAGATTTATTTTCTAATATAAAAATTATTCTGGAGATAAAGAGACTCTCGTTAAATCGTAGTCGCTATTATCAATTATTATAAAGTTATCTATAAAATATTTATAGAATAAATTGTTACCCATTAAAGAGCCGTCGTAGTATTGCGACGGCTCTACTAATGAAAGTATTCTTTAACGAAAGTAGATTTAATAAATAATTCATCTAATTGTTTATCATCAACGATATTAGGTGCTTCTGTCATCAAGCATTGACCCTTATTAGTTTTAGGGAAAGGAATTACATCTCTTATTGATTCTTCTTTTTAGCATTACCATAAGCCATCTATCAATTCCAGCTAATCCACCATGAGGGAGGGCCCCGTATTTGAAAGCGTCTAAGAAGAAACCGAATTTGTTTTTGCTTCTTCTTGAGTTAGACCTAATCTATCAAACACCATAGCTTGAATTTGTGGATTAAAAATTCTGATAGATCCTCCACCAATTTCTGATCCATTCAATACTAAATCGTAAGTGTTAGTTCTGATATCTTCAGTTTGTCCACCTAAGAATTTATCTAAGTCTTCTGCCTTTATTGAAGTGAATGGGTGATGTTCAGCCTTATATCTTTGTTCTTTCATCAAATTCAAAACATTGGGAAGTCAACAACCCATAAGAATTTAAACTCATCTTTATTGATAAGTTCTAAATCTTTTCCAATTCTCAATCTCAATGCACCTAAAAGCTAGACAGTTACAACTTTTTCTTATCAGCTACAATAAAGAAATTACATCTCCAGTCTTTTGCCTCAGTCTTTTTCAATGATAGCCTTCATTTCATCTTCACTTAAGAACTTAGCAATAGGAGAAGATATTCCATCAGCACCAAGTTTTATATAAGCAAGACCTTTTGCACCAAAATATGCTTTTACATAATCTTCATATTCAGCTATAACTTTTCTTGAGAATTTTTCATTTGCATTCGGAGCAACAACAGCTCTAACAAGTCCACCATTTTGAACTGTTGAACTGAAAGCTGAAAGCACTGTTCTTAACAATTTCAGAAATATTTTTAACTCTACTCCGAATCTTAAATCAGGTTTATCAGAACCAAATCTATCCATAGCTTCTGCATAGGGCATTCTTTGGAAAGTATAATTAGCTTCTTCTCCTGTTACGTTTTTGAAAAACATACTTTTGCAAGACCTTCAATTTCATTCATTACATCTTCTTTCTCAACAAATGACATTTCTATATCAAGTTGAGTAAATTCAGGGTTGTCTATCAGCTCTTAAGTCTTCATCTCTGAAACACTTTGCAATTTGGAAATATTTTTCAACTCCACCTATCATTAAAAAGTTGCTTGAAAAGTTGTGGTGATTGAGGTAGAGCATAAAAAGTTCCAGCATTTGAGTTCTACTTGGCACTAAGAAATCTCTTGCACCTTCAGGAGTAGATTTTTGTTAGAACTGAGTATCCACATCTAGAAACCTGCTTGATCCATATAATTTCTGATTGACATTATCATTCTGTGACGCATTTTTAAGTTATTTAGCATTTTGGGTCTTCTGATATCTAAGTATCTATAAGTCAATCTCATATTTTCACTTAAATTATCATCAATTCAGAAATTTGGAAAAGGTAATGTATCACAGGCATTTAAAATTTCAAATTCTTTTCATAAAAATTTCAATTTCTCCTGTGAGGTAAGTTAGGATTTTTATTAGATCTTTCTCTAACTCCAACAACCTTAATTACACTTTCACTTTTTATTTTTGTATTTCATCAACTAATTTTTTTGATCCAGTACATCAGTAGTAAAAACTATTTGAGTTTTTCCTCTCTATCTCTTAAATCTATAAAAGTTAGACTTGTACTGACATTTCTTTTTGTATCAACCCAACCAGATAAAGTTACGATTTCTCCAATATTTTTAATTCTTAATTCTCCTAAATTGTGTGATCTGTATTTCATTTTACATTCCTTTCACTTTTTCTAAAATTTCTTCTATTTTTAATTTCTTCTTGTTCACGAGTTTCAAAGTTTTTAAAAGTACAACACCCTTATTAAGTTCATCTTCTCCAAGAATTACACTAGTTACAGCAAGCTTATCAGCCTTTTTCATGTGAGATTTTCATGCCCTTAGACGAAAAATCAATATGAACTTTCAAATCATTTTTCTTAGATTTTCAGCAATATTCATAGCAGTTTCTATTGTAGTATCCCCAAGCCATACAATATAAACATCAGGCGTATTCTTAGGATAATCATCTAAAAAGCATCATAATTCTCTCTACACCAGCTGCAAAAACCAACAGCAGGAATATCCTTATCTCCTAATTCTTTTTAAAAGATTGTCATCATCTACCGCCACCAAGGACTGTTCCTTGAGAACCTAATTTATTAGTTACAATCTCAAAAACTGTACTTGAGTAATAATCAAGTCCTCTCACATGAGTTGGATCTTCAGTGTACTTTCACTCAAAAATATCTAAATATTTTTTTACTTCTTCATAGTGTTTTCTTTCGTCTTCGAATAAGTAATCAATTATGCTAGAGCGACTTTATAAAAATCTTTATGCCCATCAACTTTACAATCTAAAAAGTCTAAGAGGTTTCTATTTATTCTATCTCTACAATCATTACACATATCATCTAAGTGAGTTTGAAAATGTTCGACCAATTTTTCTCTATAAATTGTACGAGATCCTTTTGAACCAACAGAATTAATTTTAACTTCCAAATCAGTTATACCTAATTTTTCAATAAATTATATCCCATTGCAATAACTTCAGCATCTAGTATAGGAGATTTTTCTCCGAATACTTCCACACCAATCTGATTAAATTCTCTTTGTCTACCTGCTTGAGGTCTTTCGTATCTAAACATTGAGCCGTTATAATAAAATCTTGCAACATCTTCTTTTGCATAGATTGAGTGTTCAAGATAACATCTAACCATTGAAGCTGTGTTTTCTGGTCTTAAAGTAATAGATCTGTCTCCTTTATCTTTGAAAGTGTACATCTCCTTTTTCAACGACATCTGTAGCTTCTCAATACCTCTTTTGAAAAGTTCAGTTTCTTCAAAAATTGGTGTTTTGCATAAGAGTAACCGTAGTTTTCAAACATTTTTTGAGTTACATTTGAAAATATAAGTATATTTTGCTTCATCACCAATAATATCTTTTTGTACCCTTAGGTGCTTTAATTAAATTCATACTTCCCTCCTATTCTTCATTCCATAATTTATTTAGTTTTTCTGCAATCAATTTTTCATTTTTATTATTTTTGTGGTTTTATAATATTTTTCTTTTTATTCATATACTTTTTGTTTGATAAAGTTTTCAGGATAAACATGAGGGATATTTATACCCAACATTATCATGACAAATGTTTATAGGAACTTCTTGTAGTTCTCCGTTTCTAATATCAGCTAGAGCATTATCTGTTGCTTCATAAACAGAATTAGATTTTGATGAAATTGCTAGATAAACTGTAGCGTGTGCTAAAATAATTCTAACCTCAGGCATACCAATTCTTTCACAAGCATTCATTGCAGCATTGGCAACGAGTAAAAGCCTCAGGGTTTGCCATTCCAATATCTTCACTTGCCTCAATAAATAATCTGCGAGCCATATATTTTGGATCTTCTCCACCATCTAAAAGCCTGAGCCAACCAATAAATTGCTGCATCAGGATCACTACCACGAACAGATTTAATAAAAGCTGAAATCATATCGTATTTATCTTGCTTTTTATCAAAGGAAACCTGCCTTTCTTTTGAAAAGTTGAATAAATTTCTTCTTCGTTCATTTGAGAATGAATATTATTATAAAGCTCAACATAGTTCAAAGCAATCCTTGAATCTCCCTGTGAAATATCTAAAAATAATCTCACGAATCTTATTAGAGCATTTCAATTTTTAAATTATCTAAAAGCCTTTGATATAATTTTTGAGATATCATCATTAGTTAAAAGCTTTAAATTCGAAAATCATAACTCTTGATAAAGAGCATTGTTGATATTGTAATATGGATTTTCAGTTGTTGCTCCGATTAGAGTTAGAGTTCCGTCTTCTGTATAAGATAATAAAGCATCTTGCTGATTTTTATTAAATCTATGAATTTCATCTAAAAATAAAATTGTTTTTGTTTATTGTAGAGTTCGATATTTCTTTTGCTTTCTCAACAACTTCACGTATATCTGAAACATTTGCAGTCGTTGCATTTAGTTTTTCAAAATTACAGTCTAAAGTATTGGAAATAATTTCTCCCCAAACTACTTTTCCCACAACCAGGTGGACCATAAAAATCGCATTAGATAAGCATTGTTTAAAAATTAATCTTCTTATCATTCCATCTTTACCCTAATAATTTATCTTGTCCAACAAAATCATCTAAAGTTTTTGGTCGTAATTTATATGCAAGGGCTCAACATTTTTATAATTTTTGAAATAAATTCATAGCTTAACCATCTTAAAAAATTTTTATTCTACATTTTACCATACTTGGAAATAAATTTAAATATTTTATTCTGTCTCTTGCATATAAATATATTTTAAATAAAAATCTCCATTAGGAGTAATTATAAGTCCTCTAACATTAGAATGAGTTAGAACAGTGTCATACTCTTGTAAAAGAGGAATCACTGGCATAGTTTCTAAGAAATCTTTTTCATTGACAATATTTGTATTATATTTTTCATTTATATAGTTATAAAAAATCATTTATACTGTTTGTTCCAACTAAATATTTTTCGATTTTAAATGTAAGTGAGCATCAGTGTTTGAAGTGACTCTACAGGTATTTTAAAATTTGTAATCCATTCTTTTACTGTGGATAATAGTATGTCTATCAAATTACTATCGTAATAAGCAGTGTAAAGGGACCTCCGAAAAATTAAAATGCTCCTTATTTTTCAGATTTTCAAAATTTGTTTTTGCTTCTTCTAAAGTTTGAGATGTAGGATGTGAATGTTCAAAAATAGAAGGTGAATCGTTTTGTAAAATAACTTTTCCCATAAATTCTGGATCACTCACCGAGTACTAATAATTGTTTAAAGTTTTTATGTTGCAAAAACTTTTTCCTTTGTTTCATTAGGAATTGAAAATAAAAATAATATTTTCATAGTTTTTAAATTTCATCATTTCTGGTAAACTATTTGCTTGGTTCAATCTATCATAAGGTAGATTATAAAATGGAGCTCTAAAGTAATCTATTTCATAACGTGGGAACATTTCGTATGCCATAATTTCATTTTTCAACAAGAGAAATTTTTAACCTCTTTCAGTCTAGTATTGACACTATCCCAATAATTTTTCGTTTTTGTAAGATGATTTCATCTTCATTAAGGCTAGAAATTTTGAAAGCACCATTCACAATTTTTTTCAGTAGGGGCTAAATTTTTATTTTTCTTTTCTTGTTGGAAAAAAATATTGGATTACTAACATATTCATCAAAATTTTTGATAGATTTATTTAATTGAACTTTTAAAATATTTCCATCAGCTTTAATCCCAACTGAAGTCTTATCTAGTTTTTTTATTTGAAAAATCTTTTGCACTTTTATCACAAACATTTTTAAAATTTCATCAGATTTATTCGCGGTCGATAAAGTATCAAAGCCAACTTTCTAAATAAGTTTCTGCAGTTATTTTTTTCTCCGTCACTCCATTTCAAATCGTCTCTCAAAGTGAAAGACCATTCTTTAAAATCTTCTGAATGTTCTATCTTAGTTACGGAAACAAGTTTTACTCCATTTTTCCTTTAACTCAGTTAAAACCCTCAAAAATTTGTGTCAACAGAGCTCTTTCATTTTTAGAATACAAATGGATGTCAAAAATTATATTCTTGTTTAGGCATAACCGTGTAAAAATATTTGCTCAACTTTTTATTTTTCTTCTTTTTCTCATCTCCACAAGAGTACAAAAATGTTAAAATACAAGCAAAAATAAATTTTTAAAAATTTTCATTTTTCACCTCATAATACTTTTTAATATAATTTATTAATATATTTTAACATAATTTTAATAAAATTTTTTATATATAAAATATTTTTGTTTTATGAATACATTGACAATTCAAGATATTTGATATATTATAGTAGAGCAGTTAAGTGTATGCAAACAAATATTTTAGAGGTGACATTAAGTGAAAAAGGTTTTAAATCTTCAATTGCTTTTATTTTTGTGTTTGCTTTTATTGTTTAGTTTATCTTCTATTAATGTAGAAGCAGCTCAAAAGAGAAAAAAATATGATTCTTGGCAAGCAGTTGCAAAAGATATGAATATTGAATTTCAAGCTGCTAAAAAGCAATAGAAGAAGGGAAAAATGATGAGCTTATAATGCAATGAATAGAGCATATTTTGGGTATTATGAAGTTCAAGGTTTTGAAAAATGTAATGGTAAATATTGCGGCAAAAAGAGTAAATGAAAATTGAGGCTACTTTCCGTAGAATAAAACATACATTAAAGGGAAATATTCAGGAAATGTATCTGAGTTAGATAAAGAAATAGATACTCTTGCAATAAAAGTTTATAAAGATGCTATGGTACTAGATGGTGTAGCAGCAGAAGATGATCCTGATGATGTTGGAAAAATTGTTTTTATCCGATGGAAAAGTTGTATCAGGAAGTGAAGCAACAGTTAAATTAAAAATCTTTCTTTGCATCGTTTGGTTTACTTTTTAAGAGAAGGATTAGAAGCAATTTTAGTTGTTGTTGCAATCGTAGCTTATCTTGTTAAAACTGGAAATGAAAAAGTTATGTAAACAAGTGTATATAGGTATGGGAGCAGGATGCTTTGGATCATTCTTACTAGCATTCTTGATAGATATTTTGCTTGGCGGAGTAGGACAAGAAATGATGGAAGGAGTAACAATGTTCCTTGCAGTTGCAGTTTTATTCTGGGTAAGTAACTGGATATTATCTCGTTCAGAGGAACAAGCTTGGTCAAAATATATTAAGTCTCAAGTCCAAAAATCAATTGATCAAAAACAGTGGAAGAGCTTTTGATATTTTCTGCATTCTTAGCAGTGCTAAGAGAAGGAGCAGAGTTAGTATTGTTCTACAAAGCAATGTTAACTGGAGGGCAAACAAATAAACTTTATGCTTTTTATGGATTTGTAGTGGGAACAATTGCTATTGGCTATTGTATATTATATCTTTAGATTTACAACAGTTAGACTACCATTAAAAGCCTTTCTTCAAATTTACAAGTATAATGTTATTCGTATTATGTATTTCATTTATGGGAAAAGGTGTTGTTGAACTACAGAAGCAGGAGTAATTTCGGGAAGTACAGTTATACCTGCTATGAACGGTTACCAAAAATACTTGGCTTTAATATATATGATAGAGCAGAGACATTAATACCACAATTGATGCTAATTATTGCATCTTGTTGGATGCTTTTTAAATAACTCTTTACATGAAAAGAAAGGCAAAAAGAGAAGCTGAGGCACAACTTGCTGCTGAAAGTAAACAAAATTAGTCAGTTTTTAAGTTTTTAATTTAAAATAAATTTATAAATTTTTAGGGAGGTATTTTATTATGAAAAATTGGAAAATTTTTAGCATTAGGGTTCTAGCATTAGGACTTGTGGCATGTGGAGAAAAGGAAGAAGCACCAGCTGAACAACCAGTTGCAGAAGCTCAAGCAGCTCCTGCAGAAGCAGCACCAGCTGAAGCACCTGGAGAATCTGGATTTGCTGAAGTACCTATAGATGAAAACAGTTGTAGGACCTTATCAAGTAGCTGCAGTTTATTTCCAAGCTGTTGATATGATTCCAGAAGGAAAACAACCAGCTGCCGCTGAATCTGATATGCACTTAGAAGCAGATATTCACTTATTATCAGAAGCTGCTAAAAAAATATGGATTTGGAGACGGAGAAGATATTTTGTCAGCTTACTTAACAGTTAATTACAAAGTATTATCTGAAGATGGAAAGAAAGAAATCACTTCAGGAACATTTATGCCAATGAATGCTGATGATGGTGCTCACTATGGAATAAACGTTAAAAAGGATTAATCGCTATCGGAAAAATACAAATTACAACTTGAAATTAAAGCACCTACTGATTACTTATTACACGTAGACTCAGAAACTGGAGTTCCTGCTGCAAAAGACGGTGGAGTTGCTGCTGCTGAAGAATTCTTCAAAACTCAAACAGTTGAATTTGATTGGACTTATACTGGAGAACAATTACAAAATAAATAATTTTTCTCTTAACAAAGATAATAAAAAGCTTCTCATTATGAGAAGCTTTTATTTTTATTAATTATATATATTTTTATTTTTAAGTCAAAATTAAGTCCAGTAAATTTTTAAGTTATCCCTAATTACTTGCTTTTAAATAAGTTTTTAATTATTCCCACTCGATAGTTGCTGGTGGTTTAGAAGAAATATCAAGTTAATCTATTAACTCCTTTAACTTCATTCAAAATTCTATTAGAGACTTTTTCTAAAAATTCATAAGGAAGATGAGACCATGTTGCAGTCATAAAAATCTATTGTATTTGCGAGATCTTAAAACAGCAGTATATTCATAAGTTCTTTCGTCTCCCATAACTCCAACAGATTTTTACAGGTAACAATACAACAAATGCTTTGACTAACTTTTATTATATAAATCAGCTTTTTCTTAATTCTTCTATGAATATTGCATCAGCTTCTCTAGAATATCAGCCTTTTCTTTTGTAACATCTCCTAAAATTCTGATTCCTAATCCTGGACCTAGGGAAATGGATGTCTATCTACCATATAATCAGGAATACCTAATTCTCTTCCAACTTTTCTAACCTCATCCTTAAAAAGTTCTCTTAATGGTTCAAGCAATTTAAATTTTTAAATCGTCCGGTAAACCGCCAACATTGTGATGAGATTTTATTGTAACTGAAAGGTCCTTTTTACTGAAACAGATTCAATAACATCAGGGTAAATAGTTCCTTGAGCTAAAAATTCAGCTCCTTCAATTTTTCGCCTCTTCATTAAAACACTTCAACGAATTCTTTTCCAATAATTTTTCTTTTCAGTTTCGGATCAGATACTCCAGCAAGTTTTTGATAAAAATCTTGCTTCTGCATCAACACATTTTATATTCATATCAAAATTTTTAGCATAAACTTCCATAACTTGTTTAGCTTTCATCTTTTTCTAAGAAGTCCAGTGTCAACAAAAATACAAGTTAATTGTTTACCCTATAGCTTTTATTTATAAGAGCCGCTGCAACTGATGAGTCAACTCCACCAGATAATCCTAAAAACTAAACTTTTTATCTCCAACAGTTTCTTTGATATTACAGTAGATTCTATATAATTTTTCCATCGACCAATTCTTTTTCAGCTTTAGCATTCTAAAAACAAAGTTTTTAACATTTCAAAAACCATGTTGAGAAGTGTAACTTCGGGTGATATTGAAAAAGCATAAATATTTTTCTTTATTTTCTATGGCAGCTATTGATGAATCAGTGTGAGCAATGATTTTTAAAATCTGGAGCCATTGTACTAACGTGATCGGCGTGGCTCATCCAAACAGTTGTTTTATTTGAACATTTTTATACAAAACATTTTTCCTTATCATCTAATTCAAGTTCAGCTTTTCCAAATTCTTGCTTATCAGCTCTGCAACCACTCCACCATCTAAATGAGTAATAAGTTGCATTCCATAACAAAGACCTAAAATTGGAATATTTCAAAAAGTTTTTATCAAGAGTAGGAGCACCTTCAGCATAAACAAAGCAGGTCCACCAGATAAAAATAATTCCTTTAGGCCTCTTGCCAACATTTTTTCAATGTCTTCATGAAAAGGAACAACCTCTGCATAAACTCCCCATCTCTAACTCTTCGTGCAATAAGTTGGTTATATTGAGAACCGAAGTCAACGATAATAATTCCACCTTTTTCATTTTTAATAACCTCCATTTTTAATTTAAAATTATATTATTCTATCATATTTAATATAAAAAGTAAAATATAATTTCAATTTCATTATTTAATTTTTGAATAATTTAGAATTTAAAAGAATATCAAAATTTTGTTTGAAAAGAGAAAATTTAATTCAAAACTTTTACTAATTTTAATAAAATTTTGATATGGTAATATTCTGTAATTTATGCTAAAATAAATAATCAAATTGTTAAGGAAGAAAAATTATGAAAAAAAGATCAAAGAAAACCCTAAAAATTAAAAACTAATTGTAAATATTATTTTGTTTTTATTGCTAGTGAAATTAGGTTTTTGGAATTTTTGAGAGAGTCTACTTTAATGAATTTTTACTATAGAGCTCTAATTTAGTTGGTTTGAGTTTGAAGAAGCTAAAAACAATTTCAAAGTCTGCATTAAATATACGTGAAATGGGAGAAGTTTATTCAGACTTACCTTATGGAACTGTAGCTGCTCAAGAACCATCAGAAAATACGATTGTAAAAAGAGCAAGAAATATAAAAAATCTGGATTAGTAAAGATAATCCATCAGTATTTTTGGATGACTTGAGTTGGAATGAATTATTTGGATGCCACTTCATTAATTACAAAAATGGAATGACCGTAGGTACGTATAAAAATCAGATTTACCAATAAACCAAATTATTGCCATTTCCTAAAAAGTGGTGAACCAGTTTTCTAAAGGACAAAAATTTGATTTTTAATTAGTAATGGATTAGAGTAAGAAGGTGGAAAAATTCAGGGAGTAGTTATTAACAAAAATTCATGATTTTATTATGTTGAGAGTAATAATGAAGTTTTTGAATGTAAACTGAGAGGAATTTTAAAGAAAACTAATAATAAATATAATTGTGTTGTGGAGATAGAGTAGAAAATTTCAGAAGATAAGTCAATAATTGAGATAGAAGAAAGAAAAATATGCTAATAAGACCTGTTGTTGCAAAATGTAGATTACTTAGCAATACAGTTTGCAGCAAAACATCCAAATATAGATTATGAAAGAATAAATCTTTTGTTGTTGACAGCTTTTTATTATAAAGTAAAACCTTTAGTTATTATCAAATAAGATCGATTATTTGTCTGATGAAGAATTAAAAAAATTGAAAAGAAAACTTTCCTATTTAAAAATATAGATGTACCTCTATTTTTAATCTCTTATCAAGAGAATGAAGGACTTAAAGAAGTTCAAGAATTTTTTAAAAAGGAACTACAACCGTTATTGGTGGTCCAAGTGGAGTAGGAAAATCAAGTTTCATTAATTTTTACAAAGCGAAATGGTTTTTAAAAACTGGAGAAATTAGTGAAAGATTACAAAGAGGAAAAACACACTACAAGAGATTCTAATATGATGAAAATGAAATTAGGAGGATATATAATTGATACTCCAGGTTTTTTTCATCTGTAGATATTCCAAAAAAATTGGAAACAAGAGATGAATTAATATCTTTATTTCCTGAATTTTTCAAATGTAGAATTGTAAATTTTTAGACTGCTCATCATATAGATGAGCCAAATTGTAATGTTAAAAATCTGTTGAAGAAAATAAAATTTCACGAGACAGATATAATTTTTTTATAAAAACTTTTAGAAAGTATTGAAATGAAAGGTGGAACTGATATGACTGATCAAATTAAAATAGCACCATCTATTTTATCAAGTGATTTTTCAAAACTTGGGGAAGAAGTGAAAGCTATTGATAAGGTGAGGGCAGACTATGTACATATAGATGTTATGGATGGAAACTTTGTACCAAATTTAACTTTTGGACCTCCTATTATAAAATCTATTAGAAAAATATACTGACTTAGTTTTTGATGTGTCATCTGATGATAGATAAACCTGAAAGATACATCGAAGATTTTGTTAAAAGCCGAGCAGATATTGTTGTGGTACATGCAGAATCGACTATACATTTACATAGAGTCATACAACAAATAAAATCTTTTTGGAGTGAAAGCTGGAGTTTCTTTGAAATCCATCTACACCAGAAGAAGCATTAAAAATATGTTATAAACGACATTGACATGGTATTAGTAATGAGTGTTAATCCAGGTTTTTGGAGGACAAAAAAATTTATACCGACTGTCGTTGATAAAAATAAAAGCAATAAAAAGATGAGAGCTGATATTGATATAGAAGTAGATGGTGGAATCTACTGACTGAAACTATAAAAGTTTGTGCAGATGCTGGAGCTAATGTATTTGTAGCAGGTTCTTACGTATTCTCAGGAGACTACAAAAGAGAGAATTGAGATTTATTAAAAATAAAATGGAGGTAAAGTAATGACGGTAAACATCGAAAAAGAGTAAACGATGTCTTAGAGGAATACTACAAATTATTTTACAAAAACAGAAGATATGGCTTTTAAAGAGAGGAATTAAAAGCTTTTAACACATACAGAGTATTACATATAATCGAATCAATTGGAGAAGACACTCAATTAACAATGAATGAACTAGCAGACAAAATAGGAATTACTATGGGAACTGCGACAGTTGCAATTTCTAAAATTATCAGATAAGGAGCTACATTGACAGAGCAAGATCAACAACTAGATAGAAGAAAAGTTTTTGTATCACTTACAAAAGAAAGGAATAGATGCTTTAACATATCATAACAATTATCACAAAATGATAATGGCATCAATAACAGAAAGTATTCCACCAAAGGATTTAGAAAAATTTGTTGCTACATTTTGAAATGATATTTAGAATCTTTAAGAAATAAAACAGATTATTTCAAACCTATGGTTATTACAGATTTTAAAGAGGGGAACTAAAGGTTTCTATTGTTGAAATAAAAAGGAACACCTATTGTACAAAAATTATTTCTTGAATCACAAAATTGAAAACTTTTAGCCTTTTAAAAGTTTTAAAAATCTAATGATAAATCACAGTTCAAAAATTGAAAAAGAAAATGGAGAGGTATTAACTCTTGACATCTTAGATGCAAAAATCTTATTGGAGTAAAGGCTGATTAATATGTTATATATGGATGGTATATCTCTTTCAAAAATAAAGGAAGAGTTGAAGAAAAACTTTAGTTAACAAAAAGAATAAACAGAATATTTAAAAACAATGAATATACAATATCATTTCATTTTGGAAAAATTGAACTTTTGTTTTCTTGTATACCAGCTTTTACCTATTTGCTACATTACTAAAAAGTAAGGAGCAAACCAATTTTAGATATAGCTTCGTCAATAATTTCAAATTTAAGAAAAATCTAATGAATGCAATATTGACAGATATAGAACAACTAGGGTTTGATAGAATCCTAGTTTTTCATTTCTCAAGAATTAACGAATTGGGTGAGATAAAAGAAAATATAAAATAATTTTTGAATGTATGGGAAAATTATCAAATATTATTTTTACAGATGAGGAAAATAAAAGTATAGATACTTTTAAAGAGATTTCATATTTCAGAAAAATATTGATAGGACTTTATTTTTAGGTGAAGAATATACAAGACCAAGTTATGATATTGCCTATTGAGCTAGATGAAAAATATTTTTAATGATGTTATTGAAAAATTCAAAAATCATTGTCAGAAAAAAATTGAAGGTGTTGGAAAATTTTTAGGTGAAATAAAATCTTATGAAAGAAATTTGAAAAATATTTTTAAATGTTGATGTGAAAAGCTAAAATTTATTTTAAAGATAAAAAATAAAATTAGCAACAGTTTTAAATTTAAATTTTGATGATTATGATGAAGTAAAAAGAGTTTGAAAACTATGATGAGATGATAAATTTCTACATAGACTATGAACATACAACAACAAGTTTTATGTTACTTTAAAAATAGATTAAATTCTTTACTTGAAAAGAAAAATTAAAAAAATTAAATAAAAACTTTGACTCTTATAAAAATGATATTGAATCATCTCAATCAATGAATAAAATAAAAGAAGAAGGAGATATTTTAGCTTCGGTATTGTATCAGTAAAAAAGGGAATGAGTTCTGTAAAAGCTTACGATTTTTACAATAATAAAGAAATTGATGTTGAACTTGATCCTTTGATAAGTCCGAATGAAAATCTTGATAGAATTTACAAGAAATATAACAAAATGAAAAAGAGGACTTACTAATGCTATAAGAAGAGAGCAAAGAGGTCAAAGATGAAATTTCTATCTTGAAAGTACAATATTATTTATTGAAAATAGTACAGATGTAATTTCTTTGAGAGAGATTGAAGAGGAACTTATAAAATTAAATTATTTAAAAAGTTTACATACAAAAAGAAAAACAAGTTGAAAAAGAAGTTAGATATGGTCTTATTGAAAAATGAAGATTATTTAATCTTATACGGAAGAAATAACTTGGAAAATGATAATTTAACTTTTAAAGTTTCAGCTAAAGATGATTATTGGTTTCATGTAAAAGATAGACCTAGTTCTCACATTATAGTTAAGATGGGAAAATTGACTGACGAAATCATAGAAAAGGCTGCAAAAGTTTCTGCATATTTTTCAAAAGCTAGTCTTGGAGAAAAAGTTACAGCTGACTATACACTTAGAAAAATGTTTCAAAACCTAATGGAGCAAAACCTGGGCTTTGTTATTTATGTAAATCAAAAATCTGTGATTGTTGAAAAACAAAATTGGAAGAGATTTAAAAATGAGGAGGGATTATGTTAATAGATGATAATTTAAAAAAATATATTTTCATTCACTTTATGATGGAATATTAATTATTGATAAAAATGGTATTGTAAAATATATAAATCCCTCTATACAAGAATTACAAAAATTTCTAAAGATGAGATCTTGGACAAAAACTTTTTAGATGTTAGAAAAGATAGTCATCTAACAAAAAGTCATGAGGACAGGAAAAGAAGAGTTAGGTCAATATAGAACAATAAATAATATTAGGTATATTGTGAATATGACACCTATTTTTGAAAATGGAGAGATTGTAGGTGGAATATCTGTCGTAAACGATATGCAGGATATTCAAAAAAACTTTGATAAAACTTTACTTATTCTTGATAATTTAAAAGAAAAAGTTAAAACTTTTAAATAAGAATAGATATGATTTTTAATTCGATTATTTCAGTTGATAAAAAATAGTGTGGATCTAAAGAAATATTCTGAAAAATTTCTCAGAATGATTCTAATATTTTTGATAAGTGGGTGAAAATGGAACTGGGAAAAAAACTCTATGCTCATGCAATCTGATGGAAGAAGTAAAAAGAGCTGATTCACCTTTTTATAGTTGTAAATTGTGCTACTCTTTGATAAAAATTAATCTGAGAAAGAGCTTTTTGGTATAGAAGAAGAAAATTTTTAGATCTATAAGTAAAATTGGAATATTTCAGTTAGCTGACGGAGGGACTCTATTCTTAGATGAAATTTCTGAACTTGATTATTCATTGCAAACCAAAATAGATAGGGTATTACAAGATAAAAATTTAAAAAAATAGGAAGTTCTAAAAGAAATATCAATAGATTTTTAGATTAATTAGTTCTAGCAAACAGAGATTTATTAAATTTAGTAAATGAGAAAAATTTAGAGAAGATTTATATTATAAAATTTCGGTAATCCCTTTAAATATAATTTCTTTAAGAGAAAGACGTGGAGATATTCCAGTTTTTAGCAAATAAATTTTTAGAGGACTTATGTTTAAAATATAGAAGAGAAGTTTGTTTCTCTGAAGAGGTTATGAAAATTTTAGTAAGTTATCACTGGCCAGGAAATATAACAGAACTTAAAAATATTGTAGAATTTTTATTTAATACAACAGAAGCATCAGTAATTTGTAGTTGAGAATTTACCTGAATATCTAAAATCATAATCAAAAAGTTGGAAAAATAAAATCTTTAAATGATTACTTAAAAAGAGTACGATATATATAAAGAAAGTTTTTGAATAATTTTTGAAGATAGTCTAGAGGGAAAGAAATTGGCAGCAAAAAAAGTTTAGGAATTTCTTTAGCAACTCTGTATAATAAATTATCTTAAAATTCTAAAAATTAGAATAAATAAAATAAATTTCTAAATTTTTAGAATTTTTTTATTTGCTTAAATAATTCAAAAATTAAATTTCAAAAATAAAAAATTTTTTACTAATATAATTCTAAAAATTTTAGAATTTTTATAATTAAAAAGAAAAATATATAAAATAAAGTTTATAGAAAATTTTTGTATTAAGGATATATAAAAATTAGGAGGGGTTTTTATGTTAGCTTTATTAGGTTTTTTTAACTGTTGTTGTATTACTAGCTGCCATAATGTCAAAAAAATTAAATCCAGTGGTGGCACTTATAATTATTCCAATTATATTTGGTCTAATAGGAGGATATGGATTAGAATTACCGAAAATTTATTTTTGAAGGAATTAAATCAATTGCACCAACAGGAACAATGTTTATCTTTTGCAATTTTATTCTTTTGGTATTTTAACAGATGCTGGAACTTTTCAACCGATAATTGATAAAATTTTAGGAAAAGTTGGAAAGGAACCTGTGAAAAATTACAATAGGTACAGCTATTTTAGCAATGCTTGTTCATCTTGACGGTTCAGGAGCTGTAACATTTTTTGATAACAATTCCTGCAATGTTACCTCTATACAATGCACTTGGAATGAGAAAAACAACCCTAGCTACAGTTGTTGCATTAGGTGCGGGGGTTATGAATATACTACCTTGGGGTGGGCCAACTCTAAGAGCTGCAACATCATTAAAAATAGCTGTAACAGAATTATTTAATCCTTTGTTAATTCCATTTTTAAGTGGAGTAATATTTGTCCTTATTGTTGCATTCTATCTTAGGGAAAACAAGAAAAGAAAATTTTAACTAACCTTTCATGAAGTTGAAATTACTGAAGATAAATCAGAAAAGAAAAATTACAAAAATCATTATTTTTTTAATAAATGTAGCAATAATTTTAGTAACTATTGTATTTTTAATAAAAGGAAAAGTAAATCCTACTGTAACATTTATGGTCGCTTTCTGTATTGCAATTATGATAAATTTCCCAGATACTAAAAAGCAAAAAGAAGTTATTGATAATCATGCAAAAAGAAGCATTGATGATGGCAAGTATTTTTATTTGCTGCTGGAGCATTTATCGGTATAATGCAAAAAAATCTGGAATGATTACTGAAATGTCAGATTTCTTAGTTAAGGCTATACCAGTTTCATTAGGAAAATATTTTGGCAATTTTAACTGGTGTATTAAGTATGCCTGCAAGTTTGTTATTTGATCCAGATTCATTCTATTTTTGGAATTTTACCAATCTTATCAAATACTGCAAGTCAATTTGATGTATCAGCAATTTCTGTTGGAAGAGCTGCTATATTAGGACAAATGACAACAGGATTCCCTGTTTCACCATTGACAGGTTCTACATTCCTATTAATCGGTTTAACTGAATAGAGTTAGGAGAACATCAAAAGAAAAACAATTCCTTATGCCTTTTTAGCAACAATAGTTATGTTAGCAGTTGCAATTATAACTGGTGCTTTGTATAGATAATAAAAATTTTGTGAGGAGGAAGATATGAAAAAGATTAGAATAGCCTCTGCAGGTTATGCTGGAGATAGGATTGAACCTGCAATAGATGTAATGAAAAATGGAAATATTGACTATATTGCTTTTGAATGTTTAGCAGAAAGAACGATAGCAATAGCTCAAGCTGAAAAATTAAAAATCCTGACAAAGGATACAATAATTTATTAGAAGATAGATTCAATGAAATTTTACCTATATGTAAAGAAAACATAAAAATTATTACTAATATGGGAGCTGCAAAACCCAATAGCTGCCATATTAAAGAGATAGCTCTTAATAAAAATATAAAAGGATTTAAAAATTAGTTGCTGTTATTGGAGATGATATATCAGATAAATTGGATAAATATAAAGAAAATAAAAATATTGGAATTTGATAAAAAGTTTTCTGATATTTCTGAAAGTATAGTTTCAGCTAATGTATATCTTGGAGCAGAAGGTATTGTTGAAGCTTTTAGAAAATAAAGCTGACATAATTGTAACTGGTAGATGTTCTGATCCATCATTGTTTTTAGCTCCACTTATGTATGAATTTGGTTGAATAAAAATGATAAGGATATGATGGCAAAAGGAATAATGATTGGACATTTATTAGAATGTGGAGCTCAAGTAAGTGGAGGATATTATTCAACGCCTACAAGAGATGAAGTAGAAGACTTATGGAATCTTGGATTTCCTATAGCAGAAGTTTCTGAAAATGGAGATGTAATAATTACTAGAAGACAAATACAACTTCTGGAAAGGTAACTACTGATACTTGTAAAGAACAATTAATTTATGAAATTCATAATCCAAAAAGAATATATGACACCAGATGGTATTGCAGATTTTACAACAATTTCATTGAAAAGAAATAGAAAAATAAAGTTTTTCTTAACTGGAGCAACTGGAAAAGAAAAACCTGCTACATTAAAAGGTAAGTATGGGTTATAAAGATTGTTTTATAGCAGAGGCAGCTATTAGTTATGGTGGATCTCTTGTATCTGAAAAAGCTAAAGAAGCAGTTTAGAGAAAAAGATTAGAAGCTAGAAAAATTTCTTTGAAGAAATAAGATTTGATTTTATTGGATTTAATTCTTTATATGAAAATAGTATTTCAAATAAAATTAGAAAATCAAATGACTACTCTGGAAGTAAGATTAAGAGTTGCAGCAAGAACTAAAACAAGAGATTTGGCATTGTTGATGAAGTAGAAACTTTATATACAAATGGTCCATCAGGTGGAGGTGGAGAAGCAAAACAATTGAAGAGGTTGTTTCTATTTGTTCTATTTTTGTTCCTAGAGAAGATATTAATGTTGATGTTGTATATGAGGAGGTTTAAAATGAAATTATTAGATATTGCTCACTCAAGAACTGGAGATAAAGGAAACATTTCAAATATTTCTTATCGTTTATGATGAAAAAAATTATTCTTTGATAAAAGAAAAGTTACAGCTGATAAAGTTAAAGAATATTTTTCTGATATAGTAAAAGGAGAAGTTGTAAGATACGAAACTAGATAATTTATGGGCATTAAATTTTGTTATGTATGACGCTTTAGGTGGAGGAGTAACTCGTTCACTAGCTACAGATAAACATGGAAAATCTTTTATCATCTGCTTTATTGGAAATGGAAATTTAATTTATATTTAATTTAATTTTGTTGACAAACCAAATAAAAATGATAATATTATCGAAGTTATAAAACCATCAAGAGAGATTGAGGACAGGCTGTTGAGATCTCAGCAACCCTGCATTTGTGTGGTGCTAATTCCTGATAGATGGAGAATCTTTGAATAAGTACTCTGTCTGAAAAATGGTGGAGAGTTTTTTATTTGATAAGGAGGAAAAATAATGGAAAAAAATTTACATACTTTACTCTGAATTTGTATCACCTGGACATCCAGACAAAGTATCAGATCAAATTTCAGATGCAATTTTAGATGCGTGCTTGAAAGATGATCCTAATTCGAGAGTAGCTTGTGAAGTATTTTTGTACGACAGGACAAGTTGTAATTGAGGAAATAACAACAAGTACATATATCGATGTTCAAGATATAGTTAGATTGATGAAATAGGTTATAAAACCAGGAATGGATTTGATTCAAATTGTGAATTTTAAACTAGCATTCATTCTCAATCACCAGATATAGCTATGGGAGTTGACATTGGTGGTGCTGGAGATCAAGGAATAATGTTTGGAGGAGCTGTAAAAGAAACTGAAGAACTTATGCCTCTTGCTCTTGTTTTATCAAGAGAAATTTTTAGTAAAACTTACTAAAATGATGAGGGATAAAGAAATTTTTGTGGGCAAGACCAGATCAAAAATCTCAAGTAACTTTAGCTTATGATGAAAATGGAAAGGTTGGACCATGTTGATCTCAATAGTTGTCTCTGCACAAACTATAATGAAGATGTAACTAACGAAGAAATCAAAAACTGTAATTGAAAAAGTTGTAAAACCTGTACTTGAAAAATATAATTTAAGTTCAGACGAAAATAAAAATATTATATCAATCCAACTGGTAGATTTGTTATTGGAGGACCAAGATGGAGATACAGGGTTGACTGGAAGAAAAATTATAGTTGATACTTATGGTGGATATTTTTAGACATGGTGGAGGAGCATTTTCTGAAAGGATCCATCAAAAGTTGATAGATCTGCTGCTTATGCTGCAAGATGGGTTGCAAAAAAATATTGTTGCATGCTAATTTGGCAGACAAATGTGAATTACAATTATCTTATGCTATAGGAGTGGCACATCCAGTGTCAATAAAAGTTGAAACTTTTGGAACAGCTAAAGTGTCAGAAGAAAAATTTCAGCTGCTGTAGCAAAAGTTTTTTGATTTATCTCCAAGAGGAATTGAAAAAATCTTTAGAGCTAAGAGAAGGTAAGTTTAAATATCAAGACCTTGCTGCATTTGGACATATTGAAGAACGGATATTGATATTCCATGGGAAAGATTGAATAAAGTTGAAGAATTAAAAAGAAGTCTATAAAATAAATTTTTATAAAATAAAAGACTGGTGTAATTGATTATTTTTTTATCAATTGCAACAGTCTTTTTCTTTTCCTGTTAAGAAATCTTTATTATCCTTTGATATCGTTTTTACAAGCACCAGTATCTAAGTATTCTTTTAAGTTTTCTAATGAAGTTTCGACTATGTTTGATGCAGCTTCATCAGTATAAGAACCAACTGTGGAGTTACTAAAACTCTTGGGTATAAATCTAATAATCTATTGAATAAAGGATATTTCAATCTTAAATTTGACTTCTTTATCTGAGAAGTTTTTGAAGAAATAGTCAACTCTCCTTCTATTGTATCTATACCAGCAGCAGCTAAATGTCCACTTTCAAGAGCATCTATAACAGCCTCAAGATCCATTAATTCTCCTCTTGCTGTATTAATTAATATAGAATTTTCTTTTCATTTTTTGCTAAAAATCTTTTTGTAACAATTTTTCCATTTTCTTTTTATGAATGGAGCATGTAGTTATGATATCACTTTTTGCAATTAATTCTTCCATAGAAACTTGAGTAACTATATCTTCAACACCAGTTTTAGGGAAACATATCGTATCCAACAACATTTGCACCTAAACCTTTAAATAATTTTTGCAGCTGTAAACTTATTTTACCAAGTCCCTACAACTCCTACAGTGCAGTTTCTAATTCTCTTGCAAACATATGTTTATCAATCTGAAATCTCTTTTCTTAAATTTTTCAGCAGTATAAGGTAAAGCTCTTAATAAAGACATAGCTAATGAAACAGCTAATTCTGCAATTGCATTTGGAGAATAGAAAGGAACATAAGCTAATTTAAATCCTAATTCTTTTGCATATTTTACATCAATGTGGTTAGTTCCAACAGTTCTAGTGAATAAATATTTTACTCCATAGCTTTTGTAAAGATCTCAAAAACTTCTTTGTTTGCGAAACAGTTTCCTCTTAGCACAACACATTCAAATCCTTTTGCTTTTTCAGCAGTTTCTCTACTGTTAAGATAATCCAGATTAGCTCAATATCGTAACCAAATTTTTGTTTTGTTCGTGAAATAAAGGAACTTCAACTCTCTTACACCATAAAATAAAACTTTATTTAAAAATCCTCTTGAATATAAATAAATTTAATTTTTAATAAATTATTAAAGTAATATCATTATAACATATAGAGAAATATTCATAAAAATAATGATACTATATATTTTATAAAAAGTTAGTAATAAGTAGATAATTTTCACAAATATATGAAATTAATATTTTATAAATAAAGAATATAAAAATAATTATCTTTATATTTTTACAAAAAAACTAACATAATGATTTAAAAAACAAAAATATTTATATTGACATATAATATGATAGAATATAAAATATAAAATGAAACAAGTTTATGTTTATATTATTTATTTAAATATTTTAAGGAGGAATTTAGAATGAGTAAAGAAACTTTAAACCCACTATTGAGTGCACAAGCACAAGTTAAAAAGCGTGTGATGCATTAGGATTAGAACCAGCAGTGTATGAACTATTAAAAGAACCACAAAGAATAATAGAAATAACTATACCTGTAAAATGGACGACGGTTCTATAAAAACATTTAAAGGATACAGATCAGCTCATAACGATGCAGTTGGACCTTACAAAGGAGGAAATCAGATTCCACCAAAACGTAAATGCTGACGAAGTTAAAGCATTATCAATCTGGATGAGTATTAAATGTCAAGTAACTGGTATTCCTTATGGAGGAGGAAAAGGTGGAATTACTGTTGATCCTTCTGAATTATCTCAAAGAGAATTAGAACAATTATCAAGAGGATGGGTAAGAGGATTATATAAATACTTAGGAGAAAAAGTAGATATCCCTGCTCCAGACGTAAACACTAACGGACAAATTATGGCTTGGATGCAAGACGAATTAAATAAATTAACAGGAACTCAAAATATCGGAGTATTCACTGGTAAACCATTGACTTATGGTGGATCTCAAGGAAGAAACGAAGCAACTGGATTTGGTGTTGCTGTAACTATGAGAGAAGCTTTTCAGATCTTTTAGGAACAGACATTTCTAAAAGAAACTATAGCAGTTCAAGGATTTGGAAACGTTGGAAAAATATACTGTTAAAAAAATATTTTAAAATTAGGTGGAAAAGTTGTAGCAGTTAGCTGAATTTGAAAAAGCTAAAGGAGCGTTTGCTGTTTACAAAGAAGCTGGATTCACATTTGATGAATTAGAAGCTGCAAAAGCTGCTGGATCTTTAACTAAAGTTGCTGGTGCAAAAGAAATAACTATGGATGAATTCTGGTCGTTAAAAAGTTACTGGATTTGCTCCATAGTGCGTTAGAAAAATGCTATCCAAGCTCACGAAGCTGAATTAATAGCTAAAGCTGAACTGCAAAAGTTGTATCTGAAGGTGCAAATGGACCAGTTACATTAGAAGCTGACGATATTCTTTATAAAGCTGGTGTAGTAGTTACTCCTGATATCTTAACAAATGCTGGAGGAGTTACAGTTTCTTACTTTTGAATGGGTACAAAACTTATATGGATACTACTGGTCAGAAAAAGAAGTAGAAGAAAAAGAAGAAATAGCTATGGTTGGAGCTCAAACCAATCTGGGCTTTAAAACAAAAGAAAATGTATCTTTCAGACAAGCAACTTATATGCACTCAATTAAGAGAATATGAAGCTAAAGTGAAAGTTAGAGGATGGTTATAATTTTAGTTAGCTCAAACTAATAAAATAAAAATAACGGACTAGGTTATCTAGTCCGTTTTTATTTTCAACTATTTAATTTATTTAATCTGCTTTTAAAAATGAAAATAAAAATAAACCCTATCACCCTGGAAATAACCAAGTTAAACCGTAGCTTGAAAATGGTAAAAATTTCTAAAATATTGTTTGTATAAGATGTGGTCAAACCAATTGAAGCAAGACTTTCACTAAGCCAACAAGAGAAGTAAAAATTACAACTCCTTTATAAATATAATCATTCTCTATATATATTTTCGATAAATTTAAAATAATTAATGAAATTGCAACTGGATATATAAATACAAGTATAGGTACAGAAATTTTTATGATTTGTTCAACACCTAAAATTGATAATATAAAACTTACAACTATTGTTAAACAATAACTTTTTCATATTTAATTCCTGTTATAGAATTAAAAATTCTCCAACTGTTGCAACTAAACCTATGGCAGTTGTCAAACAAGCTCCAGCTACACAAACAGCTAGAACTAAATTCCCATATCCACCTAATAAATAAGATGTTGTTCTAACAAGCAATTCAATTTTGTCTTGAGTTTGAAAAACAGTGTGCATCTTAGCTCCGACATAAGCAAAGCCACCATATATCAATGCTAAAGATACTATTGCAACCAGTCCTGATTTAATCAAAAAGAAATTTCTTGTTTATGAGTTAAATCTCTTCCATAGTTTTTATTGCTTTTTAAAATTATTCCAGCATAAGCTATCGAGGCGATTGTATCCATCGTTTGATATCCTTCTAAAAAACCTTTCTTGAAAGCTTTGAGGATATATATCAGATTTAATAGTTAAATCTATAAAAATGCTCCCTTTATTATAATTAAAAATAGCAAGACCAGTAGTACGGGTGTCAAAATTTTTCCAACTCTTTCCACAACTTTATTTGCTCTTAAAGAAAATAAAAAGTGTAATTCAAAAATAGACAATTAGATAAATATATTTATAAATTGGAGCATCGAGCCCGTTGTATAAAAAGTTATTTCGTAGGCTCGTAGCTCCTGTTCTTGGAATAGCAAGCATAGGACCCATTGCCAAGATTACTATAATACCAAAAATTTTTGGAAAAAGTGGAGAGACTTTATTAGCAAAAATCTTTTTATTCCATTTCCTGCTATTGAAACAGATAAAAATTCCTAAAAAGGAAATCCCTACCCTGTGATAGTAAAAGCTAACATTGTTGTTATCCAGCTAGAATTAGTTTTCATAACCGAGCATTGGTGGGAAAATTAAATTTCTGCTCCAAATAGCATAGCAAAGAGTGCAAATCGGTTAAAGTACATCTTTGTTTTATACATTAATTTCTCCTTAAAAATAAATAATACGCCATTTATTATACTCATACTTTATTTGATATGTAAATAAAAATAGTATAGATGTAATATGAAAAGACTTCTAATAATAATAGAAGCTTTTTCACTAGAAGTTTATTCTATAAAGTGATAAAATATTTTTAATTAATTCTTCAAGCAATGGATTGATTCCTATTTTTAAATTATCATATTCTTTTTCTTTTTCAGCTAGATTTATATTTTTATTTTTATAGCTTTGATCAAAATATTTTTTGAGTATGTTCTATATCAATAAATTCCAATATTTTTGTCTTATAACCACAAAGCTCTAAAGATAGTGAACGAAAAACTATCAGTTGCTGAGACTTGCAAACTTATCTAAGACTACACCATTATTCTGCCATAATTTTTAAATTTGAATAGAATTCAGATTTTTTATTTTTAGCATCTTATCAAAAATCATGATGACAGCAAGGCACAGCTAAAATTGCTTTTGCATTTTAAACTCAAAGCTTTTTCAAGAGAATAATCTGTTGCATTGTTGCAGCATGTAGAGAAAAACTAAGTCAACTTCTTCTGGATTCTCATAATTTTTGATATCTCCATTTTAAAAATTTTTAAGTTTTGCAGTTTAATTTTTGAGCTAAAATTATTGCAAAAATTTATGACATCCTTTTTAAATCTAGTCCAATAATAGAGAAACTCAATTCTTTTCTAAAAATTTTAGATAATAATAAAGTGCAAAGGTTAAATAAGATTTTCCACAGACCAAAATCCAAAACTTTGATATGTTCTTTAATAAGTTTCTTTTCTTTCAGTTCTCCTATTATCATCAATAAATTCAAGGTATTTATTGATTTGTCTAAATTTATTATAGCTATTTTTATTAACTTTTTCCATCTGGAGACATCACATTTAATTCAATTATCGATTTTTCCCTTCATTCATATTCTTTTTCTTATTATGCTCTTGAGAAAAACTTTGCAATTTATTTACATTTTCTTTACGTGAAAAATATTCTTTTCTTGACAAATAAAATATCTTTTTCCTTGGATCTGTAATAAAATCTGTGAGAAATTTTTCTAAATTATTTTTAAGTTTTCTGTTAGCAATGAAAAATTTTCAAAGAGACATTATTATGGGAGCTTTTGTTTTCTTTTAAAACTTTTCAAACTGGATACTAGCTCCATTTTTAAAATGATTGGTTTAACAATAACTTTCTCAAAAATCTCCACTTATTTTTACTTGAAAAACAATTTTTATTAATTCCTTATTTTTGATTTTTCTTCTAATTCAATTAAAATCTTTATCCATAGTCATCCTTATATATTTTTAAAGTAGCAACATCTAAATTATTACCAATTACAACAAGTTTTGTTCCTTTTGCATCTAGCATAGGTTCCCGATGTCAAAGCTCTTATAGAACAAGATTGAATTTTTCCCCAGAAACCTTCAATTTTAACGATGCCTTTGGCACGATATACTCTTGCCGTAATCTCCTTTACAAGCCCATCTAAAAATTTCCCTAATTCATCCATTGTTTTTATATTTACTTCTTTTTTGAAAAAGTTCTCAAATTTATGTGAGTATTCATAGAAAAATTTTTATCTATAATTTTATTCTCAAAATTTTTATTTAAAAATCAGCAACCATTCTTTGGAAAAATCTATAGTCCTAGTATAAATTCTTATTCCTCTATTAATGTTTAAAATTTTATTTTCAATTTCTTTTATTTTATTTTTCTGGTATTTCATTTATTCTGTAAAAATTATGTTACTTGTATTTTTAAGTTATCAATAAAGAAATTTTCAAAACTTTCTAAGTACTCTTCATAAGATGAAATATCAATCAAAGTAATGGGTGCTAAAAATTTCTATTTCATTTATATCTAATTCTTTTTATGTTCTCAATTATGGAACTTAACTTGTCTCACACCCGTGGGTTCAACGAGTAGATATTCTGGATTTATTTTCATTATATTTTGATCGAAGATTTAAAATCTCCTTTCATCGAACAACAAATACAACCTTCTGACATTTCATAAATTTCTAAATTTTCATCTAAAAATCTCCATCCACACCAACATCAGCATATTCATTTTCCAGAACAACAAATTCCAAATTTATATTTTTGGCTAATTCTTTTAATAAAAGTCGTTTTTCCAGCTCCTAAAAACCTGTTACTAATAAAATTTTCATCTTTATCTCCTAAAAATATATATTTTACTATAATTTAGAGAATAAAAAGATGGACTCACAGAACTTCTCCATCTTTTTTATTAATTTATTAATACGAGTTATAAAATTTCATTCCTCTTTTACTTCATCAATTTTTCTCTTAGAGAAAAATTGTTCGACAATTTTAAACGCAAAATTTATAGACTGTCCTGCTCAATTCCCTGTAATAATTTTTTCCGTCAATATGAGTGGGAACATCTACATAGATATGATTTTCACTTAGTTCAGTTTTTGTAGAAGAATGTCCAGTTAATCCACAAGCTAATTTATTGTGGGAAAAATTGTAGGCCCTCCACAAATAGCTGCAACATATTTATTGTTATCAATAAAATATTTCACAATATCGACAACTTTTTGATTTTCTTAGGGTTGACATATCCAGGATATCCTCCAGGGATTATAACCAAATCAGCTGTTTTATAGTCAATATCATCAAGTAAAACATCAGCTTTTACAACATTTTTTGTGAACTTTCTACAACAAATCTTTTTCTATTGAAACTGTTACAACTTCTGCTCCACATCTTTTTAAGACATCAACGGGTGCAAAACTTTCTAAAATTTCAAAACCATTGCTAAAAACATAAAATTTCATAAAAACCTCCTTAAAACTTTTTGAAATTTAACTAAATCAACTATGCTCTTACAAGTTTACCATTGTTTATAAGTGCCAATACATATTGATGAGCATCTACTATTGCATTACAATATGCAGATTTTACTCTCTTCAGTGAAAGCATTTAAAAGTATTTGTTGTTGCTCAGCTATTAGTTTTTAATTGTTCAACAGACACCACCATTTTTATATTCAGCAACAAGTGCATCAAACATATCACTGAAAGTTTCATCATAAAGCTCTTCAGCCCAATTTTCAACATTTGTATCACCTCCGTTTTTCTAATTTGATTTTATAATTATAATTTTCTTTTTATTTATAGTTAGTATTACTTAACAATTAGATGTATCATATTCTACTAATCCTGTCAACTTTATAGAAATAAAATTTATCATTTATTTTTATTTTTAGTTTTTAAATTTTAAAAATATAGCTAAAATGTTTTTAATATTTTTAACAACTGTATTAGTACATTTTTGTTAAAAATTGACTATAAATTTTTCTACTATATACTATAAATAGAAAATTTATTTATATTTAATTTTTATTTTTTAGGAGGTATTTATGAAGAAATTATTAAGTGTCTGCTATGCTGGTCTGTCATTGATAGGTTCTGTTGTTTACGCTGACGATTGGAAACCTTACGATGCAAATGGAAAAGTTCTTAGAACTGATAGAGATGCAACTGGTAAAAATGCTGTTGTATCGACTGCAAGATATGAAGCTCAAAAATTGGATTAGATATTTTGAGGTGGTAATGCCATTGATGCAGCTGTTGGTGTAGGATTTGCATTAGGTGTCAGAACCCCAATCATCTGGAATGGGTGGAGGAGGATTTATGATTATCCGCTTTTGCAAAAACTGGAGAAACTAAATTACAGATTTCCGTGAAATTGCAGCTAAAGGAGTTACACCTGATATTTGGGATAAAGATTCAAAAAGGAGAAGTAATCTCTGATGATAAAAGAATTTGGAGGAAAATCAACAGGGTGTTCCTGGATCTGTAAAAAGGTTTTTGTATGCGTTAGATAAATATGGAAAACTTGATAGAAAAACTGTTATTCAACTCATCTGTTGATTTAGCAACAATGGATATAGAGTATCTGCTATAATGAATATGGATATGACAAAACCAACTTGAAAATAGTAAAAATATCCTGCTACAGCCAAAATTTATTTGAAAATGGAAACCTTATGAAGTTGGGGATATATTAAAAATCCTGACTTAGCAAAAATCTATGGAAAAAGTTATTGCTGGTGGAGAAAGCTTTTATGAAGGAGAAATGGCTAGAAGCAATAGTTAAAGCAAATCTGTAGCTGCGAAAGGAAAAATGACTTAGAAGATTTAAAAAATTATAAAATAAAAAGTTGTTGATCCAGTAAAAGGAAATTATAGAGGATATGAAATTTATACTGCAGCTCCTCCATCATCTGGTGGTGCCTGCATCATACAAATTTTAAATATTTTGGAAAAACTATGATATGAAAAATATTCCAGCTGGTTCTACAAGATATTATCATCTTATTATCTGAAAGTATGAAAATGGCTTTTTGCTGATAGAGCAAAAATTTATGGGAGATACTGATTTCGTAAAAATTCTTTTGAATGGTGTTATAAGTAAAGATTATGCAAAAACTTTACAAGCTCAAATAGATGAAAAATAAATCTAAGGAATATAAAGAAGGAGATCCTTGGAAATATGAATCTAATGAAACAACTCTCACTATTCAATTATAGACAAAGAAGGAAATATTATTGTTGTTACATCTCACAGTTAATGGTGTATTTGCTTCTGGAGTTGTAGCAGACGGTACTGGTATACTTTTTGAATAATGAGATGGATGACTTTTGATACTGGTCTGGAATAAAGTCTAATTACAAGAAGGTAAAAACCTTTAAGTTCAATGTCTCCAACAATTATTTTTAAAAGATGGTAAACCTGTAGTAAGTATAGGTGGACTTGGAGCTCAAAAATAATTACAGGTATAACTCAAGTTATAGTTCAAATGATAGATTATAACAAAAGATATACAAGATGCAATCAATTTCCAAGAATACATAGATGCTTACGGAGAAATTAAATACGAAGATAGAATTGATAAAAATGTTATAAAATGATCTTCAAAAATGGGACACAAAGTTGTATCTGGGTGGAGAATGGTTTGAATACCCTTGCATACAAGTGTAACTATTAAAGATGGTGTATTAAGAGGTGGAGCAGATCCAAGAAGAGATGGAAAAGCTTTTAGGATTCTAAAAATAATGTAACAAAAATAATATAATAATTAAGACGACGTTAGAAAAATTACGCTGTCTTTTTATTTTTATTCTTTAAAAATATCCGTAAAAACTGGAATATTTTTATAATTAATGATATAATAAAAGGAACTTTTTATGGAAGTTATTTAATTTTAAAGTGCAAGGAAAGGATAAGATTATATGAACAAAGAAAAAGTAACAGTAAAGGAAAATCATTTTGAATTCTTAAAATTTAGAAAAATGATAAGAATGAAGAAGTGAAATTTCCAACCGTCAAAAGATTATATCCTAGATTTGAAAGACAAAAATTATCAATGACGAATATTTGATAACTTATGAAGAGGCAATCAAGTTAACGGAAATTCCTAATGACGATATGGATACCTTTATATGTTCTTTTGACACAGCCGATAAAATTAGAGAGGCTTTTTGTGGAAATTATTTTAATTTATGTACTATTATTAATGCAAAATCTGGTAGATGTTCTGAGAACTGCAGTACTGTGCTCAGTCTATCCACTATAAAACAAATGCAGAAGTGTATGGACTTGTTTCTAAAGAATTAGCTCTTTGTGAAGCAAAAAAAAGTTGAAAATGAAGGAGCTCATAGATTTTCCCTTGTTACAAGTGGAAGAGGTTTAAATGGACCTGAAAAAGAGTTGACAAAATTACAAGAAATTTATAGATATCTTGGAGAGAATACAAAATTTATATCTTTGTGCTTCTCATGGAATTTGTTCTAAAGAAGCATTACAAAAATTATATGATGCTGGGGTTAGAACTTACCATCACAACTCTAGAATCTTCAAGAAGATACTATCCAAACGTATGTACACTCACATACTTATCAAGATAGAGTTGACACTGTTAAGAATGCAAAAGCTGTAGGGCTTAGTGTATGTAGTGGAGGAATTTTTGGTTTAGGAGAAAACTATTATAGATAGAATGGATATGGCTTTTGACTTGAGAGAGTTGGGAGTAGACTCTGTGCCAATAAATATTTTGACACCAATTCCTGGAACTCCTTTTGAAGATAATGACTCATTAGATCCAATGGAAATTTTAAAAACTATTGCAATCTATCGTATGATTATGCTGAAAGTATTTTTTTAAGATATACAGGAGGAAGAATAAAATTAGGTCCCTCATGTAAAGGCTTGGATTAAGATGCGGTATAAATGCTGCTTTTGACTGGTAACTTTCTAACAACTACAGGAGATACTATCGAAGGAGATAAGAAAATGATTAAGGAGCTAGGTTATGAAATTTAATGATTTTTCGTTATAGGAACAGATACAGATGTCGGAAAAACATATGTTAGCACCTTGTTTTATAAAGCTTTGAAAAAAACATAATTTTTCAATATTATAAAGCCAATCCAAAGTGGTTGTTTTTGAGAGATGGAAAATTAACAGCACCTGATGTTGATTTTTAACAAAAATTTAATGGCATACCTTATGATAATTCAATGGTAACTTATACTTTGAAAGAGGAAGTTTCTCCTCATTTGGCTTCTGAAATGGAAAATACAAATATAGAGATTGAAAATATAAAAACATTATGAAGATTTAAAAAGAAAGTATTCTAATATTTTTAGTTGAAGGAGCAGGAGGATTTTATGTTCCTTTGATCAGAGATAAATTTTATATTTATGATTTAATAAAAATGTTTAACTTGCCTGTTGTTTTGGTTTGTGGAACAAGAGTTGGAGCGATAAATCATACGATGTTAACTCTTAATGCTCTTAAGACTATGGGAATAAAATTACAGGGGCTTGTTTTTAACAACTATAAAGGACAATTTTTGAAGACGATAATATAAAAGTTATTTTTAGAATTGTCTCAAATCAAAAATTATATAATTGTTAAAAATAATCAACAAGAAATTTCCGACAAGGAAATTGAAAAGATATTTATGTAAGGAGAAAATTTATGAATAAATTATCAGAATTACAGATTTGGAGTATGTTTTTCATCCTTGTGCTCAAATGAAAGATTTTGAAGAAATTCCACCTCTTGTTATAAAAAGGGAGATGGACTTTACTTGATAGATGAAGATGGAAATAGATATATGGATTGTATTTAGTTGGTGGGTAAATTTATTCGGACATTGTAATGAAAAGAATAAATAAAGTTGTCACTGAGCAGGTGAATACTTTAGAACACGTTATTTTTGCTAATTTTGCTCATGAACCAGCAGCTCTTTTATGTGAGGAATTAATAAAAAGTTTTACCTAATGGGATTAACAAATTTTTGTTTTCAGATAATGGTTCGTCTTGTATTGAAATGGCTTTGAAAACTAAGCTTTCAATATCACTTGCAAACAGGAAATCCACACACAAAAATTTATTTCTCTTGAAAATGCTTATCATGGAGAAACTATAGGGGCATTAGGTGTTGGAGATGTTGATATTTTTTTACTGAAACATACAGGCCTTTAATCAAAGAGGAAGAAAAAGTTAGAGTTCCGTATGTAGATAGTAATTTATCACAAGATGAGTTTACAAAACTTGAAGATGAATGTATTGAAGAATTAGAAGAATTGATTATTGCTAATCATAACGAAATAGCTTGTATGATAGTCGAACCTATGGTACAAGGTGCAGCAGGAATAAAAATTTATTCTGCTAGATTTTTGAAAGCTGCAAGAGATTTGACAAAAATATAATATTCATTTGATAGATGATGAAATTGCAATGGGTTTTGGTAGAACAGGGAAAAATGTTTGCTCAGAACATGCTGGAATAGAACCTGATATGATGTGTATTGCTAAAGGGTTATCATCAGGATATTATCCAATAGCTATGCTTTGTATCACAACGAAAATTTTTCAATGCTTTCTATGCTGATTATAAGGATGGAAAAATCTTTCTACATTCTCATACATATTCAGGAAATCCATTAGGTTTGCAGAATAGCTTTAGAAGTTTTGAGAAATTTTTAAAGAAGATGATGTTTTAAAAACTGTAAATGAAAAAGGAACTTATTTAAAAATCAAAATGGAAAAAGATTTTTAAAAACAAACCTTATGTAAAAAGATATTAGAAATATTGGTTTGATTGGAGCTATTGAACTTAAAAGATGATGCTGCATCTGGTGTAAGAGTTGGAAGAAAGATTTATGATATTGCTTTTGAGGTGTGCTTTGTTAGACCTTTAGGAAATACTGATATATTTTATGCCACCTTATGTAATTACTCACGAAGAAATTGATAAGATGCTTTGATGTTTGTAGAACAATCAATAAAATGAACTTTACAGAAATAATAAGATGACTCAGTTTGACTAGGTCATTTTTTATTTATAAGTAAAGCTTTACTAGTTGATAAAATTAAAAATTAAATCGTTAAGAAAAACTTTGATGGATTTTAATTTGTTCTATTAAATTTTTAATCTATTATAATACTTTTTATTATTAACAAAAACTGAACTCTGTGTCAAAATAGAATAGTTAATGGGGTGATAAAAATGGAAAAATATTCTAATTATGTTGCTGTAATAATGGATGGCAATGGAAGATGGGCAAAAAGAGGATTAGCTAGAAGTCTTTGGACATATAGAGGAGCAAAAGCATTAAGAAAAAGCTTTAGAATACTTTACTAAGGATAGGAGTAAAAATATTTAACTGTCTATGCTTTTTCAACAGAAAAATTGGAATAGATCAGAAGATGAAGTATCAACTCTTGCGAATTTATTTTTTAAAAATACATAAAAATGAAAGAAAAAAATATGATGAAAAATGGAATTGTGTATCGGGAAGAACAGATAAAGTTTTCAGAGAAATTATTAACTGAGATTGAAAAATTGAAAAGAAGAAACAAAAATAATAATACAATAACTTTAAATATTGCATTTAATTATGGAAGCAGAGCAGAAATAGTTGATGCAGTGAATAAGATTATAAAGATGGGAAAGAAAAATATAACAGAGGAAGACTTCTCAAAAATATTTATACAATGATTTTCTCCAGATCCAGATTTAGTCATATAAGAACAAGTGAGAGATGAGAATTTCAAATTTCTGGTTACTGGCAGATTGCTGTATTCAGAATTATATATTACGGATACTTTATGACCTGATTTTTGATGAGAAGAAATTGATAAGGCAACAGAAAGTTATAATCAGAGAGAAAGAAGATTTGGAGGAGTAAAGAATGTTTAAATGGGATAGGAGTTATAGTTGCAATACTATTAGTTCCAACATTATTGTTTGTTTATGTGGGAGGGATTTTTCAATATTGATCTGAAAAAGCATTACCAATATTAATTTTTACAAATTTGGTTGTTGGTATAGGGACTTACGAATTTTATTCTATGATTATCAGGAAGAGAAGTTTATGATAAATTTGGAATCATAGTTGCTCTTTTGATTCCAAATGCCTTATCATCTAAAATATTATATTGTTTTTCTGAAGATAAAACTGTCGAAATTTCTTATTTTAGTAGTAATCTTGATGTTAATTCATAGGATATTTACAAATAAAATTCAAGGAAGTTTAGAAAAATTTCTTTAACTTTATTGGGGATAGTATATGTTTCAGTATTCTTTTCACAACATTACTAATTTATGCTATTGATCCAGCTGAAATTTTAATACTTCAAGTTTTGGTATGGGTATCAGATACTATGGCAGGAGTTACAGGAATGGCTAATAGGTAGAAAAATTCTTTAAAAATGTTTTACTAGAAATAAGTCCAAAAATCTGTTGAAGGAGCTTTGGGGTCATTATTTTTACAGGGCTTAGCCTTTAGCTTGATTTTTCTATTTCATTTCCAAGAGTCTATCCTATAGAAATGATCTCAATTTCAAGTATAATTTTTACTTTTATTTTTGGTGTGATAGTTTTTGTCGCTCAAATAGGGAGACTTGATTGAATCTTATTTAAGAGATAGTGGAGTTATGGATTCAGAAAAATTTTATTGGGGCATGGGGGATATTAGATAGGTTTGATAGTATGATTATAGCGGTTCCTCGCTATGTGCTTGTTATGAAGTTATTTGTATAGATATTTAAGTTGAGGGAAGATATGGAAAAAGATTTATATTTAGGTTCGACAGGCAGGTAACATCTGCCCGAACTTATCAGAAACAATAGAGAACAATATCAGGTTGTAGGTATCAGTGGAAACAAAAATATAGATTTTAATAAGAGAACAAATAAAAGAGTTTTCGCCTACTTCTAATTTATGTAGGTCTGGAAAAAGATGCGAAGATTTGAAAAAGAATTTTCTTTATAGAAAAAGATTTATTTTGGAGAAAATGGACTTGCAGAGCTTTAGCTAAAAATTCTGACTACGATATAATTTTTAACGGCTGAGTGGTGCAGTTGGAATTGATGCAACAGTTGAAGCAATAAAGAGAGAAAAAGAATTGCTCTGCAAATAAAGAGACTATGGTTGCAGCGAGGAGTATATAAATAGACTTTTAAGACAATATCCCGGTGTGAACTGATACCAGTAGATAGTGAACATTCGGCTCTTTTTCAATCTTTACAAGGTTTTAATAAAAAGAATGCAAGAAAATTAATTATCACAGCTAGTGGAGGAACTTTAGAGGTAAAAAGACAGATGATTTAAAAATGTTACAGTTGAAATGCTTTTAAAGCATCCAAAATTGGTCTATGGGTAAAAATTATTATTGATTCGTCAACACTTGTAAAACAAAGGTTTAGAAGTGATTGAAGCTCATGAATTGTTTGGTTTTTGATTATGATGATATTGAAGTTGTAGTTCACCCTCAAAGTATAATTCATTCTATGGTTGAGTATGAGGATGGAAGCATAATTTCACAATTGGGAGTTCCTAGTATGAAAAACCCAATTTTATATGCTTTACTTATCCAGAAAAAGAATTTAATAAGTCAATAGATTTTTAAGTTTTGTAAACTCTAATTCTTTAACTTTTGAAGAGCCAGATAGAGAAACTTTTAGAGGAATAGATTTAGCATATAGAGCTGGAAAGAACAGGGCAAACTATGCCAGCTGTTTTAATGCAGCAAATGAGATTGCGGTTGATTTATTTATGAAAGGTAAAATAAAATTTTTAGATATTTATCAAATAATAGAAAAAGTTATGAATGGACATCAAGTTTTATCTTTAGATGGTGATGATGCTTTGGAAATCATTAAAAAGGTTGACAAGGAAACTAGAAAAAGGTGAGAGAGCAATGGGAAAGATAATTAGTTATTGAAGGAACGGATTCAAGTGGTAAGGAAACTCAAACAAAGTTACTTTATGAAAGAATAAAATAAATGAGAAGACTATAAAAATTTCTTTTCCAAACTACGATAGCCCTGCTTGTGAACCTGCAGAAAATGTATTTAGCAGGAGTCTTTGGAACAGATGCAGTAAAAGTAAATCCTTATCCTGTGTCGACAATGTATGCTATAGATAGATATGCTTCGTATAAACAAGATTGGGGAAAAAGTTACGAAGAAGGTTATATTATTGTAACGGATAGATATGTGACATCAAATATGATACATCAGGCTTTCAAAAATTCAAAGTGAAGAAGAAAGAAGAATATTTAAAGTGGCTTATTGATTTAGAATACATCAGATACCAGAGCCAGATATAGTTATGAAAATGCCAAATTGATAAAGCTAAAGAGTTAATGGCAAAATAGAAATAATAAAATTGACGGTAGTATGAAAAAGATATCTCATGAAATTAATGAAGATTATTTAAAAATCATATAAGAATGCAAACAGAAATTTCTATTTAATTAGTACGAAGTTGAATGTATGAGAATAATAGAATTAAAAAGTATAGAAGAAATTAATGATGAGATTTTAAGAAAAATAGAAAAATTAATATAAGGAGGTTAAATGTCAATTATAATTGCAGTAGTAATGTGGGAATAATAATATTTGTACATGAATTAGGGCATTTTATGACTGCTAAATTTTTAAGATGCCAGTGAGCGAATTTGCTATTGGTATGGGTCCTCAAATTATTTTCAGTGGAAAACAGAAAAACAATGTATTCATTTAGAATTATTCCTATAGGAGGCTATGTAAATATAGAAGGAATGGGGATGAGTAAGGTAGAAAATGGATTTAATACAAAGCCTGCTTATCAAAGATTTATAGTTTTATTTGCTGGAGTTTTTATGAACTTTTTTAATGGCATTTATTTTACTATTTGCACTAGCTAAGTCAAATGGGAAAATAGAGTATAATAAGGAAGCTATAATTGGAGGACTTACTAAAGGTGGAGCCAATGAACAAATATTAAAAAGTTGATGATAAAATTTTGGAATTGGACGGCAAAAATAAATCTATGGGCTGATATTCATAGTCAAATAGAAAAATAAAGATAAAAGAGAAATAGAAACAATAATTGAAAGAGATGGAAAAGAAGAAAAATTAAATTTAAAATTAACAGAAGATAAGGAAAAATAATAGATTTTTATTAGGATATCTCCAAAATTTAAAAAGTTAATCTTTCAATATTGGAAAGTTTAAATTTTGCTAGAAATTCATTTACTTCAATTTTTACAGATACTGATAAATGGATTTTTAATCCTTTTGGTGGAAAAAGCAAATTTAAAAGATATTAGTGGACCTGTTGAATTTTTAAAGTAGTTGGAGAAATGTCAAAAATTTGGGATGGGCCTCTATTATCAGTTTGTGTCGTACTTTTCAGTAAATATGGAGTTTTTAAATCTATTGCCCTTCCTGCTTTTGATGGAGGACGTATAGTTTTTGTTTTATTTGAACTTATCGGAATAAAAATTGATAAGAAATGGGAAGAAAAATTTACATAAGGGTGGAATGTTCTTATTGTTATTTTTATAATTATGATAAGTATTAGTGACGTTTGGAAAATTTTTATAAATTAAAACTTTAAATAAAAACTTCTTGAATTTATACATTTTATCGTTTATAATACATTGTGATATTAAATATGGTTTGTTTTGGAAAAAGGAGGAATATTATGAAAAATGCAATTTTAGCAATTTCTAGAGAAATACTAAAACAAATAAGAAAAAGAATTTGGTGAAAGATACGAAGTTATTACATTCAATAATTTACTAGATGCAATAGACATAGTAAGAGAAAGTGATTTTGGATCTAGTATTATTGATAACAATATAGATGGAATTTCAATAGGGACGCAAAAAGAAAATTAACAAGTATAGGTAAAGATTTCGTTACAGCTGCATTGCTTTGATGCAGCTACAGATGAAGAAGTTGCTGAATTGGAAAAATTAGGAATATTTGCTTGTTTACAAAAACCAGTAAAAGGTAGAAGATTTAGACTCAATAGTTTTACCAGCATTAAAATGGTTTAGAATTAATGAAAGAAAATAAGAGATTAGAAGAAAGATTAGCAGTATTGGAAGAAGATACAGATATCATAGGACAATCTGCAAAAATAAAAGATGTTAAGACTTTAATTGAAAAAATAGTCGATAGCGATTTACCAGTTTTGATTGTTGGAGAAACAGGGACAGGAAAAGATATTATATGCTAAAGAAATTCATAAAAAGAGTAGAAATAAAGGTAAAATATGCTCAAGTTAGTTGTGCATTGTATCCTGAGTGAATTAATAGAAAGAGAACTTTTGGATATGAAAGAGGAGCTTTCAGGGGCTAATGCGAGTAAAAAAAGGACTTTTTAGAAGAAATTGACGGTGAACTATTTATATAGAAGATATATCTAAAAATGGATATTAAAAGTTCAATCAAGATTTTTAAAAAGCAATTGAATATGGAGAATTTAAAAAGAGTTAGTGGAACAAAAGTTAGAAAAATTAATGTAAGATTTTTAGTTGGTACTGATATTGATTTAAAAAGAAGAAACTGAAAAAGCAAAAATTCAGAAAAAGATTTGTATCATAGATTAACAGCTTTAACTATTGAAGTGCCACCTCTAAGAGAAAGAAAAGAAGATATACCAGTTCTTTCAAATTATTTCTTAAATAAAATTGTTAGAATATTACATAAAAGAAACTCCAGTTATTTCTGGTGAAGCAATGAAATTCTTGATGAGTATTATTATCCAGGAAAGTATTATAGAACTTAAAAACTTAATTGAAAGAATGGCTTTTATTATCAAAAAGATAAAATATTAGATGTTGAACAATTACCTTTGGAAATAAAAAAACTAAATCTGACATAGTTGAAAAATAAAACTGTTGTTGGAGTAGGACCATTAAAAAGAAATATTAGAACAAGAAATTTATAGTTTGGAAGAAGTAGAAAGAGTTGTAAATTGCGATTGCTCTACAAAAACTAGATGGAATAAAACAAGAAACTTCTAAAAATACTAGGAATAGGTAGAACAACTTTATATGAAAAATAAGAAAATACGGATTGGACACAAAATAATAATAACAGAATAAAAATTTTCAAAAATAAAAATATATGTAGAGAGGAAGCCTAAAAATGTCGATAAGAAAATTTGTAAACAGATGAAGCCTTTTTATTGTTATACTTACTATTGTTTTTATACTATCTCTAGCTTACGGAGGGCACGAAAGTTTTAGAACAAGTAGAGCAAATAAAAAGCTCAAGAAGCAATGTTGTTAAATAAAGATTATGTACAAAAAGTTGAAATAGAAAAGAGCTAAACAAGAACTTTCTAATATGTATAAAGAAAAAGTTGATAAAGCAGTTGTAGATATACTTGCATTTAATCAAGTAATAGATAGAAACTTAACTTTACACTTAGCTAAAGATTTAAAAGTTAAGGTTGCTAGTTCAGAAGTCGATAAACATTATGAAGAAATTGAAAATTCTATGGAGATAAAGAACAATCTCAAAAGAATGCTTCAAGTGCAAGGTCTAACAAAAGATGCTCTTAAAGCTAAAATTGAAGAAGATTTATTATTCCAAAAAAACTATTGATGAATTTTTCAAAAATATAAATCCTACTGAAGAAGAGTTGAATACTTATACAGGACTTAATGCTATACCTAGTGATGAAAGAGATCAAGCAATTGAAGCTTATAAAAACAAAAAAAGGGTATGGAAGCCTATAGAGAAGCTTTTAGCAAAAAGCTAAGAAAGAAATGGTAATAAAGGAATTAGCTCCTGAATATGAAAAACTTGATGGAGAAAGAAGCATATCAAGAAGAGGGATTTAGTATAACAAATTTAGATTTAGCAAAAGGCAACTGCACAAGTTATGTTATCTAAGAAGGCAACTAAAGAAGAGGCAGAAGAGCAAGCTAAACAAATAATAAAAAAATCAAGTAAAAGTTGCTAAGTTAGCAAAAGAAAAAGGTGTAGAAGTTAGTGCAAAATCTTGATACTTTATCTCAACTACAAGAATATTTATTTGGATTGACAGAAAAAGTTAGAGAAGAACAAAAAGCCAACAGAAGCTCAGTTAAAAGAATTTTTCAATAAATATCAATCAAGATATGAAGTTCATCCTTCTGCAGATGCTAAGTTAGTATTTATAAATGTAAAACCGACTAAGGAAGATGAGGATGCAGCAAAGGCTAAGAGCTGAAACTGTTTTAAAAAGAAGTTAATGCTCAAAACTTTGAAAGAAAAAGGTAAAGAATTGAGAGCGCAAGGATACATTTTTGAAGACTTAGGAACTTTCTCAACTGGACAAATGGTAAAAGAATTTGAAACTGCAGTTAAAGGGAACACCATCAAATACTATTACACCTAATGTAGTACAAAACAGAATTTGGTAGCTTTATGTTATTTTTGTAAAAAGAAAATGATGAGAAAAATGGAAGATGGATAGTATCTCATATTTTAGCTCCAGCTGCTCCAACTGAAAAACAATAGCAGCTAAAAATTGAAAAATTAAATAAAGTTAAAGCTGATCTTGAAGCTGGAACTTTAGCATTCTGACAAAAATTGATGAAGATGTAATCCAAACTTTTGATGTAAAAAGGAATAACTCCTGATGGAAATATTCCAAATATTACATACAGCCCAGAGATTGCACAAGCTGTATTTAATACAGCAATCAATAAGGTTGGATTTGTAAATGATTTAAAATTAGCTCCAACAAAATATACAATTTTACTTTTCCAAAAACTAAAGAAGTAAAACCTGAAGCAGCTAATTTTGAAAAATCAAAAATAAAAAGTTGAAAATGATTATAAAAATATGAAAGTTGCAGAATATATGTCAAAATTATTCTAAAGCTTAGGGGAATAGGTCAAATATGGCTTATTCCCTTTTCTTACTGTTATAAAAATAAGAGGAGGAGCTATGTATTTTAAGCAAGAAGATATAGAAAAATTATTAGATAGCCTTAGAATAGAAAGAAGTAGTTGGAGAGTTTGTAGATTTAAAAAGCAGGCTCAAGCTATAAAGGGTTTATGTCCTTTTCTATGCAGATACTAATCCTTCTTTTACAGTAAGTCCAGATTTGTAAGTGTTTTGTTTGTAATTCCGGCGGAAATGCAATTAATTTTTATGCAAAGATAAAAATATTTCTTTCCCCAGAAGCTGTCAAAGATTTAGCAAGAAAGTATAGAGTAAATATAAGAGAGTACCAAAGTAATTCTAAAGATATAGAAAAGAATGAAAAATATTATAGAATTATGGAGGAAGCTCATAAATTTTTATATAGATAAGATATTTTCTGTTGAAGCTAGATCGGCATTACAATATTTATCCAATAGAGGTCTTGAAACCGATTTAATAAAAAGAACATCACCTAGGATATGCTTCTCCTAAATGGTCAGAACTATATGAATATTTGAGTGAAAAATCTTATACAGATGAAGAATTATTAAGTTTAGGTTTGATAAAAGAAAAGCGATGAAGGAAGAATCTATGATGCTTTAGAAATAGAATTATTTTTCCAATTTTTCAACAACCGGAAGAATAATTGCATTCGGAGGAAGAACTCTTGAAAAAGATGACAAGGTTCCTAAATACATAAATTCACCAGATACTCCAATATTTAAAAAGGGAAAAAAATTTATATGGGATAGAAAGAGCAGTAAATATTAAAAATAAAAATTATTCCATATTAATGGAAGGATACATGGATGTATTATCTGCTGCTATTTATGGATTTGATACAAGTATATGCTCATAGGAACGGCTTTAACTGAAGAACAAGCTCAACTTATAAAAGATATTCGCTAATATATTATTGTCTTTTTGATATGGATAAAAGCAGGTATAGCGGCGACAGAAAGAGCAGCACTGATATTGAAAAAGCTCAAGGGTTTAATATTAGAGTTTTACAATTTTGAAGGTAAAGATCCAGATGAGTTTTTGATGGAAGAGGCATAAAGGTTGTAAGTTCGTCACTTGAAATTTTTGAATTTTTGTATGAGACTTACGCAAGCGAATATAATTTACAGGATATAATGGCTAAGCAAACATTTTGTAGAGAGATTTAAAGATCAGTATTGGGTAGTGATTTAGAAAAAGAAATGTATCTTGATAGTTTTTCAAAAATTGGAGTAGATATTTCAGCTTTGAGAAAAACTTTAGTTGAAGATAATAAAAATAATAAAAGTACAAAAATATTTTCTAATACGAAAGATGAGTTAGAAAAAGACGAGGAAGATTTTTAAAAATCAAATTCCTTAGAAGTTGCAATAATTAAAATGTTATTAAGAAATCCTGAATATTATAATTTTTTCAGGAAGAAAAAGTTGAAGGAACAATTATAAATAAAAATTCTTGATAATGAAAAATAAAGGAAAATTTATTTTTAGATAGTAATAATATAATGAAAGAATTTAAAAATTATTTAGAAAATGATGATTCTGCAACTGAATATGAAAAATAGTGAATTAGCAAGAATAATAATGGAATACGCAGTAACATCAAATATTTCAAATGAAGAAAAATAATCACATAGAATTATTTAAAACTTACTTTAGGGAAAAATTAGAGATAGAAAAAGATGGAGAAGATTTTTCTAAAAAAATTAGCTTTTTGGTAGATATTCAATAGAGATTGAAAAAGTGTAAAACAGTAGAGGAATTTATAAAGATTTACAATTTATATAAGTATCTTTTGATAATTAAAAATAAATTTTAGGAGGTACCTGTGAAAGAACTAATTAAAAGTGAAAAAGTTCGTGCTTTAATTAAAAAGCTATGGAAGAAAAGAGTCATTACTTATGAAGAAATAAACGAGGAACTAAGTGAAGACTTTCCAGCTGAAAATATTGAACAATTAATTACTGAAATGCAAGAGCAAGGTATAAAAATCGTTGATGAAGATCAACTAGAAGAAATGGAAGCAGAAAATGATATACCAAAAGAATTGGATGCTGAATTTGTAGAACCAGAAGATACAGAAACAGATACAATAGACGATGAAGAAGATACTAAAGAAGATGATGAATTTGTAGAGTTCGATGATGAATTTAATCCTGATTATGTAGAGGATATTGCCGAAGAAGAATTAACTAATGATAAACTTTTAAATTTAGGTAATAGTTCAAAAGTTGATGAACCCTATAAAAATGTATTTAAGAGAAATAGGACAAGTACACTTTATTAAAGGATGAAGAAGAAGTTGAATATGCAAAGAGAGCTTTCGAAGGAGACGAAGAAGCTAGTAAAATTTTTGATTGAAGCAAACTTGAGATTGGTTGTAGAGTATTAGCTAAAAAGCATACAAACAGAGGATTAAAATTATTAGATTTAATACAAGAAGGAAATATTGGTCTTATGAAGGCAGTTGAAAAAAATTTGAGTATACTAAGGGATATAAGTTTTTCAACTTATGCGACTTGGTGGATAAGACAAGCTATAACAAGAGCTATTGCTGATCAAGGAAGAACAATAAGAATACCAGTTCATATGATAGAAACAATAAATAAAATAAAAAGAATCAAGAATTTATTTGCAAGAAACTGGAAAAGATGCTACACCTGAAATTTTTAGCTGAAAGATTAGGAATGGAAGCAGAAAAATAAAAAGCAATACAAGAAATGAATCAAGAACCAATATCTTTAGAAACTCCTGTTGGAAGTGAAGAAGATAGTGAATTAGGAGATTTCGTAGAGGATCAAAAAAACTACAAGCCCTTATGAAGCAACAAATAGATCAATTTTAAGAGAAGAGTTGAACTCTGTATTAAAAAAACATTGAGTAGTAGAGAAGAAAAAGTTTTGAGATACAGATATGGACTTGATGATAGTTCTCCAAAAACATTGGAAGAAGTTGGAAAAATTTTCAATGTAACAAGAGAAAGAATTAGACAAATTGAAGTTAAAGCTCTTAGAAAATTAAGACATCCAAGTAGAAAAGAAAAATTGGAAGATTTTTAAAGTTGATTAATGAGGAGGAACATTGAATTTATTAGAATTTGAAGAATATCTATTAAAAAAATAATGAGATAGACGATGAAAAATTTAAAAATTTTGTAGAAAAACAAAAATTAGATTTATTGCCTCTATCAAAAAAATAGAAAATTAACAGATGAAGAAATTGATTATGATTATTTCGATTTGTTAATAACAGAAACTTTAGAAAATTTAAAAGATGATGTTTGTACTTATGAACATGATTGTGGTGTGGAAGATTGTTGTGGAACAAGAGAAAAAGAATTTGAAAAAGTTTATGAGATAGGATTATACATGTTGAGAGATGGAATACTTTATGTTGACTTGACTCAAGAGGGTATTATAGGAATGATAAAAAGCTCACGAAACTTTTTGAAGATGATAAAGAATTTAAAGCATATAAGGATTTTTATATAGTAAGAGAGATGTTTAATTATATTAATAACTATGCTAATTATAGAAAAATCTGATTTAAGGAATATGCTGAACATGAAAATACATAAAGATAGTCACAAAAAGAAATTTCTAAAAGATAAATCCAAAGATGAAGAATTGAAAAACTTGAAAAAGAAAATAAAGAGAAACATGAAAAAGAAATGAAAGAGCTTTGAGAGAGTGATTGAGACTATGTTTGACTATCCAAATTTAAAAATATAGATTAAGTGACAGAGAAATTCAAGTTCTAACTTTATATTTTTGGACTTAATGGCCATAAGAAATTGGACTTTTGCCGATATTGCACTTCTTACAAATATAGATAAAGATAGTTTGGATAAAATTTTAAAGGATGGGATATTTAAGCTATCTGTTGTTGATGAAAAAGGTAGAAATATAAATGAAAGCTAGAGAAATAATAAATATACTTGAGATTTTTAGATCCAATGCAGAAGAGTGACAATGTTGGACTTTTAATTTGGAGATTATGACAAAGAAATTAAAAATCCAATTTTCAATAGATGCCACTATGGAAGCTAATAGAGAATGCAATTTCTAAAAATGTCGATATGATAATAACTCATCATCCTGTGATATTTAAGGCAATAAAAAAATATTAATGAACAGGAAAATTTTTAGGAAAGAAAAATTAGAGCTTTTGATAAAAATGACATTAATGTATATTCTATTCATACTAACTTAGACTCGAGTATAGACGGTTTGAATGACTATGTTTTAAAACAGCTAGGGGGTGAGAGAATATAAAATTTTAGATTTTTGAAGAAAATAAAAAAATTGTGGAATAGGTAGAGTATTTAAAATTCAACAAGAAAAACTTTGGAAAATTTTATTGAAGAATTAAAACTAAAATTAAAAATTTCTAATCTAAGAGTTATAAGTAAAGATATGGAAAGTAAAATAAAAAATTGCTCTTATAAATGGCTCTGCAATGAGTTACTGGCGAAAAGCAAAGAAAGAAAAAGTAGATTTGTTTATAACTGGAGATGTTGATTATCATGATGCTTTTAGATGCAAGAGAAGCAGGAATAAATGTTATAGATTTTTGGACATTTTTGAGAGTGAACATATGAAATATTAATTGAAGAATTAAAAATTATGGTTTAGAATTTTTTAGTTTTCAATGGGGAACCAGTATTTAAATTTATGTAGATGGAGAAAAATATGAGAAAATTAATAATTACATTTTTATTTGTTATAACGTCAATCTTTTTCAGCTGTTAATGATGGATTGAATCTTCTTAATGATGAGGAAAAACAGAAATTAGTGACAAGATTGAAGAAATAAAAATGAAAAAGATTTAACAGTTTTTTGTAAATACTTTATCAATAGATGAGGGATTTGCAGTTTCTGATCCAGAAAGAGCCTTGATTCTTAATATAAAAAAGGTAACAAGGAAAAACTATAAGGTAGAAATTTCTTTCAGTAAAGACATCGATGTTGATGATTATGAAAAAGATATTAATGAAACATTGAATGATTCACAAGTGTTACTTGAAAGAAAAGAATATAAAAAAATATTTTTAACAGTTCTTGATGGAGTAAGTTCTGTATTACAAGAAATAAATGTAGAACCACTTAACCAAATGACTATGACTAAACAACAAGAAAAGGAAGCACGACAGTATTAGCTATAGTATTTTTGGAGTTGTGGGAGCTATAATTTTTAAAATGTATAAAGATTATAAAAATAGAAATAAAAAGATGAAGATGATGATAGTATCTTATAAGGAATAAAAATATAGAGGTATTCGAGTTAGTCGCTGTGAGAAATCATAGAGGAAAGTCCGGGCTCCATAGAGCAAGAGGGTAGCTAACGGCTACTAAAAGTAATTTTAAGGAAAGTGCCACAGAAAAGAAACCGCCATTATGGTAAGGGTGAAAAGGTGGTGTAAGAGACCACCAGTTTTTTTAGGAGACTAAAAAGCTTGGTAAACCCTCTGGAGCAAGACTAAATAGGAAAGAAAAAGGGGTTGCTCGCTCTCTTTCAGGGTAAGTCGCTAGAGATTATAAGAAATTATAATTCGAGAAAAATGATTAACAAATACAAAACCCGGCTTATTGAATGCCTCTAATTTTTAATAAAAATAAACGATAGCAAATTTCTAATTTACTATCGTTTTTATGTTATAAAACTATTTATTTCTTTTTGTGAAATAACATGCAAACTTGATGCTTTGTCCTGAACATTTTTCTAAAATAGGCTTTTTAGTTTTACATTCATCTTTCACATAAGCACAACGCCCTTGGAAAACACAACCTGTTGGTAGATCGATAGGGCTTTGGAACATCCCCTTCAATACTTGCAAAATTTTTTCAGAAAAATCCATATTGATAGAGAATAAAGAATTTAGAAGAGCTTTTGTATATGGATGATAAGCATTATCTTTTAACTTTTTCACCTGGTAAAATTTCTAAAAACATTACCCTAAATACATAACAGCTACTTTATGAGCAAATTTTTGTATTAAAGCTATATCGTGACAGATAAAAACTATACAAAGATTTCTTTCTTCTTGTAATTTAACTAAAAGTTCAATAATATTTTTGTATAGAAACATCAAGAGCTGATGTTGCCTCATCACAAACTAAAAACTTCTGGTTCAAGAGATAAAGCTCTAGCTATTCCTACTCTTTGTCTTTGACCACCACTCATATTTTGAGGATATTTATCTATGAAACTAGCTGGTAAGTCAACCATTTCAAGTAATTCAATAGCTTTTTCTTTATCTTCTTTTTAATCTTCCGTAGTTTATTAAAGGCTCTGTTAAAATATCAACAACTTTCATTCTCGGATTGAAAGATGCTCCTGGATCTTGATAAACCATTTGAATATGTTGTCTACTTTCCCAAATCTCATTTTTAGAAAATTTATTAATATTTTTCCCTTTATAATAAATTTCTCCGAAGTAGTTTTTCTAAATTCATTAACATTCTTAAAAATGTAGATTTCCACAACCAGACTCTCCAACAATTCCTAAAAGTTTTTCCTCTAAACATACTTAAATTTATATTGTCACAAGCTGTTAAACTATTTCTCCAGAAACTGCGAATGTGACATTTTTGCTTCCATTATTAATTCATGATTTTTAGACAAATCTCTCACCATCCATTTCAGGTATAGCTTTTTAACAATTTTTAGTGTAATCACTTTTAGGATTATTTATAACGTCTTCTCTTGTTCCACTATCAACTACAACTCCATTTTTGCATAACTATAATTTTATCTGCCATATATGCAGCTACTCCCATATTATGAGTAACTATGATTATACCAGTATGAAATTCATCTCTTAGTTCCATCATTTGTTTAACAATTTGAGCTGTGTAGTAACATCTAGTGCCAGTTGGCTCATCAGCAAAACAATTTCTGGTTCAAATGTAAGTGCCATAGCTATCCCAACTCTCTGTCTATTCCACCAGAGAGTTCATAAGGATAACTTTTCATAGTTTTTCTGGTTCAGGCAATCTTACTTTTCCACAGCATATTAATGTTTTGCTTCAGCCTCACTCTTACTCATGCTAGAATGAGAATTGATGTATTCAACATATTGTGATCCACTTTCTAATAGGATTTGAAAAGTTCCACCGCAGTCTTGAGCAATCATTGAAATAACTGAACCTCTAAGTTGACGCCATTCATCGTTAGAAAGGTTTAGACAAATGATTTTTCCATTGAAACTTTATCTCACCAGCAGTAACTTTTCCCTGTCCCAATAGTCCACCTAATATAGAACGAAGAACGGTAGATTTTTCACACTGGATTCTCCAACAATACTTATAATTTCTCCTTTTTCATAGAAAGGAGAAATTTTTAACTGACAGCATCTTTTTCTCCATATTGTATCGTTAAATCCTTAATTTCTAACATTTTGTCTCCTTTTATTCAGTAATTGTAACATCTTTTGTTAGCTAATAGTAATCCATTAGGAACATTCTTAAATTTTGAACTTTATTATTTGAATATAAGAAAGTTGTTTCATCCAAAGAATACTGTTGCCGCATCGTTCATTATTAGTTGTTGAATTTCAATTGCTAATTCTTTTTCTCTTTTCAGGATCAAATTCAGTATTCAATTGATCTATACACCATCAACTTTGCATTTTTATATCCAGATTTATTTGAAGCAGAACCACTATCCCAGTTTTCATATAAATATTTTTCAGGGTCTCCTGTATTTGCAGCAAGAACGTTCCAAATTATAAGTCAAAGTTTCATTATCTCTCATATCTAATAGAGTTTCATAACTTACTGTTTTTAAAGTCATTTTTATTCCGATATCTTTTAGTTAGATTGAGCTGCTTGAGCATAAACTTTTTAATTCTTCTCTACTTGTGTAGATAACAAAATTCAAGTCTAATTTTTACCATCAGGAGTTTCAACAAATCCATCTCCATCTATATCTTTGTATCCAGCTTTTTGCAAGTATTTCTTTTTGCACTTTCAGGATTATAAGCATTTTCATCTTTTAATTGATCGAATCCAAAAATCCAATGTAGGAGGAATTGGTGCTTTACCCGCAGTAGCTGCTCCACCTAATAAGTTTTTCAACATAAGCTTTTTATCAAGACCTCTAAGTAAAGCTTGACGTAGAGCTAAATCTTTTAAAACTCCATTTTTGATTCATGAAAGCGTAAGTTGATCTCAAAAGATTTTAATTCTTGAACATTAATATCTCCTTCAAAATCAGCTTTATTTTTCTATTTTCAAGTTATATGCTACTCCAATTTCTCCAGTTTTTAGAGATAATGCACGAGTGCTTTTGATCGTTGATACATTTGAATGTAACTTTAGCTAAAAGCAGGAGTTCCATTCCAGTAGTTAGGGTTTCTTTCAACGATAGCATATTCAGTTGGAACAAATTCTTTAAATACATAAGGACCAGTACAAATTGGTGCATTTGTTGTATATTCTTCAACGTTGTCAGATGTATCAATGATTAAGAATAAAGGATCTGCTAAACATTGAGGTAAAATTGCAACTGGTTTTATCAGTAGTTATTTTTAAAAGTATCTCCTTCTGCAACTATAGAAGTTGGTTTGAAGAATCCTTCTGCTCTTTTACTTTTTCTAAATGTTCTATCAAATGAAGATTTAACAGCTTCAGCAGTTAAAGGATTTCCATTTGAGAATTTAACATCTTTTTCTAATTTTAAATTCCCAAGTTAATTTATCATCACTTATTTGCCAACTTTCTGCTAGCATTGGTTGTAATTCTCCATGTTCATCAAAACGAACTAAATTTTTCTCCAACACCATAACGAGTAATAACCCAGCTAAAATATTGTTCAGTTGGTTCTAAAGTATCAGCAAAAACTTGTCAAACCCCTATAACAAGCTCTCCGTTTTCAACAGGTTTTCCTGTAGCTTCTTTTTGTCTCCACCACAAGCTACTAAAGTAAACATCATTAAAATTGCCATTAGAAAAGAAAAACTTTTTCTTTGTAAAAATTTCATTAAAAATTTTCCCACCTTTCATAATTTTTGTATATTAAAATTTTTATTGCAAACTATTAAAAATCTTCCTCTTTGATATCAATCAAATCTTTTATACTATCTCCTAACATATTAAATGTTACAACAACTATAACTATTGCAATTCCCGGATATAACATAAGCCAAGGAGCTTTTTGCAAGATAAGTTCTTCCTTCATTTAACATAGCTCCCCATTCTGGAGTTGGAGGTTGAGCTCCGAAACCTAAGAATGATAGAGCTGCTATTTCAAGCATTAATGCTCCAATATCTGATATTGCAGTAACTAGCATAAGTGTAAACATATTAGGTAAAAATATATTTTGCTAGAATATGTCTGTCTGTACTTCCTGTAAGTTTTTGCAGCTTCAACATATAATTCTTTTTATTTTTTAAAACCATACTTCTTGAAAAGTCTTGCATACTTAGTCCAAGTAACAGCAGAAATGGCAATAATTGCATTTGTCATACTTGGACCTAAAAAGTCCAGCTATTGCTATTGCAAGTATAAGCCCAGGAAATGAAAACCATCATATCAGCAAGCCTCATGATCACCATATCAACAATTCCACCCAAAAATATCCTGCTATAAGTCCCATAAGAGTTCCTATGACAAATACTACAGCCACTAATGCTAAAGTCATAAACAGCGAATATCTAGTTCCATAAATAATACGAGATAATATATCTCTTCCTAAAATATCTGTCCCCAATAAATTTATATTATCTGGTGCTTTCAATGGTTTTGACATTACAGCAGCTAGAGGATCTTTAGGAGCAATTGACTTTTGCAAAAAAGCTATTAAGACAATAATAATTGTTAAAATTAGAAAAAGTAAATTGTTTATGTGTTTTCATAAACTTTATGATTTTCAATTAATTTACCCCTCAACTCTCTTGTCTAAGTATTTATATGAAATATCTACTATTAAATTTACCACCAAATAAATTAAACCTATTAATAAAACATAGGCTTGAACTAAAGGATAATCTCTAAATGAAATTGCTTTTTATAGCCATATTTCCCATTCCAGGATAATTATAAATAATTTCTATAACTGCAGTTCCTCCTAAAAAGGCTACCAAGAGATAGTCCTAATAAAGTTATTAAAGGAATTAAGGCATTTGGTAAAAACATGTTTTACTAAAAATCAGTGCTCTCTTTATTCCTCTCATTCTAGCACCAACAACATAGTCTTTATTCAACTCTTCAATAACGGTATGTCTTACCTGTCTTATATATTTTTGCTGACATAGCAAATCCTAAAGTGAAAGCTGGTAGTATCATTGATTTAAAATCAGCTTTTTCCTCCAGAAACCGTTACCCAACGAAGCATAACTCCAAAAATACTCAAGAATATCAATCCTAACCAAAAACTTGGAATAGAAAGTCCTGTGAAACTTATTGCTCTTACAAAATAGTCTTGCCACTTGTCCTTTTTAACTGCTGCTAAAACTCCAAGAGGTATTGAAATTACTATCATAAATGTTAAAGATAATAATGATAGTTTTAATGTTGGAAAGAAAGCTGTTTTTATTTTATCTACAACTGGTACTCTTAAAGAACAAGATTTCCCCATTTCCCCTTGTAATATCATGACCCTGCCCATCTGCAATATTGTTCTGCGAAAGGTCTATCAAGTCCCTAATTCTGCTCTTGTTTGTTCTAGTAATTCTGGTGTAGGGAGGTTTCCACATTCTGTTAGCATTATTTCTGCAGGATCTCCTGGAGATAAATAAGTCAAACTAAATGTAAAGAAACTAATTCCAAATAGAACTAACAAAATTTGTAAAAGCTCTGTTAACGTAATTGTTTTTAATCACTTTGCCTCCTTTAAAAATTATAGTTTATACATTTTTATTTAAAATTTTGCAAAAAGCAAAAATAAAAACTATTGCTGTCAGACACTCATGTCATTGGATAAACATAGGCAACTGATTTAAAAATCTAAATTAAATTTTGATATTACATATAGTAAGGTAACTCTAAAACCACAAAGGCAAATCATAGTTACATACATCGAAACTATCGAATATCCCATTCCTCTCAAACATGAGACCTAATACTTCAAGTATTGTGTACAATATATAAAAAGGGAAAGTTGTTAAAAGCTATTTGTGAACCTAAATAAATAATCTCTTCGTTTTTTATAAAAATTCTCATAAAAGTATGAGAGTTTGTTAATATTATTGTTGCAATAAAATATATTTATTGCTCCCCGATAAAGACTATAGAAACTAAAGCTCCTTTTAACTCTTTTCGTAATTTTCTGCTCCAACATTTTGTCCTGTAAATGTCATACTCGCTTGTCCTATTGCAACAACTGGCATCCAAATAAAAATTTTTCTAATTTGAAATATGTTGCATAAGCTGCAACTGCATCTCCACCATAACCATTAATATAATATTGAACTATAATATTTGATAAGGTGATAAGCATTGATTGCAATCCTGCTGGTAAACCAAAATATAAAATTTGTTTTAATAGATGAAAATCTATTTTTTAAATTCTTTAAAAATAAATTTTATTGCAGTTTTATTACTAAACAAATAAGTCATCACAATTATTGCAGTGACAGTCTGAGAAAAAGTTGTTGCTATGGCTACACCCTGCAACTCCATTTTTAAAAAGAACAATAAAAATATAATTTGTTATTACATTTTAAAATTCCACCGAATGCTAAAAATATAAAATGGTGTTTTAGAATTTCCCTGTTGAACGAATTATTCCTGATCCAATATTATATAAAATCATTGGTAACATACTTAAAAATATATTTTTAAGTAAAGAACAGAGTCATCCATATCACTTCTGGTGTATTTGAAAAGCTTTAGTAAAAATTCTGATGAAAAAACTCCTAAAATAGTAAGAAAAATTCCACCAATTATTCCAAAAACTTATTTGCTGTATGAGAAATTTTTAGAAGCTGTTTCAAAAATCTTTAGAACCTATCTTTTGTGAAACTGCAACTCCAACCCCAATAGATACCCCTGTAGAAAGTCCAATTATACAAGTAAATATTAAACTACTTGCTCCTACTGCTGCCGTTGCTTCTTTACCTACAAAGTTTCCAACAAAAATCATATCAGCAGTATTATAAAGTTGTTGAATTAAACTTGCACCTAACAAAAGGCAAGGAAAAATAATAAAATTTTCCAGATAGATCCTTTGGTCATATCTTTTACTTTATTTTTCATATAAAAATTCACCTATATAAATTATTAAATCTAAAAATTTTTATTTAGAAATTGTTTATCTATTTTATCATATATACATTAGCTTTTTCAATAAAATTATTTTGTTAAACTTAATAAAAATATTAAAAATTTGAATTAGATTTTTCAATATTTTTCAATAAAAATGACATAATAAAATGATGATGAAAAATAAATTTTAATTTTTTTATAAAATAAAAATCAATATATGAAAATTAAAATAAATTTTTAATATATAAATATTTTTAAATTAAAAATTAAGAAATGAAAAATATTTTGATAGACAAGATTTGGAAAAAGTTATATAATAATTAAAAAGTAAGTAAATTAATGAAGGGAGAATATTATGAAATTTTTTTAAATTATTGTCTGTTTTAATGTTGGCTCTGTTTGTTGTTGCTTGTGGAGAAAAAAGAAGAAAAAAGAGTACTGAAGGAAAAATAAAAGTAACAACGACATTAAATTATTATGTAAACTTAATTGAAGAAATTGGTGGAGATAAAGTTGAGGTCACTGGTCTTATGAAAGAAGGAGAAGATCCACATTTGTATGTTGCAACTGCAGGAGATGTTGAAAAATTACAAAATGCTGATTTAGTTGTTTATGGTGGGCTACATCTTGAAGGTAAGATGTCAGATATTTTTGCAAATTTAGATAATAAATATATTTTTAAATTTGGGAGATCAATTAGATAAAAATCTTTTACATAAAGAAGATGAAAATACTTACGATCCACATGTATGGTTTAATACAAAATTCTGGGCAATTCAAGCAAAAAGCAGTTGCTGATAAATTAACAGAAATGTCACCAGAAAACAAAGATTATTTTTGAAAAATAACTTGATGGCTTATCAAAAATCTTTAGACGAAGCTACTGAATATATTCAAAATAAAATTAAAATGAAATTCCAGAAAATTCAAGATATCTAATTACAGCTCACGATGCTTTTTGGATATTTTGCTGAACAATTTGGTTTACAAGTAAAAAGCTATTCAAGGTGTATCAACTGATAGTGAAATTGGTGCAAAAACAAATTGATGATTTATCTAATTTTCATAGTTGAACATAATATAAAAAGCAATTTTTGTTGAATCTTCAGTTAATCATAAAAGCATAGAAGCTTTGCAAGAGGCTGTAAAAAGCAAAAAGGAGCTAATGTTGAAATTGGTGGAGAACTTTATTCAGATTCAATGGGAGACAAAGAAAATAATACAGAAACATATATAAAAACAGTAAAAGCAAATGCAGATACTATATCTAATGCTTTGAAATAATAAAGTTGGGTAGGTTATGAAAAATGAATGCAGTAGAAATTAAAAATTTAACTGTTACTTACGGAGAAAATATTGCACTTTGAAAATTTTTAATTTGGAAGTTGAAGAGGAACTTTGATGGCTCTGGTAGGGCCGAAATGGTGCAGAGTAAGTCAACATTAATTAAAAACGATATTAGGATTTTTAAAACAAATAACAGGGAAATAAAAATAAATTCAAAATCTTTTAGCTTATGTTCCACAAAGATCTTCAGTGGATTGGAATTTTCCAACAACTCTATATGATGTTGTTGAAATGGGATGCTATGGTAAAACTGGATTTTTAAAAGAGTAACTAAAGAGGATAAAAATACCTTGAAAGCTATTGAACAAGTTGATATGATAGATTTCAAGAATAGACAAATTCTGAATTATCTGGCGGGCAGCAGCAGAGAGCATTTATTGCAAGAGCCTTGGTACAAAATGCTGATATATATTTGATGGACGAACCATTTCAAGGTGTTGATTCAAAAACAGAAAAATCAATAGTTGAAATTTTAAAAATTGAAAGAAGAAAAGAAAACAATTATTGTCGTTCATCATGATCTACAAACTGTACCTGAATATTTTGAAAAGGTTGCTCTTATAAATAGAAATGTAATAGCTAGTGGAAAATTTCAGAAGTTTTTACTAAGGAAAATATTTCAAAGACTTATCTTTAAAAATAATTATAGAAAGGAAATTGTATTGGAAACTTTAAAACTCTTTTTAAATAGTTATACTTTTTAAAATTGTAACTCTTGGCTGCACTTTGTTAGGAGTAGTGAGTGCAGTCATTGGAACATTGCTATGCTGAAAAAGAAAGTTTGTTAGGTGATGGGATATCCCATGCTTCTTTAGCTGGGATATGCCTAGCTTTAATTACTGGAAAAAGATTTATATATTTTATTGGCAGGGCATTATTGATTGGATTGTTAGTATATATCTCATTCATTATATTCAACAAAAATCAAAAAGTAAAATTTGATAATGCTATTGCTTTGTTATTATCAACTGGATTGGGACTTATTTTACTGACTTACTTATTCCTGGAGCTAAGAAAGCAGGTCTGAATAAATTTATTTTTGGACAGGCTTCAACATTAGTTGTGAAGGATGTATATTTAATAATAGTTGTGGGCTTAGTAATAATATTTTTAATCGTTTTATTGTGGAAGGAAATAAAGGTTAGTATTTTTGATGCTAATTATGCTTATACCTTAGGGATAAATAGTAGCAAAAATTAATTTTTGATTTCGACTACGATAGTTATAAATGTTATAGTAGGAATTCAAATTGCAGGGGTTATATTAATTACAGCAATGTTAATTTTGCCTGCTGTAGCTGCAAGGTTATGGTCAGATAAACTTTTTAATAGTTGTTATCCTATCAGCATTTTTTGGTGGATTTTCTGGAGCTAGTGGAAGTATAATTTCTACTTTAGATTCAAATTTACCTACTGGCCCATTAATAATTATTGTATCAGGAATTTTTGTTATCTTTAGTTTCTATTTTCTAGGAATAATAGCATTAGAATATATTTAACAAATAAAAAGAATTAAAGAAAATGAGGTGTGAAAATATGAGTGCAAATTTAACGATACAATTAATTGCAATATTAATATCTATCTCTTGTTCTTTATTGGGAGTATTTTTAGTATTAAAAAGTATGAGTATGTTGACGGATACAATAAGTCATACAGTTTTACTTTAGGGAATAGTATTATCTTTTTTGTTGTTCATGACTTAAGTTCTCCTTTTTAATAGTGGGTGCAACTTTAGTTGGACTTTTTACTGTGTACTTGGTTGAGCTTTTTAAAAAATACAAATTTAATAAAAGAGGATGCAGCTATAGCTGTTGTTTTTATCTATTCTATTTAGTATAGCTGTTATATTAATTTCAAAATACACGGCAAATATACATTTAGATATCGATGCAGTTTTATTAGGAGAATTAGCCTTTGCACCATTTTATAAGATTGAAATTTTTGGTATGAATATTGTAAAAGGTATTTTAACATCTGGAATAATTTTTAATTTTTAAATATTATTTTTATATCAACATTTTTAAAGAATTAAAGAAATTTCAACTTTTGATAAAACCTTAGCAAGTGTTCTGGGATTATTTCCAACGTTAGTTCATTATTTGTTAATGACTTTAGTTTCTGTAACTGCAGTTGTATCTTTTGATGCAGTGAGCAACACTTATGATCTCATTTATGATAGGACCAGCGGCAACTGCATGTTTGGTTGCAAAAATTTAAAGGCTATGATTTTTATAGCATTTTAGTTGGTTGCTTATCATCTATAATAGGATTTCATTTAGCAAGATTTTTAGATGTATCAATATCTGGAAGTATTGCTGTTGTAATAGGTTTAATATTTTTATTACTTTAATATTAAAAAGGAAATAGTTATCTAACTATTTCCTTTTTCTTCTAAAACTAGATTTATAGCCTAATAGATTCCTATATTTAGTAACAGTCCTTCTAGCTACAAAAATTACTTTTTCTTCAATAAGTTTACTAATTCTTCATCAGTGTATGGAAAAATTTTTATTTTTCTTGTTCAATTAATTTCATAATTATATTCTGAATATCGATATTCTCAGTATTTTTGGAAATAATTTTTAGAGATATAATTCCAAAATTTGTTTTTATATTTTTCATTAATTGCTCGCGATACAGTAGAGGGACTTATATTTAATTCTTTAGCAACTTCTAATTCTTTTAAAGTATTGAGTATTTTTCCTTTTGTTAAGATTTTCTTGTTTTGCAATAATGATATTAACTATTTTTATCCAAAGTCTCATATCTCTATACAACTAATTATTTCATTAATTTTTAAATTATTATCATTTTGAGATATATTTATTTGAGGAAATAGTTCTCTATTGATTTCATAACTAATTTTATTATCGTTAATCAGAGATATATACATCAGGAATAATTTTTCTAGTATCTCCAAATTTAAATCCTCTTGTAATTTTAGGGTTTAAAGATTGGATAGTATATATACTTATCTAATTTCTCTTTGGAAATATTTAATATTTCCATTAGCTCTTGATACCTTTTTATCGGCTAGTAAGTAAAGATATTTTTCAATAAACAAGAAAAGTTTTTCATCGTGAATATTTTTAATTTTTAATTGAAGAATAAGAGATTCTTCTAAAGCAATAAGCTCCTACGCCATAGGGTTCTAAAGAATAGATTATATCAAAAGATTTATTCAATTCTTTATTATTTATACCTAAAAATATATATTTCCAATTTTGAAATTTCGAGATATCCTTTTTCATTAATATTATTTATTATAAAAAGGCAAATATCTTTTTATTTTTTCATCTAGATCTAAATATGATATTTGTTCTTCGAGAAAGTCAAAAACTAGTTTCATTTGAGAATAAATCAAATTCAGCATTATCTTTTCATCTGAACTAGAGAAAGAATTATTTTTAAAGTTTACATCTATTTGAAAGTTTTTATAAATTCTTTTTCAACAAAAATTTTTAAATTACTAGAAGAAAGACTTAAAAGTTTTAAAGACATTTTCATAGAAGTTGTTAATTTCAATTTTTGTTTTTAATTTGAGGCTGTATTTCAAGTTTTTAAATTATCTTTCATAATTTCCCTCCATTCAATAATTTTACCATAAGTTTATAATAAAAGAAATAGACCATTACCTACTTAAATATTAAGTAGATAACAGCCCATTCCTAACACTATATATAAATTAAAAATATGGAAAACTAATCTAATATATTTTTTCAATATCCAATTATAGATATTTTCTTCATTGATATCCTCAGAATTATATTATATAGTCTTGCACGTTGATAATAATTTCAGTTTCTGTTATTTTTCTACAACCTCTTTGGCAACCGTTTAGAATAATAGTTTTTAGCAATCGATTGAATGTTTTTATTATTAAAAAGCATTTGATAAACTTTTTCTATCATAAAAAGGATTACAACCACCGCAGAATTTAATCTTCATTTGTTACTTCTTCATTCTCATCAGGAGTAAATTTATCTAACAGCAATAGAACTAAAATTATTCCAACTCCTAATCCCCAAGCAGCACCTTTTATTGCAATTACAGATGCCATAACTCCAGCAATTCCCATATCAATTGGTTTCTTACATAAACTCATTGCAAGTCTTGTACACACATAACCTTGAACTAAAAGTGTTAAAGATAATGCGACTGGAAGAGTTAGTTGCACAAGTGAAACAATAGGAATTATTGTAACAGATAAAAATGTAATAAGTCTAAATGTTCCAACACCGCTATAAACAGAGTCCATACTTTCTCTACCTTCTTTGTATCTTTCAAAAACTGCTGCAGAGACGGCAGCCCATAATGGACCACATAGAGGAATGTAGGAATATTCCTTCTATGAAGTTACGAATACCACTAATTAAATTAGAACGATTTGAATTAAATTCTATAACTTCATCTGTTCTAATTCTATCAGCTTCTCTAATAAAGCTCCACTTGTAACGAAATCTCCAAAGGCAATAATATATACCATAATAGCCATAGGTATTGCTTTTATAAATAAATCTCCGCTTGGAAAAACCAACACCAAATACACTTACTTCTTTTTAAAAATATTGGCAAATTCAGGAATTTTTATAAATGTTCCAATTTTTAATATCTGGGAAAGGTAATTCTTTGCAAAAGAGGGCGACAATTATACTTACTAATACAGCAGGCAACATCCCATATTTACCTAAAGCATTTATAAAACTATATTTTTACGAAAATGCTTTTAAATCTAACGCTGAAAATAATAAGAGATAATAAAGCACCAATAGCAATGAAAATGGATACAAATTAAATCTTCCTTTTCCAACTGCAAATTCTCCAATAATTGCAGCAAAACCTGCTCTAAAAAGTATTCCAGATTTTATGGAAACAGGAATAACTTTCATAAGTTTTCCAACAAGACCAGTAATTCCATGAATAAAAGAAAATAATAGCTACTAATAGTTTGTCAATGCAATCAATGCTTGTATTCTTTCAGGACCTATTTCAAATCTTGTTAAGTATGCCATGGTTGATGGAATAGATGGAGTTATCCAACCAGGTACAACTGGATCACTAGTAAAGGGCGTGTAAATTGTAAAGTAAGCCGTTTATTGTAACCATAGGCCAAGCAAGTTCAAAGGTATTCCTAATCCTCTGTCCAACATAGGAATAGCACCTAAACAAGTTGCACACATCAATATTGCTTGAATACCTTCTGATAATTCAATTTATAATGAACAAAAAGGTATTCTTAATTTAAATGGACCTAATTTTTGTGTAAGGTCGTTCTTTACCATCTTTTATATATAACTCCAACAGCATTTCCACAACTTTATGGAAACTTGTTGAAGTTCTTCCCTTTCATCTTTATTTTTCATAAATACCTCCATTGTGGTAATTTTGTTATTTTCTAAAACTCCAAATTTTTCTTCAGCTTTTCTCGTAAGTTCTTCTCTAAAGTTAGAGATTGTGCAATACTAATTAATGCTTTTGCTCTCTCTCTTAGAGTTTTTCCTTTCAAATAGGCTATACCATATTCAGTTATAATGTAGTCACATCATTTCTTGAAGTTGTTGCAGTTGTCTCTCCATCAGAGTGAAAACAATTTTTGATATTGTACCTTTGGCAGCAGTCGAAGGAAGAGGCTATTATTGATTTTTCCACCTTTGAAAAAAGATGCACCTCTGACAAAGTCTACTTGTCACCAGTACCACTAAATTGTTTATAAGCTATTGATTCAGCATGCTTGTCCCATTAAAATCAACGTATAGCTAGTTTACAGAAATTAAATTATCATTTTGGGCAGTATAAATGGATTATTAACATAGTCAACAGAGTGTAACTCTATCTCAGGTTATATATCTATGTAGTCATATATATTTTACTTCCCATTAAAAACTCACTATTGATTTTCCGTTATTAAGAGTTTTTCTTTTTGTTATTAGTACACCTAAATGTAGCAAATCAACAACACCATCAGATATCATTTCAGAGTGTATTCCTAAATCTTTTTATCTTTTAAAAATGTTAAAACAGCATCTGGAATTGCTCCTATCCCAAGTTGTACAAGTATCTCCATCTTTTATTAAACTTGCCAATATTCTCTATCTTTTCAATTTCTCCAATAACAGGAATAATTCTAAGATATGACTATCATATTCAATAATGTAGTCAATGTCTTTGATATTAATAAAACTTAATTTCCTAAAGTTCTAGGCATAGATTTATTTATTTGTGCGAAATGCAATAGTGGCATTTTCCGTTGCGCTCTTAGGTATAATCACAAGATAAACCATAGCGACAATATCCATGTTCATCTGGGGAAGAAACTTGTATTATTGCAACATCTGGTATTAAGCTAGCACCTTTTTCAAATAATCTTGGAATTTCAAGAATGAAGGAGTATAATCTCCGTATGAACTATTCGCAGCTTCTCTGGTTGATGCCTCCAACGAATAAAAGCATTATGTCTCAAAAATATTTTTGAATTTTCTTTTCGCATATTCTCCTTTTGCCATAGCTACCATATGAATAATTTCTGTTTTTATTAAATAGCTCTTTATTTTAATAAGGCATCAGTTAAAATAGTTGATTCTGCGCAGGCATGTCCAAAAACGATTCTTTTTAACTCCAGCAATCTTTTTAATTGCATCATCAGGACTACAAATTCTTTCTTTATATATCTCTTTTCAATTTTTCATTTTGCCCCTTTCAAAATACTTTTAGCTAAAGCCCATAAATCATCTGAAACACCAGTTTCAATATAAACTATTTTTATTTCTGGGAAATTTTCTAAAATATTCTTTTTTATCAAAATTTTCGTTTGTTTTCTATAGAGTGAGGGCAGACACAGCACTGCCCTTTTTAATCTTAAATTTAATTCTTGTTTTTCGAAATTAATATTTTTAATTTCTATATCTCCTCCATGATTTTCAAGATAAGGTCTAATTTCAGTGTTTAGAAATCTTCAATGTTTTTCATAGTATCACCCAAATTTTTATTAAATATCTAAAATATCTCTTTTACGAGGTTGTTTTTAGCTTCTAGTTTGATTGTCTACTAATCCATAATTCTTTTGCTTGAGGAACCAACTACCATCATAGATTCTGTTCTATATCCTACTGCTGCTGTTCCTAAAGTTAAATTTTCTATAAATCTCAATACTTTCATTCTTGTTAGAGTTGGTACACTTGCAACACCTCTAAAATATTTATCAACGTAATGTCCGATTTCTTTTGAGTTTAAATCTGCTTCAGAAGGTAGTGTTACTAAGCAACCACCTGCAATATCTTCAGCAAGTCTCAGCAATTTCATAAGGAATCTTGTTTACATTTTGTTTACAAACATTTGCAAGCAATAGATCAATTTCATAAGATCCTGCTGGAGTTCTGTGTCCTTCAGCAGACAAGCAATTCCAGCACAGTATAATGTTTCGTTTAAATGAGTCATTTCAATAATTTTATCTTTTATATGAGAAAGCTTTTTAGTGCCGTTGTAGTCAGATATAAGTGCAGTTGCTCCGATTAGAACATCTCCAACTCAACTTTACAACCACCATAGCTTTGTCTACTAGAGCCTACCAAAATCTTTCAACTAATGAATTTGAAATTCATATTCACCACACATAAATATTCTTTCGTTAGGAACAAATACATCATCAAAAACAACTAAAGACTTCATCTTGCAAATTTAGGGTTACCCAACATCAACAAGTTCCTTCAAGTTTTCTTGTATCACAAGATTGTCTACCATAAATAATCTTTATTCCTTTGTGTCTGTTGGAACAGCGAAGCAAACTGAATAATCTTTGTCTGCTTCTGTCATAGATAATGTAGGCATAGCTAAAACTTCATCGAGTTTACCATACCAGTTTGATGAGCTTTTGCTCCACGAACAATGATTCCATCTTCTCTCTTCTTTCTACAATATGTAAGAATAAAGTCTGGATCAGCTTGTGCAGATGAGTTTGCAAGACCTCTATCTCCTTTAGGGTCTGTCATAGCTCCATCAACAGTTAAATCGTTATCTTGGCAATAAATTAAGAATTTTTAATTTTTCATATTAATCAGTTCCTAATTTTTGATCTATGTCATGAGGTAGTGCTATAACAAAGCATTAAAAAGCGTCCATACCAACATCTTTGAAACAAGAAGCTGTTTTTGTCCTAAAAGTCTTTGCATTTTTAACTTTTTACTAAGTCATCAGTACTTTGGTGAATGTTAGTAAATCTGTTAATTTTTCCTGTTAAATGAGAAGTTGCAGTCATTAAATCTTCATATTCGGGTTCTTGAGCCAAATCATCAGGTCATAACAACTGAATTCAAAAGATGGTCTTATAACTGGATGATCAACTGGGTTGTCGATTTTTCTCCAAAAATATAAACTTCCATATTTAACTTTCTTAAACTTTCCACGTATTCTTTACCTGTCATCAATGCCATAAAAATCACTCCTTAATTTTTAAAATTTAATTTCCTTGTCTAACTAATAAGCAAATATTGTGCCAAAGATAAAAATATTATTTATCAAGAACAAATTTTTTCTTCAAATAAAAATTTTTAGATTTTTACAAATTTGCAAAAATAAAAATTGCAAAAAACAAAAATACTTGTTTCTTTGCAATAAAACAAAAAGGCTGTTGCATTATTAAGAATAAATCACCTACTACGTTATCCATTTTAGATTGAAGAAGTTTTTGTTTATTAACTACGAAACCTCAATGACTAACAAGTGAGGATTTTTAACTTCAATTTACAACAGCCTCTATAAAAATTATTTTACTTTTTCTGTGTAACAGTACTAGGGTTAACGCTTAACATTTTTGCAACTTTACTTTTTGAATTTCCCTTTTTCCATTAAAAATTAATTACATCTTTTTGAAATTTATCAGTTGCATCTTTTTAAAAGCCATTTTAGTATAGGCTTGGAAACAGCAAGTACAGAGAGTTGCATTTATTTGCTTCTATATCTTTTATAAGTTCAGGAGTTATATTTGTCGGTATGGAGTCCACGCTAATTTCCTCATCTTTACTTACCACTACCATATGTTCAACTAAATTTCTAATTTCTCTTATGTTTCCTGGCCATTTTATAGTCTTGTAAAATAGTAAAAAACTTCTTCTGAAATTTTTATTTAAACCATATTTTTGATTATAAAATTTTAAAAATTTTGTGATTAAAGGTAAAATATCTTCTTTTCTTTCTCTAATTGGTGGAATTTTTATATTAATAACATTTATTCTATAAAATAAAATCTTTTCTAAATTTACCTTCTTTAATTAGCTCCTCTATATTGGCATTAGAAGCTGATATTATCCTGACATTAGTTGCAGTATTTTTCTCCACCTATTCTTAAAAATTTTTCCAGTTTCTAAGACTTTTAATAACTTTGCTTGAGTTTCTAAAAGCTCAGAAATTTCATCCAGAAATAGAGTAGGATTGTTGCAAGCTCAAATATTTCCCTTTTTGCCAGAAAGCTAAAAGCTCCTGTGAATACTCCTTTTTCATATCCAAATAGTTCAAGTTCAACTAAACCTTCTGGTAAAAGCTACAATTAATTTCCAAAAATTCATTTTTACTTCTATTGCTTAATTCATCGATTAATTTAGCTAAATATGTTTTTCAGTTCAGTTTCTCCTATGTAACAAAATTGTAGTGTCAAAGTTGTAGAATCTTTAATCATTTGTAAAAATTTTTCCATCTTTAGATTGCTTGTTATAAAATTTTCATTATATAAATCTTGTTTGATTTTTCTATTTCTTTTTATATTTTTCGGTCAATTCTTTTGGCTTTAAATAATTCTTTTCTAATTTTTCAAGTTCTTTCATATCTCTAACATTGAGTTTACAATATAGATAATGTGATTATTCTCATCAAAAAAACAGGAGTACTAGTGACAAAATGTTTTTTACCAGATTTCAAATTTTTGATTGATAGTTACTTTTCTTTTTCTTTAATTGCAACTAGAGAGCTGATTCATTAAATAGCCCTTCTTTAACTAAATTTTTCATATTTTTACCAATTAAATTTTTCTATTTATTCCTGTAATATTTTTCATAGGATTGATTTACAAAAATAGTATTTGCATTTCCATCAGTAACATAGATTCCATCATAAGATGATTCTACAATCATTTCAAAAACTTCATTAATATTTTTACTACGCCTTTTCATAAAAATCGTTCTCCTTATACAATTAAATGTTTAATTTCCCTATCTATATATTAAAATATTTATAATGTAAAGTCAATGAAATATATATGTTTTATATAAAGTTTATAAAAATAAATAATTTATAATTTTGTTTATTAGTTGTTGATTTTTATCTATATTAAACTAAAAATAAATAAATATAAAGGAGTGGGTAATATGTCCAAATAAATTAGGGAAATTTAAAACCAGAAAGAGTATTTTTATTATTTTGAAGAATTATCAAAAATTCCAGAATCTGGGAATGAAAAAGCTGTTAGTAATTTTTAGTTGAGACAGCTAAAAATTAGGACTAAGTTTATCAAGAATAAAATTAATAATGTTGTTATAAGAAAAAAGCCGCAACGAAAGGATATGAAAATTCTGACGGAATAATTTTACAAGGACATATGGATATGGTCTGTGTAAAAATCAGAGTCAAATCATAATTTTTAACTGATGGATTGGATTTAATAGTTGAAGGAAATATTTTTAAAAGCTAAGGGGACAACCCTTAGGAGCTGATAATGGTATAGCAGTTGCTATGGGACTTGCTATTCTTGAAGATAATTCTTTAGAACATCCACAAATTGAATTGCTTGTTACTGTCGAAGAAGAAACAACAATGAGAGGTGCTCTTGAGCTTGAAGATGATGTATTGACTGGAAAAATGTTAATAAATATAGATTCAGAAGAAGAGGATGGATCACAGTTGGATCTGCTGGTGGAAAAGGAATAACAATTACTTTTGAAGATAAAAAATAGATATAGATCCTTCAAAGCTTGAATTTTACAGAGTCAATTTTTATAATTTTCAAGGTGGACATTCTGGAATGGAAATTAATAAAGATAGATTAAATGCTATAAAGGGTCTTAACCAAGTAATAAAATTAGCTAGAAGTATGTATTACCCAGAAGATATTATTTTTGTGTGATATAAAAGGTGGTTCAAAAGATAATGCTATACCTACAGAATGCTACGTTGATATAGCAATTAATAAGGATATTTCAGAAAATTTTACTGATGATATGAGAAATATAGTGCAGAAATTATCAATATTTTGATGCCGGTCATAAAAGAAAAAGAAATGAAATTTAACTTTGAAAGATTAGAAACTGAATATACTCAAGGGTATGCAGATGAAGTATTTACTAGAGTTTTTAAATTTAATAGATGAGACACCTACAGGAGTTAATACTTGGATAACAAAAAAATAGAAGGACTAGTTGAAAGTTCTGATAATTTAGCTATAGTGAAAGTTGTTGATGAACAAATTAATATTACTATTTCTTTAAGAAGTTCTAAAAGCAGATGTATTAAATGATTTACAAAATAAAATAACAGGGATAGCTGAAAAATATGGAGCAAAATATAAAATTAGTGGTGGTTATCCAGGATGGGATTTTAAAAAAAGAATCTCATTTAAGAGAAACAGCAGTAAAAAGTTTACGAACTTGTTTAATGAAAAATGCAAATAAATGTAATACATGCTGGGCTTGAGTGTGGTGCTATTGCAATGCATTACCCCAGATTTAGATATGATTTCAATAGGACCAAATATTTATGATGTTCATACATCAAGTGAAAAATGAAATTGCTTCTGTTGAAAAATATTATAAATATGTTGTTGAGTTACTAAAATTAAAATAAGGTAGAATAAAAATGCTGTAATTTTTGTTACAGCATTTTTATATTATTAATTAGTGTTTGTGAGATTCTGTTAATTTGAATGGTCCTAAGTTTAATCCGTATTGTAATGCAGATCTAACTTTCATTTCTCTAACTGTTGCTCCACCAGCTTCAATTTCTTTTTCGTTATACATAGTTGGCATAACTTCTTGGATTTTTCTTTCCAGTAATTCTATCTAAAACTTTTAGATATCCTTGTCCTTTTTGAACATATTCTTGGTTATCATTTTTAAATAGTCGTTACCTTTATAGAATAATCTTCTATAAGTAGCTTTAGTGATAACGTCATCTTTCAAAGAAAATTGAACTTCAACTTCAACATCTTGTTTTGAAATATAAAGTCCTCTATATTGTCCGTCCATCTAGTTGTCCACCAAAAGCTGATAGAGAACCTAAGATAAATAAACCTAATAACAATTTTTCATAATATTGCCCTCCTAAATAGTATTGATATATTATTATACAATAAATATATTTAGAATGCAATTATTTTTATTTACAAATTATTTATAAAAATATTTTTAATTCTTCTTTTAATTTTTTTCTAGAGCTTTAGCTCTGTGACTAATTTTATTTTTAATTCAGGTAACTCAGCTAAAGTTTTTGATATTGTTCTACATAAAAATGAGGGTCATATCCAAATCCAGTAGAGCCTTTTTGCTTCATCAATAATTTTTCCTTTAATTTCTCCTCTGAACGAATAAATTTCTCCGTTTGGTTTTGCAAGACTTATAACAGAAACAAATTTTGCATTTCTATTTTTCTTTTCCTTGTAAATTTTTGATAAGCAGTTTATTGTTTTCTAAATCATCACCTGTACCACTATATCTTGCAGAATATACACAGGTTCTCCATTTAGAGCATCAACACAAAGTCCTGAGTCATCAGCAATGGATATCATATTTAGATAACTGAAATTAATCTTGCTGTGAATTGGCTTCAAAAGTTTCTCCATCTTCTTCGACCTCGGGGATTTCTATTCCATCTCTTATTGATAAGATTTCTACATTTTCAATATTAGAAAAAAATATCTTTAATCTCTTCAATTTTTATGCTGAGTTACCTGTTGCCAAAAATATTTTCAAAGGTTCTTGATTTATAATTTCATCTTGCAGAGCAATAATTCTAGTTTATCGAATTTTTCAGCTAAATCAAAAGTGCATTTTAATTCTTTTCTTGTGAATGTGCTTTCTTCTCCAGTTCCTTGAACTTCTATAAATTCTCCCTTTTTTTATTCATAATAACATTCATATCAACTTCAGCAGCTGAATCTTCAGAATATTTTTAAGTCAACGATTAAATCAAATTTAATTTACCAACAGAATATTGCTGCAACATTTTGATATCAATGGATTTTCTTCTATAACTTCATCAGCTAATAATTTTTTTATTGCAAGAGCAAAACAATATATCCCCTGTTATCGATGTTGTTCTTGTTCCTCCATCTGTGAAGAACATCACAGTCGATAGTGATTAATCGTTCACCTAATTTTTCTAAATCGATTGAAAGCCCTCAAGGCTCTTCCAATTAATCTTTGAATTTCTACAGTTCTTCCTGATAATTTTTCCTTTTGCTGACTCTCTTGAGTTTCTTTCTATTTGTTGCTCTTGGTAACATTGAATATTCTGCAGTCAACCAACCCTTTCCTGTTCCTCTTAAAAATGGAGGAACTTTATCACTGACACTTGCAGTACAAAAGAACTTTTGTATTTCCGATTTCTATCAAAACTGAACCTTCAGCATAAATATTTACATTTTTGTAATTTTATTTTTCTTTCTTCATCAAATTTTTCTTCCGTCTTCTCTCAACAATTTACTTCTCCTTAAAAATTTTTATACTTTTTCATTATAACATTATTTAATAGAAATAGAAAAAATATATTTTTGCAAATTTTATAAAAAGCTCATATTAGATTTCTGATGAAATTAGTATACAATACAGAAACTATAAATTTAAATTTTATAATTTAATCAACATCATATTAGTTGTAAGACCTGCAGCAGTTCCAATTAAAAAATTAAATCTCCCTTTTTGAATTTTTATTCTCTAAAGCGTGAGCCAAAGTTAAAAGGAACAGAAGCTGAAACCATATTTCCAAAATCTTTAACTTCGTCTATAAATTTATTTTTATCAAAACCTAATTTCTGCATAATAAGTGGCATAGCAATACTTGCTTGATGAGGGATGACCATATCAATATCAAATTTTGATATTATTTTTCAAAAATTCTTCAAACATTTTTGGAATTTCCTTTAATGAAAGAGCTAAAATATTTTTCCATTCATATCAAAACATATATTCTTCTTTTTGTATCTTCAGAAAAAATATTTTTGGATGATAATTAGTAAGTCCACCACGAATTTCTGTTGAGTGTGCTCCCTCAGTCCAAGTTTTTGGAGAGAGTCAATTATTCCAATTTCTTCATCGGTTTTTCAATCACAGGCAACTACACCATCACTAAATAATTCAAAACTTTCTTTTTGTTTTGGGTTTAAAGCAATGGAAGCAACATCTCCTGAAACAATCAAAATTCTTTTTATATCTTCCAGCTTCAACAAGATAGGACATAGTATCAAGAGCTGTGATAAAACTTGTGCAAGTTGTGTTGATATCGGAGCAGGAATGTCAGTTCCCTTTTGCAATCTTCTCATGAATTAAAAGCAGCAGAACAAGGTATCGGTTGTATTCCTACCGCCGATGCAGACACAATGCAATCAATATTTTTATGTTGATGTTTGCATTTGCTAAAGCTTTTCACAAGCCTCAACAGATAAAAGAGAGTTGAGTTTCATCTCTTGAAATTCTATAACGAGTTTGTTCTTTAAATTTTATTGTATTCTTTGTAATGCAATTCCAAAAGATAATATTTTGACTTTTCTCATAAATTTTTCCTTTCTCTCAATTCTTTTCAGTTTTCTAGTTTTTGTCTATTTGATACTGAATAAAAATTTATTTCAATATTCTCAATGTCATAAGATGAAAATAATTTTTCAAATTCAATTTTGATTTTTCTTTTTGCTCCTCTGTCAGATTTAAAATTGCAATTTCTATTTTATTTGAAAGCAACTTGAAAAACCTTGTACTCTCTAATATTTTCAACAAATAAAATTGTTCTTCTGATAAAAATCAGGGAAAAGGTACAATTTCTTTTTCCAAATTTATTTTAAATATGAAAATATCATCAGAGCGACCTTCAATTTTTCTATTCTTTTGTAACACAGAACCACACTCACAAATTTCATTACATTCAACTAAGATATCGTTCAAGTGATAATTTATAAAAGGTTGACTTGTTCTTCTAAAATCTGTGATGATGGGATAAAAATCTTTTTCATCTATATACTCTTTTTCAAATTTTTATCAAATCTTCGTTTAAATGTAAATTTCCATATTCACAACTTCTGGCTAAAAAGCCCTCTGTAGCCTGATAAATTTGATGAATAATTTTTAAATTAAAATCAAGTAGTCCTCATCATTTTTCTAAAATCTCAGCGACAGAAATAATTTTTCATCGGAGAAATATTTAATTTTTGCTTCAATAAATTTTGCTAAAAATTAAAAGCATAGATGGAGGGCAACTAAAATTGTTGGTTGATAGATATTTAATTTCTCTATATGCTCTTCAATATTTTTGAAGGTGTCAAAATATTCAAGACTTATAAGAAAAGAATTTATTGCTTTATATAAATCATTGTCTGCCCTCAAGAAAAAGGCTATCTTATGACCAAAGATTTTATTCTTCGGCAACATTTTATAAGGACAGTTCCTGCCCATATTCCTTGCTCAGCTGGAGTTATGATAAAAGTCCACGATGACCTGATGTTCAGATGACAGCCCCACTGAAATATTTTTATACTTCTGACTAAAATCTCTATTTTTCTCACTATTTAAAAGCTATTTGCAATGCTTCATTTTTCACTCAAGAGTGTTCAATTCATCAAAATTTTTTTCATCATAAAAATCTTTGTTCATTTTAAAATTTTCATCTACATTATGATTTTTAAAAATAGGGAAGTTATTTTTGAAAAATTTTAATTGTTTCTACTTGTCTATCTTGAAATTTTAAAAAGTTGCTCACGGTTTTTCCATTTATTAAAATATCGCACTCGTATAAAACTAAAAATTATATAAAAAAATTTTTCATTTTTCTCCCAAAAATTAAACAAGTTATAGCAAACATTAAGAAACCTCCAACAAAATCTATAAAATGATGTTGGTAGACAAATAAAACAGAGATTGTAATCAAAAAGTCCCCAAGCAACTAAAAATATTTGAACTTAGATTCTAATTCTTTTGAAATAAACTAAAGGCTGCCAAAAAGAATAACTCACATGTAGAGAAGGACATTGATTGAAATTGCTATCTAGCAAGTGCAAAATTTTAAATGAATAAGCCAAAAATAAAATTTTGAATTTCAGGTTTTATAAAATAAATTTCAAAGGAAAAAGCACAAAAATTAAAGTTGATGTTATTGTCATAAAATTTGCTCGTTTAAAATTTAATTTCAGACTTTCCTTATCTCTGTTTATCAAAAATGTAGCCATAAAGTATGGTGCTGATGTCATATAGGGCAACATAAATAGAGCTATGAAAGGAATTTTTCTCTCCCAATTCATAAAAAAATGATGGGACAAAGTCCAAGCTACGAGCATAAAATTCTGCCCCTTTGTAACAAAAAAATAAAAATTATTGATGTCAGTAAAATATATTTTAGTCTTAAATTTTTCATTTTATTTCCTTTTTATCCTCTCAACAGGGTCGTGGCTAACAACTACAGAAATTTTATTTTTCAATTAAAGTCCGCAAAAATTTTATTCCCTCTTGATAGGCAGTAAAATTATTTTTGAATTTTCTTCAGCAACCATTTCATTTTTCTGTTAGAGATAAAAATCAATTCCCCCAAGAAACATCAGCCGCAATAAATAAAATTTTTTTATCTGGAAAATAAATACAAGCTTGCCCCTTTGTGTGTCCATCAACAGAAACTATAAACATAGATTCATCATTGAATAAATCAAAACTTTTTGATATGAAAAAGATTATTCTCCTTAAAATTTTTTAATTATAATCAATCTCTCTTCAAAATCATTCAGCAACAATTCTTTAAAAATCAAAAGACTATCTTTTTTTCTTTTTAAAAATCATCGTAACAATTTTTGAGTTAAAATTATTTTTTGACTTTGGAAATAATTTTAGCCCTCCTATATGGTCAGGATGCAGATGAGAAATTATTATATATTTTATCTCATCTTTTGAAATACCACTTTGTTCAAGCTGATAATCAATCATATCTTCTTTTTTTCAAAGTTATTGGATTGGCAAATCTATATAAAAAAATATTTTGGAGTATTTTTAAAATTTCCATTGAATAGCCAGTATCATATAAAATATAGCCTTGCTCTTTGTGCTTTTATTAAAAAAACTCCTGCGTGGAAATTAATTATTTTTCAGCAGAGCCTTTAAAAAAATTCTTTTTAAATTATTTGTACAATATCCACAAGAAAAATATTTGATGTATTCAATCATTTTTGTCCTTTTCCTAAAGCTATTCTTTCACTACACCACAGCCCCAACCATCGTACAATAAATCGTCATATTTATGATATAATTCATCTTGCTGCTTAACAATCCAATCTAGAGTTTTTTTAGATATATCATAGTTCTGATTGATAAAATAATACTCTTCTAAAAAAAGCAATGTGCTTGAACAAGAGATATAAGATTATCATTCATTTCAATGACCTTTTTCATTCAAGTTCTTCCTCTGATATTAGCATTCCTATAAACTCTTCAAAATTATTTGCAAGTACTTGAATTTCATAATCATATTCTTGAAAACAAACGGATACTTTGGGTTCTCCATCTTTTCCACATTCACGATAATCTAAATAGATCATATCATGTCACCAGATTCTGTATCTGCAATAATAATGCCCTAAATTTTTAGGGTATCCCCATTCTTTAAACCAAAAATTCATTTCCAAATTTTTCCAAATAAGGAGTTGTGCTTATTACTTCTATTCCAAAAATCCAGCAAGCCCAATTGTGTTTACCTCATTTTTTAGCATATTCATTAAACCAATATTCTTTTTGGAGCACCACCATTTTGTATTTTTCATAAGTTGAATATAAGACTTAGGCAATTTGAATCCTAATTTATTTTTCATAAAATGCTATTATTTCATCAGTTAATGGTTTCTTCTACATAGTTTTTGGTATAGTATTCATATCTATTCCAAAAATCCTTTAAATCACTATTTTCAAACATTGTTAGTTCCTCTCTACACAAATTTTTCTAAATGTACAGTTAATAGATTGACACTAAAAACGGCGCTCTCTTGTGCTGCCATTTTTCTCATAAAAATTTTTCAAACTTTCAAATGAGGGTTATTAACTCATCTTTAATTTCATCAGCTTCTTCTTCGTATTCCCAAATATCAGGGTAAATATCGTTTTGGCGAAACGCACTCATATCAAATTTATCAATATATGTTTCAAAATCAAGCTCTTGCAACGCTTTTTGCAATTTCTTTCACTCTATCACTTTTTCGTTCCAGATATAAATTCTTCGATTTCTTCTCAGAAATATTAAACTGTCCTACAATCCTTCGCTGATTAAATTATCTTTAATCGGTTCGCTAGCAGATTTTCCTGTCAACAAAAATGAAGTGAGTCCCACATTTTATGTATATCACAAATTTCTACGTTCTCATTTTCCTGTGCTTCTTCCACATCATCAAGACACATAAATTTTTCTAATTCAATGTCAGTAGTTGACTGATAATTTGCAATCATTCCCATTTATTTTTCCTCCATATTTTACTGTATTGTTCTTTACTTCCGCCCCCGCTGTGGGTTAGATTTTTCAGATTGTCGTTGACTGGCTCGGCTGACTTTTCTATCTGCTCAACAAGCTGAGATTTATCATACATAATCACATTTTTATATCTGGCTGTAACAAAAGCCGAAAGATAAACCAAAAGGTATATTCCATTCACCAGATAAATAAATCATACATTGAATTCTATCCACCTTAGAATTTGTCGCCATAAATTCATATCGTCCTATTTCTTCATTAGTCGAAATACGCTCAATATCTGCCGTATATGTTTTTCAAAAATGCATTAAATTCCTCCCAAATAGTCTCTACATCATCCGGTGATATTTCAACTTTTTGAACGATATTCTAAACCTGTTTTACATCTCTTTCTCTTATCCTTTTTCATCAGGCTGGCAGACTTTTGTAGTTCCCTTATCATATATCCAGTCTATATTTTCTAATGCTCTAACTTTGTTTGACAAAATTTCCTTAAATTCACTAATCTTTTTGAAAAATATTTGCATCTACCTCAAAAATATCTAAATTTTCCATACAAAAATATATCCTTTGCAAATCATGATTTCACAAACGTGGATTATTTATCCACTCATAGGCCTCTTCCTCAGAAATCTTTTTATTCAATTTATAAAAATACTTTCCATCAGTTGAAATCTTTCTCTTATCATCAATGACCCGCCAGTTCTCTGGCGAAGCCCCCGGCAAAAGATTTTTCCCATAATAGACATTGCTTTTGTCCCAGCAAAATATCCATCCTTATTAGACACAAAACTTTCAGGATCAGCTTTCTTTAAAAATTTTAATCTTACCTTCATAGTTTTCGTAATAAACCTGCTTGCTGTCTTTCGCAAAGCCATAAGGAATATGAAGAATTTCAGTATATTCCTTGCCATCAGTCAATGTAATTTTAATTTCAGACAGCCAAAAACCATCGTCGCACACATCAAAAGTTTTAGGATCTGCTGGTTCAAAACGGCCAGATATAGTCCATACAGTCTTTCCATCAAAAGCATAGCTATAGTTCAAGGCTTTAAATGTCTCATTGTTAGCACCGCGTAGTTTGGTATCATATAGATAACAAGATTTACTATCTTTTGCAAATGTGCCATTAAACACTTGAAAATGTTCTACATCTTTAGAGACAAGTCTATGCCTCCAGTACACTGTTTTTCCATCAGACCAATAATGCAAAATAGCCTTTTCCTCTTGATCATAAAACCTATGATCCTTGTTAATATCAACGAGTGTATCAAAGTCTACATCAATGATTTTAACTGGTTTAGATTTGAGACCCTGCTCTTACGATTTCCATAAATTCCTCCATATTTGTCTTTACCTGCTCAGATACCTAGATAATTTCTTCTCAAGAAATTCATTCATATCATTGCAAAGCTTCTTTACTTTATTCTGTTCATGGGCATAGTACCAAATTGTTTCTTCATCATGACAAAGCAATAGCTGATCTCCGTCTGCCTCTTTCCAAAACTCTCCAAGAACCAAATATTGCTTCTCTTTTATTTCCATTGAAAACATTTCGTTTAGCACAACTTTTTATGCCAGTTGAAAGATCAATGCCGCTTGTGATTAAGAAAAAAACCTTTGTACTTGTTCAGGAAAGGCAAAACTTAATTTTTCTTCTGCTTTCCGAATTTCCTCTTGTGCTAGCACCTTGTTTTTATAACGTCATTTTTCATCAAGAGATTTCACTAAAGCATTTGTAAACTTTGGATAATGCTCAAACAAATTTGGATGCTCTTCTTTAACCTTCTTTTTCTTTTCTTGCTCTCTTTTTCTTATCCTTACAATAGACATCCAGCTCCTCTAAATATTTCTCTTGATACAGATTGCTTTTTAGAAAAAAAGGTAGCCCTTTTCCTCTCCAGTATGGCTATGGCTCCTTTTTGGCTTGTTAAAATCGGCACCCAGAGGAAATCATGGTCTTTTGGCTTAAGTCTTAAAAATTCTCCCCTATTTAAAACCCTCTCTAATTCATGTTCGTGTTTTTAGCCACCAATTTTTGATAGCTTTCAGGGGTTTCCCTGCCCTCTACCAAGGAAAGTAGCTTCTCATTTATAGTTTTCTCATTCAAATCATCCATAAAACCATCCTCCTCAGGTCATCTCTCATTAAAATTAAATTTCGCTGTTTCGAGCTTGTCTTTTGATTTTCACCATTCTCTTTCACGGATTGCTTCTTCAACATCATTAGGAATTTCAAACCACTTTAAAATATGAGTCACATCACCACCGATACACTCACGTGCAATTGTTTCAATCTCACTGTCATTTTCTTCAGTTACTTAATCTATTAAATATGACTTTGCATTTTTCAGATTGCCGTTGACTGGCTCGGCTGGCTTTTGCTATCTTCCCGATAAATGGAAAAATCAATGTTAAAAATTTTTGTAGCAGTTATCATAATTTACTTTATTTTCTCCATGCCACTAGTTGAGCGGATAGGATAGACTTTGTCTTAAATCTCTGGTATCTCTCATCAATGGTGGGGTAAAGGAATGTATATATCCTTTATGCTCTGGTGTTTCCAAAATCCCACAAATAGCAAGTGTTTCAAGGATTCCGATAATCTCACTTTTATTGCAGGGTAATAGTTTGCTTTCCTGAATTTTTTTACATAACATAATGCCAGTGGCGTGGTCGCTCATTGCAGATGATATTGATATTATTTCTTTCAAAATATTCTTGTCAGTACTTATAGGGGTTGTTTATCCATATGAGCAAATTCATTGAGGGTAAAAAAATGGGTTTTCCAATCTCACCCCAAATTCCGCCACCCTGATACTTAACCCAATTATAAAATGTTCTATCCAGCCGAGATGGAACTTTGTCTGTTCTACCACTATCAAACATCAACCAGCTTACAGCATATACATACGATGCCAAAATATACCGATACTCCATATCACGAGTAGATAAGCTATAAAAAAAGAGTTGGCAGCATCACTAAAGAAATACATTTAAAACTTTGTGTCAAAAATGCGTATAGCTTCTTCATGTGAAATAGATAAATCTTCTAAAATGGCTCCATGTTCTTTTTGCATACGCAATTTCTTCAAATGATAACAGTTTCCGCTTCGTATCATCCATATAGTGCATCAGAATTTTTACTTTTTCTTATCCATAAACATTTCTCCCTGATTTTAGGCTCTTAGTTCTCTTACTTACGTCCTCGCTGTGGGTTGGATTTTTCAGATTGTCCGACTTCTGTGCAATCTTTTTCAGCCACTTCTTTTCTTCCTCGGACAGCTTTTTCAAATTCAATTTCCTGTTTATATAACTAAAATTGATGTCTTATGCAATCAATCAAAAGCACGAAAACTCAGGATATAGTTCTAAACACAAATCGGTTTTAGATTCTCCTTTTTATGCGAGATATCATATCTTCATATTCTGTTTTGTCTTTTTCACAGTCAGAAATTATTTCTTGCTTTTCTTCTTCACTGTCATAGTCATCATCTGCTATTGCATCCTTTAAAAGCCTGTTCTAAATATGTTCTATTATGTTCCTCAAGTTTGTAAAACTTTTTCTTTTTTTATTTTTAGCCACAAAACATAATAATAATGTTCCCAATCAACCGTATAATAATCTGAAATAACTTTATCAAAAAAAGCTAAATACTCATCGTATTCTTCAAGTACATAATAAACATTAAAAATCTCATAATCAGCAATGTCACCAGTATTTAAAGAATAGTTATCATCTTGACCATCCTTAACCTGCTTTAAATAGTAAATGGATTTTTCTTTATTCCCAAGATATGCCTCACAATAAGAAATAGCAAGCATAAGCCTCATTCGATTAGGATATTTTTAATAAGTCCCAAAAATATTGTTTCAGCTTGTTCATATTCTTTTTAGTTCAAATAAACATACTGCGTAGTTGAAAGCAGATTTATAACTTTTATCCATATCTTTGGCTATTTCAAAGTATTTTTTTGCTTAAGGATATATTTTTTGCATATTATAAAAATCATCTTTACTTAGTTTACACCCTGAAATTCATCAAAATAATAAAGACCAAGACCAGTGTAGGTTTCTATATAAGGTGATTTAAGCTCATAAGCTTTTAGTCAGAAACTCTAATGCTTCCTTGGAATAATCTTCATAAAACCCTATGTTTGTATAAATCCTTGCTTTATGGGCATTATCCAATATTAAGCCAAAGCGGCCTAAAAATTCTTTAATAAATTAACACAATCACTTTCACTATCTCTAAGCTCTAACCTTACTGAAGCTAAAGTACATACTACATCAACATCTGATGGATTATCTTCCAGTCTTTCTAATAGATAGTTCTCCATTGTTTCCAGATATGTTTTTGATTTCTCAAAATCCTTCAAAAATTCTTCTTTATATCTATTTTCATACTCTGTTTTTGAGCCCTATACCAATAAGCTTTTATTTCGTCAATCAATACGCTCACCACCTTTCAAAAATTTCAATTTTTATAACCCAATAGTCTCTTAATCCTCGTATCTAAATTTATAATATCCCATTTGGTATATTTAATTCTTCATAACACCTAATCAATTTATCAAGCCATTCATCTCTATAATTTAAAAATAATACTATCAAAAAATTAAACCAAAATCATCAGAAACATAGGCTGCTAAATCGTCTGAATTTGAGTTATCATACGCTATTAAATAAGCCGATTCTCTGATGTGCGTATTGTCAGTTATTTTTACACTATTTTTTTAATGCTTTAATTTCATCAAATACTCTTATCCATTCGCTATCAAAGGTTGTGTTATCTCTTCCGGTCAAGACCTCATCAAGATTAAGATTTTTCATAATTTATTTTTCTTAAATTATTTATCAACTGTTCCATATTGTTTTATTTGCATACTCTTCCTCCAATCATTAATGTCTCTCATCATTTTCAGTAATATGCACAATTCAGGATAGTTCAACAAGCTGTGATTTATCTAATCAAAAATTTTTAATGAATCTCTTCTGTATTTTGTCACATAAATATCAATATTTTTCATAGAATTTGTGTGCTTCCAAACGTGTTGATGCTGAATTTAATCTGATAAATGCTAATGAATCACTTTTAGCTTTTTAGTTCTAACTGACTCATCAATTTCTTTCCAATACCTTTACCTTGAAAATCCGGAAGTACTGCTAATCCCAGAATATTTTAATCCCACATCTGAATAAAGACTTTCATAAACTTCTGCATCTTACAAATCCAACAATTGTATGTGAATCCTCATCCTCATACACATAAATGTAATGATGGTTTATATCGTTTGATAACTTTTCTATTTGTCTACTTATTAATTCAACAGATACCTTATATCCTAAAAGAAATATCACATATTTTTGTATTAATGCAGCATCATCTTTCTTATATTTCTTATCATCATATCTCTCCATAAATTCAAACTTTAGTATTTTAGTTTTTGATCTTTTTATCATATCTAAATAAAATTTCTTGCCACCATCATTATTAGCTAAATCATCTTTGTTTGTAAAAAAAGTACTTCTTTTTGTATTCTTCAGGGACACTTTGAATATTTTTGATTAATAATATGAACCAAATTTTGATGTGCAATGGTGTCATTTTTGCATACTCATAAAAGTATTTCCATTTTATCAGGAGTAATATTCAAAATTTTTAAGCGTGGTAAATAGATAGAAACATAACCTGCAAGTCCTTTTTATAAAGCATTTGATAAAATAAAATTATAAATTTCAGTGGTTTCTTCAAGTTGGTATCTTAGTATCATATTTCCCAAAATAGATATGATATTCAATGAGTATTTTTCATCATCTGAATAATTAAGTGCTATCTGTAAAAGTTCCTCAACAAATTTGTCATCTTTGAAATACGGAGAATAATATAATGACATTTCATCTCTAGGTATTTTTCAAATAACTTTAGAATATTAACTACTTCTGTTTCTGTTTTCATTTTTCCAGTTTTTAATCTCTACTTGAGTAATCGAATATCATTTTATTTTTCTTTATCTTGAATGGAATATTTTTCCTCATAGACTCCCTCTTTTATACAAATTCAAATTTTTATAACCCAATAGTCTCTTAATCCTCGTATCTAAATTTATAATATCCCATTTTGGTATATTTAATTCTTCATAACACCTAATCAATTTATCAAACCATTCATCTCTATAATTTAAAAATAATACTATCGAAAAATTAAACCGAAATCATCAGAAACATAGGCTGCTAAATCGTCTGAATTTGAGTTCTCATACGCTATTAAATAAGCTGATTCTCTGATGTGCGTATTGTCAGTTATTTTTACACTATTTTTTTAATGCTTTAATTTCATCAAATACTCTTATCCATTCGCTATCAAAGGTTGTGTTATCTCTTCCGGTCAAGACCTCATCAAGATTAAGATTTTCATAATCTATTTTTCTTAAATTATTTATCAACTGTTCCATTTTAATATCTATACTCAAATTTAAATTTGATCCTATACTATCTATTAGTTCAAGCCACTTTTTGCATTTTCACAAGTACTATCAATAGGTGTTGTATGATTGTTTGTAAACACTTCCCTGCCAATCCTCTCCTCCAACACAGCCCTAATTTCGTATATTCTTCAAGAAATTCTGCAAAAGAATTTGCCATTACATAACCATACAAGTCGCTTCCATCATAAACTTCGTGAGACTACTTTCCCATAAGACTCTTTTTCTAAATCTATAGCCAATAAATCACCATTGTCAATCTTCTGAAATGCCAGCTTATTGTGAAAAATTTTTGTCATACGGATTATCATAATTAGGATAGCAATCTACCCAATCTTTTTCTACTTTCTTCAAAAATGAAATTAAATCTATTCCAAAATGAAAATAACTGAAGAAATTCCCACCAACTCACTCGGTAATAGCAGTATTTCTTTGCCTTCAATATAAATATCCCAAAAACTCTAGATGTGATGAAATTTCTTTCAATGCCTGTCTAAATTCTATTGGTGAGACTGTAACCTAACTCTTCTTCAAGCTTTTAGAATATCTTCTTCTTTTGCAACTTCTTTGCAAACAATTTCTTCTAGTAAATCCACCTAATTCTTTTACTCTGTTTCTAAAAAGTTTAATCTATCTAATATCTCATTTTTATTATACATAATGTACCTCCTACAAATTATAATTTCATCAGGAATATACCATATTTTTCAAGCCTAATAATTCGCCAATCACTCGCTCAAAAATAGCATTACTTTTTTTCTTTTTAACGCCGATTGTAAAAGCTCTCGTATTCCCCTTCAAATACAAACTTTTCAGGGTGAGATTTGATGTAGTTTAGTTCGTTTTCTTCACCCTTCATAATCGTAAATGAAATCATCAGCTTCATCTAAAATCTTAAAAAAATTCCTCTCCGTATTTTTTTCTTCCAATATTTCTAGCATATGGTATCTTTCTTCTCTATCAAAGATATTGTCCCACCACAATAGTCTACAACTTTTTGAAAATTACCTGCATATTCGTTCATCCCAAAATGTTTGAAACCTTTGTTGCATCTTCCCAAACTATCCCTGTAAGATTATCAAAAACTGGTAATGACCTCCATTACATACTTCTGAAAAAAATACCAAGTAATGGCTAATAAATATCTTTGCTCTAAAGTAAAAGTCTGAGCTGATTGAATATACTCATCATATCCATCATAAATATTAATTGTTTCCCACATTGGCTCAACAACATCAAAATAAGAGTTTTCATCTAAACTTTTAATATTTTCTATGGTAAGCTTTGCGTATTTTTAATTTCTTTTCTGTTTCACCCATTTCATTTCTCTCCTTTATATTTTCATTTTCTTAATTGATATATTCAAAATATTTCTCTGTTAAAATAGGAGGATTCATATTTTTACCTCTCGTAATTAATAAACTTATGCAAGTTCTAACTCACAGATAACTCTTTTGGTATCTAGTTCGTCTATAGCAGTAATTTTTATATAATCAAATCCATTTCTCTTCACTTCTTCAAAAGAAATTTTTCTCCGTTAATAGTTTCTGTAAAGTCATCTTCATCAAATTCAAAATCTTCTTTCTCTTCATCAAAATCAATGCTATAGGTAAAATCTATTTCAATTTTTAGAGTTTGGAATTTCTAATTTAGAAAGTCGACGTTTTTGATATCTTCTAAATTTATCTCATCACAGAACATAGGGTTGTATCCATATTTAGCTTCATCATAGAGTAAAATTTCTTTTTCCTGTATGTATACATTTTGCTACTATCACGCAAGGATTGCTAATCTCATTTTTTTCATCATACATACCACAAATCATATATTCTTCAAAAAAGTGAACCATAAAAAAATAAATTTCATACAGTTCGTTGATATCTCCACTTTCTAAGTTGTTACAAATACCAATACTTGTAAATGTATCATCTATATTTGTTATATTGTAATTTTCTTCTTCAATATAAGTTGGTACTCTCATTTTTGTTTCCTCTCTTAATTATTATATCGTTATTAAATACGTCAGCATTTCTTTGGGCTTCTATGTTTTTATCTTTTTAAAAACTCTTTGGTTAAGAAAAATCATCTTGCACTCTGTGGTTTCCGATTTATCATTCAGAAAATCAAATAACTCATAGAATAGTTTTTCTTTCCATTGGTAAACTAGATTCAAATTCTTTTTCCTGCATCATTATATATTCATCCATAAGTTTTTCTTATCTGCTTTATTTATGATTCGTTCTCCTGCAAATTCATATATGATAGTACTAAACACTGGGATTTATGTGTCAATTCTATATATTATTTCTCCTGTATTATATATGTTAAGGATTCCACTTACTGGCTCTTTGTCTTCTTGCCGAATCCACCCTGAATATATCGTAGAACATTCGCTATATCCTTCAGTCAAAATTTCAAATTCAGCATTTGAATACTGTTTCATATAATCGGCTAAAGTCATAGCCGTTCCTGCAAAACTGCCTTCATACACTATTTTTATCAAAAAATAAGTATATTGCAATCATCAATATCGCATTCTGTAAAATCAATCTCACCCGAATAAATAAGCTCGGACTCTTCTGTATTGAAATATCTTATTCATCTTCAATCTTAACAATCTTTTTATACTCGATATTTATAATACGGCTATCATCTTAAACTATAGGGTATATTGCTTTTTCTATTTCTTTTCTAATTCCATACTCATTAACCTTATCTTTCTATCTCAGCACCAAATACACAAGACCACAAATAGCTAATATAAGTCCACATAATCCTATAAAAACTCTATAACCTTTTTCTCCCCCACTTCAAAAATAAAAAGCATAATGAGCCTTATCAGCACTTGTTGCTCTAGAAACCCATTTCAATCTAAAATTGCTCCTATCAAGAACAAAAGTCCTCGAGCTATTAGCACATACTCAAAAATGTCTTCTTAAAAATTCAAATATATTTTTCCATACGATATGTTCTTTCTTCTCTTAAAATTCTAAAAGATACGATTTTTACTATTCAAATCTGTTTACAAAATACGGATTATCTTGCTTAATCAATTCGTATAGTCTTAATGCATTATCACTATCTTCTTTTAGCTTTTGTAAATCATTTTCTGTTATTCCAACCATTTGTAAAAAATCTGTTTTTCCGTAAACCGTATCTATTGTGTTTAACTCAGTATCATTCACAATGAACAGAGCGGTAATTTTTGATTCTTTATCCTTACAAATCGAACTACCGTCACCTTGTATATATTGATAGGGTTCAAAAAATGTTTCAGATAAATAAGTGTATCTAGCCAAGTTACCTAACATATCCATCGCCCACATACAATCATCATTGTTATCAGCTTTAAGTTTGATCGTCATCTCATAGCCCAACTTGTTCCATTCACTACAAATGCTTCCTCATTCCCATAAAGTTCTGTCATACCAAATGTGACAATGTGTTTATATCCGTTAGAAGAATCATATATTGAATATCCATCTAAATATTCATCACCACCAAAAATCGCTCTTCTTGTAATGAGTGTGCCAAAATGCGCAGGTTCTTGGTTTTTGTAAATGACTTTTAACGCTTCTTCGATTGCTTCCCAACCGGGTGCATAGTCTTCATCTTCTCTTACTCTTTTAATAAATTCTTCTTTTTGTTATATTACATTTATTTCTTAGCTTGTCAAATAATCCCATAATTCATACTCCTATTCCTTCACTGTAACTTTCAGCCCCAACCATCATATTCACCATCTAATTCTTCAGCTGTTTCCATCAGATACCAAGTTACGCTATTTGCATTGCGAAAGTCATCTTCTCTACCAACAACAAGTTGGTATGGATACTCGTTTAGTCTCGTCTACAACCTCATCTGCTCTTTCTTCAATTCGTCTAAATCCTTCAGTTTCCACTTTCTCCAAAAATTCTTTTCTTTTTTCTTTTGTTTTTAAAGTAAAAGACAATGCTCCAGAACTCTAGGCACCATAGTATCGCCATCCATTTGTATTTGGTAAATCAGTCTATTATTCAAAATACCTTGATAGTTATATTTGTCAGGATAAAGAGCATTAAAATAAGTCTCCCACTCTTCGTCTTCATCCACCCAGAACTGATATTCATAATCTGGGAATTGTTCTTTTAGAGCAACTGCAAATGCTTCTTCATAACCTTTTTCATCTTCTACATAAGCAAAAATGCTAAGTCTCTTGTCCCATCTTAAGAAACCTGCCAATATGTCTTGCTTTTCTTTGATGATACTTTCAACTAAATCTTCAATTTGGTATAAAGTTTCATCTTCGTCCTTTGTTGAAGACTATTTTCATCAGGATTTTTTTGCTATGACGAGAGTTGTATTCTTTTTCGTATATTTCACCTGTGGGTCAAACTCAGAGCAGAGCTAAACCTAAATTCAGTCTAACACTTGCCAGTTGTTCATCAAACCATCTACAAAGATATACTCCCCAGTCCTCTATAATTTCACCATCATCCTCATTTCCTACTAAAATTTCATCTAAAAGTCCGTCTATATAGTCATCATTTAAATCATATTTTTCTTTAACCTTTGTTATCTTTTTATCTATGGCTTCAATTCTTCCTCGTTACTATTATAATCATTAATATTTTTCTATACCATGCTCTTTAGAATTGCTTCAAATTCTTCTTTTTACCACATCCTCTATTTCAGCATATTTTTCGTGGTTTTTCTTTCTTTTTCAATTTCCTCTTGGCACTCTTTTTATGACTTCCAGTGCATCTTTATCTTCGGATCTAACTCAGCCCAACGCTGTGCATAATGGATGGCTTTTTCTTCCTGACATATTAAATACTGATAGCTTAAATACTGATAGCCATACGCCATACGCATATTCCACTCTGGTCTGTTATACCTTCTGCTCTAACAGACTCAAGGATTTCCAATGACTTTAATAAAACTCCATATCCTATTACGTATTCTGTTCTCTATACCATCATCCCCTACAGAGGCAAAATTTTGTAACACACGAGCAAGCTGATAAGAGATTTCATAATCTCTTTCTTCAGCCGGAATACTCTCTAACGCATTGATACATTCTGTATGTTTATCTTTCTCTCTAAGTTCATCAATCTTTGCAAAAATTCTTCTCTGTTTCTTTGTTATAAATAAGCTCAGTTTTCATCGTAAATTTCTCCTTATCTTTTCCACTTTCCTGATGGCTCAAGTATCCATTTCTATTTTTAAAATTTAACTTTCCCATCGCAATATCCATAATTTCAAAATTACTATTAAATTTAACTGCAGTATTTCATCACTTTCTTCAGGAGATATCATATAGTCTACAATAATTATATCTTCTCCATCACATCTTCTCACCTACCCAAAATCCTATATCTGTAACTTTTCATACACTGTACAAATTCTTTTTACATCTTCTGGTAAATCAGGTTCTATCTCTTCTCTATGAAAAATCTATGTATTCACTATCTTCTAATAAATATGCTTCAATGCTTTCCCTAACAATTTCATCATTGTTACCAAAGTTCGTTAAAAAAATTAGAAAAAACATCTAAAATTTCTGTTGTAATTTTTAATTGATTTAACATACCAAAGTGTTGTATTGATTCCATTTACCTCTTCTTCCCACAATACAATAACATCGTCACTAAATCCAAAACCATCGTCTAATCCATTTTTAAATCTAATTCTCCAAAAATTCATGAGTTATTTTTCCATATTCTCCCTCTTTTCAATTTTAATCTCTTCTGTATCTTTTTCCATAAGACTTTTTCTTCTCATAGGAAATTTTTAATGTTTTTCTCTGGTAGAGCTACGCCTTTACTCAATGTGATTTGATGGATATCCTCTTCAGAAAGTCCTATTGTTTCTCCATCTTTTAATTCCACATCATCTTGCAATATATATGATGCGATTGCAGATATAAACGATAGCAATTTTCCTGCATCTTCATCGGCATCTAAGATTTCAAGCTCTAATTTTCAAAATTTTTCATTCCGTAAGTGTGGGTAGATAGCCCATTTTCAGTCCTATATAAAGCGAACCATACCCAAGTAAAAATTGGAGCTTCCCATCTCTAATCATCTCAGCAGATTTCATATAATAACTAGGCTCAAATACTACACCACTTGTAAATACGCCAATGGCTTTTTTTGTTTGCAGCAAGTGGCCATGATTTTTGTATAAAGTAAGCCCCTTGATATTAAATCTTCTTCATCCCCCAAAATTGCTACGACAATGTGAGCCTTATGAGTCTTTGTAACCTCTACAGCCTCTTCCCACATCCAATTATTTTCTGCGTTTATTTCAGCTTCCTCATTTGGTACAGGTGCAGGGAATTTACTGATCACAATTCTACATTTATCAAAATTAACGATTGTATCTTCATCTTCCGTATCTTCTTTTGGAATTTCAATTCCCCAATCTACTTTTAAATCACTGATGAGTTGATCTTTATCCCATACATTTTCTGAAAGTAAAATACTTCCACAAAAAGCTCCTTTAACTTCATTCTTCATTTTTAAGTCCTCCTTATTTTTATATATTCATTTTCTTCTTCTTCTAATTAACAGTAAATTTTTTTCAGCAATCATAGATAAGGAATAATTTTCTTTTTATTTCTTGAGAGGAATAAATAAATATCTCCATTCTTTATATCCATTTGATTTTGCCCATTGACTTGCTAATTTACAATATTCAACTGCCCTTTCTTTCTTAGCAATTACATCAGCATTTTTCTAATTTATCTTCTCCTTAACTTCAACAAGATAGATTATATCCTTTGTTTCAACCACAAAAATCAGGTTCATATCTTCTATTTTTATTGTAATATAAATTAAACTCCTCTGGATTAGGTCTTAGCCATTTTAAAGTGTCTTCTATCATATTCTAAAAGTCTTGCAAATTTTTAATTCTGGTAAACTATCAAATTTAACTTTATTGTAGACTGCTTTCTTCATACCCTCAAATACAGTTTGTTTTAATTCTCCAGTGAAATTTTCAAATAATTTTGACTTAGGTTTATCAGGATAATTAGCTGGTTTTATTAAATTTTTGCAACATCATAAACTTTTTCTTCAATAAAACCTGACTTATGATAAAAATGTCCTTCTTCAAACATTTGTATATAAATATTTTTCAGCAATGTTTTTCTTATTCATAAGCTGCAATATTTTTTCATTGCTTCAGGATTATATTTTTCTCATAATAATCAACAAATTGTCTTATCAGCTTATAAAAGTAAATCTTTACATTTTTCATAGTCAATTTGAGGTTTTTCAATAATTCATACAGAATTACTTTTTTAGGATCTTCCTCTAAAAGATTAATATAATCTCCCTCCATAACCTCTCTTTTACTTTTGATCTTGTAAATTTTGCAAAATCAATTTATTCTCACTTGGAACATAATTTGGTTTTGACATATCCAAATCAAAAATCTGTAAATACATATTCTTCATTCCACTTTCTGTTATTGTAATTAAAGGTATGGAATAAATTTTTTTCATTAGTTTTGGCAACCATTTCTGAAATTTTCTTTTCAAGAAATGAAAAGAATATTCTAGAATTTTTTCATCAAAAACTTTTTCAAATCTTTCTCTTCTTCAATTTTTAAAAACTTCTACTTCTTGGGCCTCAATTTTTCTTTTCTATTTGTTTTTGTGAATGTTTTCAATTATTTTTATTTTTATAATTTCATCGGTCTTATATAGAAATTCTTCATTTTTCTTTTACATTCAACTAATTGGCTTTCTTCGTAAGCTTTCTTTTAATTTCTCAGCTAATTCCTCATCTGGAAAAATTAAGTTGAGTTTAGTTTGTAGCTCTTGCTTTTCTAATTCTTCAGCAAAGATAACATTTTTTCATTGAATATAGAATTACCTTTTCTTGCTTCTTCCAAAATATCTTCAAATTTTTTCCGTGAGATGTAAGAGTTACTGCATCTATATGAGAAAGTCCTGTTCTTTTTCCAAAGGAGTCTTAGCCCTCTTCCGACCATTTGTTCTCTCAAAATCTTTGAACTTGCCGTTCTTAGAGGAACAATAGTATAAAAGATTATTAACATCCCAACCTTCTTTTTAACATATCAACATGAATAACTATTTCAATAGGGTTGTCAAATTTTTCAACATCTAAGAGCATTTTAACATTTTTCTTCTCTTTTTGCTTTTTGCTTGATTAGAATGTATCAGTAAAGTTTTTTCTTTGTATTCTCCGTTTTTAAAATTATTAGAGTAAATATATTCATAGATTTCTGTTTGCATGATTAGTGTCTTTACAAACGACCATCATAAAAGGTTTAACTTTTTCTGATTATAGTTAGTACTATAAATTTCTAATTCCTGCCTTATATTTTTCATGATATTTGATACCGTCTTGTATCATTACCATATCAACTCTTTTTCTCCAAAATTATAGAAATCAACATGAGTAAGTGCAAACGGAGTTCTTGTGTATCCATCTCTTATTGTTCAGAAGAGGGTACTCATAAACAGCATTTTTAAATTTTTCTTGTTTTGAGTTAATATTATAATAGGTGTGGCAGTTAGTTCCAAGCCCAAAAATCAGTTTCAATTCATCAGAGATTTTTGCTCGCTTTATCTCCGTGATAATGGTGAGCCTCATCCATAATAACAACTAAATCTTCAAGCTTTGACAAATGTTCATAAAAAGAATCTCCTAACAATTCATTTTTCTTTTTCATATTTACATTGTCATATCAGATTTACTGATGTTATAAATAAATATTTTTACCTCTGAACCAAACAAAGATAGAGGGTTTTTGTACGGTAATCATCATCACTTATTATTTGAGGCAGTTGAAGTGAAGCAACCTAAGCCATTGAAAATATATTTTTCACTTCCCATCTCTGTAAAATCTTTTTCTTAATTTATTATAAATTGTGGTGTTAGGGGCAACAATAAAAAGTTTTTAATATTATGTTGTGTGTATAAATATGCAATAAAAGCTCCCATAAGTCTTGTTTTTCCCCAACTCCAGTGTCGAGTACAAAAGAAAGTGATAAAAATTTCTTTGAAAATCACTACAAGTCAGGGTACATTTTATTTATTTCTGATGAGATAAATTTAAATCTGTATTTTTATTAGGTTTTATTTTGTTAAAAATTTCATAAGTATCTCTAAAGATTTTTTTGTTGAGGGCTTTCTAAGACTCATCACTCCACTAATATAATTTAGCGTATACATAAAATCATTCATTTTTCCTCCTCAAAAAGTTTTCGTAGAGTTTCTTAATCTATTTCTTCCTCTTCCTCTTCAACTGGTGGGCAAACAATATTTAAGTTATAATGCTCTTTTCCAAACTCACATTTTTGTAATAGCATTTGTGGAATTTTTAATTTCTATATTCTTAAATAAATTTGAAATTTTTCATCAAATGATTTACAAACTATCAATAAAAATTCATTATCTTGCATACTCTCTTTTATTTTCATCAAATATTCTGTGCTAATATGATTTGTAGTTACATATAGATATGAATTTTCCCCATTGCTTGACTGTTTCCAAAATTCTTCACTTGACGGATTAAATTTATAACCCTCGTGCAAGGCAACTGCTGAGGGCTAACATTTTCAGCATCGTAGACTTCGTTTTATAACTTCTATCCCAAAATCATCTTTTTATTAAGGTAGGAGCTAATTCAAAAATCTATATGAACCTCCACCCTGCCAATTAACAGATTTTTGAAATTCCTCCTTGATCTTCTCCTGAAATCACTTTATCAAGACGGACTTTACAATGTATTGTGAGCGTGATCGCCCATTTCAATACCTATCCATTTTCTATTCAACTTATGAGCAACGGCTGCTGTTGTTCCAGAACCTAAAAAGGAATCAAGTACTAAGTCGTTTTTCATTACTTGCTAATGTTAGTACTCTTTGAATTAATTTTTCGGGTTTTTGGTGTTTGGAAGATAGAAACTGGATTCAAAGCCCTTACTTCTTTTTAGCATCTTGAGTATGACCAACTTCTGTATATTTCCAAATAGTTAAAGGTGTCATTCCTTGTTTAACTTCAGATAAAAACCTTTTTAATGCAGGTACATTATTTCCATCTTTTCCAAACCATATTCTATTGTCAGATATTAATTTTTCATATTTTCTTGATTTGTCATCCAGCATCTACCTTCTGGCAACTCCACAATTCTTCCACTGGGTGTTTCTATTGGATAATCATACTCAGCACTATATGTTTTCACTGACAAGTCGCTAGATTTTCCATAAACCTCTAGGATCATTATCAGGATTTTTATATCTCGAGTTCATCTCATCAGTTCTTGGCAATAAATTAGGTCTCCATATTTCTTTATTTTTGCATAGACTAAAATAAAATCATAAGTTATCAGAAAACCATTTTAGCATCATTTTTGTGGAGAATATCCCATATCACCGAATTAATATAATTTGTTCTTCCAGAAAACTTCATCACAAAAGAACTTTTTAAATAGTGTCCCTCATCATCATCTATACTTATCCAAATGCTACCATCATCAGTTAATAAATTTCTTAAAATTTCAAGTCTTGGTTTCATAAGCGAAAGCCATGTACTATGCTCAAAATTATCATCATAATGCTCAAATGCACTTCCAGTATTATACGGAGGATCTATATAAATACATTTAATTTTTCCAAAATATTTTTGCTTCAAGAGCTTTAAGTGCCAATAAATTATCTCCGTGTATCAATATATTTTTCCGTGTCTTTATCATTTTCAATATTTGATAGCTCAGGATTTTTCTATTAAAAGTCTTGGCTCTACATTTATTTTTCTTCTTTCCATACCATTGTAATTCTAATTTTTTTATTCATATTTCTCTCCCAAAATTTTTATCTATTGGTCTTTAAAAATTATAAGTCCTATTTTTATTTTTCCAGAATATAGGCTTCTTTATATATAATATTATAGCATAAAATAAAAATATCGCTTATTTACAACGATATTTCTCTAACATATATATTCCATCAATTATTTTCATCTTAGGCTCGTAGCTCAATTCATTTTTGCCTTTTCAATATTTAAAGTTTGAGAATACCTTATCAAATAGAGTATATTTTGTGAGGCGAGGCTCTTTTTCAATTTTAAAGATTTTATAAATTCTCTCCAAAGCACAAACCAAAGGATAAATAAATTTATAATTCCACTTGATATATTTACCCTGAGTTTTCATTTCAGCAAAAATAAATTTAAAAAGCTTTTTAACTCCATAGGGCTCATCGTTTGTTATATTGTAAATCTGTCTTGTGAACTTTGTTTCAAGAGCGAGTCTAAGAGCATAGGCAACATTTTCAACACAGGTAATATCAGTCAGTTGCTTTCCTCTACAAACAAAAGGTATTCCAATTTTATTATTAAGTTCTAAAAATTCTTGGAATGATACTTGCATCTCCCACTCCAAACAGACCACGAGGGCGGGATTATAATATAGTCAAGGCTCGAATTTTTAATTAAATTCTCAGCCATAATTTTACTTTTGATGTAGTAATTCAAGTTATTTTTCTTGAGGGCATCTTCCTCTTTAATATTTATTTGGTCATAAGGTGCAGGTAAATACTTGGAGAAGACACGAAAAACTAATTTTAATTTTTCTCCTCACAGACCCTCAATAATATTTTTGTACCCTAAAACATTGATATTATAAAATTTTTCCCCAACTACCCCAAACTGTTGAGAGGCGGCAGCGTGAATAACAACCGAACAATTTTGGAAGCCTCAAGGATATCGCTTTTTATTTTCTATATCTCCCTTGAAAAATTTAACTTTTTATTTTCTAAAGTCTTGCCAATTTTCATTTCTACCCAAAGCTACAACTTCATAATTATTTTCAACTAATTCTTGAACAAGATATTTTTCCTAAAAACCCGTTGCTCCTGTAACTAAAACTTTCATTTTCTCTCCTCAAAATTTTTCAAGATTTCTTCCCTAACTTTCTTATCTTTAAAATATCCGAGGATGTCCACAGCTAACAATTTTATCTGTCTTGTGAAAATCTAATACCCAACTGAAAATATCCAAAGCACCTTTCAAACACTATCATATTTTTAATTTACCGTAGCCTCTTCCAACAGGCCCAAGTGCAAACATAATAATATTTTTCATTGTTGATAGCCAGATGTTGATAAAAATTTTTCCAAACATTAAGACCCGAACTTTGAAATGATAACGATATCTTTTAAATTTTTTCATAGAGCTCAGTGTCTCAAAATTTCTTTTTCAAAGCGTTTGTTAAAAGTGTATATAGATAATAAATTATATTTGACCAACTAGCCTTTAAAAATATTTACATCTTTAAAAATTTCCAGTATGGAAAATCTTTATTAGGAAAATTTGAGTGAATAATTTTGTAGCCTTGTTCTTCAAGTAAATTTAAAATTTCATATCTATCATGTCTAAGGCAGCAGTTTTAATATTGATGCTCCCACTTATAACGAAGGCAATTTTATCTTCTTTAAGTAAAGTTTTTGAGATATCAAGGCTCTCCAACTTTTTAAATATTCATTAAAGTTCATATCTTATCTTCCCATCAACAACTCTAAATTTTTATTTCTCCATAAAATTACAGGTGGAGTTATCAGGTATAAATCAATATCAAGGGCAGAGTAAATTCGTTTATAAAAGTCGTAGACTAATTCAAAAAGCCTTAGTTGGGAAGAAAACGGAAATAGATTTTTCTCTGTGAAATTTTTCTATTTTCATTCAGCACCACTACACGAGCCAAATAAAAATAGGACGACCTTGGCAATTAACAAATTAATCACTGTTAAGAAATAAAGGTATTCCTAAAAATAGACTGAAGATCAATAAAATTGTTGGCAAAAGAGTTGGCAATAAAATCATAAATAAAAATCTTATGCTGAAACAATTTTTCATATAGACATTACTAAATAAAAAGCCATCTCTTCATCATAAAAATATATCTTCTGAAACTTGGCACAGAATTTCTAACATTACAAAAATGTTGTCTGCTTTATTCTGACACCTTAAAGCAAAAATTTTTGCAAGAGCCAAATCATCACAAAAGCCAATATTTTATTTCTTCAAAGGCTGAATATAAAATATCTGTTTTGATGATATAGAACATTCCATTTATAGTTTTATTTTCTCTCAAAGAATGACATAGAAAAAAATATGTGAAGATTGAGTTTTGAATTTATAAAACTAAATCAATTTTGAATAGAAGCCTTTGATGTTGTAATTGAAAAGGTATACCAGTTGCTATCCATTCTCCCTCATTTTTTCATAGATTGACAGTTCATTCAATCTTTTTATATCCATAACAGAATCATCATCCAAAATAATTGTGTAAGTCGTTTTTGATTTTATCCAAAGCCTGAGCCAATTTAAAAATTTTAGGGGTTTTATCTCCTGTGGGACATCGTCCACATACGAAAACCTCAACCCTTTTTGAAAAATCTCTCTTTGATAAAAATATTTTTCACGATTTCTATTGCCACCTTATCCGGTTTATCAACAAGCCAAAGAAAATTCATGAGACTTTGTATTCTCTAAATTTGCTTATAAATCTTCTTTCAAGTCTTGGATCACCTGATAAGATTGGTTGAACAGCAGTGTAATCAGCCTGATTGATTTTCAGTTTTTCTCTAATCTCTCAATTTTAAAATAATATAACAATGAAAAATAATTTTTCTAAAAGTAAAATTATTATTAATGCCAAAATAAAAATTAAAAATTATTATATTCATTTAACCACCCTCTTCAAGATTTTTCCTACAATTTTTGAGTTGCCACGATATTGGTAATAAATTTAGTAAGAACATTGAAAAATTTATTTCTAAAACCAATTACAGAAAATCCTTTTTCTTGCTTATGACTTGATAAATTTTTGCTACTGACTCAGAACTCATCATAAATTTTTGTAGAGCTCAAATTTTATTTGAATTTCTTTATCAAAAATTTGTATCAGTTGGTCCAGGACAAACAGATAAAACTCTCACATTCTTATTTATATGACTTAACTCTTCATCAAGAGCCAAAGAATAATGCAAAAAGAGCAGATTTCACAGAGCTATATATTGCCATATATGGGTGTTGATATAGAGCTGCCGTTGAACAAATATTTACTATAGTACCTGCACCTTGCTCTAAAATTTTTGAGAATATTTTTGTGAGTAACATTGGAGAAATAAAATTGACATTGATTGAGTTCAAATCTTCCTCTTCATTCAAAAGCAGAATATTTTTGTAATTTTTCCAAAGCCAGCACTAATTTATTAATAAATCAATGTCATAATTGTATAAATTTTTCTAAATTTTTTGTATCAGCTAAATCGTAAATTAAAATTTTATAATCAATTTTTAGAATTATTTTTTGTAATTGCTCTTTCAAAAATTTAATTTATCTTTTGATCTAGCTAGAAGATAAATTTTTTCTATATCATTTCTTTTAGTAAAAATTTTTGTCAAATCTTTTCCTATTCCAGAACTTGCTCCTGTAATTAAAATTTTTCATAGTTTCACCTAAAATATTTTTGAAATATTATATCATTTACTTACTTTTTATCAAATACCAGCTAGTTTTTAACTAACTGGTTCATTTCTTATAATTACTATTCTTTAATTAAAGAATTAATTTCAGTAATAATAGCATTAGGATCTAACCCGTGAGCTTCGATTCCTTCTCCTAAAGTTTTCTCCAGATGCGATCATACAACCAACACATCCTAATCCATTTCTTTTGTAAAACTTCTACAACTACTGGATATTTTTCTACTGCTTCCATTATATTCATATCTTTAGTTACCATTTTTATATCCTCCTAATTTTTGATTTTATATAATCATTATAATAAAATTTACACTTTTTGTCAACAATTAAATTCCTTTTTACTATTTTTATCAATTTCAATTGCAACTTTTTAAAATTTCTTCTAAATCTTTAAATATAACATATTAGGTCCATCAGATTTTGCAACTTCTGGGTTAGGATGTACTTCTGCAAATATTGCGTCAACTCCCACAGCAAGTCCTGCTCTTAAAAGTGGATAAACATATTCTCTATCCCCTGATGTTGCATTACCAAGTCCACCTGGTTTTTGAACTGCATAGAGTTACATCAAATACAACTGGATAATTGAACTTTCTCATTTCTAAAAGTCCTCTCATATCTACAACCATATTGTTGTATCCAAATGTCGATCCTCTTTCACATAACATTATATTTTTGTTTCCAGATTCTTCCATTTTAACAACAATATTTTTCATATCCCATGGACTCAAAAAATTGCCCCTTTTTAATATTAATTGCTTTTCCAGTTTCAGCAGCTGCAACTAATAAATCTGTTTGTCTACATAAGAATGCAGGAATTTGTAAAACATCTGCAACTTTTGCAACTTCTTTACATTGCCAAGCTTCATGTACATCTGTTATAACTGGAACATTAAATTTTCTTTTGTCTTAGCAAGCATCTTCATTCCTTCTTCAAGTCCAGGTCCTCTATAAGAATAAATAGAAGATCTATTTGCTTTATCGAATGATGCCTTAAAAAATATATTCTATTCCTAATCTGTCACAAATTTCTTTTTATTCACCAGCAACTTCATCCATAATTTCTTGTGATTCCATAACACAAAGGTCCAACAATTAAAACAAATCTTTTTCTTTCCACCAAAAAGTAATATTTCCAACTTTAACTTTATTTACATCACTTATTATCATTTTCCACCATCTTTCTTCTAACAATTTCTCTTCTAGCTATCTCTTTGTCATCAAAATGCCATTTTTGTTCCGACTATATGATAAGTTTCATACTTACCAGTTATTAGTATTATATCATTTTTTTCAGCAATTTTCGATAGCTTTTATTGCTTTTTCTCTATCGGGTTCAAAAATATAATCATTGTCCTTCAAAAATCCTTTTTACATCAGTAAAAAAATTTGTTCTGGACTTTCAGTTCTAGGATTGTCTTCTGTTAAAATTACAACGTCTGATAAATCTTCTGCAGCCTTAGCCATTATAGGTCTTTTTAGTTCTATCCCTATCTCGCCACAACCAAAGATTGTAATTATTCTATTAGCTGCTCTTATATTTCTTGCAGCTACTATAACATTTACAAGGGCATCAGGGTGTATGGGCATAATCAATTATTACCTTATAATCCTGTCACAATCCAGAGCTTCAAATCTTCCAGGAGCAGCCTTTATATTTGAACTCTCTCAAAAATTTCTTCCATAGGGTATTCCTAATTTTTAGAACCAAACCGATTGCTCCCAAAGTATTATATAAATTAAAATCTCTAATAAAGAGAATTTAGTTTTGTATTTATTTTCTTTATATTTTTATTTCGATATGGCCGTCATCTAAATATTCTCCTTGTAGCTCACCTTCATCTATTCCATACGAAATAATTTCAGAGTTAGTTTGAGAAAATTCTGTAAATAATCTTTTCCATAATCATCATCAACATTGATAACGGCATTTTCTTTATCCTTTAATTTTAAAAAAATAATTTTCTTTTTAGCTTGAAAATAATTTTTCCATATTCAAATGATAATCTAAGTGATCTTGAGTCAAATTTGTAGAACGAAGCATAATCAAAATCTCACGACTTCAACTCTTCCTAATTCTAAAACATAAAGAACTAACTTCCATAACGACATAATTTATTTTTCTCTAAAGTTTTTAGTAAATATTTTTATTAAATCTAAAGATTCAGGAGTGGTATTGACTGCATCAAAGTTTCATCTCCAATTTTATATTCAATTGTTCCTATTCTAGTTATTGGAGTATCTCCCAATAACTTTTCTATCATATAAGTGAAGATGTTTTCCCATTTGTTCCTGTGACACCAATTATATTTAATTTTCTTTGTGGCCACTCAAAAAGTTTGATGCAATGTATCCTAACTTATGTCTTAAATTTTTCAACCAACACGTAGCTGACATTATGCTTAGTTCAACTTCCTTGCTAACAATTATACAAGTTGCTCCTTTTTCTACAGCACTGTCAATAAAATTGTGACCATCAACATTTGCACCATCAAGAGCAACAAAAATAAAATTGTTTTTATTTTTCTTGAGTCGTATTCTATACCGTCATATTTTCTATCTAAGTCAACATCCTTCAAAACTTTAAATTCTATTCCCGAAAAATATATTCATATCGTCTCCTTATTTTTCAATCTGCCAATCTATCTCCTAAACTTTCCAAAATTCTATTTATTTCACTGAAATGTTTACAACCAAAAATCCCTTACTTGCTGATAAAGGGCTTGGATGTACTCCTTTAAAATATAATGCTTTTTGTATTTATAAATTTTTCTTTACTTTTTTGCATTGTTGCCCACAGCACAAATATAACAGGCTTTTTCTCTTTCATTCAATGCCTTAATAATATTGTCTGTAAATTCTTGCCAACCGATTTTTGGAATGAGAATTGGCTTCACTATCCCTAACCGTTAAAGTTGTGTTTAAAAGTAAGACTCCCTGCTTAGCCCATTTACGAGATAACCATTATTTGGAATATAAGTTCCTAAATCATTTTGTAATTCTTTATACATATTCACAAGCGAGAGTGGAGTTTTTATACCATAGTTCACAGAAAATGCTAGGCCATAGGCCTGTCCCTTTTGATGATAAGGATCTTGCCCCTAATTACAACTTTTACATCTGAATAAGAAGTCAGCAGAAAAGCATTTAATATATCTTTCTTCGGAGGATAAACAGAATATTTTTATATTCTTCTTCAAAAATTTTTTTCATATTTATAAAAATACTCTTTTGGCAAATTCTTTTTCTAAAATTTCTTTCCAATCATTTTCAATTTTCGACATAAATCCTCCTTATATTTTTTTAGATTTCATATATTTTATAGTTTTATGTAAAAAGCAAAGAGGAAGATTTCTCTTCCTTTATTCAGTCATCAAGTTGTTGAAATATTTTCATATCATCATTTTACATTTTTATTGTGATGTTCTCTACATAAATTTGCAAGTTCTAGATTTATATTTTTAATTTTTCAAAAGCTAGATCTGGATGTCTTTCTAAAAATTTTATCTCCAATTAGAACTTTTTATTCTTCGAATGAGACCTATATTTCCTTTTCAGAGTCATATCAACAAAGCTAATTTAAAAATATTTTTATCTTTCAAAAAATATTTTCTTTAACTTTTAGAAAAAGTTTATATGAATGATAATTTATCATAATCAGACATCTTATTAAAAATTAAAAATTCATCTTCCGATAAAAATATTTTTATTTCATTATTAACTTCGTCATTGAACTTACAAAAATATATAAATAGACTTGTTTTTATCCTTGAAATTATCATATTAATTCCACGTTTCACTTAAAAGTCTTCCATTGTCATATTTTCTAACAGTATCTAAGCTTTCCGTCTTCTCTATAAGTTTTCCAAACTCCATCTTTTCTCCAGATTTATATTTTTCCTTCTTCGAAACTTTACCATTGCTCCAGTAGAATTTCCAATCTCAGTACCATCTTCAAACATACTCTTATGTAAAAAGTTTTTCCACTTCTATCATAAGCAACTATACCTTTTATTCTGTCATTCGTATAATAAACTATTGACTTCAATCTTCCATTTTCAAAATAAGATTTTTGTTGACCGTTCAATTTTCCTTTTGTATACATTTCAGATAGCAATTTTATTTCTTTATTCTTAGCAAAGTAAGCAGTCTCTCCATCTAACAAAACCGTCTTTGTATTCTTCGTAAGAAACAATTTTATCATCGATTACAACTCCAAAAACTCCTGTAAAAAGGAACATCAGAATCTCCTTTGCTAGGCAATTTTATCTTTTACTCTTCTATCATGCAAAAATCTACTATCGAATTTTTTATCTACTGTTCTTGTTGTTTCTTCTTCTGGTATATAGCTATCTTCAGTTTTTAAATCTTCAGCTTTATCCTCTTTTACAATTTCTTTTTGTTTCTTTAAAGACTTCTTTAGTACTTTCTTTTTACTTTCTCTTTGACTTCTTTTGTAACTTTTTGTAGTTGTCTTAGCTCCTATGATTTCATTTGAGATGTCATCAAGAGATTTAATTTCCTTTACAGCTGAAAAAGCTAATTGCTGAAAAACTTAAAAAGTATCGCAGTCAAAAATATTAATTTTTCAAATTTTTCATTTTTACCTCGTTGTTTTATTTTTGAATAGTTTGGCGCTTCTTTTTGTAATTGTTATGTCGTGAGGTGGCTTTCAATTAAACCTGCTCCGTATTTTTTACAAATCTTCCATTCAATTGTAAATCTTTTTATTGTCGGGAGTACCACAGTATCCCATTCAGCTCTGATTCACCAGCTAATTGGAATACAACGTCTTTAACTGACCCTTTATAAGCAATCCTTCCTTCTATTCCTTCTGGAACAAGTTTCGAGTTATCAGATTCTCCAGCTTGGAAATATCTATCTTTAGATCCTCTTCATAGCAGCAATAGATCCCATTCCAACATAAATTTTTAAATCTTCTTCCTTCAAGAATAATTTCTCTCAGGCGCTTCTTTAGTTCCTGAAGTAGCCCCCTAATTACGCAGTCTCCTCCTGCAGCTAGAGCTTTAACTATATCTCCTGAAAGTTTTATTCCTCCATCAGCAATAACTCCAACCTCTTTATCTTTACAATGATTGATATACATCATTAACCGCTGTTAATTGTGGAACTCCTACTCCTGCAACAACCCTTGTTGTACAAATTGATCCGGGACCTATTCCAACTTTAACAGCTGTTGCTCCTGCTTCGACTAATTCTTTCGCAGCTTCAGCCGTAACGATATTTCCACCTATAATATCTAAGTCTGGGAAATTTTTCTGATTTCTTTTTATCATATTGATAACACCTTGAGAATGCCCGTGAGCTGAGTCAACAGTTATAATATCAACTCCGGCTTTAACTAAAGCTGTAACTCTTTCTATGGTATCAGCTGCAATTCCAACTGCGGCTCCACATCTCAATTTTCCATGTTCATCTTTACAAGCATTTGGATACTGAATAATATTATCAATATCTTTTTATTGTAATTAACCCTTTTAAATATCCTTTTTTTCATCAGTTATAGGAAGTTTTTCAATTCTATTTGCAAGTAAAATTTCTTTTGCTTGATCAAGAGTTGTTCCAACAGGAGCAGTGATTAATTTTTTCACTTGTCATGATATCTCCTACAGGCTGAGCAGACTCTTTTCTGTATTTTTATATCTCTGTTTGTAATTATTCCGATAAGTTTTTCCATCATCTTCGATTACAGGTAAACCAGAAATTTTATATCTCTTCATTAACTCTTCAGCTTGATAAACTTTACTATCTTTTATTTAAAAGTAATTGGAGTTGCTAATCATTCCCGTTTTCAGATCTTTTAACTCTATCAACTTCTGCTGCTTGTTCTTCAATAGACATATTTTTATGAATAAAACCCATTCCTCCTTGTCTAGCTAAAAGCTATTGCTAAATCAGATTCAGTAACAGTATCCATAGCAGCACTTAAAATGGGTAAATTTAATGTAATTTTTGTAAGTCTTGTTTTCAAACTAACTTCGTGTGGTAGTACATCAGACTTAGCTGGTATCAATAATACATCATCAAAAGTAATTCCTTCTTTTACAATTTTTTTCCGTTCATTATTCCTCCCTCAACTAATAATTAAAATAAATTTAAATTTTTGTTATTATATCATACTTTGATGGATTTTAAAAAAATAAAAATAAAGGTTACTGTAAATTTTTAAAAACATATTTACAGTAACCCTTGAAAAATTTTTATATTAAATTTTTATTTTGCATAAGTGCAGCCATAGTAATGTAGTTGTATGGTTTATTGAAATGAGGGTAGAACATTACATCTAATAATTTGAATCTATCAATAGTAATTCCTTCTTGAACTGCTAATGAGAATAAATGTATTCCCATTGAAATATCATATTTTGATGACATTTGAGCTGATTATTTTTCTGTTATCTTTTTCTGTAAACTATTCTTATGTAAACTTCTTCATTGTTATGTTCCATAAATTCAGGTTTTTGTAAATCATGGAAAGTTGTTTCCAATGCTTCTATTCCTAATCTTTCAGCTTTTTCTAAAGTTAAACCTGTTGATACCATAATAAGTCAAATGATTGAAATTCATTTGAACCTTGAACTCCTATGCTTTCAATATTTGTTCCACAAACATTGTGAGCAGCAACAATTCCTGATCTAACAGCATTGAGTTGCAAGAGCAATATAGTTTACATCATTTACCGAATTATCAAATACAGTAGCACAATCTCCTGTCATAAACATCATCAAGACTTGTTTTTGAGTTTTTATCAACTACATAAAGCACCATTTTTGAATAAGTTTAATTTTTCTCTTCCCTAATTCTGTGTTAGGGTCTGAATCCTGCATAAAATTACCATATCAGCTAGGGAATTCTTCTTTATCAGTTACTATCTTTTCCAACTTTTCCATTTCCTTTTATTTTCTTTCACAAGTTGACCATATTTTTAAATCTATTCCATAAGTTTTAGTTGAACATCCATTTGATCTCTAAATAATTTGTCATGGTATGTAGATAAGCATCCATAGGCTGCATCTACAAGATAAACTTCTTTTCCCCAACGTTTAAATGCTTCTGCAAGTTCAACTCCGATATATCCTGCTCCAACGACTGCAACTTTTTTTGATATCTTTATTACTATCTAATTTATCAATTCTTGTGCATTTGGAATAATTTTACAAATTGAACATTTTTCTAATTCTTTTTCAACAATTGGTAAATCAATTGGCAATGAACCTGTAGATAAAATTAATTTATCGTACTTTTCTTCATAAAGATTTTTCCATCTTTTCCTGTTGCATAAACTACTTTGTAGCTAAAAATCTATTAGTAACTTTAGTTTCCATATAAATTTTGCTCCTTAGCTCAATTTTTCTTTTGAAGAGTAGAATAATCCTTCTGAACCTGCAATTTGTTTTCCGATCCATAATGCCATTCCCACATCCTAAGAGCTAATGTTTGAGTTTGCATCAAAAACTCTACCTTCATTTCCTTTGTAATTATCTAGCATTGTATAATACAAGCCGTTCCTGCATGGTTTTCACCTACTACCTACAATTTTCATTTTCCTAAATCTCTCCTTTTTAATATTTCTATACTTAATTTATATAATTTATATTAAAAATTCATTTTGATATATATGATACTACTTTTTATAAATTTAAAGTACTAAAAATATTTCAATCTTTTGTAGTAAAATTTCTTTGTTACCAAAGAATAAACGAGAAAAATTTAAAGAGGTAAAAGTAATTTTAGGTTTTATCCTTTTTAATTTTTAAATAAACTGTTTAAATTTTTAAAATAAAAATAGTATACATTTTTAAAATTTTTAGTGTATAATATAGTCAAGGATGATATGTAACTCTTTATATTGAATTATTCTTTAATATTGTGATAAGTGATTCTTTTTAGTTCCTTTTTCTAATATTAAATTTCTATATGCTTTTTATAGATATATTCATTTATGTTAGTTAGTTACTTCATTATTCAACATTATATATTTTATGGAGGTATTACAGATGAAAAGTACTGTAAAATGGTTTAACAAAGAAAAGGATTTGGATTTATCACTGGAGAAGATGGAAAAGACGTTTTGCTCACTTCTCTCAAATCAAAAAGAAGGATTTAAAGAATTATTCGAAGGACAAGAAGTAGAATTTGAGATTACTGAAGGACAAAAAGGACCTCAAAGCTTCAAATATCGTTGTTGTAAAATAATAACTTTAAATATTAAGGTGGCATCGCCACCTGTTATTTATTTATTTTACGTCATTAATTTTTATATACCAGACCAACACCAGCAGAGATTGGTAATTTAAGGTAGAAATCAAAATAATAAAATTACTTTTCTTCTTTAATATTTTTCTAATTTTTATATATAAAATTATATAATTTATTTTTATTTTTTATTTTTATTTTATTTTCGCAATAAAAAGAATGGACAACTGAAATCCATTCTTTTATATTTTAGATAAACCACATATCTATAGCTATTTAGAAGATTAGTTTTATCAATAATCAGAAAGAAAAATTGATTTATTTTATCTTTATCTTCTATCTTTTTCTTTTTATCTTCTCAAGATATTTTAAAATAATTTCTTTATTATTTTTGTACTTTCTTTTTACAAGAGATATTTACCTTCAATTTCTTCTAATAATCAAATTAATTTTGTCATTTATTTCCTTTGAAAGTTTATCATAAAGCTCTTCTTTTTTATTTGTCCTGAAATATATTTTCTTGTCAAAATTTTCCAATGAGTTATCAAAAAGCTAGAAGCAGTTAGTAAAAATATGACATAAAAATAAGAGGGACTATGAAATATCAAATTCTAAAGAAAGAGGAGGATATGGAATATGCAATACTAAACCAAATTACATATTGATAGAACCTTTTTCCGGAAGTAACGAACAAGAATGCGAAAAGTTTAAAGATACAAAAGAAATGGCAAAATTGTTGTGGATTTTATAAGGAGTTGATATTATGCCAGAAAAATGAATTTGATTTGAGATACTATAGCTATAACAAATGGATATTAAAAAGCAAAAATATATTTTAAGTTGCTGGAAAAAGTTATTGAAGTTCCTGAGAACTTTATAACAGATTTGATAAAGTGTTCCCAAAATACTTTGGAATATTTTTGAACCATCTCGGGGGCACTATGCCAGGGCTGCCGTTATACACTGATTATTTGTATTCTAAAGACTGCATATATACAAAGAAATTACAAAGGGCTGAAGTGATAATATCTTTTTATTAATTATGAAAGAAAAGAGGAGTGTCTTTTGGAAAAAGACAGTTAATGTATAGAGCTGTCAGATTGTTTGAGGCTCGCATTTTTGAAAGGTGGAAGTAGTTATGGAGTGGACTTTTATTGCTCAATTAGTAGGAATGTTTTTGACAGCTTTATTTACTATACTGGGAGTTTTATTAGCTACCATAACTATTTAATGCGACAAATTAATAAAAGGCTAAAAGAAACATACTATATTGACAAAAGAGAATTGATTAGATGAGATAAAAGATGATTCAAAAGAGCAAACGGCAGAAATAAAAGCTATGATTGAAAAATTAGGGGATAAAATGGGAAGCTGATTGCAAAAATATAACCGATCATTTTTGAATTGTAATAGTTAGAAAGGGTGGCATATGCCTACCCTTTTATCATTCATAGAACGAAAATTTTAAGATATGATTACTAAATATTAGTAAGTTCAAGATATTTTACAATGTTAGATAAAGTACTATCATCAGTAGAATCAGTGTCCCAACTCAATGCAATTATTAGGAGAATCTCTAAATACTTCTCACAGTATATTTGCTGCACAATTTAAATCTATATTATTTTCAATCACAGTCTATCAAAATATCAAATCTTTCTGTAAATTTTTATCATCTTTAAAACCTCCATAAAATTATATATTTTGATTTTTATTTCCTTAGTGTGTGTATATTAACTTAGAGCTAGAAATAAGTCAAGTTCTTTTTAGCATAAAATTTAGAAAATCTGTACTTTTTATTAGTAAAAACTTAAAGGTTCATATCTTGACTTCTTTGAACCTTAAAAAGTATAATAGACTATATAAGGAGGTGAGAAGATGTCCACTTTAAAGGAGATATTGGAGGATAATCTTTTATATCTTATCAACCATTGTTCTGATGGGTGCAATTGAGAAAATAAGATATAACAAGAGAAAGGAGGTTTGAGAGTAATCTCATCTCCCTCTCCTCTATCTTCTTTAAAAGAAAAAGGAGGATAAAATGGAAGTATTAAGAGCTATAAACGACATATTACAACCTATAACATCAATACTAGTTATAATTGTATTAATAAAACTAAATAAAAGAAATAAGCCCCTCTTAGTTAAACTAAGAGGCTCAAAATGTCCACTTTTAAATTTGAATTAATATAACATTTATAATAATGAAAATCAAGGGTGAAATATGAAAAGATAAAAAGATAGGAAGACCTCCAGCAAAAAGATCCAATCAATCATAGTATAAAAATAGGAGTTGAATGAAGAATTATATGATAAAGCTATCGAATATAGTAATAAATAACTAGAACATCAATAGCTGAAACAGTAAGAGAAGCTTTAAAAATATTGTTGAAAATAGAAGAAAAATTATGAAAGCAGGATTAATTTCTGCTTTTGTTATCCAAATTCTTTGAATTAATTTTAGATAGAGTTATAGATTTCTACATATCATAAAAAGGATAAAGTGCAACGTACAAAAATATCTTTTCTATCTTCTCTCGTCTTTGTTCACAAACTCTCACTATCTTTTGTAATCCCACCTTATTTTTCTGCTAATAAAACCTTTAAATGCTAAATGCCAAGTATTATTTTGAAAATTCCATAACACCTTTTGAGTTATTTTTAAAATGAAGGCTTCAAGAGCATCTTTTTATTATAAAGCTCTATATGTTTATCAAAAATGCTACTTCAAAATTTGAAATATCATACTCAATTATAATATACTGAATTTGCTCTTTTGAAAATGTTTTACTTTCCATATAAAAATGGTCACATAATTGTTTATAAATATTTGCATCAGATTTTAAAAATCTGATATGCTTATTCCATTCATTAAAAATTATATAGTGTAGTGTTTTTCTTTTTATTTTAGAAAATTTCACTCAAAATCTTTTTAAAAATCTTTATATGAATAAATATCCTTTAAATTAATTTTTGAGCAATTTCTAATCTGATACTATTATTATTTTTGAAAAAATAGTAATAATACTCATATCTCCCTATAATATCTTTTATTTTTCTAGAATACATATTAATTAATTTTTCATAGATGATCATTTTATCAACTCTTTTTCATTTTTATGGAATTTTGGAAAGGCTTGTGTATAATACCAACACCATCAGAAACAGGAAAGCAGATGAAATTGAAATTCTGCATAGGTATTCTATAAATTCATCAAGTCTTTTGTAATTGTTTTAAATCTTTTAGGACACTCTTGTATAAATATCCTCTAAACATAATATTATCAATACAAAAATTATTCCTCCACTCATTTAAAAAGTTTATATGAAGCTTCAAAAATTTTTGTATTGTCCTCTAGCTGCATCAATAAAAATAAAATCAAAAATTATAATTCAATTTTTCAATTTTCCTCTGTAGCGTCATTTCAAAATTTGATGAATATTTTTAGAGAAGATTTCAAAATTATCTTTTGCAATATTAAATCTTCCTTCATCAATCTCAACTGTAGTTAGACGTCCATTTCTTTTTGAATTTCTTGAGTCATTATTATTCCAGAATAACCATTGTTGTTCCAACTTCCAAAATATTTTGATGTCCTTGTTGCTTTTATTATAAATTTCAAGTATTCTCTAATTTCTTTTGATATGATAGGAACATCATTTTTCTTCTGCATCTTTTTCTATATTTTCTATTAATTCATTTATATATTTGTATTTGTTAATCTAGAAATATATAGATTAGCTTCTTTTAATTCTCTAACATTTTATTCTCCTGTTTAGTTAATTTTATCATATAAAAATTATCCATTATTTTTCTTTATATCTACACAAAAACCACCTAAATGATCAAAATTTCCATTCACATTTTCAGGAATTTCTATTTTTCGACTTTAAAAATCTTTTTCATAGTTTTTAAAAATTTTTCAACATTCAGAGTATTTTCTTCATCGCTTATTGTGCAAGTCACTATAAATCAAAGAACCTCCATTTTTAAAATATCGGCACTTGAATTTAAAATCTCGTTGTAGTTTAGCCAACTCTTCAATATTTTCTTTATTTTTAGCATCTCAAAATTTCTGGTTTTCTAATTACTCCATAGCCACTGCTAAGGGACATCAACTAAATCTTATCAAATTTTCTTCCTTGTTTATTGACATTTCTAGCATCTATAATAATAGGTTTCTACAATATTAACACCTAGATTTTTCATATTGGCTTCAATGAGTTTTATTTTATGTTGATGTACATATCAACAGCATAATTTCTCCTATTATTCTTCATACATTCTGCAAGCACCGCAGTTTTTCACCTGAGTCTGAACAAATATCTAGAACTCAAATCATTCTCTTTAGTATCTAAAAATTTTGCAGGCTAAATACGAAGAGGCATCTTGAGCAATAATCTTGCTGTCTTTGAATTTTCCTTTCACTATTTATAACAAGTCCTGAATATATAATAAAACACTCTCAACTTTTTAATGATTTCAATATCGTCTAAATATTCTTCAAACTCTTTTTCTGTATACTTTTAGCTTATTTACTCGACTGATAAGTAGGGAACTTCTTTTTAAACTTGTGGATAGTTGAATATAGATTTTTCTTTTTCCATATTGTTTTAATAAAAGTTCATAAAACCATTTTGAATAGAGTATAAAATTTCATATTTTCTTCATCTTGCAATTTTATTTCTAAATCTTTTTCTAATAAAAATTTTCTAAGCGTTGCATTTATAAATTTTGAAACGGTACACTATATTTCTTTTTTGTAAGTTCAACAGCTTCCCAAACTACCCCATATTATCTGCCTCTATGATAAATAATTTGATAAAAATGAAAATTCTCAAAGATTTCTAATCCATTCTATACTTTACTTTGCAATAAGAAGATAGTCCAAAAAGTTTGTGTTCTCAATACACCAAAAATTTCGTAAATAAATGATCTTTCTGTTTCAGTTTAATTAAAATTTTCTATTTAAAACAATATTTGAATATCCACCTTATCAACTTCAGAAATTAAATTGATAGCCACTTGTTTTTACATTCATTTAAGTGTGCCTCATAAAATATTTTTAAAAATCATTATATCATAAAATATTAGTTATAATTTCTTAATTTTATAAAAATTGCTATTTTTATTAATTGGTGTAAATAAAAGCTAAAATTTAAATTTAAAGTGAGGCAAAAATGACTAATACTTTTTTAAGAAGATCAAGATATGCTCTAATTTAAGAGATGGAGCAATGGTTGAAAATTTTCAAATTGAGCTAATGCTAATGCTACAAAAAGATGATGTTATAAAATATAGATATCGAAGATGATTTCATAAAATAATCTAGATTTATTATCTTTTTGGATGTGAGTTAATTATATATAAAAGAGGGAAAAAGAGGATGGCAGCATCCAACCCCAAGTAAAAAGTCACATAATTTGAATAATATTTTACTAAGAAAAATTGAGAATAGCTTAGCTAAAAAGTTACGATATGATTGATGTAAAATTAGGTGGAGCTCACAATTGTAGGGAGAATGTGTCTGTATTATTTAGAAGGGAGGAACACAAAAATTATAAAGAGTGTGGGGATAAATATATTCGTGTATTTTAAAAGGCTGTCATAGAAAATATAGAGGGACATAATTTAAATAGGGAACGGTTATGAATATTAGGATGATTTTCAGAAAATAGTTTGCTGACAATATATATATAGAGGAAAACGAGTAGAAATCAATAATTTTGAAAGCAACTTTTGACGATAATGAACTTATTCAAGAGCCGTTTTTTATGCCAATATAAAAGAAAAATTTTGAAGAAGTTTTATCTAAAATAAAAACGTGATGAGATAGTATAAGAACTAGCAAAAACCAAATCAACTGATACTAGCGATCAAGAATTAGAAGTCAACGGAAGAGTTATATAATATATATAGCTTATTGTCTTTAAGTTCCGAGCTTGATGACTTCTATTTTGTACAAGACATAGATAGAATATATCTTGAACAAATAGATGTAAAAGATTACTTCTCAGAAGAGGAATTTTAGTTAGAGATATAGGTTTTTGAATATAGAAAAGAACAAGAAGATATGGCTCTATGCCGTTGAGTGTAAATGAAAATAAAAATTAATTGTTGAGAGCAGGTACTGGAACAGGAAAGACTTTTGCTTACTTAATTCCAGCAATTAGATGGGCTGTTGAAAATAAAAGAAAGTAATCATTGCACATAAATACGATTAATTTGCAAGAACAATTACTTTAAAAGATATACCCTCTTGCAAAAATCTATAATTAAAGAAGATTTTCTTATGCTTTAGTAAGGGAGGAACAATTATGCTTAAAAGACTTTTTAATGAATTAGCCGAGGGAAAAATATTGATAGAAACATATCTGATAGAGGCCAGGGAACAAATAGAATATATTTTAAAATGGGGGATATCAAAACTAAAACTGGAGATAAGGCTGACTTACCTTTTGAAGTTTTACCAGAGGTGGGAGTTGATTCAAAAGTACTACTGAACTTTGTATTGGGAAAATGCCCTTTATAGAAAAGAATGTTTCTATATGAAAACTAGAATGGAAAAACTGAAGTGGATATTTTAATTTCAATCAATATGTATTTTTGCTGATTTTAAAATGTAAGAGCAGAACTGATTTTGACATACAGAATATTATTTAATTACCAAGATATCATGTGGTAATTTTTGACGAGGCCTTTGACACAGAGTCTGTCGCAAGAAGTTATTTTTCAGTGGAAGTGTCGAAGATATCTTTTACTAGACTCAAAATAGGATTTATCAGAGTAGAAAAAGGAAAAATCTGCTCTTATAAGAGTTGAAGAAAGCATAGATGATAGTTTGAAAGATACTAGTCAATATATTCAACTTTAAATTTATGAAAAAGAAGAGATTTCGATTTTACAAAATATATCTGATGAATATTTTGATGAGATTAGAAAGATGGTACGATAGTAAGGGCTGATATACCCATTGTGAGAAAACTTAAATAATTTGAGATGACTAAGTCAAGATTTTTAGAAAAATTTAAGAGAGAGAAAATTCTTTTGAAAAAGAAAAATGAATGAGTTTTAAAATGACCTAATGGCTTTTAGTAATCTTTATTGATGAAGATAAAAGATAAAAATCCAGAAGTTATTAATAAATCATATAAAAATTTATAAATCATATATATAGATAATTTTAAATTTATAAACGAATTTTCAAATGATGACTATATTTATTGTTGGATATAAAATGCCAAAAGAACGAATGTCGTTTTAACTGCAACACCGTTAAATATAGCCTCAGAAACTGAGTTCAGTTCTTTTTGGAAAAATTTAAAATAGACTTATCTTTTGCATCTGCAACTTAGCAACGAATGGAAATTTTAATTATTTCAAAAATTTTTGGGACTGAACGAAGAAAATGTATCGAGGAAATTATAAAACTCCTTCAACTATGAGCTGAACAGATGCTCGTCTATATTCCAAATGATATATTGATCTAGAAAAATATAAATGTTGTGACAGATGCAAGCAGATTTATTTTAGAAATTTTGACAAAACTCGCTGAAAGGCTTTTGGGCTACTATTTTACCTCTGTATACAATGCTAAATCAGATATATTATCCAATAGGATTAAAAATGTTATTTTCTGAAAGTTTTCTAAGATGGAGAAAAACAGAGAAGTCAACTTATCAAAGAATTTAAAGAGTCTAAAAATCCTATCCTATTTGGAACAACTTCATTTTGGGAGGGTGGATGTACAAGGAGAAAAATTTGAGTAATGTAATAATTACAAAATTACCTTTTCTTGTTCCGACAGATCCTATAGTTTCAGCAATAAGTAAAAATTGAAGAAGAAGTGAAGAAATTCTTTTTACTGATTATCAATTACCAGAAGCTTATTATAAAATTTAAACAGGGTATAGGAAGATTAATTTAGAAAACTGATAGTGGAAATATTTTTTATACTAGATAGCAGAATTTTTAAAAAGAAATATGGGACTTTATTTATCCAAGCTCTACCTAGTAGATATTAAAAATATTGATCAAAGATAGATATAATAGATGAAATATAAAAATAGAAAGGTTGAATCAGTTGAAAAATTTACTCTATTTGGTTTTAAATTTCTTTTGATGGAAGAAAACTGAAGAAAATGAAGAAGAAAAATTTTCAGATAAATATTTAGTTAAAAGAAAAGTTTTTATATGGTAATAGTATTTTTCGTAATAGCTATTTCTATCTCAAAAATACCTATACTTTTTAGAAATAATAATTACATAGTTGGGGATGTTGTTAAGTCCGATATTTATTCTCCTAAGACTATAGTTTTTCAGAGATAGAAGTGCTAAGGATAAAATTATTCAAGATTTGACAGAACAATTGGATAAAGACTATATTATTCATGATGCCGCAGAAATTTATCAGAACGAATTTGATAATTTTCATAAAGAAATAGTTGCTATTAAGAGGGGAAATAAAGTCTTTTGATTATAGCGGATTTGAAAGAAAAACAGGGAAAAACATTTCGGAAGCTTTAGTATTATTGACAGAAGATGAAAAATTTTTAAATAGTACTCTGAAAATTTATCGAAAGTTTTAAGTGATGCTTATTCAGCGGGATCTATAAAGATTCTATTCGTTTAAATGAGCCAGCTAAGTCTGAAATTGAAGCTTTCATCTTTTGAAAGGGAAGTTATAGAAAATTTTTAATACCGAATTATATCTATGACGATGTACTAAAACAGCTATAGCAGTAGTGTCTCAAATCAACGATCAATATGTAGAAATTAAAGGGAACTTTGATTGCAAAAGACGGGAGAAATATTAACTGGAAAAGAAAAATAAGTATCTTAGAAAGACGTAGTATTTTTAATTATAAAATGAGTGCCTTAATTATAGGGTTGAATATTATATTTTAATTGTTATTTCAAGTATATTTAATGTCGTTACTGTAAAAATTTTATAGCAAAAGAGATTTTTGGAGAGAAATAAATTATAGAGCCTTGTTATTGCTTACAGGAGTAACATTACTAATTATCAGACTTGTTCCAAAATACTATGATTTATTTATTGCCTTTGGACACTATGCTTTTATTGTCAATGTTTATAACAAGACCAAGATTTAGTATTTTTATAACTATGATATTACTTGCCTATATGTTACCAATAACAGATTATGATTTAAAATATTTTATAATCCAATCGTTGACTATACTTGCAACTGATCTTTGTACATGAACACGTTCTGCAATAATTGCAACGGGATCCAACTAGCACTCTAGAAAAATTTTACTTTATTTGATTTTAAGCTCTCTCTCTGTTGAAGAAAGTTTTGGAGTGGCACTAAATACATTATTAAAATTTTTGTATCAGGTATGATATCAGGAATGTTGACGATAGCTTTTGCTTCCATATTTTGTACATTTAATATATTAACAATTTTTAGATTGATTGAGCTTTCATGATCTTTCTCACCCACTTTTGAGAAAATTATCAATAGAAGCTCCAGGAACTTTTTCAACACTCAACGATGGTAGCAACTCTTTCAGAAAAATGCTGTAATTGAAAATTGGAGGAGATCCAGTTTTCACTCGGTGGCTTGCTAACATTATGTATATAGGAAAAACAAAAACGTCCCCAATATTACAGTCGAAAATCAAACGGATGGAAAAATCTCATAATGAAGTCTCTCCTTTATGAGTAAAATGATACACTTTTAGCTCACACAAAAGAAGGGCAGAAATGGCAAAAATATAAGATTCCTAAAGAAATTAGAGATATTATGTATGAGCATCAAGTGACTACCTATTAGCTTATTTTTACAATAAAGTTAAACAAGAAAAATCCGGAATATTCCAGAGGAAGAATTTAGATATTCTGGACCTAAACCACAAACAAAAAGAATCGGCTGTTATTATGCTTGTAGATTCCATTGAGGCAGCTGTTAGATCTCTTGATGTCAAAGATCCTGTTAGAAGTGGAAGAGATGGTCAGAAGAATTGTCGGAGCAAAAATTAATGATAATCAGTTATCTGATTCAAATATTACTTTCAAAGAAGTTGAAATTATAATAATTCCTTCTTGAAAAACATTTGGGGCTATTTATTATCACGAAAAGAATAAAATATCCAGGACATAAATTTTAGAAAGGAAGAAAAATGGACTTGAGTTGTAGATTTTTAATTAGACCTCTACTGATGAGAAATATAGTATGTTTGTTGATGAACTATATGAAGATAATTATATTGAAAAATTAGGTATAGTTTTCTGGAGCTAGAAGAAGTTGAATCAGATAAGCCTCTGTACTTATCTCTATTGTTGACTAATAATCAAAATATATAAGTTATTAATAGAGATTTTAGAGATAAAATACTCAAACTGATACGTAATATCTTTTGCTTTAATCACGAGACAGAAGATTTTAATATTGACCCATGATACTTTAGGAGATATTATTATTTCTTGGAGAGAGTCAAGAGCAAGCGGCCGAATACAATCATTCTTTTAAAAGAGAATTTTATTATGTTTTAACTCACGGAATTTTATATATTTTAGGTTATGGACTATATTGAAGAAGAAGATAAAAATTATGAGAGAAAGAGAAGAAGCTATACCTCAGCTTTTGGGGTATATCTAGAGATACTAATAGGAGAAATTTATGAAAAGATATTGGCTTCTGATACTTTTACCTGACGTCAGTAATCGGAACTTTAAATTCTTGCCAAAAGATAAGAAGAAAATTATTAATGTATATGTTGGAGCCAGAAATAGAAAAATTATACTCATTATTAGGAAGATATGACTAATGAGGATACAGAAATAAAATTGAATAGCCAAGTAATTTGAAAAGAGTTATGATATAATGACAACGATCCTTGAAAGTTAAAAATATTAAAACGTTCTTACAAAGAATACCCTTTATTGAGAGCAGACTTTGATAGTAGGACGTAGAAAAACTAAATGATGTTGATGAACTTATAAACTTAACAATAGCAATTCCCAATTATGAAACTACTATTGGAAAAACAGCCATAGATATTTTATCTAAGAACTCGAATTTTTAGAAGTTGCATTAATTACGAGAAAGATATTTTTTCAAGTATTGAGAGTGTTGATTTATATGAAGTTGATTTTGCAGTTATAACAAGATTATCTTTTACCTTATTTTAAAAATTCAGAAATTTGTTATAGATTCAATAAAGAAGTAGAAGAAAATAAAATAATATATAAAGCTTTATATAAAAATAATAAAGATAAAGAGCTTAGAAAAATTTATAACATCATTGAGGATGAAACTTTAAAGAAATAGTCAAAAATGAAAGTAGAGGAAAAATTTGAAAAGATATTAATTGCTACACTTTTTTCTATCAATATTTAATTTTGTTTGGCAGAAGAAGATATGAAACAAGAAAATTTAAACGAACAAAGCCAAAAATTGAATCAAAAAGCAAGTTTTAAATACAAGAGCTATATACGATAATCTGGACTTAAAAAGGGAAAATAGATTATGTATTATTTCAAAAGGCATATTTAGGTTATGTGCAACAACAAATAAAAATTCGGAATATTAATTATTATTGACTACACTAAGCCATCGAATTTAGAAAGATTTTATGTAATAGATTTTACATAAATTGGTGTATTCCAAGTAGAGTAGCCTATTCTAAAATTCAGGTTTAGAAGTTCCTCTACAATTTTCAGATGATCAAAACTCATATCAAAGCTCTTTTAGGATCTTAACAATGGAGAGTATGAAGGAGCTTGTGGACATTCTTTAAGACTTAAAGGCTTTGGAAGAAAATATTAATGGAAATGCAGAAGAAAGAGCTATAGTTAGGTTCACGGAGGAGAAATTGTTGAGGACAGTATATATAAAATATGGATTTGCTGGAAGAAGTCGAGGTTGTCCGGTGCCTTTATTCCAAAAAGCAAAAGAAATTATAGATTATATATATGGAAGAGTTTTGATTTGTTTATGGTAATGATGAAGATTATATGGATAATAGTACTTATTTGAGCCAGCTAGCCCTTTTATTTGAAGGTCAACCTAAAATATAATTGAATATGAAAATTCTTAGTCAAAAGCAAGAAGAAAGTTCATCAGCAAATGAAATCGCTGCACGAAGAAGTCAAGCGAAGCAGAGTTAGGTAAGAAGAACAGAGATGAAAAAGAAACTACGATATTTGAAGCTACAACAGAAATTGATAATCCAACTGTTATGAGAAATTTAGCAAGAGCATCACTTATAGATTTACCTCAAGCTAAATCTATAAATTTGATATGAAACAAGAAGAAAAATAAAAATATTGAAATATAAAATTGAAGAAAATGTTTCTAATAAAAATTAAATTTTTCGAGAGAAGTAATATCTTTTAGGATTTGAATAAAAATAAGAAAAATAATTTATCTATTGACATTTTAAATTGAAGCACTATAATGAATAAAAATTATTTTGTGAGTGAAGAATTATGCTAAGGAAAATTAGTAGTAAGGAAAAATAGCAAATAAAAATTGAATATATAACCTTATCTACTGTATTAGCTTAATTTTTATATGTAATTTTTAATATTAGTAATTTTTACACAGATAGTTAGTATATCTGTGCTATTGAAAAATTTTATAAAGTTGTCTATACTTTAATATTATTTTTGTTTTATAATGATAGGGAATTAAAAATAATTTCCCTTTTTATTTTTAAAATTTTGGAAGGAGCAAGAATGGAATATTTAGAAATTTTGAAAGATACTTTTTGATAGATGATAGATATATGTACATTGTTGATGGGGTAATCTTTTCAATCGGTATCACTTTGTTTTCAGCAATACTTGGAATTATTTTTAGGACTAGCAGCAGGAAATTATCACATTGGTATCCTTTAAGGAAGGTAAAAGGTTTTCGGAAAATTTTAATCCTTTATCGTACTGCCTATGTATATATTGATGTTGTAAGAGGAACTCCAGTCGTGGTTCAGCTTTATGATACTTGCAAATTTAGTTTTTTGTTGATGCATTAAGAGATACGCCAATTTTTGATAATCGGAGGAATTGCATTCGGTTTAAACTCAGGAGCATATGTTGCTGAAATAATAAGAGCAGGTATTGAAGGGCTAGATAAAGGACAAATGGAAGCAGGAAGAGCTTTTAGGCTTGAGCTATGGGCAAACAATGATTATTGTACCTCAGGCAATAAAAATATTTTACCGGCACTTGTAAGTGAGTTCATAACATTATTAAAAAGAAACATCTATCATTGGATTTATTGAGGGTGGATCTTTAAGATCTGCTAATATAATCACAAGCCAAAACATATAGAGGTGTTGAACCATTACTTGCCGTTGATTTATATATTTAATTTTAACAACAATATTCACAATGTTTATGAGAAAAGTTGAAAAAGGGGGTTGAAAGTAAGTGATTAAGATAGAAAACTTATATAAAAATTTTGAAAGCTCGAAGTTTTGAAAAATATTTCTACAACTGTTAAAAAGGAGAAATAATTTCAATTATTGGCCCATCAGGAAGTGGAAAGTCAACTTTTCTAAGGTGTATAAATAAAATGGAAGAGCCAACAAAAGGACATATTTATATTGACGGTATGGACTTGATGGATAAAAACTGATATCAATAAAGTGAGAGAAAAGAGTTGGAATGGTGTTTCAACATTTTTAATTTATTTCCTAATATGACTGTCTTAGGAAATTTAACTTTTATCTCCGATGTTAGTGAAAAAGAGAGTAAAGAAGAAGCTGAAAAATACGCAATGAGTCTTTTAGAAAAAGTCGGACTGGCTGATAAAGCAAAATGTTTATCCAACACAATTATCTGGAGGACAAAAAGCAAAGAATAGCGATAGCAAGAGCTTTAGCAATGAAGCCTGAGGTAATATTATTTGATGAGCCAACATCAGCTCTTGATCCTGAAATGATAAAAGAAGTGCTTGATGTTATGAGAAGTCTTGCCGAAGAAGGAATGACAATGCTGATTGTAACTCATGAAATGGGCTTTGCTAAAAATGTTGGAAATAGAATTTTATTTATGGATAAGGGAGAAATTATTGAAGATTGTTCTCCAAAAAGATTTTTGAAAATCCAACAAATGAAAAGAATTAAAGATTTTTAAATAAGGTATTAAACAAATAAAAATATAAAAGTAAAAATGAAAGGAAGGTAATTATTATGAAAAATTGTTAAATTGGTTGTTATGTCTGTGTTGGCTATGGTTGTATCTGTGAGTGCTTTTTGCAAAAATGCTGTTGTATATGTTGGAACAAATGCTGAGTTTGCACCATTTGAATATCTTGATAAAAATCAAATAGTTGGTTTTGATATTGATCTTTTAAATGCAATTTCAAAAAGAAGCTGGAATAGAATTTAAAATTCAAGATATGGCTTTTGATGGATTACTTCCTGCATTACAAACAAAAAGTTGATTTAGTTATAGTTGGGATGACTGCAACTCCTGAAAGACAAAAAGCTGTAGCTTTCTCAAAAACCATATTTTAAAGCAAAACAAGTTGTATTAACTAAAGGTGCCGATAAATCTTTAAAAGATTTCAAAGATCTATCAGGTAAAAAGTTGGAGTTATGTTAGGTTTCACAGGAGATACTGTTGTTAGTGAAATAAAAAAGGGTTAAGGTGAAAGATTTAATGCTGCTTATGCTGCAATCTTAGCTTTAGGTCAAGGTAAAGTTGATGCTGTTGTTTTAGATTCAGAACCAGCAAAAATATACTGCAAAACAACAAACAATTTGTTGTTGCAAATATACCAGCTGCAGAAGAAGATTATGCAATAGCTGCTAGAAAAATGATAAAGAATTATTAAATAAAAATTAATACTGCCTTAGATAAAAATAAAAAGCTAATGGAGAATACGATAAAATATTGAATATTTTAATAATTATAGGCAATTCATCTCCTGCTCTATAGCTGGGAGATGAATTGCCTTGTTTTTAGGTAGAATAATCGTATAATTGATATATATAATTAAAAATAGCAAGGAGGTAGAGAAGATGATACAACTGAAAGCATACAAGTACAGAATATATCCAACAGAAGAACAAAAATATTCATAAGTAAAACTTTTTGGTTGTGTTAGACTTGTCTACAACCTTATGCTCAACGATAGAATAAAAATCTACGAAGAAAACAAGGAAGATATCAAGAAAATAAAAATATCCAACACCAGCAAAAATACAAAAAGACTTTGAGTTTCTAAAAGAAGTTGATAGTTTGGCACTTGCTAATGCGAATTAAATTTAGATAAGGCATACAAAAATTTTTTTAGAGATAAATCTGTTGGTTTCGAGATCTCAAGTCAAAGAAAAATCCAGTTCAAAGCTACACAACAAATAATCAAAAACGGAACTGTAAATAAGTTGGAAAGCATATTAAAATTCCTAAATTAAAATCGCTAATAAAAATAAAAATACATAGAGAAATAAAAGGTAATAAAGTCAGCAACAATATCGCGAGTAGCAAGTGGAAAATATTATGTATCTATCTTTTGATGTGAGACAGAATAAATGAATTTCCTAAAACTAATTCAAATATTGGAATTGATTTAGGTCTAAAAGATATGATGATATTGTCAAACGGAGAAAAATAGCAACATTTAGTAGAAAATTAGAGAGAAAGTTAAGAAGAGAACAAAGAAAAATTATCAAGAAAACAAGAAGTAGCAAAAAGAGAGATTTGAAAGAATGTAAAATTATCAAAAACAAAATCAAATTAGCGAAGATACACGAAAATTATGAATAGTCGTAATGATTTCTTAAATAAGTTGAGTACAGAAATAATCAAAAAGCCACGATATTATCTGTATAGAAGACTTAAATACAAAGGGCTTATTACAAAATCATAAATTAGCAAGAAGTATAGCTGATGTATCTTGGTATAAACTAATAAATAAATTAGAATACAAAGCTAAATGGTACGGAAAAGAAATCATAAAAATTGATGAGATGGTATCCATCAAGTCAAATATGTTCTGTTTGTGGAGAAAATACAGGCAAGAAAGCTTTAAGTATAAGAGAGTGGACTTGTTCATTTTTGTAATACAACACACGATAGAGATATAAATGCAGCGAAAAATATATTAGCTGAAGGTCTAAGAATAAGACAGACAGCTGATGAAAAAGATAAAAAGAACCATAGGAACTATGGGGATAGCCTACTCAATATAGGTAGCTAGTAGAAGTACCTACTTCGTAGGAAGCCCCACCTCTTTAGGTGGGAGTAGTTCACTAAAAAGATAATTGCCTCTGATAAAGCAAGATTAATCGGAGTAAGAATTCGCTTTTACTGAGAGATATTTCTATTTCTGAGGTTTCTGAAAAGAATTTTTAGATATTTTTGAGAAAATTATTTAGAAAATAAGATTCGAGTATTACGAAGAAAAATTAATTTATGCTATGGTGATTGGTTATTCGAGATTATCTTATGATGAAAATTTACAAAGAGTTGAATTTTATATAAAATTAATAGATAACTGGGCTGTTTGTGATATAGCTGATTCAAGTTTTAAATTTGTTAAAAATAACAAAGAAGATTTTTATAAATATCTTTCTAAAAACTAGATACTAAAAATATATGGGAACAAAGATTTATATTTTGATGCTTTTGGGTTTCTATATAGAAGAAAAATATTTGGAAGATATTTTTAAAATCTGTGAGAAAATTAAATCGAAAGAATATTATGTCAATATGGGAAAAGCTACTTTATCTCAATGTGCTATGTGAAATTTGAAAAAGAAACTTATAATAGAAAATACGAGTTTAGATAAATGGACTGTGAATAAATCAATTCAAAAATTAGGGAATCTTTAAAAAGTTACTAAAGAGAGAGAAGAATTTTTGATTTTAAAAAGATAGATTGTTTAAATCTATCTTTTTACTGTTAATTAAAGATAAAAATTCAGAGCAAGTAGAGGATATAATTTTACCAATAAGTTTCAAAAATATTGTTATATTCTTTTATTTGATTGACAAAAGTTTTTCTAATATATATAACCTTAGAAATAAAAAGAAAACTATACCTCATTTAGTAAATTTTGTAAAATAAAAGGGAGAGAAAAGAATGTCAAATAATCTAAGTACAGCAGATTTACGTTCATTAGCAAAAAGATATAGCTGTTAAATACTCTATTGGAATGGCTATACTTTTTAATGATGGAGTAAATGCCTTTTCTGAAGAAGTTATTTCGGCTGAAAATACTACTGTTAACCAAGTGATGAGCAAGCAAAAATAAAATCTACAGCTATAAAATTACAGGAACGTTTAAATGAATTAAAGAAACAAAATGAAAAAGGTGTAGGTGGAGAAAAAATTAGAGCTTATTAAATTGATGGAACAAGGAGATCAAGTTATAAAATCCTGGTCATATCATGAAGTTGGAACAAATTTTTATTATGATAACTGGGGTTCTATTTATAGAGGAAAGGAGATAAAAATCTGGTACTATACATAAAAGAGTGGAACTTCAAAAAGATACAACCAAGACTCTAATCAATCTAACCTTTTAAGTAGTGGAACAACAAACATAACTCTTAGAAAATAGTATAGAACCAGAAAGATTAATAGAAACAGCTGTCTCTATAAATGTTAGCACTCCTAAGGTGTCAGGATTAGAAAAAGAACCATTAGGACCCTACAGGAGGAATACCATCATTTAATCCTATTACAGCAAAGGAAACCCTCAGGCTCCGGAAGTATACCACCTGAAATAGAAGAACCAGCTCCAATTACCTCATCCTGGATTTGGGTCAACTATTTCTGATAAATACAGTTTTTGGAATGAAACAAGTGGAGGAGGAAATGGTTCCACTATGATGGATCAAATTTCTATAACTTCGGGTAAATTTAAGGCAACATCAACTAAAGGGAGCCTATATAAAAGGATTTCAAGGACAAGGGGATATTCAGCAACTAGCAGTACTTTAAAAAGAGGAGAACCACAAGGGACTATACCTGCTGACGAGTTATCATCAAGCAAAATTCAAGCAGAAGATTCTTTTTCGGTATAAGAAATAGTGCTTTTTATGCAATGGGAGCCAGGTGTTGAAATCTCTTGGCTTTGTGGTGGAATTAGTAGTGGAAATCAACTAATATATATGGAAAACATCTAATCAGTCCGAACAAAATCTTGAAACTTTTAAATAATGGTGGAGCCTTTTGCAGGAAGTGAAGGACTTTATGATGAAGTGAAATCTTATAAAAATACAAACAGGATTAAAAGATGATGGAGATGGAGCAAGAGGAATAAATTTACTAATAATAAAGGAGATATATATTTAGGGGATAGTGCAACACGTTATCAGGCAACAACAACAATAGGTGGAACGAGATTAAGTGTTTTCAATAACGAGGAACAATAACTGGATTGAATTTAGATAATAATCAATCAGGAGAAAATGGAAGTAAGAAGCAAGTTGTATACTTTAATACACCTGATACAAGTAGTGATCAAAGATGGATTTATGCAAATGGAGTAAAAGGTAAAATAAATTTATATGGTTCAGAAAGTCTTGCAAATGTACTTCACAAGTAGCAGTACGAATCAACAATATGTAAAACAGGATTTATTAATAATGGTTTGATAAATTTATACGGAATAAATAGTTCAGGTGTTATGGTAAGAGAAGGAAAGTTTGAAAGCAGGAAGTGGACTTTTACTTAAATAAACCTGTAAATATATATCAGATGCTTCGAGAGGAGTTTATATAGCAGGAAATATAGCAAAATTGGATTCTAAAATGCTATAGTCAGGAGCCAATATTATTTGATAAAAATGATACAAAGGGTTTTGATTGGACAGATATACAAGATGATACAGTTCACCATTTGGAAAGTAATGGAAATTTACCAGGGAAGAGTACAGAGTTTGTAGATAATGCTGTTGGAATAATGTATACTAATAGTGATTTAAAAAACAAAGGTTCAAGCTCCTGAAATAACACTAGAAAAATTTTCAAAGAGAGTATAGGAGTTTATGTTACAAAAGGCAAATTAACAATTGAATCTGGAGAAGAAAGAAGTAAGATAAATATAAATGGTGGAGAAGTAAATGTTGATTATATCCAAAAGGTGGAGAAATTGAATTTAATGGGGATATTACTATGGGAGGTTCTGCATTAACTACCGAAGGTGGAAATGCAGGTAAAGAAACATTGAATATTTGCGGCTAATGGACATAAAGCAACATTAAATGGAAAACTTAAAAACATATAATGATGCCGGTGAATCAAAGGATGCTATTGGTGTTTTTGTTGAAGGAACTACAGTTGATTTAAATGGAAGTAACGACATTGAGTTAGGAGTTGGAGAAACTCGAAATAGTATTGGTATTTATGCAAATGGAGCTGGAGGAATAGTTAATACTAAACCTAATGAAACTAAAATATCAATAGACGGAACAGGAAAGATTTAGGAACAGCTTTATTTGCAGGAGACGGTGGAGTTATAAATGCAAATGGAACAGCTGCTGATCATGAGTTACTATTAATATAAATAATGGAGCTAGTGTTGTAGCTTCAATGGGAGCAAAATTCGAAAGTAAATATTCAAAATTCAAAAATTAGCTATACTGGAAAAAGGTTATGCTCTTTATACTAATAATGGTGGGAAAAATAGACGCTCAAAATTCAGAAATAACTTTAGATGGAAATGCTGTTGGTTTCTCATCAAAAGGAAATGGAGCAGGAGCTTATGCTTCTGATGTGAACTTAACAGGAGCTAAATTTAAAATTAATTCAAATAATGTAATTTTTGGCAGGATTTATAAATGGAAGTAGCTTTGCAAACTATCAAATTTCTATAATACATTAATTGAGCTAGTGGTTTAAACTTTAATAATATTAGTGGAACAGCAACTAGATATAAAATTGGAGTAATTGATGGATTGAATGGAGCAAATTCCATTTACGTTAGATGAAAAATTAGATAAAAAAAGTAGCTGTCACTAATAAAGATTCAAATTCAGCTAAATATGCAAGAAACTTCTAGTACAAAAAGTAGACTTGAAGTAAATAAAGATGTGTCTGCAAGCATAAGTAGTGCAGATGCAAATGACTAGGAGTGTCTTATGTAAATGGTTTAGACTTAAGTTCTAATAATGGAGCATTGAGTAACGATGAAACAACTATGAATGTAAATGATGAATATAACTGCAGATAGAACAGATGCGGGAGCTGGAGCAGTTGGTTTATACATAAATTATGGTAAACTAAATATTAAATCTGCAACAAAAATAGATGTTGAAACAGGAGATAATGTCAAATAATGAAGCAATAGGTGTATTTGCATTAAATGGTTCTGAAGTAGATAATAAAAGGAACAATTACTGTTAAAGGAGATAAATCTATAGGAATTGTTGGAATGTCTTATAGAGAAGAAAATGGAGCAGTAATTGTTAATGAGTATGGAGCAGCAGGAGCAGGTCAAGGAACAATATCTTTAAATGAAGGAAGCATAAATCTTGATGGAAAAGAATCAGTAGGAATATTTGTAAAAATAATAAAAATGTAAATGATGATACAGATGTTACTAATACAAAAGGAGAAAATGCTACTGGAGGAAAAATTGAATTAAAAAGGTAATGGTTCTGTTGGAATGTTTTGCAGAAGGTGGAACATTAAAAATGCTGGAAATATTAAATTAACTGGAACAGAAAGTGCTTATGGAATATTTGCTAAAGATAATTCAAGTGTGACAAACGAAACTACAGGAGTTATAGAGCTAGAAAGTGCAACTTCTAAAGGAGTGGCAAATGTTGGTATTTTTAATAAGACATCAGAAAAGGCTGTAAACAAATAACGGTAAAATAAAAATGAAAGATAATTCTTTGGAATTATATCTAAAAATGTAATTTTAGAGCAAATTCATTATTAGAATTAGGAAAAAGATGGAATAGGAATATATTCAAAAGGAACAACTGGTGCAAATTCTACATTGACATTTGATGCAGGCTCAACTATAAAATTAGCTTCATCAGATAATTCAGGAGTAGGGAGTACTTACCGAAGGTACAGTTGCAGACAACTATTACTGCTAATGGAAATATTGAAATAGGAGATAATGGATATGGAATTATTTCTAGAACACCAGGTAGTATTACAACAGGAGTAACAAGTACAGCAAAAATTAGGAAAAATTCGATATATTTAGTTTCTGAAAATGGAGCTCCTATTATTAATAATACAGTTTTAACTTCTGAAAAAGATGAAACAAAAAGGATTATATACTAAAGGTGGCACAATAACAAACAATGCTGATATAAACTTTGGAGTTGGAATAGGAAATATAGGAATAGTATCAGATGCTGGTAATGTTACAAATATGGCTGGAAAAACTATAACAGTTGGTAAGAGTGATGTAACAAGTCAAAAATACAGTGTTGGTATGGCTGCTATTAATGGTGGAACAGTTCTAAATAATGGAATAATAAAAAGTTGAGAATGAATCAGGAATAGGAATGTATGCTACAGGCTCAGGTTCTAAAGCAACAAATAGTAATACAGGTATAATAGAGTTGAGTGGTGAAAATTCTCAAGGTATTTATATAACAAAATGGAGCGGTAGCTGAAAAATTATGGAATAATAAGAACAGCTCCAAATAATACTAAAGATAGAATAATCGGAATAAACGTAACTAGCAATGCTATATTTAAAAATTATGGGCAAGTTATTATAGATGGTGGAAATAATACAGGGGTATCATTTAGCAAAAACATCAAAAGATGAAAGTAAACTATATGAAGAAGCGACAACAACTCCTTCGGTAGTTGCAAAAAGGAACAATAACTTCAAATGGTGGGGCAGCTTGGGATGAAAAGAAACATTTACCAACTGAAAAACACTTGGAAATATTGAGATTAGAACAAAACCAACATATCCAGAAACTAAAGTTGTTCTAAAAAATCCTGATGGAACAGTAAAAGAACTGCCTATAGCAAAAAGTTGATTTAAAAGAACCTAATGGAAATAAGATAAAGTTGAAACTTTATCAGGAGAAACAAAAAGTAATAGATATAGCTTCTGTGGGTAATTTTTGACTCTAATTCTAATGCTATAAAAGAAATTGGAAATGTATGTAGATACATCAGGAATAAATCATACTAATCCATATCAAGGTTTGACAACTTAACTTTGAAAAAGTAAAATTATTGTTTGGAAACAGAAGCTACAAGATATAGCAAATAGCAAAACAAATAGAAGTGGGAAAAATATTTTTAAAAACCTTATAATGAGGTTATATCTAGTCTTTCAGGTTCTGATGTAAAATTTGCACTTGGTTCATCTTCGTTGACTTGGTTTGCTACTGGAGAACTAAGATGCAAAATGATGTAATGGAAAAAGTGATTATGAAGAAATTACCATATACAGTATTTGCAGTAAAAGGAGATACAAATACTTATAACCTGTTAGATGGGGTAGAACAACGATATGGAGTTGAAGGGTTAAATTCAAGAGAAAAACAATATTTAATAAATTGAATGATTTAGGAAAAAGGTGAAGGACATATCTTTACACAAGCAATTGATGAAATGAGGGACACCAATATGCAAATACTCAACAAAGAATTTATTCAACAGGATCAATTTTAGATAAAGAATTTTCTTATTTGAGAAATGAATGGCAAAATGTTTCTAAAGATTCAAATAAAATAAAAACTTTTGGTATAAAGGAGAATATAACACGATACAGCAGGAGTTATTGACTATACAAACAATGCTTATGGTGTAGCTTATGTTCTATGAAAACGAACTTTAAATCTTGGAAAAACTTCTGGATGGTATACAGGTATCGTTGAAAATAGAATTAAATTTAAAGATATAGGTGGATCAAAAGAAGAACAATTACAAGGTAAGATTGGAGTATTCAAATCAATTCCATTTGATTATGACAATTCATTGAATTGGACAGTATCAGGAGAATTATCACTTGGATATAACAAGATGAATAGAAGATTCTGGGTAGTTGATGATGTATTTAATGCAAAATCAAGATATTGGAATTATGGAGCGGCAATAAAAATGAAGTTTCAAAAGATTTCAGATTGAGTGAAGATTTTTTCATTCAAGCCATATGCTTCAACAAAAAGTAGAGTATGGAAGAATTTCTAAGATAAGAGAAAAATCAGGAGAGATAAAACTAGAAGTAAAAATCTAATGATTATTACTCAATAAAAACCAGAAATTGGATCTGAATTAATATTTAAAACATGATAGCGAATAACAAAAACTTTCAAAGCGACATTAGGAATAGCTTATGAAAACGAGTTAGAAAGATAGCTAATGGAAAGAATAAAGCAAAAAGTATTAGATACGACAGCTGATTGGTTTAACATTAGAGGAGAAAAAGAAGATAGACATGGAAATGTTAAGACAGATTTAAAGCTTGGAATAGATAATTCAATAGTAGGACTAACAGCCAACATAGGATATGATACAAAAGGACGTAATGTTAGAGGTGGAGTAGGACTTAGAGTTATATTTTAAAAACTAAAAAGATGATCTCAATTTTTGAGGTCATCTTTTATTTTTATTAAATTCTATGAGTTTTTATATATTTTTCAATTTTTCTATATTTTTAAAACTCAGTATACTTCAAAAGTTCTATATAAAATTTGTAAAAAGTAGAAACTAAAAATATTCCTATAGCTAAAGCCACTGTTATAGTTTCTCTGCCTTTTTCTAAAGATTCTTGAAATTTATTTTCGACTAGAAAAAGACATCGTATAGTAAATTCCTCCACCGGGCACCAAAGGGATAAGTGCTGGAATTAAAGTTGATGTAACTCGTGACTCTTTTCCATTTTCCAATAATTTCTGCAAACACTGTTATGATTATAGCTGATATCAAAAAGAAGCAGTTTTAGTAAAATGAAATTCGTTAAAAATAATAGATAAGAGAACCAACCTAATCCTCCAGCAAAGCTACTGTAAAAATAATTTTTCCCAGTGAGGTTGAATATTATTCCAAAGAAAAATGTTGCAAATGCAGCAGAAAAAAACTTCAATATAATTCATTTTAACACTCCTAAAATAGATATGATGTAGCAAATAACGCAAAACCAGTCCCAATAGCCAGAGCAGAACCAACTAAAAAGGCTTCAACAGTTCTTGATGTCCCAGCTATTAAATCACCGTTAATTAAATCTCTGACGGCATTTGTCAATGCTAGACCTGGTACAAGAATCATTAAGGTTCCAATTGCTGAGTATGAAGGAGAAGATGTAAAAATGAATTTTTGTAAAAAGATTGAAATTAATGTTATTACAAATCCTCCTAAAGTATTTATGAAAAAGTTATTAACTTTTTAATTTGTTAGCAAAAATTTCCCATATAAAAACTACAATACCTCCAAGTCCAGCCACTATAAAAATCTTTAAATTTCCCATTGAATAGAACAGATCCAGCTACAATAAGAAATTAAAAAGGACTCTTTTACCATATAAAAGATTTTTGTTTGAATAAATTTAATCTCTTTTTCAAGATCTTCTAATTCATAGTCTTTTATATTAAGCAAAAATTTTATGTATTCTATCAATTTTATCCAAATTATTAGAAACCGTATAAATTCTATTAACTTCATAATAATTTCTCCATTTTTCTTTTTGCAGATGTAAGTACACAGGTCATCGTTACAAAAGATTCGGATTTCAGTCCAAATCTTTCTACAAATCTGTGAAATTGCATATTCAACTCTATATGTTTCAGCTCCACTCATCAGCAGGATTTTTCCTATTTGATTGGCTGTAGTTAAAACTTTCATCACATAAACATCATATTCCATGATAGTCCCTCACTATTTAAAACATTTCTAAAACTTCATCGGTATATTCTCCATTATCTTTATTAATAACTAGAGGTGGAAGAATAGTCAGACCAGTTTTTCCCATTTTTATTGCTTCTATTAAAACAATTTTAGCATTTTTATGAGTAGTTGTATAACAAAATTTTATTTTTGCTTCTAAGTTATATTTTTGTAAAGTGGGGATGATTTCAGCGAAGCCTATCAGCCCTGTGAACAAGATAAAAATATCCTCTATCTTTACAAGCTCCGAAGCAATTTTTATAAGTTCATCTAATGTAATTTCAACTTCGTGCCTTGCAATGAGTTAATTGATTTAAATCATTTTAATAAGTCTTTATTTTCTGTTACTTTAAAAAGGAGGATTAGATAAGACAATATCAAAAGCTTCCTATTTTGAAATAATTTAAATAATTTTTTCATATTATCATTTATTATATATATTTGTTCATTTAAATTATTAATGTTAATATTCCTTTGAGCCAATTCGTAAGAAATTTTTTTGAATTTCTATACCATATATTTTAGCAGAAGTTTTCTTTGAAAGAAAAAAAGTGGAATTGCTCCATTACCTGTACCTAAATCTAAAATATTTTTGTATTTTTAGTTAGATTGATAAATTCAGAAATTAATAAAGAATCGATTGAGAAATTAAAATAATCGCTTCTTTTGAATTATTTTTAAGTTTTTATTAAGTAATGGAATTATACTTTCAAGTTCTGTATTCATATTTATCACCCCGCATGTTTTATCTATTATAACATAGAAGTGAAATTATATATGACAAAAATATACAAAATAAATAATACAATATATAAGTTTAATAATAAAACAGTATGCAAAATATATGTAAAAATAAGAAGATTAGCAAATAAAAAGGCTTTGACATAAGTATTTTTAAATGTAAAAATTAAAACAAAGTTTTTTTATAAAATCCATAACGAGGAGGAAAAATAATGGAATTTAATGTACCTAAAACACATGAACTTTTTGGACAAATGATAAGAGAATTTGTTGAAAAAGAAGTAAAACCAATTGCTGCGGAGGTAGATGAAGAAGAAAGATTTCCAATGGAAACTGTAGAAAAATGGCTAAAATTGGAATAATGGGAATCCCTATACCTAAACAATATGGTGGAGCAGGAGGAGACTATTTAATGTATGCTATGGCTGTTGAAGAATTATCAAGAGCTTGTGGAACAACAGGAGTTATCGTATCTGCACACACATCTTTAGGAACTTGGCCTATCTTAAAAATTTGTAGTGAAAAACAAAAACAAAAATATTTACCAAAAATGGCTAGTGGAGAATGGATAGGAGCATTCGGACTTACTGGAACCAAATGCCGGAACTGATGCTGCAGGGCAACAAACAATGGCTACTTTTGACTCTGAAACTAATGAATGGGTTTTTAAAATGGATCAAAAATATTTATAACAAATGCTGGGTATGCTCTATGTATATGTAGTATTTTGCAATGACTGACAAATCAAAAAGGATTAAAAGGAATTTCTGCTTTCATAGTTGAAGCTAATACTCCAGGATTTTTCAATTGGTAAAAAGAAAAGAAACTTGGAATTAGAGGATCGGCTACTTTGTGAATTAATATTTGAAAAATTGTAGAATACCTAAAGAAAATCTATTAGGAGATAAAGGAAAAGGATTTAAAATTGCTATGATGACTCTTGACGGAGGAAGAATAGGAATTGCATCTCAAGCTTTTAGGAATTGCACAAGGTGCTTTAGATGAAGCTATTGCATATGCTAAAGAAAGAAAACAATTGGAAGAAACTTGACTGCTTTCCAAAACACTCAATTCCAAATTGCTAACTTAGATGTTAAAGTAGAAGCTGCAAGACTTTTTAGTTTATAAAGCAGCATTCAGAGAAACAAATGGATTACCTTATTCATTAGATGCAGCTAGAGCAAAACTATTTGCTGCAGAAACAGCTATGGAAGTTACAACTCAAAGCTGTTCAAATATTCGGTGGATATGGATACACAAGAGAATATCCAGTTGAAAGAATGATGAGAGATGCTAAGATTACTGAAATCTACGAAGGAACTTCAGAAGTTCAAAAGAATGGTAATAGCAGCAAAATATTATAAAAATAATTACAGGTGGAGGAATAAAAAGATGAGAATAGTAGTTTGTATAAAAACAAGTTCCAGATACAACTGAAGTTAAAATAGATCCAGTAAAAGGAACAATTATCAGAGACGGTGTTCCCAGTATAATGAACCCTGATGATAAAGGTGGATTAGAAGAAGCATTAAAAATTAAAAAGACCTAAGATGGAGGGGAAGTTATAGTTATAACAATGGGACCTCCTCAAGCAGAAGCTATATTAAGAGAAGCTTATGCAATGGGTGCTGATAGAGCAATACTAGTAACAGATAGAAAATTCGGAGGAGCTGATACATTAGCAACTTCTAACACTCTAGCTGCTGCAATAAGAAAAATCGAAGGAATTGATTTAATCGTTGCAGGAAGACAAGCTATTGACGGAGATACTGCACAAGTTGGACCACAAATAGCTGAACACTTAGGATTACCTCAAGTTTCTTATGTAAAAGAAATGAAATACAATGAAGCATCTAAATCATTTACAATAAAAAAAGATCAACTGAAGAAGGATACTATTTATTAGAACTTCCTACTCCAGGATTAGTAACAGTTCTTGCAGAAGCTCAACCAAGATATATGCCAGTTGGAGCTATCGTTGATGTATTCGAAAGACCAATCGAAACTTGGACACGTGACGATATAGAAATAGATGATGCAAAATTGGTTTAGCTGGATCTCCTACAAAAAGTAAATAAATCATTTACTAAAGGTGTTAAAGAACCAGGTGTATTACATGAAGTTGATGCAAAAAGAAGCAGCTAATATTATATTAGAAAAATTAAAAGAAAAAAATTTATAATCTAATCTAATAACGAAGGAGAAAATAATATGAATTTAAATGAATATAAAGGAATCCTAGTGTACGCTGAACAAAGAGAAGGGGTACTACAAAACGTAGGATTAGAATTATTAGGAAAAGCAACAGAATTAGCAATATGATATTAATAAACAATTAGCTTTAAAAGAAGCTGGAGATGATTTAGATGCCTTTGCTGAAAAACAAGGATCTGCAGTTGATACAATAGATATAGTTGGAGCAACTTTTAGACAACGATGATTTAGAAGCAAAAGTTGCTGAAGTAAAAGCTAACCATCCAGATGCTGCAAAAAGTAACTGCAGTTTTAATAGGGCATAACGTAAAAAGGACTTGCTCAAGAATTAGTCGAATCAGGAGCAGACAAAGTTTTAGTTGTAGATAAACCAGAATTATTAAATTTTGATACTGAAGCTTATACTCAAGTATTAAAAAGCAGTTATAGATACTGAGAAACCAGAAATAGTTCTATTCGGAGCAACTACTTTAGGAAGAGACTTAGCACCTAGAGTATCTTCAAGATTAGCAACTGGATTAACAGCTGACTGTACAAAACTAGAATTATTAAAAAGATAAAGAAAGACAACTTGGAATGACAAGACCTGCTTTCGGAGGAAACTTAATGGCTACTATCGTATCTCCAGATCACAGACCTCAAATGGCAACTGTAAGACCAGGAGTTATGAAAAATAGCTAGAGTAGAAGGAAAAAGTTGGAGAAATTTTAGATTTCGCTGTAACTTTAGATACTTCTAAAATGTTAGTTAAAATTCTTAGAAAAATCATAAAGAAGGTGGAAACAAAGTTGATATTTCTGAAGCTAAGATATTAGTTTCTGGAGGAAGAGGGAGTTGGAGCAAAACAAAACTTTTGAACTTTTGGAAGACTTAGCAAAAAAGAATTAGGAGGAATTGTTTCTTCTTCAAGAGCACAAGTAGATGCTGGAAATATGCCTCATGATAGACAAGTTGGACAAACTGGTAAAACAGTTAGACCAGAAGTTTACTTTTGCATGTGGAATTTCAGGAGCTATCCAACACGTTGCTGGTATGGAAGAATCAGAATTTATCATTGCTATAAACAAAGATAGATTTGCACCTATATTCTCAGTTGCAGATTTAGGAATAGTTGGAGATTTACATAAAATCTTACCTATCTTAACTGAAGAAATAAAAATATAAAGCTATTAAATAGTTATAAAAATTTAATAATATTTATATAATTGATGACGTCAAAAATGACGTCATCTCTACTAACTTTTCCCTAATTAAGAAAAAATTTTTCTTTACAATTTAGTTAGGAGTAGCTCGCTCTATATTTAAAAATATTTAAAAATAATTTGAATATATATATATAAATTTAAAAATATTAGTAATATGTTATAATAGATTAACAAAAACATAAGGAGGGTTAAAAATGAAAAAGATTTACAGTTTAGTATTAAGTTTGTTTTTAGTAGTAAGCAGTGTTTTTTATTCGGAGCAGAAAAACAGTTTTTGTTGGAGTTCGAAAGCACCACCAGCATTACCAGTTCTTAGAATGATGGAAAACTAATGCACTAGGAGAAAATTATAAAATAGATGTAAAAGTATGGAATAGTCCAGAAATGTTAATTGCTATGGTGCAGGTAAGGAAGCAGATGCTTTTCCTTTAACAGTGGTTTCAAAATTATATAATAAAGGTATTGACGTAAAATTGACTAACGTAAATACTTGGGGAGTAGCAAGTCTTATAAGTAGTGATAAGGCTGTTAAAGATTGGAAAAGATTTGAAAGGTAAAACTATTTATATAGGGGCTAAAATCTTCTCCACCTGATGTATATGCACATTATTTTTGGATAAGGCAGGATTAAAAAGAAAACAAGATTATGATGTTGTATATTCAAATAAGGCTGAACATTTAAATTTAGTTTTTAAGTGGAAAGGCTGAAAAATGCTGTTATGATAGAACCAGATACAACAGCAGTAATAACAAAAATCCTAACTTAAAAGTTGTTGTTAATTTTGAAGATGAATGGCAAAAATTAATGGGAGATAAGAGTTCAATACCTACTGCAGGTTTTGGAACTGTGGGAGAACTTGCAAAAAATGATGCAGCTCTTGTTAAAAATTTGATGATGAATATGGAAAAGGCACTAGCTTGGGTTTTAGAAAATCTTGCTGATGCAGCAAAATTAGCTCAAGATAAATTAGGAATGGATGCAAAATCTTGTTCAGCTATTCCAAAAATGGGTCTTAAATATGTTGCAGCTAAAAGATGCAAAAAGTTCTAAATGATTACTATAAATTATTAAAAAGATTACGATCCAAAAACTATTGGAGGAAAAAGTTCCTGATGAAAAATTTCTACTTTAACAAATAAAAATAATAGCTTGTCTATTTGTAATTTTATTTTTGGCATATTTTTAAGTAAAAATTTATCCACCAGTAATTGTACCGACAGTATCTCAAGTATGGAAGGAATAAGAAGCATCTTAACCGATGCTTCTCTTCTTATTGAGATAGTGAGAACTATAGGAAGATTGTTCATTGGATTTATATTAGAGTAATTCTTTTCAATTATTTTTAGCATATTGATAAGTCGTTTTAAAAATTTTTGGAGGCATAGTTTATCCTATTGTAGAATTCCTACATGTTGTGCCACCCATTAGCTGGTTGATATTGGCTATATTATGGTTGGGCTTGAATGGAAAAACCATCAATAATGATAGTGACAATTTCGATTTTTGTATTATGACACTTTCACTTGTCAACTCGATAGAATAATATCAATAAAAATTATTAGAAGTGGGAAATGTTTTAAATTTTCTAAATATAAAAATGGAAAATATATTATTGTTCCTCTTTGTACCCAGCATTTGAAACAGCAATTCTAGTTTGTTTAGGTACTGGAGTGAAATTGATTGTTATGGCAGAAGTTTTTATCGACAGATAGTGGCATTGGTGGAGAAATTACAAATGCAAGATTAAATATTGAAACAGAAATGGTTATTGCTTGGACAGTAATTATTGTCACAATTTATTTTTATTTTAGGAGGTATAATAAGATGTCTGAGAAAATACCAGTGGACAAGAAAATTTTGGTATCGAAAATCTATTAGTAAAAATTCGATGAAAGATTAATTTTTAGATAATATTAATTTTTGAAATGCACTCTGGAGAAATTTTAGGCTTGCTTTGGACCTTCTGGAATTGGAAAGACAACTCTTTTAAATATTTTGGTCGGAACTGAAAAACAAACTCAAGGAGAAATTATAAATTTTCACAATAGTAAAATAGGCTATGTTTTTCAAGAAGATAGACTTTTTGAATGGTTATCTTTATTTGAAAATGTAAAAATTGTGAGTGAAAATATAGATGAAAAATTATTTGGGAAAATCTTTCGTTAGTTGGTTTGAAAGATTACTATAATTATTTTCCGAAAGAGCTGAGTGGAGGAATGAGACAGAGGGGTTCAATAGCAAGAGCCTTGACCTTTGCAGCAAATATTTTACTTTTTGATGAGCCTTTTAAATCTTCTTGATGTAAAATTGAGATTTGAACTTTTAGATTTAATGAAAAATTAAAAAGAGAAAAATATCTCTATACTTTTTGTGACCACGATATTGAGGAAGCACTTTATGCCTGTGATAGAATTTTAATTATGAAAGGGCAACCAGCAAAAATTTCTAAAGAAATTGATATTTCAAATTCAAGAATTGATGATAAGTTATCAATAGAAAAAGAAGTGGAATTAAAAGAGAAATTTTTATCTCTCTTTATGATTAGAAAAATGATTGAAATAAAAAGTCCATCGGAAGGACTTTTTAGTTTGGGGTTAGCATCTATATTCGATCATTTATTAATTTAATATTTGGATATTTTTCCTCCTCTTTCGAGGAGGATTTTTCTATCTTGGGGAGAGAAAAAATTTATTAATTATAACCTTTAGACGAGAGCTATATAAAAAGTTTAAAAGTTAAAAATTTTTATTTTTGTAATTTTAGATGATAAAATACTTAATTATAAAAATTGGTGATACAATGAATGAAAAATTTAGAGAAGATAGAAAATTATATTGAATTAGCAGAAAAATAGATTCAGTTGTTTACAGCAATCAATCCAATGGTTCAATTAAAAATTTAAAAAGTAATAATCTGAAATTTTCTTTTTAAAAAGGTTTAAACGAAGAAGCAGATTATTGGCAGTTTATCCAAAAAGATTTTGAAGAGGATTATATAAATTTTCCTATAAAATAAAATAGAAAAATCTAAATTCATCAAACCTAGAAACATAAGCATTATCTGGAAATATTTTGTCTCTGGCATAAAGAGAGAAGTATTAGGAGACTTGCTTGTCAAGGATGGAAATTGTTATGGGGTAATTTTTAGAAAATATGTTTGAATTTTAAAGGAAAACATTACGAAAATTAATTTATCACCTGTTGAAATTTCAGAAATCAGGAAGACGAAATACCTAAGACAGAGTTTCAGAGCTTTAAATATAACTTTGGCTTCTCTGAGATTGGATAGTTTGTTATGGAGCTTACATGAATTTATCGAGAACCTTATCTGTAAGTTATATTGATTTAGGAAATGTTCGGGTTAATTATGAAGTTGTAAGAGAAAAATTTTTAAGATTTCCATAGGGGATGTAATAATAATATATATGGGAAATTCTAAAGTTGAAGAAGAGAATGGTTTGACTAAAAAGATAAAAATTAAGTTAATAGTACATACATATAGGTGGGATTTTGAGATGATTTATAGGTATGTTTATGCTTATGATAGTTATAGTTGTGGTAATTTTATTTTTGCAAGAGACTTTATTCTTGAAAGAATATTTGCAAAGAAAGATGTCTAAGGTAAATCATGCTCCAGCAACTATAGGAAGTGTTGATTTAGATTATTTCGATAGTTATATCACTTTAAAGGATATAAAAATAATGAGCAATTTGCATAAAGATGAAATTTTTATTTCTATTGATGAGTTAAAAGTTACTATCAAATAGATTACAATATTGTAAATTTTGATGATACTGAAATTAGCGGAATTAGTTTTCAAAAATGAAAAATATGAATATAATGATGAAGAAAAACTCAGTAACTTTTGAAAATAAAGTGACTCAGGCTGAGGAAAAATTTAAAAGAGACAAGGTCTTGGCTGAGCTAAAAATCTTTATATGAATAAGGTTGAGGAACATCATTTGAATTTGGAAGAGGTTTTTCAAAAATTCTTTGAGTAAAGAAAAATGAAGAAGTAAATAAAGTTAAAGAAAGCATAAAAACATTAAAGAAAGTACTAAAGAAAATTTGAATATTTCGGATGTAATCAATGAAATTTCAAATATAGGGAAAGAGTACAAAAAGATAGCTAAAGACTTAAATATAAATGAGTTAAGCAAAGATGATGGCGTTGATGAAAATATTTCTTTTGAAGATGCTGTGGATAAGACAATCAGAAATTTCTTGAACAGAAATAAATTGGTGCTATTTGATTTGGATGGATATATCAATCATGTATTTTGAATTTGGTGTATGAACAAAAATATATAATTTAACTCTAAAATATAGAGACTTATTGGATGAAATTCGTTTGAGAAAAGAAGAAGACGAAAAATTAGCTGACGAAGATGTATGGGATTATTTTTCAAAAAGTATAAGTGTGGGCTCAGAAGTTTATGGGAATTAGTTTTAATGGAGAAGTTAAAATTTCTCAACTAGATTATCTAAAAATAAAGATAATACAGTGTTCAAACTTTTACGGAGAAAAGGAGACACTATCGGAGAATTTAAAGGTTTTTATAAACTTTGATACAGAACTTACAGAATCTACTTTTGAACATACCAGAAGCGAAATTTTGAAAGATATCGAAAGTGAAATGTTTGATTCGGGAGAGGCTATGCTTTATCAACAACTTTTAACAAATGGTTATGATTTGAGTATAGTGGTAGTTTACATTTGAAAGATATGAAATTAAATGTCGATAAAGTTATAGAATCTATGAAAATCGAAGATGAAATAACAAAAGAAATTGTTGGGCCGATTTTAAGAGAATTAAATGAGGGAGAAATAACTTATAGTTATGATACAAAAATCAAGAAATTTAGAGATCAAAACAGATATTTTTAGAAGTTTTTGATAAAATATTGAATGGTGAAAACTCATCTTTGAAAACTAAAATTAGAGAAAAATAAAGGTAGATTTTTACAAAAATTGCTGGATAAGTTGTTTAAGATAAATAATTGACAAAAATAATATAAAAATGATATTATAAAAATGCCCTTAGGGATATGATATATGTCGTCGAACCGTGTCAGGTCTGGAAGGAAGCAGCACTAAGATGTATAATATATGCATATTTTACCTGAGGGTTTTTATCTATTGATTTTATGATATAATAAAAATTAAACAATATAAATTGATTGGAAATATGGAGGATTTTGATGATGAAAAATAATAGAGTTTGTGAAATATTAGGAAATTAAATATCCTATATTTCAAGGAGCGATGACTTTGATTTCTGGAGGAGAACTAGCAGGTGCAGTTTCAAGAGATGGTGGTCTTGGAATTATTGCTGGTGGAGGAATGGAACCTAATCTTTTAAGAGAAAATATTAGAAAAGCCAAAGCTATAACTTCTAATCCGTTTGGAGTAAACTTGATGCTTATGCGTCCAGATGTCGAGGAACAAGTAAACGTTTGTATCGAAGAAGGGTAAAAAGTTATTACTACTGGGCTGGAAATCCTGGAGCTTTTATGGATAGATTAAAAAGCTGCAAATATAAAAAGTTATACCAGTTATTCCAACAGTAAAAGCTTGCAGAAAGAATGGAAAAATTGAGCAGATGCAGTTATCGTTGAAGGAATGGAAAGTGGAGGACACGTTGGGACTATAAACAACTATGGCACTTTTTACCTCAAATAGTAAATGTTGTGAATATACCGGTTATAGCAGCTGGAGGAATTGCTAGTGGAAAACAATTTTTAGCAGCTCTTTCTATAGGGAGCAGAAGCTGTACAATGTGGGACAATTTTCTTGACTGCAAAAGAATGTTTAATACATCAAAAATTATAAAAATGCTATATTGAAAGCAAAAAGATAGATCGACAGTAACAACTGGAAACTTCACAGGACATCCAGTGAGAGTTATAGAAAATAAATTGGCTAAAAAGAAATGTTAGAACTAGAAAAATGGAGCTGCTAAAGAAAAAATTGAAGAGTTAGGAAAAGGTAGCTTGAGAAATGCAGTTGTCGAGGGAGATGCTGAAATGGGAAGCATCATGGCGGGACAAGTTGCAGCTATGGTAAATGAAGAAAGAACAACAAAAGAAATTTTTAGATTTCTTGATGATGGATTTAAAACTTGAAACAGAAGTTTTTAAAAAGAAAATTAGATAATTGGAGCATATAAAAATATAGTTATAGTGGGTGTGAGCTATGAGTAATCACGTTATAATAAAAAGGTAAAAAGGATAGACTGATAGTTAGTTTAGATCCAGAAATAGATTTTTAGAACTTTCGGAAGCTTTAAAATCTAAAATTTTAGAGGCAAAGAATTTTATTGGGAACAGTCGTTTGGCAATAGAGTTTGCTGGTAGACCTTGACTAACGAACAAGAAAATACTTTTTGATAGGAATTATTACAAGTAATAGTGACATAACAATAGGATATATCAGAAAGATTGGAAGATCCAAACGGAGAGACATTATTGAAAAATTCCAAAGGCTTTAGTTGAAGAGGGAAAACATATTTTTCATAGAGGAACTTTAAGATCAGGAGCTTCTATTGATTATGATGGTAATGTTGTGGTGATAGGAGATGTAAACCCTGCTACATTATTAGAGCCAAAGGAAATGTCATTGTTATTAGGGCATTTGAATGGAAATGTTTTTGCAGGTCTTGGAGGAGATGAAAAATGCTTTTTGTAGGAGCTTTATTTTTAATCCCGTTCAAGTGACTATAGGAACAAAAACAATAAATGATATTCAAAGTGAAATTTTGGATTCAAATAGAGTGGATAAAAAGTAAATTTAAGTTTGCACATATAAAATCAAGAAATTGTTATCGAGGAGTGGATATAGAATGAGTGCAAGAGTTATAGTAATAACTTCTGGAAAAGGTGGAGTAGGAAAAAAACTACTACAACTGCAAAATATTAGTGCGGATTAGCAGAGAAAGGTCACTAAAGTTTATTAATAGATACAGATATCGGACTTAGAAATTTAGATGTTGTTATGGGATTGGAAAATAGAATAGTTTACGATTTAGTAAATGTTGTTGAAGGAAAGTAGAGCAGAACAAGCTTTTTATAAAAGATAAAAAGATGTCCAAATCTTGCTTTATTACCCGCAGCACAAACAAGAGATAAAAATGCAGTTAGCCCTGAACAAAATGAAAGAATTAATAGAAAAATTGAAAAAGATTTTGACTATATCTTGATTGATTGTCCAGCTGGTATTGAACAAGGATTTAAAAATGCCATAGTTGCAGCCAATGAAGCAATAGTAGTAACAACTCCAGAAATTTCTGCAACAAGAGATGCTGATAGAATAATTGGTTTACTTGAAGCTGAGGAATAAGAACCTAAAACTTATTGTAAAATAGAATAAGAATGGGAATGGTAAAAGAAGGAAATATGTTGAGTGTTGGAAGATATGCTTTGATATATTGGCAATAAAAATTGTTGGGAGTTGTTCCTGATGATGAGTCAATAGTTATATCTACAAACAAAGGAGAACCTTTAGTTTATAAGGGAGAAACTTTAGCAGCTAAGGCATATAAAAATATTGTTAGCAGAATTGAAGGAAACGAAGTTCCATTTTTAGATTTTGAATGTTAAAATGGGATTATTAGATAAAATAAAATTCGTACTTAAAAGGGATAGTTATGGATAATTTTTAAGAAAGAAACTTCAAAAGATGATGCTAAGAATAGATTGAAATTTGTATTGATACAAGATAGAGCTATGTTGCCACCAGGAGTTTTAGAAAATATAAAAGATGATATTTTGAAAGTTTTATCTAAATATGTAGAAATAGATAAATCAAAAATTAAATATTGAAATGACTCTTAGTGATGACGATCCTAGAAAAGCTGTTTTGATGGCAAATATTCCAATAGTTTCGAGTAAAAAGAAAAGGATGTGCCAGTGGCTACAAAGAAACAATCTAAAAATAAAAATTTAATGGAATCGTGTTGATTAAATATCAACACGATATTTTTATCTATCTTTTTACACAAAAAGCACCTAGTTTTATAACTAAGTGCTTTTCATCTAAATATTTTCAAATTTTAACTTTGTCTTCTTTTTATGAAATGCTATTCCTACAGCAAGGATATCATTTATACCTTTTGCTCTCATCGAGCTTGCATATTCTCTTTATTTGTTCAATAGCTTCAGCTGACAACTTTTTCCAACTCTTCCTCATCAGCTCCAACTTTTAAACTCTCAAAACAAAGCCTGTATTGATTTTATCTTTTGGTTCTAATATGATGTCATATCTTCCTTGTCCGTCTTCTATTTGAAGTTACGTAATAGTCTTTTCTGCATAGATAAAACATTCCTAATAAAAATATTATGATAGTATTTTCATCTTTTGCCTATACTATATATAGCTTACACTGACATTAAAAATTGTTTGTAATCCTTTACTAAAAGTTTCTATATCTTTTTCTTTAGTGCATTTAACATTTCTCTAAATGTATCTATACTATCTATTTTCTATAAAACTCTATACGTTTTAACTTCAAGTTCAGTATCTTCAATAAATACATTATCATCATTATAATCATCTTTATTTACTTTTCTTTTCAAGTTTTAAATACCCACTAAACACAAAACAATTCCCACAGACCTCTTAAATTACTCATCTCATTAAAAATTGAAAATGTTTGTTTATTGATTTTTCTATTGTACCTCCAGAGAATAAAGCTTTTTAATTCCTCAAAAACTTAGTCCTGATTGCTTTAGTAATTGTTTTATTAGGTCATTGTTTGATGTATTTACCCAGTATGCCCCCTAACTCTTTTTCATATAAATAATACAAAATTGACCAAGGATTATAGACTTCTGTTTTTCCAAATCTATACCCATCATACCAAGTTTTTACATCTTCAATTCTATCCTTTAATTCAAATTCAATCAAAGCATTTTCGACTTCCTCTTGAACAAAACCAAAATACGAAGCGTATTTATTCTCTAAAATATTGTGAATAGTAATATTATTCAATCCTGAAAATATTCCTTCTTTTGCTACTTGCAATATTCCAGTCAACACTCCAAGTTCTAAATAATCATTATCTTTTAAAGCTGAACTGTATAGAGTTTTAAAAATGGAATAGCCTCTTTGTAATATCCTTCGTATATGCAGAAATCAAAGGTGTATCATACTCATCTATTAAAAGCACAACTTTTTATTATATTTTTGATATAAAATTTCACACAAGAATAGCGTCATTCATCTCTTCCATTTCTAATTCCATGGGATAAGTATTTACTAAAAATAGATGATGAAAACTTATCAATCTCATCTATTAAGGATCTATTTTCATTAAATAACATTCTTAATATGTTTTTAATTTTCAAATCTTCCCAAGTTTTTCCACTCAAATCTTTGAAAGAAATAAAAATAACTGGATGCTGCCTGCTTCTCAAAATATTCCGATTTTTCTATATATATATTTTTAAATAAGTTTCTATTTTCTTCTGCATTTTTACATCAAAAATATTTCAATGTTGACATATTTAGTGTTTTTCAAATCTTCTTGGACGAGTAAATAAATTTACTTTAAAACCTTCATCTAAAATTTCTTCTATCAATTTTGTTTTATCACACACAATAATTACCGTCAATTATATCTTTTAAAGCTACTGATCCCTAAAGGTATTTTTCTCATACAAACCTCCTTGCAGAAAAATCTTTTTATTACTAACATATCACTCCCAGCTCTAAAACTGGGAGTTATATATTCCAACTGTAGTACCAAATAAAATCTTTAAAATTCCTAAGAAGTTTACTAATTTTTATCATCATAGTGGTTGATGCAATTTTACAATTTATTGTATAATATGGGTGTGATATAATACACTTTAAAAATATAGACTAACCTTTACTATAAGTAAAAATTAGTCTTGAGTAAGTTTTTCATTTTTTATTAATATTCAAAAGCTATCTTTTTCTTTTTCGCTTTGAGTTTGTTTTCATTCTTCCATTTCATTAGGGGTTAAAAATCTTTTTGTTATTTATTTTGTTTTTCTATCAACATTTTTAAAATAATCTCTCTCGTTTCATCATCATAAAAATCAACAAGTGTGAGGATAATTCAGGTTCTTTAAAATTAACGAAAGTAAACGGTGCGTATCCTTCTTTGTATCAATGAATCCACACATCATAATTTGAGCTGTTCTTTTTATTACCATCTCCAAAGTATTGACTCTTTTACATAAATCTAAAAATAATTCTATTTCTTTTTACCTCTTTTTGTTATCAAAATTATCTGTTTACAGTATTAAAGAAATCAAACCTCCAAATCACCTGGATTAGTTCCTTTATGATTAGTACCAGCTATTTTTATTCCATATTCTAAATCCACCTAAATCTATCAAACACCATCCTGTTGAGCGTCAAGTCTATTTAAAACAAAATGTATCTCTTTATCGAGTAAAATTTTTATCTTTTAATTTTCTAATGTTACAAAATCTAAAACCATCTTTCTAATTTTCTACTTAAGACAACATCTGTCTGCCCTTTGGTACTATACATGATATTGTACTAGAAGTTTCTCAAGAGTACATTTATTTCCTTCAGATGCAATGAGGCATTATAAACTAATTCTTCAGTCAAAATTTTGTATGCAGTATCATTGCCTATTAAACCTTATTCTGTGCATCCTCCTACTTATTCTCAAACAGTCTATTATTTTCAATCCCTTTATCAGTAAAACATATTTACCTCTTTCCCTGCACATTCACAAACCACATTCTTTAAATTCTTTTATAGTTAAACTTTTCTTTCGATTTTCTCATTAAAATAAATAAATCTAATGATTTTGATTAGGTAATATTGAAACGGAATATATAAACTGGGGTTTCTCATCTTTAGCTATTTTCAAATTTAACTTTGGTTCTTTTTATGAAAGTGCACCTCGACTGCAAGGGATATCGTTTATACCCTTTTGCTCTCATCGAGCTTTGCGTATTCTTTCTCTTTATTTGTTCAATAGCCTCAGCGCACAACTCTTTCCAACCTCTTCCTCATCAGCTCCGTAACTTTGAAACTCTAAACAAAAGCCTGCATTAGATTATCTATCTGGGTCTAATATGATGTCAATATCTTCCTTTGTCCATCTTCTCTATTTGAAGTTACGTAATAGTCTTTTCTGCATAGACAAAAATCATTCCTACAAGATATTATGATAGTATGTCATCTTTGCCTCATACTCATGATAGCTTATCACTGACATTACTGGCAAATTGTTTGCAATCTCTTACTAAAATTTCTATATCCTTTTCAGCATCTAACATTTCGCTAAACGTATCATTTCCATCGCACGAAGTTATCAACAAACTATCTCCTAAAAATGTTTTAACTTCCAAATTAGGACTAAAAGATACAATCTCATCTGTAGGCTCTTAGATTAACTGTCTCAAGTTTTAAATATCCACAAACACAAATAATCTCCTACGTGACCCTTCTAAATTACTCATCCTCATTAAACTGAAATGTTTGTTTATTTGATTTTTCTATTAGTACCTCCAGAGAATAAAGCTTTAATTCCTCACTTCACTGCCTGATTGCTTTAGTAATTGTTTTCACGACAGTCATTATGATGAGCGTATCTACCAGTATGCTCTTAACTTCTCATAGCAAATAAGCAAATGATTTGACCAGGATTATAGACTTCAGTTTTCCAAATCGAAGACCCATCATACCAAGTTTTACATCTTCAATTTTGAATCTTTCTGACCAAATTCAATCAAAGCTATCTTTCACTTCCTCTGAACAAAACCAAAATGATATGCTACTCTATTCTCTAAAATATTATGAATAGTTGTATTGTTCGCCAGAGAATATCTCTCTTTAGCTACTTGCACATTCCAGCCAAACTCCATTTCTAAATATTCATTATCTTGTGTTTTGAAACTATGTGCAGTTTTAAAAATGGACAGTTTTGTAATATCCTCTGCATGCGGTGAAATCAAAGGTGCATCACACTCATCTATTAGTAAAGTACAGCTGATGTAATTTTCGTAAGAGTTTTCACATACATTTCTTTAGAGCATCACCCATTTCATCTATGTCTCAATTTCCTTATTTATATATTTGTGAAAACTGGGTGGAAAATTCATCTCAACCATATATTTATTAGATCTTTTATTTTCTGACACATAAACTCAGCTTATCAATGTACCGAATTTTCACTCTTCCGCAAGTCTTTCCACTCAAATCTTTAAAAGAAGATAAAATAACTGGATGCTGCCCTCTAGCTTTCTCAAAATATTCTGATCTATATATATAAACTTTAAATAAGCTTTATTTTCTGGAGTACATCATATTTCAATCGTTGACATGGCTGAAAGTTTTTCCAAATCTTCTCTGGACGAGTAAATAAATTTACTTTAAAACCTTTCATTCTAAAATTTCTTCTATCAATCTTTGTTTTATCACACACACAATTAATTACCGTCATTATGAAAGCTACTAATCCCTCAAAGGTATTTTTCTCATACAAAACTCTCCTTGCAGTGCAGTGTGGCTTTATTTTATTATAACATATTTCAAAAATAGAAAATGCAAATTAATTTTAAATGTAAATATATATAGCATCATAAAATTACATGAAAGATTTTCTCTCAAACTAGACAAGTGCGATGATACTAGTGTTGAGGTGTTTTCTATTGGTAAATACAGAAAATGGTAGTATTGCTAAAATAACACTGCTAGTATTGATAAATTTGAAGAGAGATTGTGAGGAAAAATATATAAAATTTATATGACAGGTAAAGCTAACACTGTGTATTTATTTCTGATTTTTATTTTATAGATGCCGTGAATAAGATACATAACAAAAGAAGTAAAAATATTTAAAGAAAGTTTACACAAGCATTTTAGTTATGCACTATCATACCGCAATACTTTAGTAGAAAGTCATCACTCTTTATGAGAACGTACTATAATGACAAAACAAACAAGAATGGGAGAGAGGATGTTGCGAAAAATTTTTATGTTCTTGGTTTGTTGTCTCAATGTTTCGTTAATGGCAGCTACAAAATCAAATATTGATATATTGAAAGACAGTTATAGATATGACTTCATTGTTGTAGCTGCAAAAAGAAACCAGTGATCTTGTAGGTATAAGTGATAGATTTGAAGCCGATACATTGTTAGAATTAGCCGATGAGAGTACCGAGTGTAGTAAAGATTTTTCTAGCTATGAGGAAAAACTTTATCCAAATCAAAGGCTTTAATATTAATAATGCCAAGAATAGATTTGTTGGAAAAACATTTGTCTAGCCTTTCTAAAAAGACGGATACAATTTATTTGTTTATATATGGAAAAATGATAAATTGGAAGGTGAATATGGAGACAGAAGCTATAGAGACTTTTTATGGCAAAAATTAAATGAAAAATTGCCAGAAAATGTTAAAAGGTATAAAATTAACTAACGCATCTGTTGCGGAGACAGGTGATAAGAACAATTATGAAATTGGAGATATAAAGAGAAGTAGGGTATTTAAGGAACAAATAGTTCCAATACTTATGCAGGAAGAGATAATAAAATAAAAATAAGAATTTTAACCGAATATATTTTGATTAAAAAGGGAGTATATGAATAACAAAATTAGAGAAGGAGATATTTAAAAAGAGTATTAAAAGGAAGAATGCTCGCAGTAACAGAAGGGCTTTCAGTATCTTTAGATTGCTGAGTTTTTTGGTTTAAGTTCAGATTTGGAAGCTGGATGGGTAAATAATTGGAAACAAGTTAATTATTTTTGAAAAATCTGGTGGAAATGCTGACGCTTTTACTTTTGGTTGGAAGCAGAAAAAGAATGTGACAGGTGAAGGTTCTGTAATGATAACTAAAGGTGATAAAAATAAATAATAATTACAAAACTCTGCAGTCATGTGGTTACGGGGAGGAAAACCTGCCAGGAGTGATGTAAATCCAGAAACTCAAAGAGATTAAAAATAAATGTGAGATAATGATGGACATGGAATTGTTGCTATTGGTTCTGTGGAGGAGTTCAATCAAATCCACATAATATAGGAAGGACTGGAAATGGAGGACAAGCAGTAGCGATAGGAAACGATATTACTTTCAACTTCTCAAGCAGTAGCAATAGAGAACAACACTTATGCACTAGGGAAATGCTTCAATAGCAATAGGGAAGTGATGATATCATCATCTTATAGAGATAGACTTACAAAATATGATTACAATACCTATTTAAAAGCCTGTATGATTCGATGGATCCTAACCATACATCTTATGGGGATAGGTGCGGAAATGTAATGATATTTATTCTCCTAAGTCAGTGCAGGAGGGATAGGGTCTATTTCTATAGGGTCAAGATCGATGGCGTATAACGATGGATCAACAGCTTTAGGAACATTGGCTTAGCACTTCGGGAAAGGGTCAACAGCTTTAGGAACACAATCACGTGCTGAAGGGAAGGATCTATGCAATAGAAACCAAACTCGTAACTTTGCAGATCAAGCCTTAGCAATGAGGAATGACTCTCAAATCTTAAAAATTGAGAACAGCAGTAGGGCTTAGAGCAAGAGCTGAGGAGAAGGTTCGATAGCAATAGGGACATGATGTTATGCAAACACAAAAATGAATAATACAGCAACATACACAAAATATGACAAAAATTATGATACATTAAAAAGCTAGAGAAATGGGTTGATAGTTCAACTATACAAAGCTTTTGTGAAAAATGAGTTGAAAAAGATGATGCTGTATCACCTGATGTTGCAAGTCATCACGATGTAAGTGATATAATTAAAGAAAATGGATGCTCTAGTAGCAGGGACTAAATCAGCTGCAGTAGGTCTAACTCAATGGCTGGGAAGAGGAGCTTTTGCTATAGCAGATAACTCTTTTTGGTATAGGGTCATATTCATGCTAGATAAAGATAACTCTTTGGCAATAGGGACTTCTTCAAGATCACTTGCTGCGGACGCTGTTGTAGTGGGAGCTGGATCAGTAGCGACAGCAGCGGCTAGTAACTCAACAGTAATAGGTACAAGATCTGGAGTTGGAGGAGAAAACTCTTCAATAGTTGGATCAAAAATCAAGAAGCATTTTCAAAAGAATACAGTAATCTTTGGTAACCAAACTAAGGTAGGGAAATTAGGTTCTCCGAATACTTACAGATAATAACATTGCCATAGGTAATGCAATTTCTATTGGATCAGGAGTTACTAACTCATGGCTTATGGACCTGACACTGAATTGGAAATACAAACAGAGCAGTTAATAGTAATATAGACAACTCAACAGCATTTGGTAGAGGGCAATGATTGAGAGATTGTATAGCGGTCAAACTGCTGCCAAATGACCAATGCTCAGTTAAATCTGGCAGCTGACGCTAATCAACATTTATGTATACTTTGGTAATAATGCTATGGCAATAGGTAACTATTCAAGAGCTGTACTTGAAAAATTGGTTGCTTTGGGGTTCGTAGTGACACAGACTATACTTATGCAGACTAGCTTACAACCGGGATGGACAGCGAGAGGATCAATAGCTGTACCTACTTCAGGACAAACTGGTGTAATATCAGTAGGATCAAAAGGGCAAGAACGTCGATAGTAAATGTAGCATCAGGATATAGAGATACTGATGCAGTCAAACGTTGTCAGTTGAGAACATTAGAAGAAACTGTAACAAATGTAGGTTGAAGGTATAGAGTCGGGAATGCACCACTTGTCAGTTAATAGGAGCTAATGTGGTAGTGAAATAGGATCTCAAAAAGTTACTGGAATTAATTGAAAAAGAAGAAAAATTATGATCAATATATCAGATATAAAAACACAACAATTGCAATTAAAAGCAAGGCAAGCTTGGCAAGGTGAAAAATTTAATGAAGCATCGTTAACAGAAATAAATAATAAAGTTGCAGAATTAGAAGCGGATCCAGTTATATCTCAAGAGGCAGCTTTTAAAAATTATAATGTGACTCCAACAGTGCCAGATGGGAAGAGTGCTGAGAGAGCTTATAGAGAACTTGTAAATAGTTTTAGAAACTATAAATGCGACTTTAAAAAGTGATGCTAAATACGCACTTTAGCAGATGGTAATAATATAAAGCTTTAAAAATTAGAGACTAACTATTCTAATGAAGGTGGAAAAGGTACAGACTCCGCTTGCTATGGGTTTAGAGCTTCAACTCATAAAGATGCAACAGAAGCCATTATCAGTTGGGTATAAATCAACAGCTAATGGTGTAGAAGCTGTAGCTTTAGGTTCACAATCAGCAGACTAGTGGGCAAAGAGCCGTAACTTTAGGGAGCAGACACTGCTAGCTAGTGGAAAGCGATGCAATAGCTATAGGAGGAAAAGGAGATACTGTTACTACAGCATCAGGAATATCTGCTGTCAGCAATAGGTAATGGAGCTAAAACTACTCCTAACTACTCTGTAGGTTTAGGAGGAAATGCCCGGGTTGCAGGAGATACTTCCAGTGTGCAATAGGGGATAGAGTGCAAGGACTAAATCAGGGGAAAAGCGGTATCAGTTGGACCTCTTGATGAGCACGAGGTTTCGGAATCTGTAGTCATTGTAGCTGATCGCAATTACAGGATGTTACGCAAACTAGAGGCTAATGCTAATAGACACACTCTGGATAAGCATACTGGTCGTGAATTATAGCACAGCACAGGAAGTGCTTGCAAAAGTACATTCAGATTATTCGAGTGGCAATAGGTACTGGAGCAACAGTTGGAGTAACTAGAGACAGCAACTAATGGTACAGTATCAGTGATAATGCTGCAGCAAGTGTTGTAGTATGCAGGGCTCATAATCATGTGCTGTGAGGTGGAGCTGCTGCAGGGGCAAGACTCACAAGTAACAGGGAAAAACAATCATCTATATGAGGAGACAATCTAACAGCATCAGCTGATAATACAACAGTTTTGAGGAGCAAATTCAACTGCTAATTTAGCAAATTCAGTTGCGATTAGGACAAGGTGTTACTGCAGCAGCATCAGCAGGAGCAGGATATTTTAACAAATCAAGCATTTGCTGATAGTGGAAAAAGTTGTGTGTGTGGGACAAGAAGAATTAACCAACTTGCAGATGGCGGTAAAGTTAGCTGATGATGCGGTAACTGTGGTCACAATTAAAAAGCATTAGAGAGTAAAACACTTGCCTACGAAGCTACTGCAAAAATAACAATAGCACCCAGATCAAAATGGGACACAAGAATTTGCTATGGGTTCTACAATGGAAATCTTAAAACAAACGATGTATGGACCACAGGGACTGGAAAGATATGTTGGAGATAACTCTGAGAAACATATATATCTAATGGAGACATTTTAATTTGAGTTTACAGAAGAAGAACCTAAATTTAAAACAGTAAAAGGTAAAATAATGGGAGCTACAGTGGGTCTCAAGATTTGACACTTTCAGCTGATAATGCAGGAACCTAAATGTCGAAAGTAAGAAAAATAACTGGTGTAGTAATTTGAAACAGAAAACAATGATGCAGTTAACTATTCACAATTAAATGGAGTTAAATCAACTGCAGACACTGCAAAACAACAGCGGCAGGCGGCTCAAACAACTGCAAATGCAGCTAAAACATCAGCAGTTGTACAGCTGCAAAATACAGCGTGATGTTGAGCAAGATGACTCGTTGGGAGATAAAGCAATTGACATTTGCTGTGTAATAGTGGAACACATAGTTTGCAGAGAAACTTGGAGAAATCTGTTGGTATTAAAAGGGAGATAATCTCTGCCACCAACTTTCAGCAAATGCGTCAAATAATGAAATTACTATTAAAGTTAAAGATGGTGGGTGGAACTGATCAATTGTGAATAAGCAGTAACAGAAGCTAATTGGCCGATAAGGCTGTTACAACTAGTGAAATAGATAAAAGCAGTAACAGGTGATAAATTAGCGAACAAAACAATAACAGCAGGAAAATTAGCAGATGACCCTAAATACTAAGATGTAAACTAACGCTGATAAAGTTGCATCAAACAAAATAAGATTAACTGCGAGCTAAAGAATCAGCAACGGCGAGCAACAGTTGCTAAAACAGATGATGTTGCTTTTAAATAAAAGACGGTGGAAATAGAATTTGCAAATTAATGGAAAATCAGGAGAAATTGGTAACAAAGGCTTCGGGAACTAAAGTTGAAATTGGTTTAGATTCTACATAATAAAAGCGAAACTTGCTGAGATTAGATAAACTAAATGATCTGCAGAAAGGCAACTTATGCAACTAAAAGCAGAACTTGGCTGATAAAGCAGATAAAAGTTTAGGAAATATAACTTTGGTGTAGTGAAAATGTTTATCAAAAGAACAAGCTAGAAAAAGCGGGTAGTTGAAGGTGTGAGGCGATGGCAACAGTAACACCAACAAAGAGACGATGCTAATCAGCACAACTAAATATACTGTATATATAAGCGACACTACTATGGCTAGAGGTGGAAACAGGTGCAGTTGCAAAAGATAATGCAAGCAGTTACAGGAGGAACAGTTAATAAATACTTAACTGATAACTACCTAACAAAAACAAATGCAACTGGAACTGTAAAGCAGCGACAGATGATAGTCCAATAACTGTAAATCTAAAGGAACTGTTAGTGACGCTAATGGTAAAGGAATATACTATGGATGTTACAAAGATCTCGATATTACAGGGAACTGGTGGAATTACTGCAACCAAATGGAACAGGTAGCAGCTTTAGAGCTAATTGTGTACACATCGTCTATTGCTGATGAAAGCTGCACTCTAGTAGCTAAAATTGAATGCATGAGTGACAGAATATTGTTAATGCTAACTTTCATCTAAGCATCAACATTAAATATTGGTGTGTGGAGCAAACTGGACAGCAAAACGTTGTAAAGTTTAGTCCATCTGATTACACCGCAGTTAAAAGTAAAATGGTTCTGGAGAGATGTAACACAATGATCTTAGTCGTAGTAATAAAGAATTTACTAGTAGGATTAGGGTGAAAGTAGCCAAGAAGAAATTAGATGATGTTTCAGCAAAATCTGATGGAAGAGATAGAGAAAGACTCAACAGCTCAAGGAAATGAAAATTCAAGTGTACACAGGCTTAACGAAAGAAGACAAGTTAAATGGAAAAGATTTAACAGATAAAGTAAAATGCGTTAAGAAATGGAGTAGCATGATCAGTAGGTGCCATACAGATGCAGCATGGAAAGTAGCTAAGTAAAAAGCAAAATAATGGAAAATACTACCCAGCTAGCATCAGTTAGATAGATGGAGAGCTTAGATCCTCAAGCGTAGCATGCAACATACAGAATAGCAAATCCAGATTAAGAGTAGTCAATGGGCAGATGGAGAGTACAACTACAGCTAATAAACTATCAAATATAGCAAATGGTAAAATATGATGCAAATTCAAAGATGTACAATCAATGGAAGCCAAATAAAAGATGTATTAGATAAATTAGGGTAGAAACAGATGCAACAAACAGGAGCAATTAGCACCAACTATAACTGCATTAAATAAAGCTGATGGTACGCCTGATGCAGCGCCAAACAACATTAAAAGATGGATTAGAAAAATGCGGTAATAGGAAAAAGTTAATGAGGAATTAAATACAAAGGAGCCTCGAGATGAAGGAAACTCAACAACTAGGAACAGTGTTAGTGTAGTTAGATGCAGCAGGAACGCACATTAACAGAAACAATTGCGGCAACTGCACCAGACACACAGCCACAACAACAAACTATGTTGGAGATAACTTAATAACTAAGTACACTAAGAATACAACAGATGGAAGCAGGAAACTAGAAATTGGATTTAAAGAGAGTCCAACATTTCAAAGATGTGCAGCTGAAAGTGTTACTACAAAAACATTAACATTTGATGATGGTAAGGTAAACAAAATTAACAGTAGATTACGCAACAGATGGAAACAACGATTACAAATAGAGATCAAGAAATTGCTACTAAAAAGAAAGATGTAGTTTTATACACTTACTAAAGATGGAACTAAATGAAGCATGGAAAGAAAGTTGATTTATGCTAAAGATAAATTACAAGTAGTTGGAAATCAAATGGAGTAAATAGCAGATAGGTAGCATGAGAGTTGCGATAAAGTTTTAGATACGGATACTTGTGCTGGTAGATTGATAACATTGGAAAAATAGCAGACGGAAAAAGATGGACTCGATGGATGGAATTAACTCCAAATGCGAGCCCAAAATGGTTTAACAGGTAAGAGACGGATTAAACGGAGCGAGATCTAACAACAAAAGTAGTGCGTTTTAAGAAATGGAGAAGCAGTGAACAGTAGTATTTACAGATCTCAGAAGCAAAGAGAGACTTGTAAAAGCAATAATGGAAAATATTGTCCAGTAGCATCGGTAGGAGGGCAGATGGAAATCTAGTTCAAGGAGTAGATCCAAATACGAGGACTAACAAATCCAGGAGCTAAGAGTAGTAAGTGTACAAGGAGATAGCTACCATAACACCTAATACATTAAACAATGTAGCAAGTGGATTGGATTAGCTGGTACCAGGAGACAAATCCAGGAAGTAGATTATGATGATAACCAATATCTCGTTGCAGATGCTAAAGCAGTGGTAACAAACTTAGCAGGAAAAACAGATGAGTTAATCGCTTTGAAGCAGCACAGTGAGAGATTACGTTAGCATTGCGAAATGCAGGATTAACATTCCAAAGGTGATAAGCAGACAAAAGATGTGATTGAAGAAAGAAAACTAGGGTCCAAACATTAAAATCTATCGCAAGGAGATGGAGTAAAAGTAACTAAGAATGCGAGCGGGAGATGGATTAGTATTATCAATAGACAGGAAAAGTACAGAGCACAAAGAACGTTGCGAGATCAAGCAGTAACATCAGCCAAGTTAGCACAAGATGCAAGAACAGTAGTGTGTATGTAACTCGAAGCAAATGAGCCAGTAGAGATTAAGGAGCAGATGGAAGCCTGCATAAGGCAGCTGATTTATCTGAAAAACCTATGTTGAAGTAAAAGATTCAACAGGAAAATATAGATGCAAATCTAAGACAGGATACTATGCAAATGAAGATGTAAATGCAGATGGAACGCTTAAAAGCAACTAAAAGGTGGAGTAGCAGGACAACCAGCACCTACTAAATTAGTGGATCAACTGACAGTAGATCCTGCAGCAACTCCATTAAGACGTGCATTAAAATGGATATGTAGCAGGTGGAACAGATGTAACAACAAATAGTGTGTTAACAAAATGTAGGAGCAGGAGAAGCAGTGCAACATCAAAAGATGCAATAAACGGAAGTCAATCGATGGATTACTAATACAATCAAGTTGGATGGAAATACAGGTTCAACTGATAAAACAAGAGTGTAGGAGAAAGAACACTTTGATTATCATTTGCAATTGAGCGGTAAACAGGAGAAATTGTAACAACAGCTTCAGGAAACAGTTGAAATAGGATTAAATCCAACATATAAATCTAAGTTAGATAATCGTAGCTGATGATGCAAATACTAAATATGCAAATAAAGATGCACTAATATAGAGTTCAGTGATGGAGCAGCTAAAGTGGAGAGAAAAATCAGACTTTCAAACAGTCGGTGCTCAGGGAACAGTATCTTTAGGATTAGAAGCTGAAAAACAAAACAAGGAACTGCAGAAGCGACATGGTGGAAGGAACCGTACTTTATCACAACCAAAAATTGAAAATGCACAGGACAAGATGTAGAAGTTGTTAGCAAGCTGAAATCAAGGATTTACAGCCGAATCAAGGGAAGCAGCCAAGAAGAAATTAGATAATGTCTCAGCAAAATCTGATGGAAGAGAGGAAGAGACTCAACAGCTCAAGGAAATGAAAATTCGAGCGGAAACAAAGCGCTTTAACGAAAGAAGAAGATAAACTTTAAATGGAAAAGATTTAACAGAAAAGTAAATGCGTTAAGAAATGGAGAGCGTAGGACCAGTAGCATACACAGATGCAGCAGGAAGAGGCTAGTAAAGCAAATAATGGAAAAATATTATCCAGTAGCATCAGTAGGAGCAGATGGAAATCTAGTTCAAGGAGTAGATGAAAATACAGGAATAGCAAAATCCAGAATTAAGAGTAGTAAATGCAGATGAAGTACAACTACACCTAATAAACTATCAAATATAGCAAATGGTAAAAATAGATGCAAATTAAAAAGATGCAATCAATGGAAGCCAAATAAAAGATGTATTAGATAAATTAGAGTAGAAACAGATGCACAAACAGGAGTAATTAAGCACCAACTATAACTGCATTAAATAAAGCTGATGGTACGCCTGATACAGCACAACATTAAAAAGATGGATTAAATGCAGTAATAGGAAAAAGTTAATGAAGGAATTAAATACAAAGGAGATTCAGGAGAAGGAACTCAACAACTAGGAACAGTATTTAATGTAAATGCAGCAGGAAGCACATTAACACAATTGCAGCAACTGCACCAGATACACAAGCTACAACAATAAACTATGTTGGAGATAACTTAATAACTAATTATACTAAGGATACAACAGATGGATCAGGAAAATTAGAAATAGGATTCAAAAGAAAGTCCAAAGTTTAAAGATTTAACAGCTGACAGTGTAACTACAAAATATTAACATTTGATGATGGTAAGGGTCATACATAAAAGTAGGTCCAACAACAGATGGGTCAGCATAAAATAGGGAGATCAAGAAATTGCTACTAAGAAAGATGTAGTTTTATCACTTACTAAAGATGGAAATACAGAAGCTGGAAAAAGTTGATTTAAGTAAAAGATAAATTACAAGTAGTCGATCAAATGTGAGTAACAGTAGATATGCAGAGAAAAAGTTGCAGTATGCGATACGGATACGATACTAAAGCAGATTGATAACATTGGAAAAATAGCAGACGGAAAAGATGGAATCGATGGAAAATGGAACAACTCCAAATGCATGCAGCTCAAGTGGTATTAACAGGTAAAGATGGATTAAACTGGAGCAGATCTATCAACAAAAGTGGTAAATGCTTTAAGAAATGGAGAAGCAGGAACAGTAGTATTTATAGATCCAGAAGGAAAGAGACTAGTAAAAAGCAAATAATGGAAAATATTATCCAGTAGCATCAGTAGGAACAGATGGAAATCTAGTTCAAGGAGTAGATCCAACACAGGAATAACAAACTCCAGAGCTACGAGTAGTGGGCGTACAAGGAGATACTACACTCTAATACATTAAACAATGTAGCAAGTGGATTAGATTAGATGGTAAAACCAGGAACAAATCCAGGAGTAGATTATGATAAAACCAATATCTGCTGCAGATGCTAAAGCAGTGGTAACAAACTTAGCAGGAAAAACAGATGGATTAAACAAAGCAGCAACAGTAAGAGATTTACAAGTCACTACCAAATGCAGGATTACCATTCAAAGGTGATACAGACAGATGTAGTAGGAAAGAAAAACGAGGTCAAACATTAAATATCACAGGAGATGGAGTAAAAAGTAACCAAGAATGCAGCGAGATGGATTAGTATTATCAATAGATAAAGGAAAAGTGCACAAACAAAGAACGTTGCAGATCAAGCAGCAACATCAGCTAAGTTAGCACAAGATGCAAGTACAGTAGTGTATGTAACTCGAAGCAAATGAGCCAGTAGAATTAGGGAGCAGATGGAAACTACATAAGACAGCTGATTTATCTGACTTATGTTGAAGTAAAAGATTCAACAGGAAACAGAGATGCACTAAGACAGGATACTATGCAAAATGAAGATGTAAATGCAGATGGAACGCTTTAAAGCAACTAAAGGTGGAGTAGCAGTGACAACCAGCACCTACTTTCAAATTAGTGGATCAACCGACAGCAGTAGATCCTGCAGCAACTCCATTAAGAGCGTAATGTAAAATGGATATGTAGCAGGTGGAAATGATGTAACAACAAATAGTGTTAACAAAATGTAGGAGCAGGAGAAGCAAGCAACATCAAAAAGATGCAATACAACGGAAGTCAATTCCATGGATTACTAATACAATCACGTTGGATGGAAATACAGGTTCAACTGAGTACACAAGAATTATGAAAAGAACACGGATTATCATTTGGTACTGAAGGTAAAACAGGAGAAATTGTAACAACAGCTTCTAGGAAATAAAGTTGAAATAGGATTAAATCCAACATATATATTCTAAGTCAGATAATTTGAGCTGATGATGCAAATACCAAATATGCAAATAAAGATGCAACTAATATAGGAACTGATGAAGTAGCTAAATGAGAGAAAAACGACTCTCAACAGCAGTTTTAGAACAGTATCTTTGTGGATTAGAAGCGGAAACAAACAAGGAACTGCAGAAGCTACAAAAATGGTGAAGGAACTGTAAACTTATCACAAAAATCAAAATTAAAATAACAGGACAAGATGTGAAAGTAGTTGTTAAAAGCTGAAAATCAAGGATTTACAGTTAATTAAGGAAGCAGCTAAGAAGAAATTAGATAATGTTTGCAGCAAAATCTGATGGAAGAGATAAGAAAGACTCAACAGCTCAAGGAAATGAAAAATTCAAGTGAAACAAAGGCTTAACAAAAAGAAGACAAGTTAAATGGAAAAGATTTAACAGAAAAAGTAAATGCTGGAAGAAATGGAGAAGCTGGAACAGTAGTATTTACAGATAAGGATGGAAACAGACTTAAAAGCAAATGATGGAAAATACTCAGAAACCTGAGTTTTGTAGCAGAAAATGGAGATGTAAAAGAAGGAGTAGATCCAAATAAAGGAATAGTAAATCCAGAGTTAAGAGTAGTAAAATGCAGATAGAAGTCAACCACAATTCTAATAAATTATCAAATATAGCAAAATGGTAAAATAGATGCAAATTCAAAAGATGCAATCAATGGAAGCCAAATAAAAGAGATGTATTGGAAAAATTAGAGTAGAAACAGATGCAAATGGAGCTCCAGTAGCACCAACTATAACTGCATTAAATAAAGCTGATGGAACAGCAAATACAGCGCCAACAACATTAAAAAGGTGGACTAAATGATGTAATATCAAAAGTAAAACGAAGGAATCCAATATAAAGGAGACTTAGGAACACAAGGAAGACAACAATTAGAACAGTATTTAATGTAGTTAGAGCAGCAATAGGAACTCCATTAAAAGAAACAGCAGGAGCAACAGCAGATGCAGCACCAACTACAACAAACTATGTTGGAGATAAATGTAATAACACAATATACAAGAAATACAGATGGAAGTGGAAACTAGAAATAGGATTCAAAGAAAGTCCAACATTTAAAGATGTAACAGCTGATAAGGTTGTAGCAAAAAGAAGTAGATGCAGATAAAGCGAAAGTAAAAAGGAGATTTAAGATTTGATGATGGAACTGGAAAACCAACAACAATAGTTGCAGGAGATGGAAAAAGGTTCATTATTAATCAATGGTAAGAAAGTAGCAACTTATGAATCAGCACCTGTGTATGCACAGATGCAGCTGGAAATATTGTAGAAAAAGGCTCCAGACGGTAAGATATATAAAGTAGCAGACTTAGAAGGTAAGAGATTTGATCCTAAGACTAGAAAAATACTACGATAATAATCAATTTGTAGATGGAGTTTTAGAAGCAAATCCAACTGTAGTAGATTTACAAGAAGTCCCTGCAACTGAAGCTAAAACATGCATTAGCTAAACTAAATGATAATGCTGTAACAGGTGGAAGTGTACTATCTAATGTAGCAGCAGGGAAAAGCAGATACAGATGCAGTAAATGTAAAACAATTAAAATGCATTTACTAATAAAATTAAGTTAACAGCAGATGGAGTAACACCGCAGATGGTGGAGCTAAAACAAATATAGAAACAGCTGCTTTAGCCTTAGATAAAGATGGTGGATTATCATTTGGAATCAAAGGTAGATGGAATAACAACGACTGCAAATGGAACTGATGACTGTTAAGTTAGATGCAACTACAAAAGCTAAATTAGATAATTTAGATGCTAATGCAAATACTAAATATGCAAATAAAATGCAGATAATATTGATGCAGCAACATGGAAAGTGGCATTAGGACTTTCAAAATGCAGTATCAGGAACAGGATCATTATCTATAGATGCAGTAACAAAAGGAACTGCAGAAAATGCAGCAGAAGAAGCTAAAGGAAATGCAACAGTAAAACTTGATGAACAGAAAACTTTAAATTAGTAGAACAGATGGAATTACTGTAACTGGAAATGCAGATAATGCGATCTGACAAGAAAAACATTAACATTTGATTAGATCAGCAACTAAAGATGCAATTAAGAACATTGGAAAATCAACATCAGATGGTAGAGATGGAAAGAGATGGATCAAACGGAAATAATGGCAGCTTATGGATTAACAGCAGCAGATGGATTAAAATGGAAAAGATTTAACAGATAAAGTAAATGCTTTAAGAAATGGAGAAGCAGGAACAGTAGTATTTACAGATCTCAAGGAAACAGAGCTTGTAAAAGCAAATAATGGAAAATACTATCCAGTAGCATCTGTAAAAGCAAATGGAGAACTAGCTGACGGAGTAAGTCCTGATACAGAAATAGCAAATCCAGAGTTAAGAGTAGTAATGCAGATGGAAGTACAACTACACCTAATACATTAAAACAATGTAGCAAGTGCATTAGATTAGATGGAAAGAAACTAGCACCTATGACAGCTGCAGAAGATTATGGAAACCAATATCTGAAGCAGATGCTAAGGAAGTAATGAAAACATTAGTAGGAAAGAATACTGATTTAAATAAAGCAGTAACATCAGAGACTTACGTGCAGTGGCTCAAGCAGATTAGACTTACTGAAATGTAGGAACTACGTACACAGAGCATTAGGAACAACATTGAAGATAGTTGAAAAGAAGTAGAAAACTTTAATGAAGATAAATTTAATGCTGATTATACAACTGACAATGTAGCAACCAATGTAAAAGCTGATGGAACAGTAGATAGGATTCAAGAAATCACCAACATTTGATGATGTAAAAGCTAAGAACATTGAAGCACTTAATGGTAAGTTTGAAAAACTTAAAAGTTAAAGAAAAATTGGAACTAAAGAAATTGTATTTAAAACTGCAACTGGAAACAATGTAACTGTGCAACTGGAAAAGATGGAAACTTATACATCAATGGAGTAGCAGTGCCAACAGCTGAACTCAGCACCGGTAATCTATACTGATACAAATGGTAATAGAGTTGAAAAAGGTCAAGATGGTAAGATCTATAAACCGGAAGACTTAAAATACTTGGATATATGTTTCAGTACCGCTAAAAGGAACTGAAGGAGAAGCGGATTATCAACCAGATAAGAGTGGATATTATACTGATGCAGCATTTGAAACTGAAGAAGTAGATGGAAAGCAAGTATTCAAGCATGATAAAGATGGAAACAAAATCTTGAAAGCAAATGCAGTAGCAGAAGATTTATCAGGTGAAGCTATATATAGGAGAAGTAGTACATAATTTATCTCCACTTGATAAAGATCCAAACAAATCCTCAAAATGTAAATGATCCACAAAATACAAAAACTCCAAAATCAAGTAGATTAGTAAATGTGGCAGCAGGAGTTAACAACACAGATGCAGTAAAATGTAGGACAATTAAAATGCTGTAAAAAGATACACCTATTAAATCTCAAAGGTGATACAGATAATGATGTAGTTGAAAGAAAACGAGACACATTAAATATCACAGGAGATGGAGTAAAAGTAACTAAGAATGCAGCAGGAGATGGATTAGTATTATCAATAGATAAAGGAAAAGTACAAACCAAGAACGTTGCAGACCAAGCAGTAACATCAGCTAAGTTAGCACAAGATGCAAGAACAGTGGTTTATACAACTCAAGATAATAAAACCAGTAGAATTAGAGCAGATGGAAAACTATATAAATCAGAAGATTTAAAAGATAAAACATATATAGAAGTTAAGACAGCCCAAGGAACAAAAGATGAAGCTAAGTCAGGCTACTATAAGAATTTGATTTAAATCCTGAAAAGACAGCACCATTAGAAGATAAAACACCAGCAACATTAACAGCTGTAAACCAGATCCAAATAATGGCGGAGATTAAAACATGCTCTTAAATGGATATATTCCTGGAGGAACAGATGTAACAACAAATAGTGTGTTAACAAATGTAGGAGCTGGAGTGATAGCTGACAAATCAACAGATGCAATAAATGGAAGTCAAATCAAAAAGTGTTAGATAAAAATGGGAGTTGAAATTGATTCTGCAACAGGAGAAATTAAACAACCAACAATAACTCCAATAAAAGGAGCTAATGGAACTAATGGAGAAACACCTACAACATTAACAAAAGGATTAAATGATGTAATATCTAAAAGTTAATGAAGGAATTAAATATGCTGGAGATTCTGGAAGTGGAACTCAACAACTAGAGAACAGTATTTAATGTAAATAGAGCAGCAAAGGAACAACATTAACAGAAACAATTAAAGCAACTGCACCAGATACACAAGATACAACAATAAACTATGTTGGAGATAACGTAATAACTAAGTACACTAAGAATGATACAGATGGAAGTGGAAAAACTAGAAATAGGATTCAAAGAAAGTCCAACATTCAAAGAAGTTACAGCAACAGATAAGATAACAACACCAGAAGTAGTATTAAAAGGTAAAGATAACTCAGCAGATGTTAAAATAACAGCAGAAGGTGGAAAAGCTAAAGTAGATGGAAAAGAAATAGCTACTAAAGATGCACTAGATACTGTAGTAACAAATACAATTAAGCTAACAGCAAATGGAGAATTACCAGAAGGAGCTGCAGAAAAATACAGCTAAAATTAAAACTTCAACAGATGGAGTATTATTAAACAAAACAGGTGGAATTTTATTTGGAATATTAGGAGCAGATGGAATAGAAACAACTGCTAATGGAACAGATGTAACTCTTAAATTATCTAAAGAAGTAACAGATGTTAGCTAACATCACAGCAGCAGCCGATGGTAAAGATGGTAAGATTGGAAATACTGAGCAACTGGTCAATGGGAGAAAAGGTTCAACTGGACAAGATGGATTGAACGGAAAAGACTCTAATAACTAAAGCAAAATGCTCTAAGAGATGGGGAAGCCGGAACAGTAGTATTTACAGATAAGATGGAAACAGACTTGTAAAAGCAAATGATGAAAACTATTATAAAGCAGACAAAGCAGATAAGGATGAAGTTTAAAAATCCAGCAGAAGCAATTAAGAAAGCAAATGATGGAAACTATTATTTAGCAAGTCAAGTAGATGGAGATGAAATGTGCTAACTCCACAAGGAGAAGCAAACAACAACTACAAGAATATGGTCCAGAGTTAAGAACTGTAAACTCAGACGGAAAAACAACAACCTGATAGCATTAAATAATGTTGCAAGTAATAGGATTAGATGAAAGAAAGCAGATGGACAACCTTATAGTAAAATCCAACAACTGAAGATGATGCGAAGAAAAGTAGTAACAGATTTGAGTAGGAAAAGGAACTGATCTAAACAAAGTAGCAACAGCAAGAGACTTAAGCAGTAGCTCAAGCAGCTGACTTACTGGAAATGCAGGAACACACACAGAGCATTAGAACAACATTGAAGAAGTTGGAAAAGAAGAAAACTTTTCAATGAAGATAAATTTAATGCTGATTACACAACTGACAATGTAGCAACTAATGTATGATGGAACAATTCAAATTGAAATTTCAAGAAAGTAGTTTGAAGAAGTTGATGGAGATAAGGTTAAAGCTGGAGAAGTAGTATTAAAAACCAACAGATAATACTAAACCAGAAGTTAAATTAACAACTGATGAAATGGAAACTGTAGTTGGAGATAAAACAATAACTGCAGACCAATTAAATTAGCTTTTAGGTGGAAAAAGAAGTTGCAGCAGATAATATTGAAACACCATCTGGTGGAGGAAGAAAAATGATAAAGTAAACTTATCAGCTGGAGAAACGCTAAATGTAATTGGAAAAGATGGAGTAATTGTAAATGTTAAAGGATCAAGATATTAAATCTGACTTGATAAAGCCAAACAGATAAGTTGAAAACATCACAGCAGTATCAGATGGTAAAGATGGAAAAGACGCAACAGATCCGGCTAATGGTACTACTGGAACTAATGAATAGTGGATTAACAGGACAAGATGGATTAAAATGGCAAAAGATTTAACAAAAAGTTAATGCATTGAGAAACGGGAAGCTGGAACAGTAGTATATACAGATGCAGAAGGTCATAGACTTGCAAAGCAAATGACGGAAAATACTATAAACCAGAATTTGTATCTAGCAACAGAGTAGACACAACCCAATAAAGCAGGAGAACCAGCAGTAGCTGAGACAACCATAATTAAGAACTGTAAACCCAGATGAACTGCAACTAAAACCAGTAATATTAAATAATATTGCAGTGCACAGGATTAGATGGTAAGAAAGCAGATGGACAACCTTATAGTAAAACCAATAACGAAAGATATGAAGAAAGTGTACAGATTTAGTAGGAAAAGGAACTGATCGTAAACAGCAGCAACAGCCAGAGACGACAAGCAGTGGCTCAGCAGGACTAGACTACTGAAATACAGGAACTGTACACTAGAGTATTAGGAACTGCATTGAATGTTGTGAGGACTGAGCGAACACCAGTCAAACAGACTTTGCCGGAGCAAGTGAAATATTAAAAGTTGTAGCTTCAAGATACAACAACAAGATATCTAAACTTGAAACCAATAGTAAAGCTATTGAAAGATATTAAATCTATCCAAAATGGAGATACTGAAAAGTTACTTTTAGATAAAGATAACGGTGTTCAAAGAAGTAGATGGAAAAGACGGTGAAAAGTTGTTAATGGAAAAGACGGAAATAGTACTGTGAGCACTAACGTGAGATGGAACAAAACGGATCATCAGTATCAGTTAATGGTAAGTGACGGTGAAAGACGGAGTAACTATTAAAGGAACAGATGGAACAAATGGATCATCAATAGTTGTAAATGGAAAAGATGGAAAACCAGGAGTAACAATTAATGGTGGAAATGGGAACAGATGGAAAAGATGGTTACAATTGTATTCGCTAAAGATGGACAAAATGGAACAGGTTCTATAACTGGTCTCAGATCCTGAACTAAATGATGATGGAACATCAAAGATAAAAACAGCAGCAACTACAGTAAAATTATGTAACTAACAAAAATTGAAGGTGCTAAAACAGAAATTACTAATAAGATTAATAACTTGTTGATGGCGGCATGACTTATAAAAGGAAATTCTGGAGACAATGGGAGTTAAAAGGTTAAAAATGAAGCAGTAAATATTAAAGGTGAAGGTACTTATGATGGAAAAGATTCTGCAACTGGAAATATAGCGGTTGTTGGAAAATACATACAAGTACACTTGAAAAGTTCGCTTTAATAAAGACTTAAGTAATATTGATACAATTTGCTAAAGGAAAACTAAAACAACATTAGGAGAGATGGAATTTCATTGCAGGTAAAGATGGAAAACGCAGTAGCTATCAATGACAGATGGAACAATGGAGCTTCAGTAGTAATTAATGGAAAAGATGGACAAAACGGTAAAAGACGGAGCTAACTAAAGGTTCAGATGGAACAAACGGATCATCAGTATCAGTTAATGGTAAGGACGGTGAAGACGAGTAACTCATTAAAGGAACAGATGGAACAAATGGATCATCAATAGTTGTAAATGGAAAAGATGGAAACCAGGAGTAACTATTAACGGTGGAAACGGGAACAGATGGAAAAGATGGACTCAATTGCTAAAGATGGACAAATGGAACAGGTTCTATAACTGGTCTTAAAGATCTGAATTAAATGATGATGGAAATCATAAAAGATAAAAACAGCAACTACTGTAAATTATGTACAAATCAAATCACTAATGTTACAAATAAAATTAATGATGCTGTAAATAAAATGGATAAAGGTCTAAATTTTGCCGGAAATGATGGAAATGATCCTACTAAAGTTAGTATGCTAAGTTAGATGGAACTGTAAGTATAACGGGAGAAGGAACTGTACCAACAGGAACTAATACTGCAGCTAATAACATTCAGTTGACAAAAGATCCAACAGCAGGTAAGACAGGATTAGCTGGCAAAACTAGCTGATAAGTTAACCGATGACAGGCTTTGAAACTAGAAAGACGATAGTGACGAAAAAGTTAAGATCGATAAAAACAGGTGGTACTAACAGGTAAAGATGGTAAAATGGTGTAACTATTAAAACCTGGAAATGGAACAAATGCAGCAGACAATATCATTTGATAAACAGCTGATGGTAAAAGCAACAGGAACAATTACTGAAGTAAACTGATAGATAAGGATAGTTAAACATCAGTAGCGACCGTTGAATATGTAGAAAGTAAGATAGGTTCTGGAATGACATTTGAGAGGAGATAAAGGTAGTGAAGCTCAAAACTTGGAACTACACTTGAAAGTTAAATCAGCTACAGAAAATACACAGCAGCTGTTAGTGAAAAGACTGTAAAATAGTAGAAAAGTAGGAGAAACTACTACTTATACAGGTAAAACTTAACATACAACTTATACTCTAGATGGAAACAACAGGAACAGGAACTATATCTGTGCAATGTCAGAAAGACCAGAATGAAAAAGTTACGCTTGGAACTGAGATAAGAAAATGATACTTGATGGAACAGCAGGATCACAGAATTTACAATCTAACCCTAAACTAAAGAGGTGTAAGCAAGATAATAATGGAAATATCTATAAGTACAAAGATGAAAATGGGAAAATTAAAGTTATTGAAAGAAATGTTGGTACAGGAAGTATATCTGGATTGAAAGATGTTGAAACTGTAACAGTAGACGGTGAAAAACTGCAAATTGATAGAACTCAAGCAGCAACAGCTGGATAGTGTAGACTGAAAAGTTGCAGACGTTAAGAATGAAGTAAGAAATATTGTTAATCGCTGATAAAATGCTCAAAGAATTGAAGAAGTTAATAAACAAGCTACAAGAAGGTATAGCAGCAGTAGCAGCTGTGCGCAACTTTAGACTCCAATGATGCCCCTGTAGGAAGAGTGAGTTAGAGCAGCAATTGGTGATATAGAGGAACTCAAGCAGCAGTTGAGCAGTTTATGGAATAAATGAAAGCTCAAAGTTAATGCTAAAATGGAATACCAACTTCAAGACTAAAATGGAGCAACTTACGGGTGTAAGTGCAACTTATTACTTTGATAGATAAAATTTATTAATAAATCATTAAAAATAAATTTTATTAAAAATACTTTTACGATAATTAAAAGGAGAGACTTTTGAGAAATCAAAAGTTCTCTTTCTTTTATATTTACTAGTATAATGAAGAAAAATTATGTGAGAAAAGATGATAAGAAAAATTTATACGATAAACGATTTTTAAAAAGAAAAAATTTAATGAAAAATTTATAAGGTTTCTTTGGATGGAGGTTTTACCTGTCCAAATAGAGATGGAACTTTATCTAGTGGGGATGTATTTTTGTTCGGAGAATGGAAGTGGAGATTTTTACTTGGGAAAAATAAAATCAATTCACCAACAAATTGATGAGCAAATAGAATTAGTCTCCAAAAAAATATAAGGGAGATAAATATATAGCATATTTTCAAAAATTTTACGAATACTTATGCAGATGTAAAATATTTAAGAAAAATTTATGAAGAGGCTCTGTCTCATAAAAATATTGTGGGACTGGCTATAGCAACTCGACCAGATTGTTTGCCAAAAAGAAGTTTTTAGATTTACTTGATGAGATAAAATAAAAACTTTTTATGGGTCGAACTTGGTTTACAAACAGCAAATGATGAAGTAGCAAAATATTTTAATCGAGCTTATGAAACAGAAATTTATGGAAAAAGCAGCTGAAAATTTAAATAAATTAAATATAAAAATTTGTTACACATATAATAATTGGCTTACCAAAAGAGAAAGAAGATGATTATCTTGAAACTGCAATGTTAGCACAAAATTTAGGGACTTGGGGAATAAAAATTCATTTGATGTATGTCGTGAAAGACACTCCTTTGGAAAAATGTATTTGAGTGGGAAATTAAAAGTGAATGAAAAAGATGAGTATGTTGAGAAAGTAGTAAATGTTTTAGAGATTTTATCTCCAAATACGGTTGTTCATAGAATGACGGAGATGGAGATAGAGAAACTTTAGTTGCTCCTTTTGTGGAGTATAAAAAGATTGACGTTTTAAATTGATACACAAAGAATTGAAAAAGAAATTCATATCAAGGAAAAATTATATAATGGAGGTTTGAAATGAGAGTAATTATAACAGACAACAAAAAGCAGGAGATTGGGAAAGCAGTTTACATTGCAAATAAAATAAGAGAATTTAATCCCACACCAGATCTGTGTTAGGTTTACCAACAGGAAGTACACCACTCAAATGTATAAGAGACTTATTGAATTTTATCAAGATGGAATAATTAGTTTTCAAAATGTCATAACTTTTTAATATGGATGAGTATGTTGGATTAGACGAAAAACATCCACAAAGTTATCATTATTATATGTTTGAAAAATTTTCAACCATATTGATATTGATAAGGAAAATGTAAATATTTTAGATGGTATGGCAGAAGATTACAAGGCTGAATGCAAAAGATATAGGAGGAAAAATAAAAGTGGTTGGAGGATAGACTTTATTTTTAGGTGGAGTTGGAATGGATGGGCATATTGCCTTCATCGAACTGGGTTCATCTTTTGAAATCAAGAACAAAGAGACAAAGAATTGACAGAAGATACCATAATTGCAAACTCAAGATTTTTGATAATGATATAACAAAAGTTCCACAACTTGTATTGACAGTTTGGAGTAGGGACTATAATGGATGCCAAAGAAGTTTTGATTATGGTTGAAGGTTATAATAAGGCGAGAGCTTTTATATCATGGTGTGGGAAGATGGCATCAATCATCTATGGACACTTCAGCTTTTACAATTACGATGAAAAAGCAATAATTGTTGCGGATGAAGATGCTTAGTAGCAGAACTTAAAGTTGGAACATATAGATATTATAAAGATATAGAAAAGAAAATTTAGTAGTAGATAAATTATTAAAGAATTGTATGATAAATAGTAATTTATTAAAATGGCACTAACTAAAAAGTTTTAGTGCTATTTTTATGAGAAATTTATGAAATTCTCTATCTAAATAATTGTAATTTATTAAGATTTCTGTTAAAATAATATTGTGATAAAAATGAGCTAATTGTATAGAATTTTTAATTCGAGAGGGAAGAAATGTCAGCAGACACACCTTTAATGCAACAGTACAAAAAGATAAAAAGATGAATATAAAAATGAAATTTTAATGTTTAGACTTGGAGATTTTATGAAATGTTTTTGATGATGCAAAAACTGCTTCAAAAGAATTGGGACTAACATTAACAACAAGAAATAGAGAAAAAGACTGGTTTGCACCTTTAGCTGAGTGCCATATCATTCTGTAGCATCACATATTGCAAAATTAGTTGATAAAGGTTACAGTGTTGCACTGCGATCAAGTGGAAGATCCAAAAATCCGCAACTGGTATTGTGAAAAAGAGAGGTTACAGAGTAATAACTCTAGGAACATAATTGATGTAGATTTTTAGATAAAAAATAATAACTATATTGCTTGTATGAGAATAAATTCTCAAGATAATATTGCCGCAATAGCTTATGCAGATATAACAACAGGTGAATTTTCAGTTTTTGAAATAAAAAGGAAAGAATTTTTGAAAGGCTCTGTTGAAATCAATAAGATACAACCTAGTGAATTTTTATTGACGAAAAACTTTTAACGATTATGAAATGGAATTGAAAGATAGAATGCATTTTCATGGGATTTACAAAAGTTGCTAATACTAGAAAAGCAGATGAATACATAAGTTCGTATTTTGATATTGTGTCAGTGGAAACTTCTCATCAAAAGATACCGCAATCTCAGTGCTGCAAATTTATCAAAAATATATAGACGAAATGCAGAAAGGAAATGACTTTCACCTTCAAGAAAAATTGAATATAAAAATATTGAAAATATAATGGAATTAAATATCAGTACGCAAAATAATTTAAATTTAGTTCCAAAGAAAAATGAAGAGGCTAAAGGCACTTTTATTAGGTGTCTTAGATGCTTGCGTGACCTCTGTTGGAAGTAGAGTAAAGGAAAATAATAAAAATCCTATCTTAATATAGAAAATTAGGCAAAGACAGTACTATGTTGATGATAATGTTCTACTAGAGAAAAATTTAAGAGAACTTTAAAGGATATTTAGATATTGAGGAGAATGGCTGGGAAAATAATCTATGGTACAGAGAATGAAAAGATTTAGTTTCTCTGAAAGAATCAATTAGAAAATCATTGGAAATTTATAAGTTGTTAAATTCTTATGAAGAAATTCAAGTTTGTTTGAGATTGATCTTGAAATCCTTTTTAGAAATCTACAATAAAATAGAAACGATTGTTGAAGATGAACCTCCTTTTTCGGTTAGAGAAGGTGGAATGATTGAAAGACTCTATCAATGAAGAGTTGGATGAGCTTAGAAGAATATCGAAATTAGGCAAAAAGATTTTATATTGGATATAGAGCAAAGGGAAAAAGAAAGAACTGGAATAAATTCTTTAAAAATAAAAATATAATAAAGTTTTTGGATATTTTATTGAAATAACAAAGGCTAATCAGCATTTAGTTCCTCAGGATTACATCAGAAAAGCAAACTCTTTGTAAACAGTGAAAGATATATAGTTCCAGATTTAAAGGAATATGAAGAAAAAGTTATTACAGCTAAGAGTAAGATAGAGGCATTGGAATATGAAATATTTAAGAAAACTTACAGCTGAAATAAAAGTTCAAATTGAGAGCTTGTATAGATTAGCAAATAGAATAGCAAATATTGATATAATAAACTAGATGCACATATTGTCACTAAAAATTTCTATGTAAAACCTGAAATAACTGAGGATAATAGTTTAGAAATTAGAGGTGGCTGACATCCAATAGTTGAAAAATTAATTCCAGCTGGAGATTATGTAAAAATGATGTTGTATTAGATGACGAAAAAATCTTATCATTTTGACAGGCCAAATATGTCAGGGAAATCAACCTATATGAAACAAGTAGCATTAAATATAATTATGTCTCATATCGGTTCATATGTAGCAGCAGACTATGCAAAAATACCGATTATAGACAAGATTTTTACAAGAGTTGGAGCAAGTGATGATCTATTGACAGGGCAATCAACATTTATGTTAGAAATGACAGAAGTTGCAAGTGTCCTAAAACAGTGCAACAGATAAAATCATTTATTGTTTTAGATGAAATTGGACGGGACATCAACTTATGATGGAATTTCAATAGCGACGCTATAACTGAATATATTCATAATAAGATTGGAGCAAAAACAATTTTTGCAACTCACTATCATGAATTAACAGAGCTTGAAAAAGGAACTTGAAAAAGCTATTAATTTTAGAGTTGAAGTAAAAGAGAAGATGGCAAAAATGTAGTTTTTCTAAGAGAGATTGTTAAGGGTGGACAGATAAATCTTACGGTATAGAAGTTGCAAAATTATCCGGTGTACCTCAAGAAGTTTTGACACGTTCAAAAGAAAAATTTTAAAAATTAGAAACTAGAAAAATTTAATAGAAAAATAAAAATTAAAAGCAGAACAAAATGATGTTGTTCGGTAATAGTTTTGAAGAAGAGGAAGTTGAAGAAGAAACAGTTGCTGTTTCAGAAACAGAAAATAAAGTTTTGATTTGCTAAAGAATTTAGATTTAAATTCAATGAGTCCATTGGAAAGTTTATTAAAATTGAGCGAAATTAAAATGCCTCGAGGAGTAAAGATGAATAAGAAAATGTTATACATTGGCTGTGGAATTGCAGCTATAATTTTAGGGTTATTTCAATTATTTTGGTTCTGATAAAGATATGGGAGTAGTAAAAATAGTTGAAACGACAGAATGCAGTTTATGAAAGTGATGATTACTCATGTTCAAGCTGAAAAAGAAATTGATTATATTGATGAAAAGAAAAAGTACCTTTTGAAAAAGGCCAAAGCTACAAAGTAAAAGATATGCTTTTTAAGTGGAGATAATGTTCTTTTGGATAAAGCAAGAAACTTTAATATTGAAACATAATATTGAAGCGATTAAGTCCAAATGGATGGAAGATAAAAGCTTCTGAAAATGAAATATAATAAAGCGACGGATGAGCTTACATCTGTTGAACCAGTATCTGCTATTAATGAAGAAAAAGGAATTGAAATATCAGGAAATACTTTAAAAGCAACTACTTCTTTGAAAAATATAACTTTGGAAGGAAATGTTGCAATAAAAATAAATTATTTTCTGTTTTAGCAGACAAAGCAATATACAATAATGATGAAAAGAAAATTTATCTTGAGGGAAATATAAAGCTTTGAATAATGAAGAAGATAAAAATAATCCAGATAAAAAGAAATGTCTGAACTTTCTCAAAGGTTTATTTCAATGTATGAGAAAAACCTATATGCCACTGATGGATTTGATATAAAATATGCTGAAGTAGGATTGAAAGGAAAAAGAAATCATCTTTGAATGAACCTCAGCCAAAGCTTTAAGGTTACGGGAGATGTTAAATTCATCTTATCAAGATTATAATTTTGATGCAGATTATATTGAAAAACAAGCTGATAGTGATATTATAACTATTTATGGAAAGATAGTTGGAGGTAATCCAGAGTACGATGTTGTAGCTAATACAGCTGAGTACAACACAAAAGATAAAAAGTTTAGAGTTTTATGGAGATGTTGAAGCAAATTCTAAAAAGGGAGAAAAATTAAAGTTAGATAATTTTTGTTTATTCAAGTGATACTAAAGAAATTGATATGTATGGGGATAAAATTCTATATACATCTCCAACAAATAATTTAGAAGCAGAATACGTGCATTATAATACTGTGACAAAAAGAAGTCACAACAGACAAACCTTTCAATTCTTGGAATGAAAAAGGAGAAGGACTGGCAGGTACTAAAGTTACATATAATTTAGCAACTAAAGATTTTTCATCACCAGTTGAGATAACTGTAAAAATAAAGACTATGGTTTGACTACAAAATGTAACTTATAAAGAAGAAACAGGAATATTGTTAGCTCCAGAACCTTATGTAGTAAAATCTAACGATGGAAATTCAACAATAAATGGAAATAGCATTACATACAATAAAAATCTGGAGAATTGACATCACCTGAGAAATCATTATTAATAATAAGGAACAATAATCAAAGGTCATGATTTGGTGTTCAATAATATAAGTGGAGAAGGAAAATTACAAGGGCCAATTCCTTTTGAAAATCCTGCAGATAAAATGTCTGGGACTACTAGTGAAGTTATAATTAAAAGAGGAGATTATATAGATTTGCTAGGTCCGATAAAGGCAAAAACAAGATGCCACATCTTAGAGTTTGAGAAAGCTAGATATTCATACAAAGATCAACTTGTACATGTTGATTCGGCAGTCAAGTTTCACTGATCCGACAAAAAGCAATGAATGGTTCTGTGATTTCAGCCACTCTATGACACTAAAAACTCTGTGTTAAAAGGAAATACTTTTTAATATGAAAGAGGAGATAAAACTGCAAGAGCTAAAAATATTTTATACTACAGCAAAGATAAAAACTTGAATTGGTTGAAATGCTTATATAAGTTCTGCAAAGATAGTATAGCAGGACCCAAGATTGTATATTACACAGAAACAAAAAGATGCTGAAGTTCCTTCAAGTCTCGGTTATAAAATATGATACATATACAATAAATTCTATTTATGGAAAAAGTTAATAGAGAAACTGGAGAAATTTTTAGCAAAAGGCTAAGGTTAAATCGGTAGATGGAAACGAGTTTGAAGCTGATCTAACAAAAGGAAATGCTAATGATGTTGTTCATTTTACAGGAAATGTAAAAAGGGAAGACAGTTCAAAAAGAGGGAGATGTATATTTCTCGGAGATAAAGCAGATCTATTTATGTCAAAAATGGAGATAAAGTGGAAGCTATTATTGTAGACAATAAAGCTTTATTTACTCAATTGAACAGAAAAATAACAACAAACCATTTAGAAATGGATTTAATAAAGAAAGAAGTTTATGCTAGAAATAACCCTGTGTTGACTATAGATAATGGAGAAAAAGGAAATACTCTTGTTAAAGCCGATAATGTCACTGGATATATTGACAAAAGAATTGATAAAACTTAATAAAAATGTTTATCTAAAAAGATATTAATGAGAAAAAGGAAGAAGTGGTATTGACAGCTGATAGAGGAGAAGTTACGAGAGAAATGGCTGATGTTTATAGCAGAGTTAAAATTGTAACTAAAGATTCTACTACGACTGCCAAATGAGGGACATTATGGATTTAGTCAACAGAAAAATTAGAGCTAAAGGAAATGTACGATGTAGATTTATATAAGTAGTAAACCTGTTGCTACAACATTGAAAGATGCAATGAATACTAAAAAGTAAAGGTGATGATAAGTTTAAGTGTTGATAATCTTGTTAAGAGCTACAAGAATAGAAAAGTTGTTAATAAGGTTAGTGTGGAAGTAAATAAGGAGAAATAGTTGGACTTTTAGGTCCTAATGGAGCTGGGAAAACAACTACTCTACATGATAACTGGAATTGTAAAACCAGATAGTGGAGAAGTTATTTGGTGAGATACAGAAATAACAAATTTTCCAATGTATAAAAAGAGCAGATTTAGGAATAGGTTATCTTGCTCAAAGAACCTTCTGTTTCAGAAATTTGACTGTCGAAGAAAATATACAGGTAGTTCTTGAGATGAAAAGGTTATTCAAAGAAAGAACAAAAGAAACTATTGATAAATTACTTGAGGAATTTAAACTAACCTGATGTAAGACAATCTTTAGGGTATTCTCTGTCAGGTGGAGAAAGAAGAAGAGTTGAGATAGCAAGAACAATAGCGAACAATCCGAGTTTTATTTTGCGTTGATGAGCTTTTGCTGGAGTCGACCCGATAGCTGTCGAAGATATACAAAATATTATTAGGCATCTAAAGAAAAGAGGACTAGTATTTTAATTACAGATCACAATGTAAGAGAAACTTTGAGTATTACAGACAGATCTTACGTAATGGAAAAAGGTAGATGTTATAGAAGGTACACCTAGAGAAATAGCAAATAACGCTGAAGCAAAAAGAATATATTTAGGAGAAAAATTTAAATTAGATTAATTGGAGGAACGATGTTAACAGGTAATGAAATAAGAAGTAAATTTATAGAATTTTTATGAATAAGCAGCATAAACATTTTGAAAGTGCTTCGCTTTATTCCAGATGATCCAACACTTTTATTGACAGTTGCTGGAATGGTACCATTCAAGCTATATTTTTTAGGACAAAAGGAAGCTCCTTGTCCAAGAGTTACAACTTATCAAAAATGTATAAGAACTAATGACCTGGAAAAATGTTGGAAGAACAGCGAGACACCATCATTTTTGAAATGCTTGGAAATTCTCTTCGGAGATTATTTCAAAGAAGAATCTATTATGTGGTCATGGGAATTTGTAACTGAGGTTTTAAAAATCAATAAAGATAAACTTTGGATAACAGTTTTCACAACTGATGATGAAGCCGAAAGAATATGGATAGAAAAATGTAATTTTCCAAAAGAAAGAATAGTTAGAATGGGAGAAAGTGAAAACTGGTGGTCGGCAGGACCTACTGGTTCTTGTGGACCTTGTTCTGAAATTCATGAGTGACTTAGGTGTTGAATACGGTGGAGATGAAAAATTCTAAAAATCGGGGGATGAAGGAACAGATAATAGATCTCATTGAAATTTGGAATTTGGTGTTCACTGAATGGAATAGAATGGAAGACGGTAGCTTAGAACCCTCTACCAAAGAAAAATATAGATACAGGGGCAGGACTAGAAAGAATAGCTGCAGTAGTTCAAGGGAAATCAAATAACTTTGAAACAGATTTATTATTCCCAATCTTTAGAAGAAGCAGCAAAGAATTACAGGAACAAAATACGGAACAAGTCCTGAAACTAATTTTCATTAAAAGTTATAACTGACCATGCAAGAGCAGTTACATTTTTAGTTAATGATGGAGTAATACCCATCAAATGAGGGAAGAGGATATATTTTTAAGAAGAATTTTAAGAAGAGCCGTAAGACACGGAAGACTTTTAGGGATATACAGATTTATTTATGTATAAAGATGGTGATAAGGTTGTGTAATTTTGAAAATGCTTATCCTGATTTTAAAGAAAAATTTAGAAAATATCATAGTTAGAATCGAAGAAGAAAAATTCTCTAATACTCTTGATCAAGGAATACAACTTGTTAATCAAGAAATAGATAATTTATTGGCAAGTGGAAAAATAAATTGATGGAGAAATTTCTTTCAAACTTTATGATACTTATGGTTTCCTTATGAACTTACTGAAGAAATTGCAGAAGAAAGAGGAATAATAGTTCTAAGAGAAGAATTTGAAGCTAAGATGGAAGAACAAAAAGAAAAAGCTAGATCTGCAAGAGAAGTTGTAATGGAAAAAGGACAAGATAGCTTTATAGAAGAATTTTATGATAAGCATGGTGTAACTAAATTTACAGGTTATGAAAAACTAAAGACGAAGCTAAACTTTTAAGCCTAAGAGAAGCTAAAGATGGAAAAATATTTATTGATTTTTGATCAAACACCTTTCTATGGTGAATCAGGAGGCAAGTTGGAGATCAAGGAAAAATTTATTCTGACAATTTCTCAGCAAAAGTTTTTAGATGTTCAAAAACAAAAAGATATTTTTATTCATACTGTTGAAATAGAAAAAGGTCACAGAAGAAAATAAAACTTATACTTTAGAAGTTGATGTTGTAAGAAGGCTTGATACTGCAAAAACCATACAGCTACTCACTTATTACATAAAAGCATTAAGAGAAGCTGTAGGAACTCATGTACAACAAGCTGGATCTTTTGGTTGAGCCTGATAAATTGAGATTTGACTTTAGCCATTATGAAGCTCTGACTCAAGAACAACTTTCTAATATTGAAAATATAGTAAAATGAAAAAATTAGAGAGAGTATAGATGCTGATGTTAGTCATCAGTATAGAAGAAGCTAAGAAAATGGGAGCTGATGTTGTTCGGAGATAAATATGGGGATGTCGTAAGAGTTATAGATGTTCCAGGTTTCTCCACTGAATTATGTGGTGGAACCATATAGATAATATAGGTAAGATTGACTATTTAAAAATAGTTTCGGAAAGTGGAATTGCTGTGTAAAAGAAGAATTGAAGCTAAAACTGGTTATGGTGCATATTTAGTTGAAAGAGAAGAAGTGGAAACTTTAAAAGAAATTGAAAGAAAATTAAAATCTTCATCTAATGCTGTTGTTGAAAAAGTTGAAAAAGTTTTGGAAAGTTTGAGAGATACAGAAAGAATTAGAAACTTTAAAACAAAAATTGCTGCTTTTGAATCTAAAGAAGCAATTTCAAATATGGAAAATATTTGTGGTAATAAATTGTTGATAGCAGGATTTAAAGATAAAACTTCTGAAGATTTAAGAACAATGATAGACACATTAAAAAGCAGAAAAATGATAATATAATTATAGTTCTTGCAAGTACATTTGAAAAATTTCTTTTTGCAGCAGGAGTATCAAAATCATTGACTAACAAAATTAAAGCTGGAGATATTGTTAAGAAACTTGCTGAGCTAACAGGTGGAAAAGGTGGAGGAAGACCTGATTTTGCTCAAGCAGGTGGAAAGGATGAAAGTAAAAATAATTGAAGCTTTTTGGATGCTGTTAGAGAAATGATAGAAGAAGTTTTTAGTGGAAGAATAAAATGAAAAGATATATAGCACTAGATATTGGTGATGTTAGAATTGGAGTAGCTCTGTTCTGATTTGATGGGAATAATTGCTACTCCACTTGAAACAATAACAGATTAAATCTGTAAAAAGAATTGCTGAAATATGTCAAGAAAATAATACGACTTCAATAGTAGTTGGTATACCTAAAAAGTTTAGATGGAGAAGAAAAACGTCAAGCTGAAAAGGTGAGAATGTATATTGAAAAATTAAAAAGAAATTGAAAAATCTTGAAATCATTGAAATTGATGAAAGATTTTGACTGTCATAGCTGATAATATTTTTAAAAAGAATTAAATAAAAATGGAGCTATAGAAAAAGAAAGGTAGTTGATAAAGTGGTGCCTCAATCATATTACAAACATATTTAGATATGAAAAATAAATTATTTATGGAGGACGGAATGAATACTAAGTTAATTTTTGAGATTGTTATTTGTTATAGCAATTTTTATAGTTTCCCTGTATTACAGTTTGGTAAAAACCAATAAAAATTAGGGCTAGACTTAAAAGGTGGAGCTTATGTTGTGCTTGAGGCAGTAGATGATGGGAAAACTAAAAATCGATAAAGATGCTATGAACAGATTGATTGAAGTTTTTAGATAGACGTATAAACGGTATCGGAGTTGCAGAATCTGTAATTCAAAAAGCTGGAGATAGAAGAGTTATCATCGAATTGCCAGGATTAAAAATACAGAAGATGCAATCAATTTAATCGGTAAAACTGCTCTATGGAATTTAAATTGATGAATGATGATGGGACTTTTAGGAGAAACATTATTGACAGGTTCTGCTCTAAAAAGCTGATGTTTCTTATGACAATTTAGGAAGACCTCAAATTTCATTTGAAATGACTCAAGAAGGAGCAGCTGCATTTGCTAAGATAACAAGAGAAAATATTGGTAAACAACTTGCAATAACTCTTGATGGAGTTGTACAAACAGCACCAAGAATTAACTCAGAAATTCTGAGTGGTAATGGAGTTATCACAGGAAATTATACTGTGGATGAAGCAAAGGAACTGCAACACTTTTTAAAATGTTGAGGGCATTGCCAATAAAAAGCGGAAGTTGTTGAAACAAGAACAGTTGGAGCAACACTTGGAGACGAATCTATAGCTCAAAGTAAAAATGCTGCAATAGTGGCAATAATTTTTAATTTGGGTATTTATGCTGTATTCTATAGATTACCAGGAATTATTGCTGACCTTGCAATAATTTTATTCGGATTTATTTCGTTTGCTTGTTTAAACTTTATAGATGCAACGTTAACATTACCAGGTATCGCAGGATTTATTTTGTCGCTGGGAATGGCAGTAGATGCTAACGTAATTATATTTGAAAGAATAAAAGAAGAATTAGGTTTTGGAAATACGATAAGAAATGCTATAGAAGCAGGATTTTAGTAAAGGTTTTTATTGCAATATTTGACCTCAAACTTGACTACACTTATTATAACAGCAATACTATTTGTATTTGGTACAGGACCAATAAAAGGGTTTGCAGTTACACTTTTCGCAATAGGAACATTGGCATCAATGTTTCACAGCAACAACAGCAACAAAGGTATTACTTTTAACTTTTGTAAATATATTTTGGATTTAAGAGTCCAAAATTATTTGGAGTAACTGTGGAGGAGGATAAATAATGAAAGTAAATTTACATATTATAAGAAAAATAAAAATTATATCTTTCTATTTCAATAGTTGCTGCTGCATTATCAATTGTTGTATTTTGTAAAAGGTTTAAACTATGGAATAGATTTTTCTGGTGAAACTTATTCCAATTGAAATATAATCAGTTGCTATAACATTACCACAAATAAATGAAACATTAGATAAATTAGCACAAGAATTACCACAAGTAAATTCTAATAGTAGAAAGGTTCAAATTTCAGATGATGGAACAGTTATCATAAGAGTTCTTGAATTGTCAGAAGCAGACTCAATCTCAAAAGTTTTAAAAAGTTTAGAAGAGATATGAACTTATACTTAGATAAAGAAGAAAAGTTGGAGCTAGTATTGAGATGACTTGAAAAAGCGACAATTTTATTCATTAGGAATAGGTTCGATTTTTAATAGTTTTGTATATTACATTAAGATTTGAATTTAGTTTTGCTATTGGTGGAATTTTATCATTATTACACGATATAATAATTGCTGTTGGTTTTATATCTCTTATGGGTTATGAAGTTGATACACCGTTTATAGCAGCAATACTTACAATACTTGATATTCGATAAATGATACTATAGTTATTTATGATAGAATTAGAGAAAACTTAAGAAGAAAATAAAGATTGGACTTTGAAGATTGTATGGATAATTCGTAAATCAGTGGCAGTTAGATCTTTAAATACATCAATTATAACTTTATTTGCAGTTATTGCAATACTACTATTTGGGGAGCAAGCTTAAAAACATTTATAATGACTTTATTAATTGAATACTTGCTGGAACATACAGTTCAATATTTGTAGCAACACCTATTGTTTACTTGTTGAATAAAAAGAAAAGGAGACAATATGCATGAAATGTCTCAAAGAAGAAGAAGATGATGGTAAGAGAAAAGAAAAATATTAGTGTAAGTTTAAGGAGTGAGTTATGGAACAAGAAATTGAAAAATTAAAGAGTTAGAATCAAGTTATGACAATATACCTTATAAATCAAAGGTTTTTATAATACACAACCAAACAAAATGAAAAAGGCGTGTTTAAATTATTAAATTTTGATACTCCGGATTTGGAAACCGCAAGAGTATTAGAAATTGGATGTTCATTTGATGGAAACATACTTCCTTTGCTTTGGCAAATCCAAATGCAGAAGTGATCGGAGTAGATTTGTCTAAAACGCAAGTTGATGAAGGAATAGAATTATTCAACATATCGACTTACAAACATAAAATTAATTCACCAAAATATATTAGAATTTGGGTGAAGATATGGGAGAGTTTGACTATATAATTTTCATGGAGTATATAGTTGGGTTCCTGATATTGTAAAAGAAGGAATAATAAAAGTAATAAAAACATCTTTCAAAAACAGGAGTTGCAGTGGTATCGTATATACTTATCCTGGATGGAAAAGTGTTGAAATTTCTAAAGAAGCAATGTTGTTTAGAGAAAAATTTTAAAGATAGTGGATGAAATGAAGGTTTTCAAAGAGCAGCTGTAGGTAAAGGAATTTTTAGAATTTTTAAAAAGATCACTACATTTAAATGAAAGAATTAGAAATTCTATGAAAAACTATTTTAGAAAAAGATGATTACTATATCTTCAGATGAATATTTTGAAAATATAATGATCCTTATATTTGTATGACTTTAATAAAAATTACTTGAAAATGATTTAATACAGTTACAGACTCAGAACTTACAAAATCATTTCCCAACTTTGAGTGAAGAAGTTGCAGAAAAATAAAAGTTGAAGCTGGAGAAAATCATATAGTAAGAGAACAATATTATGATTATATTTTTGATGTTCAATTTAGAACAAGTTTTATAACTCATATAGAAAATCTAGGGAAAAATTAATTTATCTGAAAATATAAATGTAGCGATATTCAAAAATTACATTACAGAGCATTTTTCACAAAAATGAAGAAGGAAAGTATAAATTATCAAATGGAAGTGTTGTAGTAGATCCTAAGGGAAGAATTTCTTATCGATCAAATTACAAGATCTTATCCTATCGATAACAGCTGAAGAAATTTTGATATTGCAAATGATGATATATCAGTTGCAGAAATTGCTTCGATACTAATCAAAATTAGTTTATTTAAAAGAAATTGAATTTTATACAAAAAGAAGAAAAAGTTGAGTATCATGAAAAAAATTAAAAGTATCTGACAAGTATAGAAAAATATTTAGAATATTTTGTTGCTAGCAGAATATCAGCAATAACAATATCTCAATATCAAGGTTATGGAAGTTTCGATTTAGATCTTTTCCAAATAAAATTGATATTAAATTTGATGGAGTAAAAACTGATTCAGAAATTGTAAATTTACTCCTTGAAAAAGAAAAAGCTGGAGAGTTAAAACATAAATCCAAGAGAAAAATGAAACAAAAAGAAGATGCTGTCATAAGAACATTGATGACTTTTTAGAAAAATTGTAGAAGAAAAATTTCTGGTACAAATAAGAAAATGTAAAATAGAAGTAGCTATTGTTTAAATTATTTAGAAAACAATAGCTTCTTTTTTATAAGATATGTTATAATGATATGAAAAATATTTTTATTAAAAGGAAAAATAAAATGAATTATAGAATTGCATTAGTACATGGATTTTTAGAAATTATAAAGATATGGAAGAGTTAGAAAATAATTTGATGGAATGGGATACACTGTTGATAATTTAAATTTTCCTTTAACCTTTCCAAAGATTGATATATCTATTGAAATTTTGAAAAAGTATTTGTTAAATTTAAAATTCGAAGGACTTAATCAGAAAGATGAAATTGTTTTGATAGGTTTTGGTTTTGGAGGAGTTCTTATAAAAGAAACTTTGAAAGAACCAGATGTTAAGGGATAGTTGATAAGGTTATTTTGTTGTCATCTCCAATAAATGATTCTACACTTCATAGAAGAACAAAAAGGGTTTTTCCTATTTTTAGATTTAATTTTTAAACCTCTTGCAGCTTACTCAAGGATTAGAAAAGATAAGAGAAATTTTGATGAGAATATTGAGGTTGGACTTATAATTGGAAGAGAGAGCTATGGATTTTTGGAAAGTGGCTTGGAGAATTTAATGATGGCTATGTTGAATTGAAAGATGTTGATATAGCGGATGCAAAGGATAAACTTTTTAATTCCTATTACTCACGATGAACTAAATAAAAAAATTGGAACTGCGAGATATATACATAATTTTATAACCAAAGGGAAATTTAGATTGAATGAAAAAGCTGTTGCAAATTTGCAACAGCTTTTTATTATCTTACTTCAAAAACTGCATCTCCAACAATAACTTCTCCATTATCAGTCAAGATTGCAGGTATTCCAACGTAACCTAAATTTCTAATTACTTCAAATTCTTTTCTAGTATCTCTCAATTTCAAAAATTCTTTTAAATTAGCTATACTTTCTGTAATATTTACAAACTCATATTTATAATTTACTTTTTCAAAAATATTCTTTAGCTTCGACACAATCAGAGCAAAAGCATAGAACCATATACTTTTTGTTATAATAATCTTCCTTTTTATATTGCTTTATAATAAGCAATTCCATTAATAAATTCATAATCAGCTTTTACCAATTGCTCTTAAATGTTCCAAGTTAGCAAGAGCTTCTCAGTAGCAAACCATTTTTGATTGTTTGGAAATTCTTCAAAGCTAGCAGCTCTATAATCCCAGTGCATTTTTGCAGTAATCTCAGCAGAATTAAAATTTTTCTCCTTGTTTTTAGCAATTCATAAACTTCTGCATTTCTATCAGCATAATGTTTTTCAATTCATCAATTCTTTGTTTTTGGGTTTTCTATAATTCCTCTGTGAGCAGAAAAAAATCACATCAACATCCATAGAATAAATTTTATCTAAATTTTTAAGATAAGTTCCTAAAAATATCTCCATATTTAAATTCCCAAAAAGCTAATGTTAGGAGTAATTTTATTTTAAAACGTGATCCCAGAAAATAAAAATCTTATGCTCTTTTGTCATATATAGCAGTGTGCCCCGAGTGTGACCACTTACATCAATAACTTCAAAATGATAATCACCAATCTCAATTTTATCTCCAGCTTTGACAATTTCAGTTTGGATTTTATCTTTGATACAATAAACTAATCCTGGATGAGTTTTAAAAATTCAAAATCATCTCTTAATCCCATAACTTTTAAAGTGGGAACAAATCTATCAGCATATAATTCGTGTTTCATTAAATTTATATATGTCTGTATCAATTTGACTACAATAAACTTTTCCTTGATATTTATTTTTAAATTTTAATGCCAAACCAGAGTGGTCAGCTGTATAAGTGAGTTAGAAACATATCTGTTTTACCAATTTCTGCACCAAGCTCATCTAAAGCATCAAAAAACTTTTCACTTTCTTCGTGATCAAAGCCACTATCGACAACTAAAATTCTATCATCAGCTTTTTATCATATAACAATTCAAAGCCCTCAATGGATTTTTGGTAAAGGAACTTCTATTAAAAATATTTTTCATAACTTCATTTAACATTTTCGATCCTCCTTAATTTTTCAAATTATTTATATTTTTAGCACAGAATTAACAAAAAGTAAAATATGACATTAAAATTTAATATCTAATAGAAAAAGATGTATAAAATTAATTCAAATCTTACTTAATAGGACAAAAAGAAATTTTAGATAAATTTTCACTTTATTTATTTTTAAAATTGGAGTATACTTGAGGCAAGAAATATTTTTTAGACAAATTCACATAAGGGAGGTTTTTATCATGAATAACCAATATAACAAGGATGGAAAAAGAAGGTTTATGGGTAAAAATTTACGATAATGGGGTTGTACAAGAAGAAAGAAATTATGTCAACGGAGTAAGAAATGGAATTTATAAAATCTTACTATATGAATGGTGAAATCGAAATTATTAAAAATTATAAGGATGGGAATCTTCATGGAAAATTTCAAACATTCTATAGTGATGGAAAATTAAGTTCTGAATATAATTTAGTTGAAGGAAGAAAAGCTGAGAATACAAAGAATTTTATCCTAATGGAGTATTAAAAGAGAAGCAGTTTACGTTAACGATGGAACGACTTCAAAAATATAAAATATTTTCCTAACGGAAAAAGTAAAACTTGAAGTTAATTTCGTTGATGGACAGATGGAAGGACCTTATAAAGAGTATCACTCTAATGAAAAATTATTTAAAGAATGTTTCTATAGTACGAAAGGAAAATTGGAAGGAAAATACAAAGAATATGATGCAGAAGGAAATCTTGTAAGAGAAGTAACTTTTTGAAAATGGAGTAGAAATATAAATAAAATTTAAAATAAAATTAAGCTGTTGCAAACTTGCAACAGCTTTTATTTTTATTTATTTTTAATAAATCTCTAATTTCTGCTAATAATAGTTCTTCTTTTGTTGGTTTTTGGTTCAGGTGCTGGAGCAGGAGCCTCCTTTTTTTCTTATTAAAACTGTTTATTATTTTAATAAAACAAAAATACAAAAGCTATTATCAAGAAATTAATAATTTCTGTAAAAACATTCCATATTTTATTGCTGCTTGTTCAACACCTTCTTCAACTGGAGCAGGTCCAATTTTAATCTGTAAAGATGATACATCGATATTCCCTAAAACTATCCCAATTGCGGGAAGAATAACATCATTAACTAAGCTAGTTATAATTTTTACCGAAAAGCTCCTCCAATGATTACCCCAACTGCTAAGTCAACAACATTACCACGCATTACAAATGCTTTTAAATTCATCAATAAATTTCATATTCCTTATTTTCTCCTAATATATAAAATGTTTTTGAACTATTTTTTCAATAAAGCCACCTGCAATAACAGTACCGTCAGTATTGTAGAAAACAATTCCTTGGCCAGGTGTTACAGCTCTGACTTTATTATCAATAAATTTTACTTGTACCTTATCCCCTATTTTTAGTAAACATTTATGTAAAATATCTCTTGAACGAGTTTTTAGCAAAAACATTCTAAATTATCTAAATCATCTGTAGACTTTAGAGAAAATAAATTTAATTTTTATTGCTGTTAGCTCATCTTTAAACAAATCTTCGTTGCTACCTACGATAATATTGTTAGAGTTTTTATCAAATTCTAAAACATATAAAGGCTCTTCTGTAGAAATACCTAGACCTTTTTCTTTGACCAATGGTATAAAAAGAAAAATCCTTTGTGCTTTCCTAAAAATTTTTCCATTTTTATCAACGATATTTCCAGGTTTTTCTGCCTGCCCTTGTGAATTTTTCAATCAAAAATTCTTTTAACTTTCCATCGTCAACAAAACAAATTTCTTGAGAATCTTTTTTGAGTAAACTCTACACCAAGTTCCTTAGCTAGTTCTCTTAATTTTTGGCTTTTTCTAAATCTCCAACTGGAAACATAATTTTATTTAATCTATCTTTTTCGATTTGAGATAGAAAAATAAACTTGATCCTTGTTAGAATCATCTCCAACACTTAAATATCCATTTTTAATTTTGTGTAATGCCCAGTTGCCATATGTAGTAGCACCGTTCTCAATAATAAAAATCTAAAAGTTTTTCCAAATTTTTATATGTCTATTACATACCATACAAGGATTAGGGAGTACGTCCACTCATATATTCATTTACAAAAATAATCCATAACCTTTACTTTAAATTCATCTCTAACATCTAAAACGTAATGCTTAATTCCTAAATCATCACAAACTTTTTAGCATCGGAGTCCTCATCCTTAAAAAGTTTTTCATAGTTACTCCGAAAATATCATAACCTTGTTGTTTTTAAAAGATATGCAACCGTAGAGCTATCAACACCTCCACTCATAGCAACTCCAATTTTTATATTCTTGTTATTGCTATCAAATTCAACATACTTTTTAAACTCAGGGTTAATATTATTAATATTTAACATAGCTTTCCTTTCTAGTTTTTTTGTAACTTCTATTTTTGTTAATGTTACCATTTCACTCTTAGAATTAATAATTTTTAACTGCTATTCCACCAAAGATCACAGCTAAGATAAAAATAGCTATATTGGCAACTTTAATTAATTTTTACTAGTTTTTCTTTTCCAAATAGATTTCTAAAATGAGAGATTATAAAAGTTGTAGTGAACCATAAGTTCCACCTCCAGCTCCAACTCCAATCAAGACTTGTAGTGCTTTGCTAAGTCCACCATCATCTAAAAACTTTTCATCATAGTAAATAAAGTAGAAATAACAAAGATACTTGAGATGTTTACAATTGCAAATCCCATACCAGTTAGATAATTTTTGCAACATACTTTTTAAAATCTAAATTTATTTCTTTTTAGCTCTATTTTTATTTATAATTTTTCTCAATGAAATTATCATTAAAAATAGCTATCAAAATTGTTAAATAATTTTCATATTTTTTTAATGTAACTTTCAACACTTGATAAAAACATTAATGATACTGCTGAATAAACAACATCAATCGTTACCATACCTAAAAGCAGTGATATATCCTTTCCATCTCCCTTCAAGAACTGTAAGTTCCATACAATATATTCCAACAGGACCAAAGGGTAGGGAAAGAATTAAACCAGTTATAATTCCCTTTAAAATAGTTAAGTCCAAAATATTCTCCTTTATAAATTTAATTTTAAAAGATATTTTAAAAATTTTTAACATATTTTTACTCTATCGTTTAATGATATAATTTTTCAATAATAGAATTTATATTATAAAAATATAGATGGGAGAAAATAAAAGAAATGACAGAATTAGAAATAAAAATTCTTAAATTTTTATTATCTTCCGCTGTTTATAGTGAAAAATGCTTAATGAAAAATTTTTGGAATAGATGAGAAAGAATTGAAAAATTCTTTTAGAATTTTGGAAGAAAATGGTTATTTAGAAAGTTATGACGAGTTTATGAAAAAGAAGCAGTTAAAACGAAGAGGGATTGTTGTAAATCAAAAAGAATCTGAAAAAGTTCGGGTTGCTCAAGCTGTTCATCAGCACATTCTTGTAGCTCAGCTTCTCATTCACACTCTTGTGGTTCTGGAGAAGTTGTTGTGATGGAAAATATTTTTAGTGATATGACAGATTATTCAAAAATAAAAGTTTTAACTATGAAAGCAGTGGAAGATTTTTCATAAAAAAAGAAAAAGTAGAGATTTTTGTCTCTACTTTTTAATCACTATCTAATTCTCCAGTTTGGTTTCCCACTAAATCATAAAAATTAATTTTATCGAAATCATCTAATAAATCATTTTGTATTTTACTTAAAGCCAATCTAATATTACAGTTTTCTCCTCTGGTCAGAGCATATAGTTTGGCTGTCGATGCAAGGCTGTAAAACGATGTCCTCATCAATAATTTCTATAATATCTCTAAAAGTTAATCTTTTTGGATCTCTAGTTAGAGCATAGCCACCTTTAGCACCTCTGAATATTTTTACGACTCCAGCCTTTTCTAATATTATACGTAGACAAAATAATCTTGGAATTTTTTCTTCTGTTGATATTTCATTGGAAGATATAATTTCTTTATCAGCGTGTAATGTAAGATAATAAATAATTTATAGTGCATATCTAACTTCATTTTTAATTTTCATTATTTTCCTCCTCAATTTTGATTTTAATTGAATTAAAAATTCAATTAATTCTACTGCTGAATTTAATTTTGTAAATACATTTTTCTTTCGATTATAATTTCAGCTTTATCTTTTTAATATTTCGTCATTTTTAATTCTAGTTATAAGTTCCTTACTAGGATTTATTGCTCTCTGATTTCCAACAAGAGATAGCATAGAAAAAAATCTCCATTAGTGTCTCCATAAGCATAACTTTCTGACAAATCGATATTATATTTTATAAATTTCTTTCAATTGCTTCTCTTTTTGTGAACAGAGTCCCACATTGGTTTTAGAATGTTTCCAGAAAATGTTTGTGTCTTCTCATCAATTTCGTATTCGAGCCACAAAAATCATCAACACCCATTTTCTTTTGCCATTCTTGAAACTAAAAACGATGGACTTCAGAAATAAAACTTTATGCCCCATCTCTTTGTGCCACTCAATCATTTGTCTTGTATATGTATAAACTCTATTTCCTTTCAGCTGTAAAACTTGATCCGAGATAAAAGTCATTATATTTCGTTGGCAAACCTTTAATAGCTACAATATAAAGTTTGATTAAATCTAAAAGGTAAGCATCATAATCCTTTTCTAGTATCCCAAAGATTATATGCTTCTTCACTTTAAGCCTGTACTGACTGTCAGCAAAAAGTTCATACTTTACAAGTTTTTTAAATGTTCGATGAGTAAAGCATTTCTATAAATTGTACCATCTATATCAAGCTGCTATCATACTATCACCTTATACTTCATTATTTACAAATTCTATCACACTTTATAAAAATATATAATTTTTAAGTCGAATATAAAATTATTTAGTTTGTTTTCGTAAATATCTTCTAAAAATAGAAAAACAAAGTATAATATCCATAAAATAAACTAAAAATATTTATGAAAGATTTAAGTATGATTTTATTGTCATTGATTTTGATCTTTTTCTGGCTTTGATAGCTAGTGAAACAAATGAAACAAATGAAACAAATAAAACAGAAATTAAAGAGGCAATTATATCAAGTTTTAATATTTTAAGGCTTGGTGAAAATAAAAAGATATGGAGCAGACAGCTCAACTTTTACAAGGTTTTGATTTAGTTGGCTTTGGTTGAAGTAATGAAACCAAGAGGGAGTGGAAGAATTGGTTGACACCTTGAATGAACAAAGTAATGGAGAATGGGATTACCATATTTCATCTTTTTGGAGTTGGTTCATCGAAACATAAAGAATATTTTTGCCCTATGTCTATAAAAAATAAAGTTGAATTTATAAGATCAGAGGGATTTTATAAAAATGGTAAGAGTCAATTTTTAAGAGAACCTTACGGAGCAACTTTTTAAAATCGGAAGTTTTGATTTTACTTTTTGTATTAGCTCATACAATTTATGGAAATAATGTTTCACAAAGAAAAGCAGAAAATATGAAGATGATTGATGTATATCATTATTTTCAAGATAGAGATTTTTAAAAGAAAAACGATGTAATAATTGCAGGAGATTTCAACTTATATGCTTTAGATGAATCATTTAAATCTTTTGTACAAAAGATAATGATAAAATAACTTATGCCATAGACCCAGCAATAAAAACTACAATAGGACAAAAAGGTAGAGCTAATTCTATGACAATATGTTTTTGAGTACAATACATACAAAAGAATTTACTGGTTCGAGTGGAGCTATAGATTTTTCAGAGGAAAATCCAAAACTTTTTGAGAGAAATAATTTTGGATCATATTCCGATTTTTATTGTAGTTAATACGACAGAAGATGATGATTAATGAAAAGGGCTTATTTATTTTTAAATGGAAGATTGAAGGGAAGTAAAAATTTTTATTTTGACTTTATTAAAAATAATTCTGGAGATATTTTTGTGCTGACGGGGGAGCTAATTTTTGTTATGAATTAAACTTAATTCCAGAAGAAATCTGGGGAGATTTAGATTCTATAAAAGGTGAAGTATTTTATGAGCAGAAAAAGTAAAATTTAAAAATTCCAAAAAGAAAAAGATTACACAGATGCAGAGCTAATACTAGAAAAATAAAAAGATGAGTATAATGAAATTTTTGTATTGCAGGTTTAGGTGGAAGTCTGGATCACGAGCTAACAAATATTAATCTTTTTAGAAAAATATGATAACTTAATTTTTAACACAAAAGAAGAAATTTTTAAAATTAATAAAAATATAAATTTGAAAATTGCAAAGGGGAGAAAAATTTCTTTTATAATCAGATGAAATATTATCTCTGAGCGGATTTAAATATGAAGTAAAAGATTTTAGATTTAGAAAAGGGAGATACTAGATGTATCAGCAATATAATTATTAATGATAATGCGGAAATAAAAATAGAAAACGGTTCTTTGTTTTGTATAAAAAAATAATAAAAGATAAAAATTAAAATTTGACACTGTAGGTAAATTATTATAGAATAAATGGAAATAAATTTGGCTGAGCAAATAGCAGTAAAAATTTTTATTTTTAATAAGGAGGAATTTTGATGTTAGAAGTTGGAATGAGACTTGAAGTTGAAAGAGTTGTAACAGAAAATGATACAGCTACTAAAGCTGCTTCTGGAGCAGTTGAAGTATTAGCAACTCCAATTATGATTGCTTGGATGGAAGAAGTGTCTTTGCATTTGGCACAAAAAGAATTAGAAGAAGGATTTACTACTGTTGGAACTGAAGTAAAATATTCAAAACATTTAAAAAGGAACTTTAGTTGGAAAAACTGTAAAAATCGTTTCTGTTTTAAAAAGAAATTGATAGGAAAAGGCTTGTATTTGATGTCGAAGTTTTAGAAGATGGAATAGCTGTCGGAACCGGAAGTCATACAAGATTTATTATTGATACAGCAAAAATTCTATGAAAAACTAAAAATAAATAAAATAGTACAAGAGGATTTTTGCATAAGTTGCAAAAACTTTTTAAGAAATTTTTAAAAAGTGAAAGGAAGGAAAATTTAGGAATGGAAAAATTAATTTACAAACAAAACTTGCTTTTAGGAGTGCAACACGTGCTTGTAATGTTCGAGCTACTGTATTAGTACCTTATTTAACAGGACTTAATCCGTCGATAGCTCTTATTTGTGCAGGGATAGGAACTTTAATATTTCACGCAGTTACAAAAGGGAATTGTGCCAGTATTTTTAGGATCAGTCATTTGCATTTATTGAGCTACAGCTTTGGTTTTAAATCTCAAGGTATAGCAGTATTAAAAAGGTGGTATTATATCAGCAGGTTTTGTTTATGTCGTTATGTCGTATATCGTTTTTAAAATTTGGTGTTGATAAAAATCATTTTTCCCACCAGTTGTTGTAGGACCAATAACAATGGTAATAGGATTGAGATTGAGTCCAACAGCTTTTGAGCATGGCTAAAGGGTATGCAACAATGCTTTTTGATGTAGATAGTTTGATAATAGCTTTAGTTGTAGTAACAATGATATTTATAAGTATTTTGAAAAATCTTTCTTTAGATTAGTGCCAATTTTAATTTCAGTTGCAATTGGATATTTTGTAGCTTATTTAATGGGAGATGTAGATTTAACAAAAAGTTGCTGAAGCAAGTTGGATAGGATTACTCAGCTGATGGTTGGGAAGTATTAGCAACATTACCAAAATTTACTTTTCACAGGTGTTATAGCAATAGCTCCAATAGCTTTGGTTGTATTTATTGAACACATTGGAGATATTACAACAAATGGAGCAGTTGTTGGAAAAAGATTTCTTTGAAGACCCAGTGTACATAGAACATTATTAGGAGATGGACTTGCTACAATGGCAGCTGGATTTTAGGTGGACCTGCAAATACAACTTACGGAGAAAAATACTGGAGTACTTGCAGTTACAAAAGTATATGATCCAGCAATTTTAAGAATAGCAGCCATTATTGTAATTATTTTAGGATTAATTGGAAAAATTTGGAGTAATCTTACAAACAATTCCAACTGCAGTTATGGTGGAGTATCAATAATATTATTTGGAATGATAGCAGCTGTTGAGTTAGAACGATAGTTGAAGCTCAACTTGATTTCTCACATTCAAGAAATTTAATAATAGCTTCATTGATATTCGTTTTAGGAATTGCAATCGGAGATATAGCAGTATGGGGAACAATTTCTGTATCAGGACTTGCTCTTGCTGCACTTGTTGGAATAGTTTTAAATAAAATATTGCCAGAAGATAAATAATTAAATTATTAGGAAGGAAAAGATATGGACAGAATTGCAAGCTTTCAAGTCGATCATATAAGAATGAACAGAGGAATTTACGTATCAAGACTTGATGAAATAAATGGTAACTATATTACAACTTTTGATGTTAGATTAAAATTACCAAATAGAGAACCTGTTTTAAATATTGCTGAGATGCATACAATGGAACATTTAGGAGCAACATTTTTAAGAAATCATCCTACTAGAAAAAGATGAAATAATATATTTTGGACCCTATGGGATGCAGAACAGGTTTTTATGTAATTTTAAAAAGGAAAACTTGAATCAAAAAGATGTTGTTGATTTAATGAAGGAAATGTTTGAGTTCATAAGTAAGTTTGAAGGAAAAATTCCTGGTGCAACTGAAATTGAATGTGGAAATTATCTCGATCAAAATTTACCTATGGCTATGATATGAAGCATATTTGGAGAATACACTAAATAATATTAAAGAGGAAAACTTAAAATATCCTGAATAGAGAAGAGGGAAACATGAAAAACAGAGAAGAAATTGATAAAAATATAAATGGAATTTAAATGATATTTATGAAAATTGGGATATGTGGGAAAGTGATTTAGAAAAATTTGAAAGATTAACTAAAGATGTTGGAAAGTATAAGGGAGAAATAAAAAGAATCCTGAAAAATTAGTTGAACTTGAACTTCTTAGTGAAAAATTTCAAGACTTTTAGATAGACTTTATCTTTATCCATATATGCTAAAGATTTAGATTCGACAGATGAAACTACATCGATAAAAATGCAAGAAATAGAAATGATCTATTCAAAATTTGCTACTGAAATTGCTTGGATAAGTCCAGAAATGTTAGAAGTTCCGAGAAGAAACAATGAAAGAATGGATATATATCCAGAATTAAAGGAAAGAGAATTCAGCTTGACTGAACTGTATAGACTTAGAAAAACATGTTTTATCAGAAGATAAAGAACAATTGTTATCACATTTTTCACAAGTTTTTAGGGGCGGGTTCTGATATTTATGGAGAGCTATCAATTTCAGATATAAAAATGGAATAAGATTACTTTATCTAATGGTAAAGAAGTTGAAGTATCTAATGGAGTTTATTCTAAAAATTTTGGCTATACAAATAGAAATCAAGAAGATAGAAAAAGCTTTTTGAAGCATTGTATAAAAGTTTTGAAAGTACAAAAATACTTTTGCAGCAATATATAAAAACTATAGTTCAAAATGTGGCATCATGCAGAGCAAGAGATTATGAATCTTGTTTTGGATAGAGCTTTAGAAGGAAAAAAATATTCCTAAAGAAGTTTATTCCTCTTTATATCATCTGCTCAAGAAAATACTGCTCCACTTAGAAGATATATTGAACTTAGAAAAAGCAATGAAGTTAAAAGAATATCATTACTATGATAATAGTATTAACATTGTTGATTATAATAGTTTTTGATTACGATGTTGCAAAAGAAATTGTTTTTGAAATTCAGTTGCACCCTTTAGGAGAAGATTATCAAGGAAAATTAAAAAGAGCAATCAGTGAAGGTTGGCTTGATGTTTTTGAAACTAAAAATAAAAAGAAGTGAGCTTACCTCAATAAACATCTATGATGTGCATCCGTATATGCTTTTTAAATTATCAAGAAACTATGGATGATGTTTTTACTTTGGCTGACGAACTAGGACATACTTACACAGTATGTTATCAAGTGAAAAATCAAACCTTATGCAACAGCTGATTACACAATATTTGTTGCAGAGGTAGCTCAACATTTAACGAAGATTGTTGGTTGACTATATGCTTGAATATTCAACAGATAGTCTAGAGTGCCTTGCTTAGCACTAGGAAATTTTGCCGAACTTATTATACTCAAACTTTTATTTGTAAAGTATATGAGTATGAAGCATACAAATTGATAGAAGATTATAAAGCAACAACTCCTGAAATTTTAGGAGATATTATGGATAATTTAAGAAATAAATATTATGAGACACTTATAACTTATGATGAATTGTATAAGTTATTTGGTCGAGAATACCTCATTTCTTTAATTCGCCATTCTATGTTTATCAATATGTCAACTTCGTTTGCAGCTTCTGCAAAACCTTATGAAAATTTAAAATCTGATCCTAGTAGTAGAGAAAAATATTTAACTCTTCTAAAATCTGGAGGAAATAATCATCCAATGGAACAATTAAAATTGGCTGGAGTAGATCTATCTCAAGAAAGAAAAGTTTTGATTCAGTTGCAAAAGAATTGATAGACTTTTAGATATTTCTTTTGAAGAAGCACTTGAAAATTAATATAGAGTAGCAAAGTAGATGTTGGGGTCTTAACGTCTTTTTATTCAGCATTTCCATCTCTTTTACTGTTTCCTTTCTGAAGTACTTGTGAGAAAATTAATTTTCTTTCTCTTTCCTAAATCTATTAACCATTTAGGTAATGCCACCATTTTTATTAACTGGATTTATCTCTGCCCTCTACAAAAATCAGCATCGGCCATTATTAACTGTAATACTTGGATTATCTTCTAATATTTAATCTTTTGTATGGACTTTGACAGGCTCTATGGTATCATTGTCTTCTTTCTAAAATTACTAAATGACCCTCAAAGCATCTTTTGCCATAAGGCCTCTCAATTTCTTTGCACAAGTAAAGCAACCAGGTAAATCTGTGAATGAAATACTATAAACTGTCTTCATCTTTTTCAAATATTGCATACACAATGATATTTCCGTATATAATTCAACTCCATTCTTCTGAAGACAAAAGGGAACTGGCTTATTTCAAGCCAGCTTGTTTTAAGATACTATTCACAGTCTTGATGTAGATCCTTAGGTTACGATGGAACAGTAACCACCCTTTTTAAGTGATGCTTTCAAAATGATGATGACTCTCCTTCACTCTTCTGAGTATTCAGTCGTCTTTTCAAGCATTTTAATGATTTGTTTTTGAGCTCCGCAAAGTCCTCCTAACAAGTTTATTATAATACTATACAAAAACATATGTCAACAATATGATTTTACACAAAATGGAATAATTATGAGAATATTTTTCACTTTTTCTATCCTATCCTTAACTCTGCCTATTATATTGGTGTGATATACTTAAAAAGGAGTGATACAAATGGATGATAAAAATTAAAGAATTATCTAGTATAATTAAAAATTCTAAGCATCTTATTTTCTTCACTGGCTCTGCGTGTATCGGGACCGATAGTGGATTGAAGAGTTTTAGAGGAAAAGATGGCTATATAGTAGTTTATACAAAGAAAAAGCCTATAGACCTGAAGTAAAGTATTGAGTTCAGACTTTTGTTCACACAGAAAAATCTTTATAGAATATGTGAAGAAGAATTAAATATTAATCGGTATCAAACCTAATAAAGGTCATTTAGCATTAGCTGAATTAGGAAAAATGGGTATATTAAAGGCTGGTTATAACTCAAAATATAGACGATTTACATCAAATGGCAGGAATATGTATTAGAATTAAGATAGAAGTTTAAAAGATGGTATTGTTTAAGTTGTGAAAGAAAAATCTGATAAGAATTTTTCATGTAACCGTGTGGAATAGTTAGACCAGATGTTACTCTATATGGAGAAAACTTAAATCAAGATGAGTCAATGAAGCTATTTTATCAAAAATAGAGCAAGCAGATACTTTGATAGTTGCAGGGACAAGTTTAACAGTTTATCCTGCTGCATATTATTTAAGATATTTTAGAGGGAAACATCTAATTATCATTAATAACGAGAATACTCAATATGATGATAACGCTTATTTAGTACTAAATCGTAACTTTACTGAAGTGATGACAAAAGTTTTAAAATGTTCCTAAAATGGGAGTTTAATCTTCCCCTTTTAATTCGGTAGGTAATCGTAGTGATTTCAGTTGAAAACACCTGCTCCCGTAAAAATACCAAGTGCTTCGAATTTTTATGATATTAGCTAGTTCTAAAATTTTATCATTCATAATAATCCATCCTTAAAATTAAAATTGTGATATGTATAATTATAGCATAAATTTTGCTAATCAAATATTGACATAATTAGAAAAATAATATTCTATTACGAGTAAATTGGAGGCGATATTATGAAAACTAAAATTTCTGATATAGAGTTATAGAAATTTTTAAGTGAATAGCACCTAGTCTCTATTATTGAAATAAAAATAATTCTGATGTAATAGAGTTGAAAAAGAATAAGGCATTGTATTCGGATAGACAGATTTTTGAGCTATGTCTATTTTTAGTACTGGAAACGTTAGTCTTAGTTAAATCAAATGAGAACGGAGAAAGTAAAATAATATTTTTTATCTTCAGGTGCAATGATAAATCAACCGATGATGAGAAAAACACTTCTGCAGTTGAATGTTGGGGCTATGAAAAATTCAAAAATTTTTAAGAGTTAGTTTTGAAAATTTTGATAGAAATTTTATCTAAAGATTATGCCCTAATAAAAATTGTATGTTTTATATGGAAAAGAATTGTCGTTTATATCGTCAATTAAAAATTCTGTGACTGCAAATGTTGATAAAAACTTTGCAGCAAAAATTATACCGCCTTGCAACAGAGCATGGATTAAAATGATGGATATAAAGAAAATTTTTACTCTTATAAATTTAAATTTAACAATAACATATATTGCAAAAATGTTAGGAAGTCAGAGAGAAACTATCTCTCGTACTAATAAAATCTTTAACAAACAAAGAAATTTTGTTTACAGAGAATAAGAAAATAGTATATTGATATGGAGAAAGCTAAAAAATTTTTTAAAAATTAGAATACTAAAATATAGCAATAATAATTCCTTAATAAATATCTCAAGAATTATTGAAAAATAATAAGATTTTTTAAAAACTGCGATAAAAATCACAGTATTTTTGATAAAATGTTAATATGTTTTGAAAAATATCTATTGATATTCAAAGAAATTTTTACTAAATTTGTAAAACACATTTTATATATTAAGGAAATGGAAAGGAAACGATGATGAAAATTAAAATTGAGTATTGAGGAATTCTGACAGAGGATTGGAAGAATTATCATATTTGATATTTGCTCCAAGAACTTTTGAAAAGAGAGGGACATATTCTGACACTGATACGGTTAGATATGCTAAAGTAAAAGTTTTGCTGAAATGAATTGGAAGATAAATCTCATTTTCCAGCAAAAAGAAGCATTGTTACCTGTAAACGAAGTTTTATTTTTATTTTACAGAAATGAATTTAAACCTCGCTGAAGAGGATAAAAGAGAAAGACTTGTTTTCTTAAGAGCATGTGATATGAATGCTGTAAAAAGACTCTGACCAAATTTAGTCTAGAAATGGAGTAAGTAACGATTTCTTTTTATACAAAATCAAGAAAGAAAACAAAATTTATTGTTGTTGGATGTACAAAAAGTTTTAGAAACTGTTTTTGTAAGTATGGGAAACAAACAAAGCTACTGATTATGATGCGGCTATGAACGTAGAGAAAAATGAAGTTCAACTTGAAATTTTAAATGAAGACTTAAATGTTTTCACAGGAAGAGAAATAGATTTTGATATTGATTACGTTTCTAAAAAGTGATTTTGATGTAAAACTTCCTGAAGAAGTTGACTTTTATGTATATGAAAGATCATAAAATGTGGGATGAGTATGATACAAGATGTATAGCTTGTGGAAGATGTAACTATAGTTGTCCAACTTGTACTTGTTTCTCAATGCAAGATATACACTACAAAGAAAAATAAAATATGGGTGAAAGAAGAAGAGTCTGGGTTTATCACAAGTTGATGGGTATACTAGCATAGCTGGTGGACATTCATTCAGACAAAAACATGGGCAAAAGAATGAGATTTAAAACTCTTCATAAAAATTCACGATTATAAAAAGAGATTTGGTTTACAATATGTGTGTAGGTTGTGGAAGATGTGATATGTGTCCTCAATATATTTCTATCTGAGGCTTATGAAAAAGTTGCAAATGCTATGGAAGAAAAATTAGTAACTGACGTTTATAACAAAGTTGTAGAAGAAATTAACAAAAGGGGAAATAAAAATTAATAGCTCCTTTCATAATTGCTTTCCTGCAGCCTTTTCATGTTTGAAGTAAAAAGACCCAAACTTCTTCCAACATAAAAGGATAGACACAGAAAGCAGATTTTAAAAATATATAAAGATATTTAAAAGAGCTATTAATTTTAAGAAAAATAAAGAAAAAGAAAAAGAAAGGAAGGAAACGAACAAGATGTGTAAATGTGATAACCCTATATACCATATCCAGCAGAAATAATTGATATAGTAAAGCATACTCCGATTGAATGGACATTCAGAGTAGAAAGCAGATACAAGCACAACAAAGCCTGGTCAATTTTATGAAATATCTTTGCTAGAGGTGGAGAAAGTCCGATATCTGTTTCAGGAGTTGGGCCAGATTTTTATAGATTTTACAATAAGAGCAGTTGGAAGAGTTACAAATGAGATTTTTGAAAACTATGGAATAGGAGATAATCTTTTTATAAGAGGACCTTATGGAAATGGTTTTGATTTGAATGAATATAAAGGAAAAGATTTAGTAATTGTTGTTGGAGGAAGTGCTTTAGCACCAGTTAGAGGAATAATTCAATTTGTATATAATAATCCAAGTGAAGTGAAATCTTTAAATTGATAGCAGGATTTCAAATCTCCAAAAGATGTTTTTATTTGCAAAGATTTAGAAGAATGGAGAAAAATTGATGTACTTCACAGTTGATGGAGCTGAAGAAGGTTATACAGGAAATATTGGTTTAGTTACAAAAATATATTCCTGAAATAAAATTTGATGATTTATCAAATGCTTCAGCAGTTGTTGTTGGACCACCTATGATGATGAAATTTTCTGTTGCAGAATTTTTAAAATTGAATGTACCTGAAAAATATTTGGGTATCATATGAAAGAAAGATGCACTGTGGAATTGGAAAAATGTGGACACTGCAAAAATGGATTCAACATATATTTGCTTTAGATGGACCAGTATTTGATTACAATTTGCAAAAAATTTAGTAGACTAGGAGTTAAAATTATGATAAGAGATTTGAATACTAAAAAGTAATGAAAAATGCCTTTAGAATAACAAAAACTAAATATAAAACTGCACTTAGAGTGAGAGTTCCAGGAGGACTTATCAACCCTGAATGTTTGATGATAGTGTCTGAAATTTCTTCAAAATATGGAGATGGACAAATTCATATGACAACAAGACAAGGTTTTGAAATTCTTGGAATTGACATGGAAGATATGCCAAAAGTTAATGAAATGGCTCAACCTTTGATTGATAAATTAGGTATCAACCAAAAAGAAAAAGGAACTGGATACGATGCTGCAGGGACAAGAAATATTTCTGCTTGTATAGGAAATAAAATTTGTCCTAAAAGCTCAATACAATACAACAAATCTTGCAAAAAGAATTGAAAAATTGTTTTCCCTCATGACTTACACTTTTAAAATTGCTTTTAACAGGTTGCCCTAACGATTGTATCAAAAGCAAGAATGATGACTTTGGAATAATTGGAACTTGGTTTACAGAATACGAAATGGATAGATGTGTAACTTGTGAAGCTTGTGTGAAAAATGTAAAAAGATTTCAGTCAATGCTTTGAGAGTCGAAAAATAATAAAATAGTGAGAGATGAAAATAAATGTATCGGTTGTGGAGAATGCGTTTTAAACTGCCCAATGTCAGCTTGGACTCAGAAGCCCTAAAAATATTATAAATTGATGATAATGGGAAGAACTGGAAAGAAAAACCCAAGACTTGCTGAAGATTGGTTGAGATGGGTTGACGAAGATAGCATTGTAAAAATTATTGAAAAATACTTATGACTATGTTACTGAATACATTGCAAAAAGATGCTCCAAACGGAAAAGAAAACACATTGGATACATAGTTGATAGAACAGGTTTCTGAAAGAATTTGAAATGGGCATTGAAGGATGTTAAACTTCCGCCTGAAACTGTGGAATTAAAAATATTTATTGGAATGGACCTAAGTATGATTGGTAAAAATTTTATATGCAGAAAAGTTTACAATACAAAGAAAATTTAGTATAATTAAGTACAAAAATTTCATATAAAAATTAATATGAGGTAAAAATATGACTGATGGAAATAGAACACCATCTGAATTGGTCAGATTTTATGATCAATGTTGGAATTGATAAAGCTAAAAAACCCTAACTATAAAGCTTTGCAATGTTAGGAATATTAGCAGGAGCTTTTATAGCTTTTTAGGAGGAGCTGCAAATATAATTTCAGGTTCAACTCTAGTGAAAAACTGATCCAGGTCTTGCAAAAACTGTTGGAGCTTGTGTTTTCCTGTGGGACTTATTATGGTTGTTGTTTTAGGAGCGGAATTATTTACAGGCAACTGTTTGATGACTACAGCATTAGCAAATAAAAAATTGATTTTTGATAATATGATAAGAAACTGGGTTGTTGTTTATTTGTTTAACTTTGTTGGAGCAGTAATAGTTGCATATATACAGTGAGAGGACATCTTTTTAATCCAGATGCCTCTGCATATATTCAAAAATATAGCAATGCAAAAATTTCTGCGGATGCCTATGCTCTTTTATAAAAAGGGAATTTTATGTAATGTACTTGTTTGTGGAGCTGTATTAAATTTCCTTTCAAGAGATACGATAGGAAAATTAGTTGAGCTTGGCTCGCTAATAATGTTATTCGTTTTGATAGGTTATGATCACTCGGTAGCAAAATATGTTCTATCTTGTTGGTGCAAAATTAGTAGAGCCAAGTATTGCTTGGTCAGGAATTTTTCTATAACTTATTCTATGTAACTTTAGGAAATATTATAGGGTGGTAGTGGCCATCTGGTATGCCTTTTATATTATTGCCATTATAAACCAGCAGAAAAATAATAAAAATATTTTTGAGAGAGCTGTTAATTTTAACAGCTCTTTTATTTTTCTTATTTTTCGAAAAGTATTAGAAAATTAAACATAATGTCATATTTACTACTTCATTAAAAATATGTACAAAAATAATTTTGAAAATTTTTATAGATGTTATAATAGACACGGAAAAAGATAAAACTATAATTAAGAGGTGTTTTTATGACGAAAAATTTTGCTCATAGAGGATTTAGTGGAAAATATCCTGAAAATACTTTGCTAGCTTTCCAAAAAGCTATTGAAGCTGGAGCTGATGGACAGAACTAGATGTACAGTTAACAAAAGATGGTGAAGTAGTTATTATTCATGATGAAACTATTGATAGGACTACTGACGGAAAAGGTTATGTAGTTGACTATACTTATGATGAATTATCAAAATTTGATGCTTCATATATTTACAGAGGGCAAATGGGATTCAATAAAATTCCTACATTAAGAGAATATTTTGAACTTGTTAAAGATTTAGATTTTTATTACTAATGTTGAATTAAAAACAGGAATAAACGAATATCTTGGAATTGAAGAGAAAGTTTATGATTTAATAAAAGAGTTTAAACTAGAAAAGAAAGTTATTATTTCAAGCTTTAATCATTTTTCGGTGTTAAGAATGAAAAAGATAGCACCAGAATTAAAATACGGTTTCCTATCGGAAGATTGGATAATAAATGCAGGAGCTACACAGCTTTTGATGATGTTCAATGTTACCATCCAAGATTCAATAATTTAATTCCAGAAGTAGTGGAAGAATTGAAAAATGGATTAGAAAATTAATACTTGGACAGTTAATAAAGAAGAAGATATCAGAGATTTAATAAATAAAAATTGATATCTTAATAGGTAACTATCCAGATTTAATAAAACAAATAATAAAATGAAAAATAAATAATTAAATTTTTATTGTAACAATAGGGAGGAAATTTTATGGAAAACTTGGAATTACTTTTTGACAACGGTAAACAAATGGTTATGGGGAAGATGGCTTGTATATGTACTATTAGGACTAGGTATTTTATATACATTTGCTAATGGTTTTATACAAGTTAGACATTTCAACTTCATCATCAGAAAAACTCTTATTGATTCATTTAAATCAAGAAATGAAGATAAAGGGTCAGGATCAATTTCAACATTCAAAGCTATGATGGTTACTCTTGCTGGTAACGTTGGTGGAGGAAACGTAGTTGGAGTTGCAACAGCAGTTGCAGCAGGAGGAATGGGACAGTATTTTTGGATGTGGGTTGCTGCATTCTTTGGAATGGCTCTTAAATATGGAGAAATAGTTTTATCTCAACTTTATCGTGGACAAGATGAAGAAGGAAACTTATTAAGTGGACCTATGTATTATATTAGAGATGGATTGAAAGCACCTTGGCTTGGAATTGTAATTGCTATTTTAATGTGTACAAAAATGATGGGAGCTAACTTAGTTCAATCAAATACAATAGCAGGAGTTTTAAACTCAAACTATGGTGTGCCTACTATATAACTGGTGTCATAACTAATTTGTTGTTTAATGCTAATCATTTTTAGGTGGATTAAAAGACTTGCTAATGTTGCTACATCTTTAGTACCTATAATGTCTGTATTCTATGTAGTCGTTGGACTTTTAGTTATAATATTAAATATCGGACAAGTTCCAGCTGTATTTGCAAAAATATTTGCTGATGCTTTTCAATGAAAGCTGCTGCAGGTGGTGCAGGTGGATATGTAATGGCAAGAGCATTACAATATGGAATTACTCGTGGAATGTATTCAAACGAAGTTGGGAAGGAACTGCTCCATTTGCACATGGTTCTGCAATGGTTGAACATCCAGTTGAAGAAGGAATCACAGGGGTAACAGAAGTATTCTTAGATACAATAATTATCTGTTCAATCACAGCAATAGTTATTGAGTAACTGGAATATATGAATCAGATTTAAGCCCTGCTGTAATGGCAATCAATGCTTTTGGAACTGTATGGGAACCTTTAAAACATCTTGCTACTTTAGCATTATTGTTATTCTGTTTCACAACTCTTATGGGACAATGGTTCAATGCTGCCAAAAAGTTTCACTTATGCTTTTGGACCAAAAAGTTACAGATAAAGTTAAATATATATTCCCATTCTTGTGTATAGTTGAGCTTTTAAATAAAATTTCATTAGTATGGACTGTTCAAGACGTTGCAATGGGACTTGTTATCATTCCAAATTTAATAGCTTTGATAATTTTATTCCCACAAGTAAAACAACAAACTAAGGATTATTTTTCAAATCCAAAAATTTTATCCAGGAGCAAAATAATTAAATAAAAATAAAGACTGTTGCATTATGAGAAGAGTTGGTGACAGTCTTTTTATTAAAAAAGCCGTGCCAATCTTGACACGACTTTTTATTTTTACTTAATGGATTATTATTTTTTGATATTGTAGAATACATCTCTACCATTGTATTGAGCAACTGCTCCTAATTCTTCTTCAATTCTTAATAATTGATTGTATTTAGCCATTCTATCAGTTCTTGAAGTTGAACCAGTTTTGATTTGTCCTGCATTAGTAGCAACAGCAACATCAGCTATTGTAGCATCTTCAGTTTCTCCTGATCTATGAGATACAACCGCAGTCATTCCTGCTCTTTTGCCATTTCAATAGCATCTAAAGTTTCTGTTAAAGATCCGATTTGGTTTAATTTTATTAAGATAGCATTTCCAGCCCCTAATTCAATTCCTTTTTCAATCTTTCAGTATTTGTTACGAATAAGTCGTCTCCAACTATTTGAACTTTGTTTTCCGATTGCTTTTAGTTAGTTTTACCCAACCTTCCCAGTCGTCTTCTCCTAAACCGTCTTCTATTGAAACGATTGGATATTTATTTACTAATTCTTCGTACCATTTAATCATATCGTCAGTAGATCTAACAACTCCACCTTCTCTTTGAAATGGTATTCATATTTTCCATTTACTTCTTTACAGAATTCACTTGAAGCAGCATCTAAAGCAAATGTAATATCTTTTCCTAATTCATATCCTGCAGCTTTTACAGCTTCTGCTATTAAAGCTAAAGCTCCTTCAGTACCTTGTATTTAGATGGAGCATATCCTCCTTCGTTTCCTACGTTAGTAGAATCTCCGTGTAGCTTTAAAATTTTTCCTAAATGATGGAAAATTTCAGCTCCCATTTGCATAGCTTCTCTGAATGATTTTGCTCCAACTGGTTGAATCATAAATTCTTGTAAGTCAACAGCTGAATCAGCATAGAGCTCCTCCGTTTAAGATATTCATCATTGGTAAAGGTAATTCTTTGCATTAACTCCACCTAAATATTTGTATAGAGGTTGTCCTAAAAGCTTCAGCAGCAGCTTTTTGCAACAGCAAGTGACACACCTAATATTGCGTTTGCTCCTAATCTTCCTTTGTTTGGAGTTCCATCTAAATTTTATCATTGTTTCATCAATAGCTACTTGGTTTAAAGCGTCCATTCCTAAAAGAGCTTCTCTAATTTCTGTATTAACATTAGTTACAGCTTTTAAAAACTCCTTTTCCAAGATATCTTGATTTATCTTCATCTCTTAATTCAACAGCTTCGTGGTTTCCAGTTGATGCTCCAGATGGAACTGCAGCTCTTCCTTTTGCACCACATTCTAACACAACGTCAACTTCAACAGTTGGGTTACCTCTTGAATCTAATATTTCTCTTCCGATTACTTCTACTATACCAGTCATTTTTCCTCCTTAAATTTTTTAAAACTATAATTTTAATATTAAAATACTAATTTTTATTTGAATCACTTTTATTGAGTTAGTTGTTCCTTTGAATAAATACACTTTCTCCACAAGTTGCAACTATTACATCTCCATTTTCAACTAAGTTTAATTTTTAGCAATAGCTTCTGCTAAAACAAAGAAATCTTCCAATGTTTTTGGACTTGCATCAACATGAGGAACAACACCTCTTGATAGAATTAATTGATTTGCAGTTTTTCATTGTTAGTTATTGCTAAGATAGTTGCTTTAGGGAAATATCTTCTCATATCTCTTGAGCTCTTCCAGATTCAGTAGCAACAACTATTAATTTTGCTCCTAGTCTTTCACTAATATCAGCACTTTCCTTCAGCAACTGCAGAAGTTATATCATATTTTTACAACTCCATCAACATAGAATGAAGGTATTGTTGGGTCAACTTTCGTAGCAATTTTTATTCATTACTTCAACAGCTTCTAAAGGATATTTTCCTTTTGCTGTTTCTCCTGATAACATTATTGCATCAGTACCATCTATTATTGCATTAGCAACGTCGTTTGCTTCTGCTCTTGTGGGTCTTGGATTTTGATCATTGAATCTAGCATTTGTGTTGCAGTAATAACAACTTTTCCAGCTCTATTACATTTTTCTATCATCATTTTTGTGCAAATGGAACATCTTCAACTGGAATTTCAACTCCTAAATCTCCTCTTGCAACCATTATTCCATCAGATTCTGCTAGATTTCATCGAAATTATCTAATCCTTCTTGATTTTTCTATTTTAGAAATGATTTGAATTCTATTTCCACCATTTTCTTGAAGAACTTTTCTAACTTCTCTTACGTCATCAGCTTTTCTTATAAAATGATGCAGCAACGAAGTCTATATTATTTCTGCAACCCTGAATTTTTAAATCTTCTATATCTTTTTTAGATAATGCTGGTAAATTAACAGAGACGTTAGGTAAGTTAATTCCTTTATTTCTCCTAATTCTCCATTATTTTTGCAATACAAATAACTTCATTTCCTTTTTACTTCTGTAACAGACATTTCAAGTAAACCATCATCTACTAAAACGATATCTCCAACTTTTTAAGTCTTGAGCAAATTTTTCATAAGTAACAGCAACTCTTTTCACTGTTTCCTATAACTGATTTATCAGTTGTGAAGATAAACTTTTGACCAGCTTTTATACTTACATCTTTTTATCTTCTAAATGCTATAGTTCTGATTTCAGGTCCTTTAGTATCTAAAAAGTAATGCAGCTCTTATTCCAGTTTCAGAAATAGCCTGTCTTAAATTTTTAATTCTATTTCCATGTTCTTCGTAATCACCATGAGAGAAATTTAATCTCATCACGTTCTATACCTCTATTTAACAATTCCTTTAATATTTCTACAGATTCGAGTCTTTGGTCCTATAGTGCAAACAATTTTTGTTTTTCAAAATACTCACCTCATTTAAATTTACTTTTTCATTTTATAACAATATTAAATTTTTATCAAGAAGATTAAAGATTATTTTTGTTCATTTTTGACACATAAAAACATAGTAAGATAAAATATATTTAAAAATTTAAAAAATTTTTAATCAAAATATTTATTTTTATGATTCAATAAAAATGTAAGATAGAAAGATTATTTTAAATTATGAAAAATAATATCATAAGAACCGAATGTTTGCTATATTGACAAAAATGTTAGGGGGTATAATAGATTAACATTTTCTTTGGGAGGGAAAAGAATGGTAAATAATTTTAGAAGAGTAGAAAATAATTTGAAAGCTGCAGCAAAAAGATATAAATCTATAAAGTATTCTATAGGTTTAGTGATTCTTTTTTAATGATGGGAGTTAATGCTTTTTCAGAAGATGTATCATTAAATACGTTGGAAAAAGAAAAATTCAAATCAAGTTATGAGCAAAGTTGAAATCAAATCAACAGCAGCAAAAATTAAAAGAAAGGTTAGAACAATTAAAGAAAGAAAATCAAAAGGACTTTCAGGAGAAAAATTAGAACTTATCCAATTAATGGAACAAGGGAATCAAGTTGTAAAATCTCCTTGGTCAACTTTGGCAAGTTGGAATGAATTATTTTTATGTAAATTCCAAAGATACTTATAAAGGAAGAGGAGATAAACAAGAAAAAACAAGATTATAGAAAGAGAAACTAAAGATCCAATCAAAAGATATATAAAAATTTAGTTTAATGAATTCTTCAAGTTCAATCTATGGGACAACAGATTTGAAATTATATTGATGAAGAAGCAAAAGATGTTTCAATTTCTGTTTTCGATAAAACCTAAGAGTGTAAACAAGAGCTCCAAGCTGCATCTGAAAGCTCCAGGGGATCTTTGCCTCCGTTTACTTCGAGAACTGTTTTACTCCAAAGGTAGAACCAGTTGTTTTAAATATTCCTCCAGTTCCTAATCCACCAGCGACCGATGAGGTTACAAAAGATGTTCCAAAGGATAAAAGCAGGCTATGATAAATATGGTAGTAGTGAGAAATAATGGGATAATATCCCAATTAAATCTAACAGAGGGAAAATATAATTTATAAGATGGAAGGAGCTGGACAATCTATTAAATATGCATTT